>ENA-OQCN01000188-OQCN01000188.1-human-gut-metagenome-genome-assembly--contig:-NODE-188-length-32199-cov-3.125686_pt1 | contig 32199 bp, 34 predicted proteins | sample MGYA00242497_ERZ504576 | MGnify/ENA primary metagenome ERZ504576 (study PRJEB26092, sample SAMD00036296) | human gut metagenome | host: Homo sapiens | study: EMG produced TPA metagenomics assembly of...
TATATTTATGGGGACGATACCTCGTTCTGGAGCCGCAGCTACTTTATCGCAACTACCGGAAGTGTTTCTCTTGAAACAGTAAAGCAATACATCGAATCACAGCGTTCTGAAGAACATCAGCCAAGAAAAACCAACAATTCCAGAAGAAAACCCTGTTGGAATGATGGTTGCGTTGTTTGTAATTGGCGCATTCATCTCGGACGTCTTGCGAACGGCCGGGGTTTTCTGCGCTGAATCATTATCATTGGATTTTTTACTTCTATCGTATTGATTATGTCATGTCTTACCTGGGTATGGTTATCATCGAAAGAAAATAAAAACAAATTTCAAACTCTGGCGCACATGGATTCTCTTACCAATATTTACAATCGTTATGGATTTGATGAATTAGTGGAAAAAATGATTGCAAAAAATCCGAAGTCACATTTTGTAGTCGCACTCCTTGACATAGATGACTTTAAATTTATCAATGATATCTATGGACATGCCTACGGCGACAAAGCTTTAAAAAATCTTGCTGATAGTATGAAAAACTTTTTTCCATCTAATGCATTACTAGGAAGAAACGGTGGTGATGAGTTCTGTATTTTTCTGCCTAATTGCACATATGACGATGCAGAAGAACAGTTGGAGCAATTCACAAAAATTCCAAGGGTATTTTCATGCAATGGAAAGGAATATCAATTTTATATTTCGCTCGGATATGCTGAATATCCAACCTTTGCTTCAAACCGTTCTCAGCTCATGCGCTGTGCAGATGCTGCTCTTTATGAGATAAAACTTCATGGAAAAAATGGATGCATGGCTTACAGAAATGGTCTTCAGTTAGGTGCTCGCAAACAACTTGGATTTGCCCTCAAGGATATCTCCGAACATCTTCCGGGCGCTTTTATTATATACAGGGCTGACAAAACTGATGACGAGCTATTTTATGCAAACCACGAGTTTCTTCGCATGACAGGCTATAAAAATATGGATGAACTATTTAGGATTGCCAAAAAAGCTTTCGCAACCTGATTAGGGAAGATGAACAGCAAAAGATAGAATCAAGCATTTGGGAACAAATTGACAGCGGCAACGAAAATGATTATATTCACTTTCATCTTCGAAAAGCTGACGGCTCTTATCTTTCTGTACTTGATCATGGAAGAATCGTAAATAGTCAACAATACGGTCGAGTATTCTATGTATTATTTACTGACTGGGAAGACATGCATATTCATTACGGTGATAAATTTTCAGAATAAATAAGACGATGGCGAGCCATCGGGGACAGGTAAAAATCCACCGTTCCTGTCCCCAATGGCTCATTTTTCCTCCACAACCTGGAAAATAAAGAACTTTAGATAATAGCTTTCATCAGCTGCCCACAGAATCGGATGGTCTGGAGCCTGTGTGCGAAATTCCACCTGACGAAGTCTTTTATGGGTTGCTTTTGCTGCTTCTTTTACGGTTTTTGCTAGCAGCTCCTGTGTCATGAAATGAGAGCAGGAACAAGTAGCCAAATAGCCACCGTCTTTTACAAGCTTAAGTCCCTTCATGTTGATTTCACGATATCCTTTGATTGCATTCTTAGTAGCTTCTCTTGATTTTGTGAAAGCAGGCGGATCAAGAATAACTACGTCATATTTTTCGCCTGCTGCAGCAAGTTTTGGTAATTCATCTAACACATTCGCGCAGCAAAGTGAACTGTATCCTGAAGTCCGTTTAAGCGTGCATTGGCTTCTGCCTGAGAAACTGCGTATTCAGAAATATCAAGTCCAGTAACATCACTTGCACCGGCAATACCTGCATTCAACGCAAATGTTCCCATGTGGGTAAAACAATCCAATACCTTTTTGCCTTTGCATATACGCTGCATAGCAAGACGATTATATTTCTGATCAAGGAAAAATCCTGTTTTCTGACCATTTGCCACATCTACAAGATAATGCACACCATTTTCAATAATTTCCACAGTAGTGTCAAATTCATCCCCGATAAAGCCTTTTACCTTTGGCAGTCCCTCTTTTGTGCGCTCGTTTGCATCGCTGCGCTCATAGACTCCGCGGATTAAGATGCCATCTTTTAGAAGAAGTTCCTTTAAAATTTCCACAATCTCTTCTTTAAAAGCTTCCATGCCAAGAGCCAGACATTCCACTACCAAAACATCTTCATATTTATCAATGACAAGTCCCGGAAGAAAATCTGCTTCACCAAAAATAATTCGGCAAGATGAAGTATCTACCGTTGTCTTACGGTAATCCCATGCATTTTTCACGCGCATTGTTAAAAAATCATGATCAATTACCTGATCTGCTTTGCGAGTCATCATACGTATGCGAATTTTAGAATTTTGATTGATAAAACCATTTCCCATAGGATATCCGTCGAAATCATGTACTGTCACAATATCTCCGTTTGTAAATCTTCCCATAATAGTTTCTATTTCATTATCAAAGATCCAGCACCGCCAGATTTGATCGTTCGGCCTTCGCCTTTTTTAAGTGTTACAATAGTATTATACATAAAGTCCCCTTTCTGAACTTAATTCAAACTGACTTAAAATAACCCGTTGGAAAACGTCTTGTTCTCCAACGGGTATACTTAACTCTCTAATAATAAGTAGAGAGCTTTTTGTTACTCAAATTCTATTGTTGCCGGCGGCTTTCCTGTGCAGTCGTACATTACGCGGTTTACACCCTTTACCTCATTAACGATACGGTTTGTTACCTTTCCAAGTACTTCCCACGGAAGCTGCGCTGCGTCAGCAGTCATGAAATCTGAAGTATTTACAGCGCGAAGCGCAATTGCGTAATCGTAGGTACGGAAATCACCCATAACACCAACACTTCTCATGTTGGTGAGCGCTGCAAAATACTGACCAAGACCCTTATCCAAACCTGCCTTTGCAATCTCCTCACGGTAGATGTAATCAGCCTCCTGAACGATCTTTACCTTCTCCTCTGTTACCTCTCCGATAATACGGATTCCAAGACCGGGCCCGGGAATGGCTGACGATATACAAGATAGTCCGGAATGCCAAGCTCTAATCCTACCTTACGAACCTCATCCTTAAACAGCATACGAAGCGGCTCTACGATCTCCTTGAAATCAACTACGTCTGGAAGTCCTCCTACGTTGTGGTGAGACTTAATAACAGCTGACTTTCCAAGACCAGACTCGATAACATCCGGGTAGATGGTTCCCTGTACCAGATAGTCGACAGCACCGATCTTTCTTGCCTCTTCCTCGAATACGCGAATGAACTCCTCACCGATAATCTTTCTCTTTGCCTCTGGCTCTGTAACGCCCTTTAACTTCTCATAATAACGTTGCTGTGCATTGACACGAATAAAGTTTAACTCATATGAGCCGTTTGGTCCAAATACAGCCTCAACCTCATCACCCTCATTTTTACGAAGCAGGCCATGATCTACAAATACACAAGTCAGCTGTTTGCCAATTGCCTTAGAAAGAAGTACGGCTGCAACAGAAGAATCTACTCCGCCAGATAATGCACAAAGAACCTTGCCATTACCGATACGCTCACGTAGCTGTGCGATTGTTGTCTCTACAAAGGATGACATTTTCCAATCTCCGTGACATCCACAAACCTTGTATACGAAGTTTGAGAGCATCTTCATACCCTCTGCTGTATGCATAACTTCCGGATGGAACTGTGTTGCATAAAGCTTTCTCTCTGGGCAAGACATTGCGGCTACCGGGCATACAGGTGTATGCGCAGTCACACGAAAACCTTGCGGTGCCTTTGCAATGTAATCAGTGTGGCTCATCCAGCAAACAGTTGTCTTTGATACGCCTTCAAATAAAGCGTCCTCTGTGTCAACCTCCACCTCTGTATGTCCATACTCACTTGTCGGTGCTGTCTCTACAGTTCCGCCAAGACTCCATGCCATTAACTGTGAACCATAGCAAATACCAAGAATCGGAATACCCAATTCAAAAATGGCTTTGTCATAATGTGGTGACTTTTCATCATAAACGCTGTTTGGACCACCAGTAAAGATGATTCCCTTAGGATTTATTTTTTTGATCTCTTCCAGGCTCATCGTGTAAGGCTTTACCTCACAGTATACGTTGCACTCGCGCACGCGGCGTGCAATCAGCTGATTATACTGACCACCAAAGTCTAATACAATAACCGACTCCTTCTCCATTGCAATTCCTCCTGCTTTTGTTATCGTCTGCTCTCATCCTCGATGCACTATGCTTTCTGGCGGGCAAACATTGCTTCATACTTTTTCTTTTTTATTATACAGAGTGTGACTGTTTTGTGCAATGCAATTTTTATAACAGTAGAGCGCAATCAGCCACTTTTTTAGGAAAAAATTCCTACAAAACATAACTTACTTTCCTTATTTTATCCATGCAAAGAATGCACAGTCATATGCCTCAAAATATTCTTGTGCATCAGCAATTGCCATCGTAGTAGTCTCTGATGTAACGGGATCATACACACTTACATTTTTTGTGTCATAGCCTGTAAGCAATAGCGCACTGCTGTCTCCAGTAACTGCAAGCACCAGATGATTTTCGTTGATATAATATAAAATCTGTGTTACACTGCTGCCTCTTAGATTTTCTGCACGGCCGCTTACACTTTTTGACGTATCTTTTGTGTTTTCAGCCTCTATTGCCTTAGTCATAATATCCTCAACAGCCGTCTTCTCATTCAAAAGTGCTTCTACTAAAGATGCCTTTCCGCCTTCAGCCGAAATAAGAATCTCTAAGCATGCCCTTAAGCCATCTTCTGCACTTTTTGCCTGCTGTTCTTCAAATGTCAGATTTTTACTCAGCGCTCTAGTTCCTCTTGTCCAAACATAGCTTGCCCTATCATCTACCACTACTCCCATCTGATCATATGCGGTGTCAATAGCATCTGCAAGCACACTGTCAATCTGCTGTAAGCGTCCCTTGGCATATACATAGTAAAGATGCCCCTGATCACCATCATCCAAGTTCAACTGATATGAGGCAGCTGCATCACGAATCTTGCAAAATGTTCCATTTGTCTGCACCTTTTCTGTATCGAGAGGAATACTAATAGACCACACCTTCTGGAAATCATCTGCAATTTTGCTCTTTGTTAAGCTTGTAACCTTCTTATCGCTTCGATTATTGAAAAACATCTGATCATCAGCCGCTTCTTCATAGCTTCCAGACGCATTGTTCTTCGTAAGACGATAAATGTTTAGCTGATTCTCCAAAATTTGTGTTCCTTCTATATAATATCCATCCATCTGATATGCACCAGACTGTGTCATGTCTTCATCAAATGAAAGTATTGCCAGTTCATACATAGGCTTATGCACTACCTGTCCGGCCTGTGTCAGCACATCACTCTTTCTTCCCGTGCCATACACCAGATCATTGCCCAAAAATCCCTGAATCTGAACAAACTCACCTTCTCCTGCATCTATACGATACGTTTCTCCAGTGCTTAGATCGGCAATTCTAATCATGCCTGCATATCCCTCATCGCCCTCCTCCCAGGCAATAAGGCTGCTTGATTTATTGGAGTAAAAGCTTCCTGCACTTGATGCCTTAGCAAGCTGTGCCTTCTCTCCACTGCTTAAATCGATAGAATACACAGTACTCTGATACAAAAGGTACATCAAATCAGACTCATTATTGACATAGGCAAGCGTTCCCATATTTTTCATAAGGATCTCTTCCGAGAATGTAACTGGAATATAGAAGATTTCATCAATACAGCTGTCTCACATTTATAATGAAGGAAGCTGACGCCAACCTGTCCCTCATGATTTCCTCTGCTGTGATAACCATATGCCATAAAATAAATATCGCCGCTGTTTTCAACACGAATTGGCTGCAGCTTGTACCCATCTAAAAATGATTTATCCTCAGCTTTATCCTGATATGTGTATATAAGACTTAATGAATTATCTTTTTCATTTGATGCAAACAGCTGTCCGTCATACACGTATGCCTGAATATTTTCATCATCTGATGCCATCTTGGATACTTCCTCATCTGTAATGCCAAGCTGCAGTGCCCCCTTTGCATACACTGGTGCTGCTACCGAAAACTGCTCTTTTACATGGCGTTCAAAATCAAGAAGATAAAGCACATCACTTCTAAAACGCACAACATAATTTTCATTCACCATACATGTTTTGCTGTCTGTGCCGTTACTTATTGTTACAGGATATGTCAATGTAATACTTGCCTGGCTGTCACTTAACTCCGTAAGCGTTGTCTCTACTGTTCCAGCCTCAACTAAAAGACCATTCCACGTGATCATACCACTTCTTGAATGCTGATTCACGTAGCTGAAATCATCTGTTCCCATCGTCTCATCTGGCTGTATGTAATTGACGACAAAATCACTGTTTTTGTCAATTGATGCCTGCCAGAAATCATGTGCAAAACCAACGAGGCTTTCTGTATGTTCATCTGTCAGATAAATAATTCTGCTATAATAATAGACAGGTTTTTCCTTCTGACTGACACATAAAACAAACTGATATTCATTGCCATCATCTACCAGATTAGAAAGCTGCAGCTGTGTCTTCATAGTGCTGCCATCCGTTTCCCATCCGCTTATCACACCATCCTCTACAAGACGTGTGCCATCAAGGCCTCTGACTTCATAAGAAACCTGACCGACATTCTCCGCCTGATCGATCTGAATGGACAGTTTATGTTCCTGCGACAGGGGCGTAATACAGCCCCTCATCGTGGAAACATCCATCTTTTGTGTATAACCACGAAGAATATTGCTGTTATCTGTAAGATACTTAAGCCTTACAGCGGCAAGTGTGCCTGACTGCATCGTTTCGTAGCTGTCTGTCTGCTGTGTTTTCTGTGTATACTGCTGATATACTACAAAGCTGCCAAATGCAGCTGCAAAAATAAAAATCAGCAGCAGAATCCTTCGAATTAGCTTTTTCAAATCAAAACCATACCTTTCTTTTTCCCTATTAACAGGGTATTGTTATGGCTTTATTTTACTTGCAATCTAGTAAAATCACAAGTCTTTTTTTGTACTGCCGTTAACATCAATATCGTCCTCTGCATCGTCTGCACCTTCGCCTTGCAATCTCCTGATATAAAAGTACACTTACTATATCCTCTAGCCAGCTTTGCTGTCTTGGCGCCTAGGCGGCGGTGGTCCCTGAGGAGGACCAAATGGTGGCGGCGGTGGCCCAAACGGTGGCGGCGGTGGCGGCATAAATGCATCGTGTCCGCTTGCCTCAAATAGATCCTCTATCGGTATTTCTCTAAACTCCTCATTTTTTCTAAGACGCTCACAGATTTGACGTCCTGTTCGATTAAGATTTATTTTATCTGGATATTCATCATAAATAAAGCTTCCTGCATAATCAAGCTCATCACAAGTATGTTCAATTTCCTGCTGTATCTTTTTTATTTTTTCCGGATAGAGGCTTTTCCAGTACTGCGTTTGAATCTCATCTGCTGCTTCCTCAAGCCTTTGTGCGATCAATGCATCCTGTGGGGTTTGCGGCCGAAAGCGTGATGACTGATGATACAGCCCATACTGGCTGTGACTGCTCCATATCATAGCAAGATCCTTTCAGACGGATTTACTTTTATTTTATGCCGCATTAAATTCAAGTGTTCCACGCCTTAACTAATCATCCCACTGTACCGTTGGAAAACCGAGAATACATATTGTTTTCTCACCATTTACACGGTACAGCAGATTGATATTTGATCTTTCGTTTTGAAACCGTATCACTTCTCCTAATTTTTCCCCATATCCATAGTATAGCTGCAGATTGTCCTGTCCTTTTGCACTTACAAGCGATGCGCCTGCTTTATTTATCATCTTTTTAGCACATTCATCTATCTGTTCTTTTGTCATTAACTGCGGCCAGCTTCCTATAAGCTCTAAACATAGTTTTGATTGGCTCTGGCTGTATTTTTCCAGTCGTTCTTTTTTCTCATATATCCTTTGCATTTCTTCTGACCAGTCTCCCGCAAACCGCCAGCTGATCAGCCCTTCACACATATTGTCATTTTTTATTGCCGTCTGACTTTCATTTGTATCTTCGTCATTATTTTTTCTTAAGTATTGCAGGCTCCAGGAAAAATCTTCATTTGCACCTTCAAGCTCCCATATACATCCATACGTTTCCTTCTTTTTTATAATCCCATATCCACTGTAAATTTGACAGACGGCCGCCGCACCCTCAAGGTATTCTGTAATCTCTTCTTCTGACGTTAATGCAGGACCAGTACCATAAAGGCGAATCTGTGCCGTCACATCATCTGTAAATTCGTCATTAAAACAAGATGCCATCTCAAAGCTGTCTAGCGCCATTTCCTGTCTTTTATTCAGCCCAAACGCTTCCACCGCAATCACTGCGCACCACACTGCACAGCAAAGCCCTGTCAATATACGGTACATATTGCCTCCTTTCTGCTCCTATTGGAAAGTATTTCCTATTAAAAAAACTTTATACACATTAATCTTTTGCAAAATTTGCGTGTTGCCATTCTATGTCATCTTTGCTATACTAAGAAAAAGTGCCTATTTTAGCCACTTTTTGATTAGGAGGGATTCTATGTCTAAGCCAACGCTCTACCGAACCGTTTGATACCACTTGAATCAATACTGTTAACTAATGATGAAATCCTATATCACGATGATAAAAAAATCATTACATTCTGGAAGACGCTTCATCCAAAGTCTGATCTTGCATACGGCTATTCATGTTACTTTTTAGACCGTGGTTTTAAGATCAGCCGATTTTATTCGCACAGTCACGATTTCATGTATTGGTATTGTGACATCATTGAGACAAACTACGAAAAGGACAGCGACACTTATGTCTTTACTGATCTGTTGGCAGATGTGATAGTCAAGCCAGACGGAAACACTCGCGTAGTGGATCTTGATGAGCTGGCAGATGCCTTTGAGCGCGGACTTCTCTCTTCACAGCGTATGAGCTGCGCACTCAGACAACTCGATGATCTGCTTCAGGCAATTTACAGAGACCGTTTTGAATCACTGACAGAGCCACTTATGAATCAGATTGCTGAGTATGAATCATCGCAGCAAAAAGCGTAACAAAACATGCCCTTTGGGGTAAAATTTAACACAAAGATCAAAGGAGAATCATATTATGATAGCACTTGGATGCGACCACGGCGGTTACGAATTAAAACAGGAGATTATCAAATACCTAGAGGAAAATAATCTGCCATTTAAGGATTTTGGCTGCTACGACAACAGCTCAGTGGATTATCCTATTTATGCACGCAAAGTAACAGATGCCATTACACACGGTGAATGTGACAAGGGTATTTTAATCTGCGGAACAGGTATCGGTATTTCCATCGCAGCAAATAAGGTTCCTGGCATCCGCGCTGCACTGTGTACTGACTGCTTCTGCGCTGAAGCCACAAGACTTCACAATGATGCCAATATCCTTTGTATGGGCGGACGCGTTGTTGGTCCTGGACTTGCTGTAAAGATTACTGACACATTCTTAAATACACCATTTTCTAACGATGAGCGCCACATAAGACGCATCAATCTGATCGAAAACAGAGATCCATCTGAAAATTAATCATAAAAAAGCCGCTTACCCATCAAAAGATGAGCAAGCGGCTTTTGGAGCTTTTGACCCTGATATCATATTATCCTAAAAGTGCTTCTGCATATTTTCCAAGCTCAGCGCTTCTATTTTCAGCATCTTCCATGCTGCTTCCCTTTACACCGTAATACAGCTTGATCTTCGGCTCAGTTCCTGATGGTCTTACACACAGCCATGCGCCGTCCTCAAGATCATAATACAGTACATTTGACTGCGGCAGTCCAGTTGGTGTTACCTCTCCTGTCTCCATGTTTTTGCAGGTATCTAACTTGTAATCTCTTGCCTGCAGTACCTTATACGGTCCGATATTCTCTGGTGCATTTGCACGTAAGTTTTCCATAGTCTGAGCGATCTTTGCCAGACCCTCAATACCTTTCATGGTAACAGACTTTACACTGTCCTTATAATAGCCATACTTGTCATAAATTGCAAGCATCTGATCCCACAGTGTCTTTCCCTGCTTCTTATAATAAGCAGCAGCCTCGCACAGTGCCATAGTCGCAACAATAGCATCTTTATCTCTTGCATGTGTTCCAATAAGACAGCCATAGCTCTCCTCAAATCCAAACAGATATGTTCCCTTACCACTCTGCTCAAAACCAAGAATCTGCTGTCCAATGTACTTAAATCCAGTCAGACACTCAATCAGGCGGATTCCATAAGACTTTGCGATTGCATCTGCAAGATTCGTTGTAACGATTGTCTTAATAAGAGCTCCATCCTCTGGCAGTCCATGCTTTTCCTTAATCTGGCTGATTGTATACTCAGCAAGCAAGCATCCAGACATATTTCCTGTCAGAGAATGATACTCGCCAGTCTTTGCATCCTTTACATATACGCCAAGACGGTCTGCATCCGGATCTGTTGCCAGAACAAGATCTGCGTTTTTCTCCTTTGCCAGTGCAAGTGCCAGTTCAAATGCTTCTGCTGCCTCTGGATTTGGATAGCTTACAGTTGGGAACTCTCCATCTGGAAGTTCCTGCTCTGGAACTACATAAACATGAGTAAAGCCAAGCTCCTTTAATACACGTCTTGCCGGTACATTTCCTGTTCCGTGAAGAGGTGTATAAACGATTGTCAGCTGATCCTGCATTTCGTCAATGGCATCCTGATTCTTTACCTGCTTCTTTAACTCTGCAATATATGCGTCATCAATTGCACCGCCAATAATCTCAAACAGATTTGCCACGCGTGCATTATCTTCCTGCATCGTCTTTAAGGTGGAGAAATCTGTGATTGCCTTTACCTCTGCCATGATGCCCTTGTCATGAGGCGGTGTAATCTGTGCGCCGTCCTCCCAATATACCTTATATCCATTATATTCCGGCGGATTGTGAGATGCGGTAATATTGATTCCTGCGATACATCCAAGCTTTCTTACAGCAAATGAAAGCTCTGGTGTCGGGCGAAGAGATTCAAACAGATATGCTTTAATGCCATTTGCAGCCAGACAAAGTGCTGCTTCCTTGGCAAATTCTGGGGACATACGACGGGAATCGTATGCGATTGCAACACCCTTCTTCTGCTCTCCTGCCTTGATAATATAATTAGCAAGTCCCTGTGTTGCCTTGCGAACTGTATAAATATTCATACGGTTTAATCCAGCTCCGATAACGCCGCGAAGACCAGCTGTACCAAATTCCAGCTCCGTATAGAAACGATCCTTTTTCTCCTCCTCTGAAATTCCTCTTAACTCAGCCTTTGTTGCCTCGTCAAAACACGGGCTTGTCAGCCACTCATCGTACAATGCCTGATAATCCATAAAAACCATGCCTTTCCGTGTCACTTTTTAAAGGACACTGCTTTCTTTTACCCTAAGTATACTAGATAAAACAAAAAAATGGAATCTTTTTTCAAAATTTTTCACAAAATACTCCTATTCTTTACTGAAATCTTGTGTTATACTAACGAAGCGAAATACAATATTTAAAGAAAGGTGACATGTATTATGAAGACTTTTTTACATTCTTCCAAAGATAAACAAAGCTTGTCCGACTGGTCGCTCCGACAGAAAGCAGGCTTTTTTGTTTTTCTGGCACTTTTTGCCATATGCATTGGAATGGCCTGCTTTTTTAATGGTTTCTCCCTGCCTAATCTATTAATTCTGATTGCCATTGCCATTGTCTCTATGGTCATCTACGTGCTTCCAATTTCTCTGCATCCAGTTGTAAAGGCTGTCATCACTATTATTCTTCCGACAGCCGCATTCTTTTTACTGGAGTCTATGACACATGTTGTCTGGGAAACGATGGAGATTGACGCTGTTTTATTAAACCTTGTCTTTTACTATTTGTTCTTTTTGTTTTTCTTCTTCGTAAGCGGATCAACAAAAATCTCACTTGATATTCTGCTTATCTTTACCATGATTGTCGGTCTGGCGAACTATTTTGTTATTTTGTTTCGCTCCTCACCGATTCTGCCATGGGATCTGCTCTCAGTTGGAACTGCAGCCACTGTTGCAAACAATTATACCTTCAGCATCACTTATCTTGTTGCTCAGCTTGCAGCTGGCTTTTTAGGATGTATAATACTTGCCGGAAAATGTAATCTTCATTTCCCGGCTATAAGTGCTAAAAAGACAATTCGTGGACTGATTCGTCTGGCACTTTGCTGCGTTTTAATCATTCCGTCTGCATGCTATGTCCACTTTTTATATCAGCCTGACATTGCAGATTATACAAGCCTTGACAACACGCTGTTTACTCCAAAATATATGTTTAAGACAAATGGCTTTTTCGTTGCCTTTTTGATGGACAGCCGCTATCTTAGAATTGATGAGCCAAACGGCTACAGCAAAGAATATGCTAAATCGCTTCTTGATGAGCAGACTGAAACTTCTTCTACTGCCGATGATCTTCCAAACATCGTTGTCATTATGGATGAATGTTTCTCTGATCCTACTGTACTTGGTGACTTTTCCTGCAACGAAGACTTTATGCCATATATTCGAAGTCTGCTTGACGGCGCTCCAAACACCATAAGCGGTCATCTTTATGTATCTGTTCTTGGCGGCAACACGGCAAATTCAGAGTTTGAATATCTGACAGGAGATTCGATGGCATTTCTTCCAAGCGGAAGTATTCCTTATCAGCAGTATTTAAATAAGTATGCTCTGTCAATTGTTTCACACATGAAGGAATTAGGCTACAGCACAACTGCTATGCATCCGTACAATGCCTCTGGTGGAATCGAAGCTCTGTTTATGAAAAGATGGGATTTGGACAGTTTCTTTCCTTGAAAAATTTCCATCACGGCGAACAGCTTCGAAAATATGTCAGCGATCAGGCCGACTTCGAAGAGGTTCTCGATGTCTTAAATCAAAGCACCGATCCTGCCTTTATCTTTAATGTAACAATGCAAAATCACAGCAGTTATGGCACACCGTATGATAACTTCACTCCGTCTATTGAAGCTAAGTTTAAAAATACAAAGAGTACCAAATATTTAAACAACTATCTTTCCCTGATGAAATACACTGATGACGCAATTAACTATCTGCTTACTGAGCTTTCTGCTTCTGACAAGAAAACAATTGTTGTCTTCTTCGGTGATCATCAGCCAAACGATTATGTTGTTGAACCAATCTACGAAGAGAATGGCCTCGATATCAATAACCAGACGCTTGAAGAACAGCAAAAGCGTCAGCAGGTTCCTTTCTTTATCTGGGCAAATTATGATATCGAGGAGGAAAGTAATCTTGCAATTAGTGCTAATTATCTTTCTACAAAAGTTGCCAAGGTTGCCGGTCTTGGCCTTACAAAATATCAAAGCTTCCTCTCACAGATGTCAGAAGTGCTTCCTGTCGTCAATGCAGTTGGCTATGTAGACACCGACGGTACATGTCACTATTTAAAGGAAGCCACTGGCGAAGAAAAAACATGGCTTGATAATTATGAGATTCTTCAGTATTACCGCATGTTTGACCAATAATTAACTTTTACAGCTGCTTCTGCAGCAGACAATCAGCAAAGGCAGTGCGTACACTATTTTGTTCCACTGCCTTTTTATTTTCTCGATATTCTTCTCAGAAATCCACGATTTGCTGTTATTAAAATAGAAATTTACCTGTTTCCAATATTTTTCCGGGTATGCAATCATAAATCCTAATAGGCTTATTTCTTTTTGTGACATGTTTTGGACTCTGTTATATTCGCGAATCAGCCTCATTCCAAGCTCCTGATTCCAGTTATGCTTTTCCATGATTTTTCTAATAAACTGATACAGATCACAAATCTGGCAGCCCACACGAAACTGTTCAAAATTTACTGCTGCCGTCTGCCCCTGACCAATAAGTACATTGTGCTGATGATACGCGCCATGTATCAGATGGCCTTCTTTTTTCGCCTGTTCCTCCACCTCATAAAGTCCGCCGTCCATCATTGCACGCACTGCAATGTCTGCCTGATTATACATTTCATCAAGGCTTTTTTGGATGAACTGCTCAAGCACTGATTTTTTCTTTTTACGATGCAGATAGGCACGCACACGGCGAAGCTCACGATTGTGCTTTTCATATTGACAGGCCAGACTCTGCCTTTCTTTATGTGTATTTGTGACAGCATTGCCTTCTGTCATATCCTGTTTGCTTTCTTCAGACTGCATTTTCTCCTGTTTTATAAGCAGATGCTTTGGCATGCGCCTCATAGAAACATGCAGCCGCGCAAGACTATTCACAGCCTGTACGAGATCACCAATACTGCTTACACTGCATTCTGGCCATGGATACCACATTTTTAACACATAACCTGTGCCTTCTTCATTTTTAGAGAGCAGTTCTTCCTTCTCATTTTTTATGATCTGGTCTGTGTGCACCATTCCATTTTCCGCCAGATATAAAAGAAGGGCCGCCTCTGCCTCTAACCGTGCTTGTTTTCCACGGTATTCTGAAAGCAGATACAGTCCTTCTTTTGTATCACATAAAAGTGCGCCCCGTACCTTTCGCGTTGTACGAACTGTCACAGGATACTGACTAAGTACCGACATTCCCCAATCATTCATAGAATTACCTACGCCTTTCCGGCTGTCTCCCGGACCGCCTATGCTATCCTATGAAACATAAGGTAATATCATGCCAGATCATTTTTATTTGCGCGTCCAAAGAATATCTCTGTTAATGCATTGTCCTAGCAGTCTCTTCACCTGTCCTGCGTCCTTTGTCTGCGGCAAAATCCACATAAGCTTTGTTAGAACAGCTTCTAGTGTCATATCATATGCCTCCATGACACCTGCCTCTTCCTTTACCTTCTTTCCAACCTCATATACAGCAAGATTGCTGCCTTCTCTGGCAACCTGCGTAGCCATGACAAACACCTTTCCCTCATGTGTCCACTTATGTACCACATCGAAAAAGCTTCCATGCTCGTAAACAGGAAGACCACCGACACCAAATGCTCGATGATTACTGCATCACATCGTCCTGCCACATAATCAAGAATATCAGCAGGCATAGACGGCACCAGCTTAACTAATCCTACTGATGCAGTCATATCATGATAAAACTGTACAGGTCCCATCTCTTTTGGCTCTTCAAAATACAAAAGAACACGTCCGTCACTAATCATGCCAAGATATGGATAATTGACACTTGCAAATGCATTATAGCTCTTGCTGTGCTCCTTCTTTGCGCGTGTTCCGGCAATAATTTTCCCATCAAATACAACACATACATCATGTGCCTTTTCGCTTGCTGCAAACCTGAGACTATCCATAAGATTTACTCTCGCATCAGTATCCTCTAAGTCTATTGGATGCTGTGCTCCTGTAATAACAATTGGCTTTGGTGAATGCTGAATCAGATAAGAAAGTGCTGCCGCCGTAAATGCCATCGTGTCCGTTCCATGACAAATGACAAAACCATCATACTCGTCATAATGTGCTTCAATGCAGGCTGCCATAGCAAGCCAATGCTTTGGTTCGATGTTTGTACTGTCAAGATTCATCAGCTGAATAGTGTCCGTTTCACAAAATTCCTTTGAATCCTGCACATACGACAGAAGCTGCTCTGGCGTAAGAAGCGGTTTTAATCCATCCTCACTGTGTCCGCAGGCGATTGTTCCGCCCGTTCCAATAAGTAATATCGTTCTCATACCACATGCATTATCCTTTCTGTTTGTACCTTTATTCCCTCATTTTGATTTGCCTGCTGATCCTGCTGGCGACGGAATGCGTTAATAATATCACGTCTTGTAATGATGCCAATGAAAACATTGCGATCATCTACAACTGGTACATAATTTTGATTTGATGCACGCTCAATCATCTCATCTATTGTAGCATATACATATACTGGTGGCATCCAATCCTTACGGATAATCTCTTTGATTTGAAAGCTCTCCAACTCCTGCATGTCACATTTGTGATATGTTAACATATACCATAAAAAATCGCCCTCGTTTACCGATCCGGCATAACAGCCATCCTCATCGATAACCGGCAGCGCAGTGTAGCCATATATTCTCATACGCTCAAGTCCCTGGCGCAGCGTATCCTCCTTGTGAAGATACTCGATCTCTCCCTTTGGTTTTAATAATGTCATTAAATTCATTTTGCTTCCTCACAGTTCTGAAATGTCGCATAACATTTTTTGTATGCCACTATTTTCCATGAATGCAGTCTGGTTTCCCATCTGCTTGCTTTTTTTATTCTACCACAACTGTGAGGAAATTTCCATTACTGTAATCTTACAGTTTGATGAAATAAGTATGAAGTCCATCCATCCAGATATATGCGCCATCGCTCTCTATCTTAAGATGAAGCTTAGACAAATCCTTCTCATGCGTTTGTCCCATCGCATTGTAAAGCTCTAAGAACTCATCCAGATGCCATGAGTAATATCCTATCAGCGCCTTTGCTGTTTCTTTACATAAATTTTCATCCTGCGTCATGATTTCTCCCTTCATTATTCATTCGTGTAAAGTATTTTTATTCACGTTTCTAATCTTTTGCAATTTCCTCGTTCAACAATTCTGCACTTTTCGTGCAGTTTTATCCTACTAGATTTCGACAAAATCTTCAACTAATTTCAATCGCGTATTTCGACACCCTTATTGCTGTATCTTGTGATCTGTGCTACGATAAACGAAACACAGGTTGAAAGGACAAAATGCTATGGAATTTACTACACTTTGCTATTTAGAGCGCGATGATCATTATCTGATGCTGCATCGCACAAAAAAGGAACATGATTTTAATAAAGATATGTGGATTGGTGTTGGCGGTCACTTTGAAGAAAATGAAAGTCCTGATGAGTGTCTGCTGCGCGAAGTTAAGGAAGAAACCGGACTCACACTGACTTCCTACAAAATGCGCGGTATTCTGACTTTTGTTTATCGCGATATATGCGAATATGTCTGCCTCTATACGGCTGATGGTTTTGAGGGAGAAATGACTTCCTGCGATGAAGGTGAGCTTAAGTGGGTTCCAAAGGATAAATTGCTGACGCTAAATTTGTTTGAAGGAGATCTTATCTTTTTTAAACTGTTGCTAGAAGATGCACCATTCTTTTCATTGAAACTCACTTATGATCAGGTAAATGAGCACCGCCTTATTGACGCAAATCTAAATGGCAAAAAGCTTGAGCTTTTCGATATCCTAGATGAAAACGGTGTACCTACAGGACTGACAAGGGAGCGTTCTTTGTGCCATCTTCTTGATACACCGCACAGAACTGGTCATGTGTGGATTGTGCGTCCTGTTGATGCAAAGGATGGAATCGCTTCTGACACACAAGCCGGCGCTTCACAAAATAAGCCTGCCTATGAATTGCTTCTCCAAAAGCGAAGCCACGACAAGGATTCTTTCCCGGACTGCTATGATATCTCGTCTGCCGGTCATGTTCCAGCAGGAAGCTCTGTCCTTGATTCTGCGATTCGTGAACTCTCAGAAGAACTTGGAATCAAGGCTTCACCTGGCGATCTCGTTTCTATTGGCACACATGAAGGAAACAGCCACAGCATCTTTTATGGAAAACCATTTCACAACCATGAATTTAGTACACTGTATCTCTACACAAAACCTGTGCAGATCAAAGATCTTTTGCTGCAGGAGTCAGAAATCCAGTCAGCAAAATGGTTTGATCTAAATCAACTGATGGAAGATGTTAAAAATAACGCGCCCGGGTACTGTCTGTACTATGATGAACTGCAAATTCTTAAGGCTGCGTTGGACAATCGCTAAGCAATTTGCAAAGTTCGCCTGTATACACGATATGAAGCTCATGCAATGCACGCGTTACCGCAACATACAAAAGCTTCGCATCACGGTCGGAATCCGCATAGCACTCCTCATTGGGGTTGTACAGAATAACTGCGTCAAACTCAAGACCTTTTGTGAGCGCAAGTGGAAGCACCGTGACAGTTATACCAGCGATTATATCCGCGCTTGTATCAGCAATTGCACCATCAGTTACACTATCAGTTGTGCAATCAACTGCCTCATTGCCTGTGTCGCTCACACAATTTGTCAGTGCCTTTAAGCGCGCCGCCTCGTCCTCATCTCGACAGATCAGAGCAATCGTTTTGTAATCTTCTTTCTTCAACTGCTCAATCAATGCTTGCACGCGCATCGTCATCGCAGTCTCATCATTTTCCTTCCAGATACCAACGGGACTGCCGTGGCGAACGATCGGCTCAATCGGATAGGTCTTAAAGCTGCTTCTGTCAAGAATTTGTGCCGCAAAATTGGAGATTTCGATGGTGTTTCGATAGCTCTTACAGAGCGTATAGAATCGTCCTCGAAGACCTTCATTTGACGGATCCTTAGAATCTGGCAGCATGATCTGGCGAAGCTCCTCCCAGTCATTCATTCCGCTGTCGTAGTTAATATTCTGTGAGACATCGCCCATAATCATGAATGTAGTCTTTGGCATTCGCTTTTTAATTACATAATACACAGCAACGCCATAATCCTGCGCCTCATCAATATACATCTGTGCAAACTCATCGTCATCGCCCTCGTCGAGCCAACCGTGCGCCAGAAGTGCCATCGCTGCCAGATCATAGCAGTCAAAAAATCCCTTCTTTACACGCTTTTTCCACTCGGACCAAGTTGTACTACTCATTATGTTCGTATTCGTACTATTTTCATTCGCATCTTCTGTGGCATTCGCATTCTCTGTGGTGTTTGCCAGATGTTCCTCCAAGCTGAAAAGGAAATCAAGATACAGCTGTACGAGACTTCTCTTTTTATAATTCTTAGAGAAATGCTTCTTATATTTTTTGAGCATTTCCTTTCGCACATTTGCATCCTCACCGTCCATCTCAAGCTTGATCGCCGCTGCCAGTCTCGTGTTTAAATTTTCCATCTTAGATACGACGGAACGGTCGTCAAAATAACGACAGTACTGGTCAATGCTCTCCTGCGAGAGAAATGTATAGCTCTTATCGCGCACTTCCTCTGTCGGAATAATTCGACTTTCTTCGTCTCTTGTCCAACGCTCAATTGTCTGCACAAATGCAAGCGACGATTTCAGACGAAGCTCGCTGCTCTCCTGCACTAATGTCGGAATAATCTCATATTTCTTTGGAAGATAAGCGCCAATCAGATACTCAAACAGCTTTTCCATCCTATACTGTTTTGTATTGTACACATCCAGACTTGGAAGACCGCTAGCAATATAATTTAATAAGATATCATTGCTTCCGATGATGCAGATTTCAGACGGGTCGTAACGGTCTGAAAAATTATACAGAATGTAAGAAATGCGGTGAACTGCAACAGTTGTCTTTCCACTTCCTGCTACTCCCTGTATAATCATGCTGCGATTTGGTCGCTCGCGAATGATGGTATTTTGCTCCTGCTGAATCGTCGCAACGATCTCACCTAACACCACATCCTTATTTTTCGCCAGATATTTGATCAGCAATTCGTCATTTGCCGCCGTATCACTGTCATAGAAGCCCTTTAATACAGGACCGTCAATATCAAATGTACGCTTCAAATCAAGGCGAATCGGAATCATCTTACCCTGTGGCGTCCGATAGCTGCATTCTCCTGTCGTTCCCTCATAGTAGATCGAAGCGGCCGCTGCTCTCCAATCCATAATTACAATATCTGTTGCATTTTTTGTAATTCCGTGCTTTCCAACATAGAGGCGATACTGTTCCCCTTTCTCCTGATCCAGATAGTCGATTCTGCCAAAATGTGTCTTTTCCAATGCACTCTCATTTGCTGTAATGGAATGATTCACATGATCCTGCATCGTACTGCTGACCATAAGAGAGCTATACAGCTCCACATCGCCTTCCATGTAAGCATCATAGAGTTCTTTGTTCTCCTGATCGACTTCCTTTTTCTTCTCTCTTAACTCCTTTAAATTTTCGTTGATGACCTGCAAGAATTCATCTAGCTTTTTCTGTTCTAACATCTGCTCGTTTTCCACGGTATCATCCTTCCTTTCTGCCGCACGGCAATTCAATATTTTATTTACAGTTCATGGATAAGCCAATATTGCGGAGTTTAGTCCGGCGACGAAACCATTGCACCGGAGGGCTTTCATAGCATAACGCATGAACTGTAACAACTGTATCCTTAGAATAGCAGAAAAGAAAAAAATTACTAGACTTTTCTTTTTGGCTGTGGTATCATGCATAATGAAGTGTAAGCAAAATACAGTTTTAGTTAATAAACATAGTGGATAATATTTAAGGCAGGTCATTACGACCTGCCTTTTCTTATATCTTATATCTTATACTCTAGAACCGATCAATGCTGAATCTGTCCTTCTTCTTCGCTATGGTTGCGCAAATCAGTAGGACGATACTTTGGAATAACCTTCATAAGCTCATCATCATAATTACACTCAACACGAGTATTCTTTGATGTCACGAGTGTATAGATATGATCTGGTGTGCACGCCGGCCAATTCGGAATTGCGCTGTTGTTTGGATCACCTGTGCGCGCAAATGACATAACACTGTCAAAAATCTCTGTCTCGATGCGCTCTGTAACGCCTGCTTCCTGTGTATATGGCGTGAATGATGTGTTTGCAAAGACATATGGGATATCTGCGCAATGCCACGGAACCCAGCCGCCATCAAGCGGCAGTTCAAGATCAAACATATATGAATATGTCTGTGCGTTCATTTTGCTGCGCTCTTTTACATAGTCAAGAAGCGGTACACGAACAATGGTGTCAAGCACAGTCAGATCGACAGGATTATGTGTCGGATACGCCTTTTCAAAGAGTGGAAGAAGCTCTGATGCTGCCTTTTCTCCCATTACCTTTTCAACGACCTTTTCACCTTCTTCTTTTGTCATATGGTTTCTGTCAAATGGCATCGGTGCAAATGTGAAGAACTCGCCAAATACACTTCCAACCATAAGTGCAACATTACTGCTTTCCTTACGAAAACCTACATCGCTTGGATCGCCCACATAAAATTCATTCGGGATCGGGGCACCGCCGCTATATTTTCCCTGTGCCTGAAATGTTGGACGCACCTTTAAATAAGCGGCTGCAAGCTGTGCATATGGTACCTTTTCAAGTTCTTTTACACTGCTTGCGCCAAGCTCTTCCATAACAGCCTCAGCGATTTCTTTTCCACTTTGTCCACGTTTTGGCATCAAATCATTGATTACACCGCTCATGTTAATGCCCTTTGCAAAAAGTCCATCTGCTGCCGGCATCTGAAGAAGCGTTGTCACCTTTGCACCGCCGCCTGACTGACCAAATACTGTGACGTTCTTTGGATCTCCGCCAATTTCTCAATATTTTCCTGCACCCATTTTAGTGACGCAATGATATCATCCATTCCGGCATTTCCTGAATTGGCATACTCTGATCCAAATGCAGACAAATCAAAATATCCAAGCACATTTAAGCGGTGATTGATTGATACAACAACTGCATCACCTTTTCTGCTCATGTTTTCACCCTCATACGCAATGTGCTCAATTGAAGAACCAGCTTCAAAGCCGCCGCCATGAAACCATACTAGAACAGGACGCTTCTTTTCATCACATGATGGTGTCCATATATTCAGATTCAAACAATCCTCATCCATAACCCAGTAGCGATGCGGTACAAACACCTCTCCAGCTGGCTTTGGCATATCAAGAAGCGGACACACATAGCCAAAACTTGTCGCATCAAGCTCACCTTCCCATGCCTCAAGCGGCTCTGGCGCATGGAAACGCTTCGCCTTTGCATACGGAATGCCCTTAAACACAGACACTCCATTGTAGGCATAACCACGTACCTTTCCCTTATTTGTCTCTACGACAACACTTCCTTTTTTGAATACAAATTCTTTCTCCATTTCGGATACCTCCCACTATATAATTGTGATCTGACAGCTCTCCATTGCCCGAAGCGCACGCTCATGGCTCTCTGGTGTCACACCTGCGCAGCATGATGCATCTACCTCAATCGGAACCTCCGGCAAAAATGCCTTTACCAGAATTGCATTAGAAATGACGCATATATCAGTACAAAGTCCCACAAATGTGATCTTGTCAATTCCCATCTGCTCATTAAGTGCCACAAGACGTTTTCCGAGTTCCACACTTCCAAATGTAGGCTTGTCAATCGGATTTCCATCGATCAATGACGCGATCTCGTCATTCAGCTCCCATCCTCTAGTATCGCGGATGCAATGCTGCACTGGAAGATTAGTTCCTTCCTGCGTACTCAAGTAATTTTCTTCATGTGTATCTCTTGTTGCAAGAACCAATCCCTTAAAGTTCTTAATCTTATCTGCAACCTTCGGCACAATTGAAACAGCCTCCTTAGTGCCAAGTGACCCATCAATAAAATCGTTTTGCATATCTACAACTACAAGAACTTCCATGCCTCTTTGTTCTCCCTTCTTTGCTCGTAATCTCGCTAATTTTATAATATTCCATTTGGGGGGATATTGCAAGACAGCAACTGAGAATTTGACATTTTAACCAAGAGTCATCTATCTTCAGTGCGCAATCTGAAACAGAGAATAAAATTGTCCCTTTTGCTGCATAAGCGTATCGAAATTTCCCTGCTCGCAGATTGTTCCATTCTTCATGACAAGGATTTTATCATAGCGGCGAAGAATCGCTTCCTCAAGGCGATGCGTTACGACGATTCTTGTCATTCCAACCAGATTCAGTATTGAAAAGCTGACTGCTCTTGCAGTGGCGACATCAAGTGCGGCAGTTGCCTCGTCAACCAGAAGGATTGGTGATTTTCTAAGAAGCGCTCTTGCAATGCTGATTCGCTGACGCTCACCGCCTGACAGATTCGCGCCATTTTCGCCGCAGACAAAATCTTCGCCGCGCTTTTCGATAAACTCTGACAAGCCGGAGCGCTCCAATGCTAGTGTAACTTCTTTATCTGGAAACTCATGAAACATAGTGACATTGTTTCTTATGGTATCGTTAAAAACAAAGACATTTTGCTGCACTGATGTCATCAGCTGATAGAGCGATTCGCTTTCAATATTTTTAATTGAAACACCATCTATGCAAATCTCGCCCTGATAGTTACTGCTGCTTCCCATCAGAAGATTCAAAAGCGTCGATTTTCCGCTTCCTGATCCTCCTACAATTGCATAGCTCTTTCCTGCGTCAAACTGAACATCCAGATCTTTTAACACATGACTCTCTGGCTCATATCCATACGTCAGATCCTTCACTTCGATCTTTTCTGAAAAACCATTAAGCTTTTCTCTTCCCTCTTCGCGCACATTCTCTGATAATGCATCTGACAATTTCTCCATTAGTGCAATCGCAGCCTTTCTGTTTGACCATAGAAGCGGCACCTGACTAATTGGGTTTAAAATATAATTCATCAGCTGGACAAATACGATTACAACACCAGCTGTTACTCCTTTGTTGCTAATTGCAAGCCATGCACCTGCCAGAAAAATTCCCATCTGGGCAATAATTCCTGCATCATTTGCCAGAAGTGATATCAGCTGCTCGGTACGGCGCTTATTTTTCTTTGCCTCCTCTGCCTGCTCATTTCGCTGTGAAAATAAACGACTTGCCTGTGCCTCTGCACGAAAGCTTTTGATGACTGGAAAGCCAGACAGAAGCTCATTTACAATTGAAACAAAACGCTCATTTTTTTTAGAAATTTCCTTTTCCTGCTCTGTCAGGCGATTTCCTGCCTTCATGGATACAGCCACTGGCAGAAATGACAAAGCAACTGCAAGAACTAACATCACCGGACTGTAATAAAGCATCATGATCAATGCACCCCAAAAACAAAAGAGAAGCTCAATCAGGGTGAAAGTTGCGGCTAAATAGTTGTTCTCGATTGACGTGCAGTCATTTGTCAGCGCAGAAACGTAAAGTGCGGTGCCTTCTTTTGAAAAAGAGCGCAAACTTTTCTGTGTCAGCCGCGAAAACGCATAATCGCGGTACTGCTGCATGGCCCGTTGCAAAAATCTTGGATATACTGCTCTATAAACTGCATTCGCTACGGTATAGGCAATCACAACACTCGCTGCAATCCATGCACATCGCACAACAGCCTGCATATTTTGATTTGCCATGCTGTCCATGATCTGCTGAATCAGCCATGAAATCATCAGATTTAGTGAGCTCATGGCAATCGTTAAGATAATGGTTACGATGAAATTCATTCTATTTTTATAGTATAATTGATGTATAAATTCCCTGCTTTTCTTTTTGTTTTGCTTTGTTTTCATTTTATTTTTCTCCCACTACCTGATTTTTGACAATTCAATTTCTGCCATTTGCTTTTGAGCTATTCGTTTTTTTCATTCGTTTCCTGCCCTGTACAAGTTAATGCGCTCATTATCATCCTTGCGCTCATTCCACGATGCAAACGGATTTTTGCTTCCAATTGGTGCCGAAAAGGCAGATTGTTTTCTCATATTGACCGCCAATCTTGCCTCATTTTCTGTATACATAAGCATACTTGCAAAGGTGAGAAATGCCACCCACTCGGCACTGTTTTCATACGAATAAATGTGCATTTTTCCATTTGTATCGGTAATCTCAAGATTACGAATCAGATGATATTTGCACAACTCATCGAGTACAGCAATGACTTCTGGCTCTGGGGCATTTAATTCCTTTGCTAAGAGACGCCCTGTGACATTTTCGTTTGGCTTTTTCGCATACAACGCCACTATCACCTCCAGGCAATATGGCTTAACGAGTAATGAAAACAGTCTGCGCAGCGAATCGGCATCCTTGATTACCGACTCAAACCCATTCTCTGGCTGTGAGAGCAAAAATATGTAGTCGAGGTTGTTAAAACCATAGCTCATATAGCCGCTGTCAGTCTCAATATAAAGGCCACTGGTGGAAATACTAGCATCCGAGTCCTCTGCTATGCTGTATGCCTTCTTTTTATGCTCATTGTGCTCGTCATGCTCATTATTTTGGCTTTGCACATCTTGACTTTGTGTCGTTTTTCTTTGGTTCTTTTGAGTTGCCGCATCAAGAATATTGGACACAGCAACGCGGTCTATATTTGAATCCTCGCACCGAAGCACCGCCTTTTGGATGTTCCACATCAGATCACACGCAGCTTCATGCGGTCTTTTTTCGGATAGCTATACAAGGTGCGGTCAAACAGCTCCTTTATATCCGTCTGTGCCACTGGTGTTCTTCCAAACAACTCATCCACTGATACATGAAGCGTATCAGCAATCGCTGGAAGAAGCTCGATGTCCGGCGCGCACCGCACTCCCATCGCGATACTGCCTGCGTGGTTACGCCCACGGCGCGCCCAAGCTCCTCCTGTTTTAAGCCTGCCTGCTTGCGAAGCTGTCCAATTCGCTCCCCGATTTTTGTATATGGACTACTCGTATATGGATTCTTCTCAGTTCCATTTCGGACTCCATTGCTGTTGCTCATCCTATTCTCCTCCTCTGCGTCTTTCCTTTCTTGTCTCAACGGATGATTGTATTATAGCTTACGCAATATTTGAATTCAATGCAGGTGTTTTTGTCAAAATCAAGTAGTAGTTGAATCACTACAGTTCATATTCAATACTTAAATTAGCGGCGGAAAATCATCTCGTGGATGATAACTTAACAATCGCGTATCTTGATATCACCAGATATGGTAGACACCTTTAGCTTACTGTCAGGATCACCAAAGCACTCCTGCACCTTTTTCTTTCCCTTACTGTTAATTCCTCCGCAGACAGCAGAAACATCACCACTCGTACTGGAAAGCGCCATTTCGAGTCCAATTTCTCCAATGTAGCGAACGCTTACATCACGCTGGTACTAGAAACTACAGCATCTACCTGATTTCCAATCGTCACTTTACAATCACCGCTGGTACTCTTTGCTCTGCACTGCGCGCTCTTATCAAATTCGACCTTTATGTCTCCGCTTACACTCACAATGTCCATCTTATCCGCCTTGCATGCGATCACATTTACATCGCCGCTGATGCTTGATGCAAAAAGTTCATCTGCCTGACAATCTTCCACTCCTACGTCACCGCTTCCAGTATGAATCAATAAAGTCTTTGCATTGCTGTTATTTGCTTTGATATCACCACTTATACTCTTTACCTTAATTTTTTCAAACTGCTCTGGCACTGCAATATGAATAACAATTCTAGCTGAATATTTCCCCACCTTAATGCCAAATAAGCGTGAGGCAGCATAAGAAACACTTATCCTGCTTTTTTTCCTGCTGAATCAAAAGTGTTCCAACAGACGCACTGACACGAAGCGTCTCTTTTAATGCCTCCATATCATCTGCAAGCCCACCAGTTACAGACAGCTCTACATCATTTGTACTGCTCTTTTTGATTTCAATGTTGGCATCTATAAGCTGAGCATTGACACGCTGAATGCCTGGATAAAAACGGTTATAAATATCAGAATTACCCACTGCGTCCGAATTTGAATTGACATTTATTGTCATAGCAGCCGGATTTTCATCTAAGAATGCCTGACGGATTTCCTCAACATTTCCAAGCTCTTCACAAATTTCCTCTTCACTCTTTCCGTTTTCCATACCTTCCTTAAATGATTCTCATAATCACCGAGAATATCCATTATCAATTCCTCATCCATCCCTGCAAATGCAGTGCGCAGCTGTGCAAAAAACTCGTTCTTTTTCATAATATTTTCCACCTTTCTTCATACTCAGCATCGTATATTAACTCGGCTGCTATTTTTTATTCACTTGCTTTCTTTGCTCACTATCAGCCGCTCAACTGCTGCCGTGAAATCAAACCATTCTTTCTTTAACTGTTCCTGATAGGCCCAGCCCTTCACCGTGAGGTGATAATACTTTCTAGCTGGTCCTTCCCCTGCCTCGACAAGATATGTCTCCACATATTCCTCATCCCTCAACCTCTTTAAGATCAAATACAGCGTACCTGCCGCCAGCTTCATCTCCTTTGAAATATTTTCAGTAAGCTCGTAGCCGTACTGGTCACGAAGCGCCAGCTGCGACAGCACGCACAACTCAAGCGCTCCTTTTTTAAACTGAGCATTCATGCTCACACCTCCTTCTTTTTTCCTGTTAGCTGCATCATATCACATACTATTCTATATTGCAATATAGTATATAAAAAAAACTTAGTGTTTTTTTGACAGCAAAAAGCCCACGGTTTTCACCGTGGGCATATGTCAATTCATTACTTCATAACCATCTCTTCGTCACTCGGCAGTTCCTTTGCGAGCTTCGATGGTTTTTCCAGATACCAGTATGCAACAGATGTGTAATCATCGTAGCGTGGTCCTGTCCATCCAAGATTATCAATTGTCATCTTGAAATTCTTAGAGAAATACACCGGATCCTTCTCATGGAAGCGATACAGCAAGAAGCGCTGCTGTCCGTTATAAAATTCGCGATTATCACCCATGATAGCAAAAAGTCCTGTATACATTCCGCTAAATGTCTGGTAACGATTCAAAATGATATCATTTCCAAAACCGTATGAACCGCAGAAATAGTCTTCTGTTCCAGTATAATTCATGCTTGGATACTGGTCATTGTCAATATACATCTTTGCTTCGCCCTCTACCCAACAGGTGTTGTTTCCATTCATACCTGTTGCGAGTGTCACACCTGCAAAGCAACCTCTGCCTTCAATTCCATCAATAATTGTATATGCGCGTCCTTTCGTAACTGGATGCTCCTGACGATATGCAGCATGGAAATAGCCTGCATCCTGAGGAATCTCGCCGTACCAGCCTGAGATCATATAGTACAGCGTTTCTTCCTTCTTGCCGCGGTTCTCCATAGTGATACGGCAGTGTTTTGCAAATGGCATCTCCCAGTAGCTGTTAAAGCCACGTCCTGGTGCCGTGAGAATTTTTGCTGAATTCAAGACAATGTAGTTGCCATCGCGATCCTTGAAATTTTCGTCATATGCGCAGCCAAAAAATGCAGAGATAGGCGCTTCAACAGACGGAAATTCCTCGTTTTCCCAGTAAATACGCATAACAAAGCTATGGCCAACATATCCGGTAAACCAAATGTGTGTAATCATGCCAGGGCCATCTGTATCACACAGCGTAACAGTTTCTCCCGGAGCAATCTGAATACACGGTCTTAATTTCTCACAATCCTTACCCTTTGTACCACCATTTTTTTGTCCAGTCGGATTTTCAGCTGAAAGCCAAAGCTTTGGCGATTCTTAATTCTGTATAATTTCATAATGTCTCCTTTCATTGCGCAAAAAATTCATTTACATATTCAGTCACTCAATGCTTTCCCTTTAGTCTATAATCCTGAGGCGTGATCCCTGTGCTGATGCGGAAAATCTTAATAAAATAAGTCGTATTTTCGTATCCACAATTTTCGGCGACCTCGTAGATTTTTAAATTAGTATTCACAAGCATTTCCTTAGCCAGATTCATTCTTGTTTGAGATACATAATCATGAATACTCATACCAATTTCCTGGCGAAAAATCCTAGAAAGATAGCTGAGCTATATCCAGTTACATCTGATAATACTGATGTACTTACATTTTCACTGATATGACTATTAATATACTTCACTACCGATTCTGCCACAGATTTCACGGTATTGTCAATCCTTTTTCAGCTTCATTCACTAAAAGTTCCTGTAGTTTTTTGAAATAAGCCACTGTGCCCATCGCACCTGAATGTTCTGCCTCTACAATTAGAGAAATCATACCATTTCGATTCACATATGATAAAATTGCTGCATTCAAAGATTGCGCTGCCTCAACTGCCAGCAAATTTTCTGTCTGAGAATGTGTTGTTAAATAGGCAATCACTTCATTAATGTCATTGTTTGCTTCTGAAATAGATCCCTTTCGCACCAAAAGTTGAATGTTTTCCAGATTTCTTCTCATTTCAGAAACTTTTTTTTGCATTTTCTACCTCTTTACCCTCTACATCAGCCTGATGACGGATAGCAACACCTGTAGAACCGCGAAGAATCTCATTTGTAAGCATAGTTCTGATTTGAACATACTTCTCATTTAAATCCAATCCATTTACTGCTTCTTCTGAGACGATAAAAAACATAGTCACCTTTAACTGCTCCTCCAACTGCTGTCTGGCCTTTCTCATCAGATGGAACAATGTCTTGGAAACAGACTGCTTTGTATCAAAATCAAATACCCAAATCAAAACATCATCGAATAAATAATATTCACTCCACGCAAGCTCTTTTCCAAATGATCCCGCAACAATTTGGGAAACTGCTCCTGCTGTAATCATTTTTGTTTTTACATGGTGGTTATGATCTCCCTGAAGCAGCCCAACCACCAGATACAATTCTCCTGCAAGCATTCGCTCTTCCAGTTCATCTAACTCCCCTTTTTGATTCAACATCAGCTGCATAATCAACTGTCTTCTATATGCAGGCAACATCTGTGTATAGCGTTCTTCTGCATCATTAATGCGCTCCATAATTTTCTCATTTTCGCGCAAACGATCTATTTCCTTCTTCAAAGCTGCCAGAACTACTTCATCACCTTCTGTTTTTAAAATATATTGAACTGCATGTTGCCGAAAGGCCTCGTATGCAAAAGAAAAATCATCATAACCGGTCAGAAACAGAACTCGCATATCTGGAAACTGTTCTCTCAGTATGCTTACCATTTGCAGCCCTGTCATACCAGGCATTTGTATATCTGAAAGCAAAATATCACAAGGCGATTCTTCGACCATCTTTATGACGCTTTTAGCATTGTACGCCGTACGAACATCTACATTCATGCTTTTTCCAAATTCATCCCGAATTACATCTGACATATCATCCGCACTAATTGGCTCATCATCTACAACTATTATTTTAATCGTTCTTCCTGCCTGAATGCTCATGATGTTTCCTCCCCCATAAATACATGTACAATTACCTTTAATCCTCCAAGTTCCGAACGCCCAACCAACAATCCACTTTTATCTCCAAAATACAATTTCAGTCTTCTGTTAATATTAATAATTGCCGTTGTTTCCATTTGCATATCTGTACTTTGTAGTTTCTCATTAAGGCTTTGTAGAGTCTCATCCGAAATTTCTCCACTATTTTCTATTATAATATCAAAATCTCGATCACTTCGAATCTCATAGCCAAGTTCCAATCTCATTGGATCTCCATTTCCACTTTCATATGCATATTTAAATGCATTTTCTAAGATTGGCTGAAGAATCAACCGCGGCACATACACATCAGCAATACATTCATCTGGCTTGGCAATTTCTACATGTAAATTATCGCGAAAACGGTATTTCTGGATTCTGGCATAATTTTCTGCATGTTCTATCTCTTCTGACAGATGCTTTTCATCATCTGCATTTCTTGTAATATAATGATAAAAAACTTCCCAGATATTCTGCAAGATGAAGACTATTTTCTTGATCTCCTCTTCGAATCATCCGATACAGAACATAGTAGCTGTTATACATAAAATGCGGACTGATCTGCGACTGAAGCTGTTTCAAGTTTGATTGACTTACAAGAACCTTTTGCTGCAAATTCGTCTCGATATATTGTTGCATCGTTTCTGCCATGTGATTGTACTTTTCATAAACGGAATGAAAAAAATCATTTTCATTCTGCACCTCAATTCTATAGCTGAAATCATTTTTTTTCCATATGATCAAAGGCCTCAATCAACAGCTGATACAGTGGTCTATAGATTGACGATTCCATGTTTGAATACTAATAACTGCAATCATCAAGCAAAGACACATAAACAATATACTGCTTAATCCAATAACAGCAAAAAAATGATTCATTTCTGCATCGTTACTCTCTTTGTAGATCATACGAAACGGATAATATATGGAATCTGCACAAATCATCTGTTCATCTGGTTCTTTTTCTGGTTTCCAAACAAAATCAATGGAATCTCCACCCGCCAAAAACATGGCTTCTATCTGTTCCATAATACCTGCATCTTTCCAAGTGATAATAAGCACTGCTCTTGCGCCATCACCATCCCAATGAATACAAGTAGCCGCCTTATTGTTTTCTAACAAGCAGGTACGATCTTTCCCCTCTGCCATTTCCTCCATCCATGGCTTTACTGATGTCTGACAATGAAGATCCGTAATCACTTTTCCCATTGTCGGAATATACAACACTACACTGTCAACCTGCTCATTTTTATAATACAAATCATAGACAGACTCGTAAATTTCATTTTGAAGCGAAAAGCGGGAATAGCGGTCCAGATCATCATACATATAAACAAATTTCTGGAGATCTACTCCGTTTAGTAACTGCTTTCCCCACTTTTCAATTTCCTTCATATGAAGTTCTGTAGACGATACACAGGTCTCAAGCCTTATCTGATCATTTTCGCGATCTTTTTGCTTCTCGCGCACAACTGTGATACGAAAAAAGATCAAAAATGCCATACTAATTACTACAAGCATTGCAAAAAGCGGCATAAAGCTTTTCTGAAACATATAACGATAGAAATTATTTTTCTTACGTCCAAACATCCGTTTTTTCCTCCAGTTTCATATCTTCAAATGACTGTGTATCACTATTATAGCATAGAATAAGGAAATAACGCATCTGGATCTTAAACAATTTTATATTTTTTTCTTAAATATCTGAATGTTCATAAAATTAGCTTCTGCATCTGATGCATACAAGCCAAAATTACCACCTTTAATGTCAAACATACGCGTTCCAAGTGCAATCCTATTATCAACATAGACTTCTAATATGGTACCAGATACAATCACATCTACATGGAAGCATTCACCAGTCTTTGATGAAAGCGGCCGTTCCAATTCCACCTCATATGGGAACATCTGACCGCCTCGCTCTGTCATACGCACACCTGACTTAAATTCCATACGACTGCGAGCAAAGTCAATATTAATATAGTAACCTACCGCAAAAGATTCGTCCACATGAATAGCAACACCAACACTTGCAGCTTCCCCCGTTGTTTCAATATCAAAGGAAAGACGACTTGTCTCATTTAATGGATTTAGCAACAATGCACTATATCCATATGGTGTATTTACACTGGCACTATTTTCTGCTAATTTCCACTCTCCCGTCAGCGGCTTCATAGAAATGATTTCTTCTTCTGAAACTGCTTCCAAAACAGAAGGAACTGGCTTAACAAACAAATCTCCGTTTTCATCCTGCCATAATTCATGAACGATTAGATTGCCACCCCAGTCCCAAGTATTGCAATCCTTTCCATCATATCCAAGTGGGTCAAATGATGCTCATTATTTC
>ENA-OQCN01000189-OQCN01000189.1-human-gut-metagenome-genome-assembly--contig:-NODE-189-length-32104-cov-4.878225_pt1 | contig 32104 bp, 34 predicted proteins | sample MGYA00242497_ERZ504576 | MGnify/ENA primary metagenome ERZ504576 (study PRJEB26092, sample SAMD00036296) | human gut metagenome | host: Homo sapiens | study: EMG produced TPA metagenomics assembly of...
TGTAACGATTGAAGGAGACCATTTACATGGTCTGGTAACTCTCAAACATATCAGTAACCACTTAATGCGCCGAATTCATAATAATTACCGCTTTATTGTTGGATTTAACGCAGGGCTTATTGGAGCCGGGGTGTTAGGCTTTATCCAGCCAACAACATCTGCCGTATTACATAATACTTCAACCCTTTGTATAGGCTTAGAAGCATGAAAAATCTGGTGTCTGAGGAAGAATTACAGTAAAAATCAAGAAGGTTAGTCGTTGAAATTTGACTAGCCTTCTTTTTGAGTTGTGACATTAAATTTATGTGTTTTAGGGTTCCGTGACATTAATTTGACATTAAAATTTGAAATTATTCTGGTTTCATGGATTTCAACTGTTCAAACATCTCGATATCTGCTGCATTCAGTTTGATATTCGAACAATAATTTTTCCCTTCTGGAGATGTAATAGAAATCTCGATCACAGCATCCTGTTTAAGTGCCTGCTCCCTCCATACAGCATTCATGAAATTCTTGAATTTTGGATGGTCTTGATCAAACCGTTTGAATGCATTTTTTTATCTGCTGAAACTTTAACATCTGATTAAAATTCATTGCCATGAGGATAAATCCTCCTTTCTTTATCTGTCGCTTTCATAAATAAATCATATCAAAAATAAGAAAAAACGTCAAATAACGTATTGACGAACAGCCTAGAAGTGAGTAAAATTGTTCATTGCTACTCAGAAACAGATTCTTATCACAGGAGGTATTAACATTGGATTTTTATCAACAGTTACAATTAAGTTCCATCGGTTCCAAACAATGGATCAAAAGGTGCCAAAGATTCAAAAGAAGAATAATAAACGTATCCTTATCTATAATTTTAAAGTATATCTTGTTATGGCCTTCTGCGTAGCTGTTGTTACGTTATACAGCAAGATAACAGGAAATGACAACAGTGTTGTAGGCGTAACTGTACTTTTGGCAATGCTGGTCTTAAGACAGGCAGATTTTGGGATACGAACACGCATGGACTTTTATCCATTGCCGGGATCTTTGGGATTTTGATCGCAGGCCCCAGACTTTCCAACATGGTTTCTCCGATACCGGCGTTTTTGATCAATGCAGTGAGCATTCTGCTTCTGATGATTCTTGGATGCCACAATGTAATTATGTATAATCATTCTACCTTTGTACTGGGATATCTCCTGCTGATGGGATATGATGTGACGGGAAAAGCTTATGTACTTCGTGTGGAGGGTCTTCTCGTGGGAATGGTTCTCTGCATGGTGATCTTTTACAAGAATCAGAAGAAGCGTCCGTATCGCAGGACATTTCCGGATCTGTTTCGGGAGTTTGATCTCTGTTCTTCCAGAGGCAGATGGTATTTAAGACTGACACTGATCGTTTCAAGTGCCATGCTGATCATGTCCCTTCTTGGACTTCCGAGAGCTATGTGGGCAGGAATCGCCTGCATGTCCGTATGTCTTCCGTTTACAGAGGACTGCAAGACCAGAGCAGGAAAAAGAGGTATGTTTAACATTGTGGGATGTCTGCTTTTTGTTGTGCTCTATCTGGTGCTTCCGAAATCCATGTATCCTTACATTGGAATGATCGGCGGAATTGGTGTAGGATATTCCGCAGGCTACGCATGGCAGACGGCGTTTAATACTTTTGGTGCGCTGTCCATTGCAGCAGGACTTTTCGGAATGCCGGCAGCAGTGCTGCTTCGTATCGGGGCGAATGTATTTGGGGCTGTTTATACAATGCTCCTGAATAAGCTGGGAGATAAGATTGTACAGCAAAAGCACGTTGTCAACGTGAGTCAGATGTGATAGTATAAAATTCATAAAGGCAAAATAATGCATCGCAGAGCCAAAGGCCGGGTGCATTATTTTTTTGGACAAAAAGGAGTCTCAGAAGATGAATACGTTAACAATTCTATTACAGCAGATTGGGATGTTCGTGATCTACATTATCATGGGCATTATCCTGATCCGCACGAAAGTGCTGACAAGAGAAACCCTGGAGGTGATTTCCAGATTTGTGATCAAACTGGCACTTCCGGTTATGATCTTTATCAACACAGTTGACGGTGTAGACCGCAGAACATTTTTTTCATCCTTATCGATTCTTGCGATCGCAGCATCTATGTACATTGGGCTTTTGATACTGGGAAAAATATCCGGAAAAATATTTCGGCTGAAAGGTGATCATCTGCAGCTGTACCGGGCGATGGTCGTATTTGGAAACGTAGGATTTATGGGAATTCCTATTATTACCAGTATTTATCCGGAAAAAGGAATGCTGTACATATCTGTTTTTACGGTCATTGACCAGCTGATGCTCTGGACCCTGGGCGTGAAGCTCACATCTCCTGCAGAAAAAGAAAGTGGGAAATTTAATCCCAGGAAACTCATTAATCCTGTCACAGTGGCAATTATACTTGCTATGCTCTGTGTGCTGACCGGGATCCATTTGCCATTGATCCTGGATACTGCACTGCAGAAAATGGGAGCTACCGCAACACCCCTTGCCATGATCTATCTGGGAGGAATTTTTGCCTGCATTGATGTGCTGAAATTATCAAAGTACCGGATTATTATGGAATCGCTTTGATAAAGATGGTGCTATTTCCCATACTTTTCTATGTTTTGCTGGGATTTTTCCCGATTCCTTCAGATATCCATATGACAATGGCACTGGCTTCTGCCATGCCGGTAATGTCTTCTGTGGTAATGATGGCCAATGCTTCAGGTTCTGACGGAGATTATGCAATGGGAGGAATCCTGGTTACTACAGTATGTTCTATCATAACACTTCCGGCTGTATCCTGGATCTTTCAGATGATCGGTTAAAAGTATTGCTACGGAAAATATTTTGCCGTATAATGTGCAGTAGCAAAAGGTTACTGCGCATTTTTGTGAGAGTAACGTAAAACGGCCTGATTTCCGGCCGGTCAGAGGAGAAAACAGACATGTACGAAGAGACAACAGAGAAACTTTTGGAATTTATCAGCAGCAGTCCAACTGCTTTTCATGCGGCAGAAACAATAAGAAAACGTTTTCTGGAAGAGGGCTTTACAGAACTGAAAGAGGAAGAACACTGGGAGCTGGAAAAAGGCGGAAAATATTTTGTCATGCGAAATCATTCTGCGATTATCGGTTTTTCTATTCCAATGAATGATTCCGGAAGATACCATATTATTGCGAGTCACAGTGATTCTCCGTCCTTTAAGATCAAAGAAAATCCGGAGATGTCTGTAGGTGGAGCTTATGTGAAGCTGAATGTGGAACGGTACGGTGGAATGATCCTTTCCACCTGGTTTGACCGTCCTCTTTCTGTGGCAGGCCGAATGATCGTGCGTAAAAACGGCAAGATCTTGGAGAAGCTTATAAACATTGACAGAGATCTTGTGATGATTCCGAGCCTTGCCATTCATATGAACCGGGATATTAACGGTGGATATCATTATAATGTGCAGAAGGATATGCTGCCTCTGTACAGCGGAAATGGTGAAAAAGGAAGTTCCTGGATATGATAGCGGCAGAAGCAGAGGTTCGTCCGGAGGATGTCCTGGGGCATGATCTGTTTTTGTACAACCGTATGCCCGGAACTGTATGGGGAGCCAGAAATGAGTTTATATCAAGTCCGAGACTGGATGATCTGCAGTGCACTTTTGCATCCCTGGAGGGATTTTTGCAGGCAGATAAAAAGAAAAATATTACAGTCCATTGCGTTCTTGACAATGAAGAAGTAGGAAGCACCACCAGGCAGGGTGCAGCATCTGCATTTCTCAAGGATGTGCTGTACCGGATCAATCTGGCACTTGGCGGGGATCATGAGAGCTACCTTATGGCACTTGCGGAGAGTTTTATGATCTCTGCAGATAATGCACATGCGCTTCATCCAAACTATACAGATAAGTCAGATCCTGTGAACCGCCCGACAATGAATGGCGGAATCGTGATCAAATATAATGCAAATCAGAAATACTGTACAGATGGGATTTCAGCAGCGATCTTCAAGGAACTTTGCAGGGAAGCGGAGGTTCCGTATCAGACATTTGTAAACCGTTCAGATATTGCAGGCGGCTCCACACTTGGAAATATTTCCAACACACAGGCTGCCATGAATACAGTGGATATTGGCCTTCCGCAGCTTGCTATGCACTCAGCTTATGAGACAGCAGGAGTGAAGGATACAGAGAGTCTGGTTCGCGCAGCAAAAGTATTTTACAGATGATATGGGAGATATGAGAAATGAGAAAAAAAGCGGTATTTTTTGATGCAGACGGAACGATCTGCGATATGAAAAAAGGTACTCCGGACAGTGCAATAGAGGCAGTGCGTGCATTGATAGATAATGGACATGAAGCCTGGCTCTGTACAGGAAGAAGCCGTGCCTTTGTTCCATGGTATCTGGAACAGATCCCTTTTACAGGGATGATCACTGCCTGCGGATCTACCATAGAGAAAGACGGGAAGAGACTTTTTAATAAAGAAATGACACCGGAAATTGCAAAACTCTCCGTGGAAGTATTAAGAAAATATGGTCTGATCCCGGTGATGGAGGGTGCAGACTATATGTATTATGATAAGGACGAGTATACGGATGAAGTAAACTGGTATGCAAGCCTGATCACAGAAGCACTGGGAGATAAGTGGAGACCGATCCGGGGTAATGAAGACTGTATGCAGATCAATAAGATCAGTGCAAAAATGACGGCCGGCTGCGATGCAGAGGCTGCACTTGCGTCTTAAGTGAGTATTATGATATCATCCGTCATGAGGGCAGCAGCTCTTTTGTTGGAAATACCATCGAGCTTGTTCCCAAGGGCTTTAACAAAGCTGTGGGAATTGCTGCAGTGATACGCCTGTTTGATATTCCGTGGGAAGATACTGTGGTATTCGGAGACAGCAACAATGACCTGGCTATGTTTGAATATGCAGCCACCAAGGTTGCTATGGGAAATGCTTCCCCGAAGATCCAGGAACTGGCAGATCATGTTACGTCCGATATGTTCCATTATGGAATCAGGGACGGTCTCCGGTATCTGAAGCTGATATAGACTGAATATTTGTACAAAATGCAAAAATAAAATGCTGTAAGAACTGTTTGGAAGCAGACAGCTCTTACAGCATTTTCTGTATGAAAAGGGCTGTATCTTTAGCATTTATTTATGCTCCGTGTTACGCAGAGTGGCAATGTTTATATCCTGTTGCAGATAAGCCGAATTCAGATAAGTCCAAGGTTCTTACAGATAAACAGCCATAAGGTCAATGTAAACGCACTGAAAACTGTAGTAAGAAGAACAACTCCGGAAGAGAAGGAACCTTCATGATCCATATTTTTTGCCATAACAAAACAGGTTACTGTGCTGGCAGAACCAAGCATGATGATAATGGAAACCAGCTTATCCTGTGTGAAGCCGCAACGGATGGCCAGCGGGAGAAAAAGTGCTTCATAGCCGACAAGCTTCATAAAAGTGCAGGCAACAGAAGCCTTCAGTCTGGAGAACGCTTTTCCAAAACGGAGAGAACCTCCCATGGCCATCAGACCAAGGGGTGTGGCTGTTTTTGCAAGGTTTCCGACTGTGGAATCCAGGATCTTCGGAAATGGGAGACGGAGCAGAGACCATAATGTACCAGCTGCAATTCCAAGAATAATTGGGTTGGTGATGATGCCTTTTAAAGTACGCTTCAGAACAACACCATTCAGTTTACCCTGACCTGGTTTGAATATGGAAAGAATCACAACAGCCATAACATTGTAAAGAGGTACACTTGCAATGATCATCAGCGGAGCCATTCCGGCGTTTCCATAAAGGTTCTGGATAATGGCGATACCCAGGATCGCAGCACTGCTCCGGTAAGATGCCTGGATAAATTCACCGCGTATATCTGAAGGATGAAGGAATCGGGACAGAAATACGGAGATGATAATGCTTACAGAAGTGATACTAAAACAGAAGGCCACCATCCTGAAATCCCAGGCTTCGTAAATATCGATCCTGGCAATATCCTGAAAAAGAAGCACAGGTAAAGGTACAACGAATACGAATTTATTCATACGGCTGACAAATGCATCGTCAAAAAGTCCGATCCTTCGGAAAAAATATCCGAGAAGCAGCGTAAGAAAAATCGGAACAGTCACATTCAGACAAAAAACAAGATTTTCCATAAAGAAACCCTCCCATGGGTAAATATCTCCACTTATTATATCGAAACCATGAAAAATGTCAAACAAGGTATACGTAACGGAAAATTTCTGGTATGATAAAGTGTGTCCCGAAAAGGATGCAGGGGTTGAGAAGGAGAAAGGAAAGAAAATGAGATACGGAAAGATACGGATCGAAGATGGATTTTTTGTGTTTAACAGGCACATGATGCTGAACAGCCTTCCATGCAGGGATATTGTCTGGGCGTATATGCGCCGGGAAGGTGCGGATAAAACCGGAGAGAAACAGCTGATCATCAACTATCTGGTAATCATAACACGACGTCAGAAACGTTATAAATTCGATATGACTGAACAGGAGGTCCAGGATTGTCTCCGGCTTCTTAAATTGCTGAATCCTGATATGGCCGTAGGATTTCCCAAAGGTAGCAGGCTTCCACTGAAGAATCTTCCCAACACCAGGGATCTTGGAGCACTGATGACAGAGAATGGTTCACATATTCTTCCGAGAAAGCTTCTGCGCAGTGGCGAGATTTATCATGCTTCCATTACAGATACCCGGATCCTTGCAGAGGAATATAATGTAAAAACAGTGATCGATTTCCGTTCAGCAATTGAAGTAAAGAAAAAACCGGACGATATCATGGCTGGTGTGGAATATTACCATATCCCGATCCTGGATGAGGAGAGCGGAGGAAGAAGCTTTTTTGAACAGGTGATGTCCTGCTATGGGGATACTGATAAATATATGATAAACAGATACCGCAGTTTTCTGAATGATGAGTATTCTCTGAAACAGTATGCACGTTTTCTTGATGTACTTCTCCATGTAAAGAACGGGGCAGTGATCTTTCATAGTGGAACAGGAGAAGACAGAGCCGGAGTCGGAACCGCACTGCTGCTTTTGGCACTGGGCGTACCGAAAGAGACAATACGAAGAGATTTTATGCGTTCCAATCCATGTCTGGAGGAAGAACTTAAATATATGCGCAGGCTTTACCGGGCTTACCGTCCTGAAAACAGTCAGAAGTTTGCCAATCTTACTGCTTTTTATCAGGTAAAAGAATCCTACATTAATACCATATTTGATCTCATTGAGAATGAATACGGAGGGGAGAGAGATTCCTTCGTAAGAAGCTTTATCTGACTGCGAAAGCAACAGAAGAGCTGCGCAAAAAATATCTGATCTGATGTAAACTCTTTATTAATTTGAAGGTGTCTTACGAGAAATTTTGATTGACAAAATTTTCGAAGTTGCTATAATGGTAAGAAAGCAAAGATTTATTAGATTAAAGCGTTACTTGACGAAGTCAGGTTTCTTTACATAACGTATTGAAAGCAGGTGTATTATGGAAAAGAGAATACTATCCATTCTTGTGGATAATACCTCAGGAGTCCTTAGCCGTGTGGCAGGTCTATTCAGCCGCCGTGGATATAATATTGACAGCATTACAGCAGGTGTGACTGCAGATCAGAGATATTCCCGCATGACAGTTGTATGCGAGGCGGATGATCAGATGATACAGCAGATTACGAAACAGCTTGCCAAACAGGAGGATGTGAGAGATGTCAAGGTTCTGGAGCCGGATGACAGTGTTGCCAGAGAATTAATGCTGGTGAAGGTTGCCGTGAAGCCGGAACAGAGGCAGGGAGCACTTTCAGTTGCCGATATTTTCCGTGCCAAGGTAGTGGATGTAAGTAAGGATTCTCTGATCATGGAGATGACAGGAAGCCAGAACAAGCTGAAAGCTTTTATTGACTGATGGCTGACTATAAGATCCTTGAGCTTGCAAGAACAGGAATCACAGGGCTGTCCCGCGGCAGTGATGATGTGAGATTTCTGTAAGATACATATGTTTGCTAGGAGAGCAGGCACTCTCTTAACGATAAATAATTTTTATGAAGAAGATGTGATGAACATCAGAGGAGGAACGCAAAATGGCTAATAAGATTTTTTATCAGGAAGACTGTAATTTGAATTTACTGGATGGTAAAAAAATTGCAATTATTGGATACGGAAGCCAGGGACATGCACATGCTCTGAACTTAAAAGATTCCGGATGCGATGTCATTATTGGTCTGTACGAAGGCAGCAAATCATGGAAGAGAGCTGAAGAGCAGGGCTTTAAGGTATATACAGCAGCAGAGGCTGCTAAACAGGCAGATATCATTATGATCCTTATTAATGATGAGTTACAGGCTAAACTTTACAAAGAGTCCATCGAGCCGAACCTTGAGGAAGGCAATATGCTTATGTTTGCTCATGGTTTCAATATCCATTTCGGATGCATCAAGCCACCGAAGAATATTGATGTAACAATGATCGCTCCTAAGGCACCTGGCCACACAGTAAGAAGTGAGTATCAGGCTGGAAAAGGAACACCTTGTCTTATCGCTGTAGAGCAGGACTATACAGGAAAAGCTCAGGAGCTTGCACTTGCATATGGTCTTGGTATCGGCGGAGCAAGAGCTGGTCTTCTTGAGACAACATTCCGTGTAGAGACAGAGACAGACCTTTTCGGTGAGCAGGCTGTACTTTGTGGTGGTGTTTGTGCACTTATGCAGGCTGGTTTCGAGACTCTTGTTGAGGCTGGATATGATCCAAGAAACGCATACTTCGAGTGTATCCATGAGATGAAACTGATCGTTGACCTGATCTATCAGTCAGGATTCGCAGGAATGAGATATTCTATCTCCAACACAGCTGAGTACGGCGATTACATCACAGGACCGAAGATCATCACAGAAGATACAAAGAAAGCTATGAAGAAAGTTCTTTCCGATATCCAGGATGGTACATTCGCAAAAGACTTCTTACTCGACATGTCCGATGCAGGTGCACAGGTTCACTTCAAAGCTATGAGAAAATTAGCTGCTGAGCATCAGTCTGAGAAAGTCGGCGAAGAGATCCGTAAACTCTACAGCTGGAACGGCGAGGACAAGCTTATTAATAACTAAGCAAAATTATTACAAAGTAATAATTTTTGCGCTACTCGAACGAAGCGAAGCGTAGTTTGAGTCAGACGTAGAATTAGTAACAACGTATTGTAAAACAATAAATTTTGTGCTACTCGAACGAAGCGAAGCGTAGTTTGAGTCAGACGTAGAATTAGTAACAACGTATTGTAAAACAATAAATTTTGCGCTACTCGAACGAAGCGTAAGCGGTCAGACAAAGTATCGTTTGAATAGAGTAGCAGGAAATTCAGATTTTAAAATCCCATTGGATGTTTATATATTAAGCACCAATGGGATTTTTACAATGATTATAAATAATTTATACAGTTAATGAAGGATCAGTTCATCAGAAATCAATATCGGCTGCATTATGAAAGAAAGGAGCGATCAGTGAAGACTCGGCATCTTTCTGGCGACAGACAAATCCAATTTCCCGGCGAGGAAACAAGAAACCTACAGGTACTTCAATCAGAGTACCCTCTTTCAGTTCTTTTTCTACAAAATCCCTGATCACACAGGCAATACCAAGGCCAATCTCTGCAAACTGGATCAGAAGATCCATAGTTGTCACTTCCAGGATATGGCTCAGTTCTATCCGGTGTTCTTTCAATTGTGTATTTACAGTCTGTCTTGTGATATTATCATCATCAAGCATCATAAAAGTTGCAGTTTGCAGTAAGGATTCATCGGGATATAATTTCTTCTGGTTTTGAAGATACTGCTCCGTACAAACGAACGTATCCTGTATCTGGAGAAGCGGCTGAAAAAAATATCCCCGGAGTTTCTGCGGTCGCCCGATGAGGCCAAGATCAATCTTTTCCTCATCCAGAAGCTGTAAGGTTTGATAAGTAGACTGGCAGGAAATGGTAATACGTACATGAGGAAACAGGTCTATGTATTCTTTCAGATGAGAGAGAAGGACATATTTGCTTAAAGTAGAACTGGCTCCCAGACGCAGTTTTGGAATGGATCTGGAGCGGTTATGACGAATGGAACTTTCACCTTCATCAAGAAGCAGAAGAGCAGCTTTTACCTTCTCAAAAAGAAGTTCTCCGTCAGGTGTTAAAGTTACACCTCGGGAATTACGGTTAAAAAGGATAGTATCCAGATTTCGTTCCAGCTTTTGGATAGCCTTACTGATTGCAGGCTGGCTGATATAAAGATCTCTGGAACTATGTGAAATACTGCCCGTGCTGGCGACAGTGTAAAAGATGTAATAAAGGGAAAGATTATCCTGCATGTAATACCTCCTGAGTTCCTGATGAACAGTAGCATATAAGTTACTGTCACTGGTAATATTCCGCGAAGCGTGTTACTGAGAACGGAGTGAACAGTAACGCATATACAGCTATTATAACATACTGGCGGGAAAAAAAGGTTGCATTTCAGAAGAGTTTCTGTTATAATTTTTTTGTTGCGGGGTATGGCGTAGCTTGGTAGCGCGCACGGCTGGGGGCCGTGAGGTCGCAGGTTCAAATCCTGTTGCCCCGATAATAAATAAAGAGTGTGAAAACTGGACAACTTACCAGATTTCGCACTCTTTCTGTTTTTATCGGGTGTTTTTTATAATATCAGATGTATATTTTTTACGTCAGAATCTATTCCTTATATCTTGAGTAAAATCTGTTCCGACACTTCTCTGTCAGTCATGTTTCGACCCTCCCCTTTATAAAATCAAAGGTTCGTGTAATCATATGCTACTACATCCAGAGTGTGAGATTCAGTAAGTTGACGAGGAAATGTAACTGCCCTAAAAAGGAATTGTTATTTGAATAATAATATAAAAGAAAAGTAGTATTTATAAAACCATCATCAAATAGTAAAAATGAGATCAAAAGTGAACAGCAGGGAATAATAAAAGGAGACCGGGAGCAGTGCGAGCTCCCGGTAAAAAAGTATGAAAAAGAAAAAGATATATTCAGCAACTGCATTTGCTGTTTACAGTAATAATATAATGAAAAAATGTGTTTGTTTTGTGAAAGGAAAATGAGGAAAATGTGAAAATCATATCAATTTATTAAGCTTTTCAACAATATCCAAAAGTTCTTCTCTGGAAAATTCTCCAAAACTCATCAGTGCACGTAAAGGCATGGAGTCGGTCATGGCCAGAGTCATTTCCTCGGAAATAGCTTCGGAAGCAGCATCAGAGACAGATTCCTCACCTCCGTTCAGAATAGAAAGATATGATGCGGTAAGCTTCTTGGCTGTTTCTGCAGTCTTCGGGTTGCGGAACAGCTCACCGAGGGTAGTGTTCATGTGAACATGCAGCGGGATCTCCTGGCTGCTGTTCAGCTGGATTTTGCTTTCCAGACGGATATCTCTGGAAGATGCACCGATAAGGATTTTATATTCGCCGCTTGCTGCAAACCAGTCGTGAAGATCTGTGTTGTACCATGCAAAGCTTCTCTTATCCAGTTCCATGGTTACAGTTTTGGTTTCGCCTGGATCCAGAGCAACTTTTTCAAAGCCTTTGAGCTCTTTTTCCGGACGGATCGCGGAATTGGTGCAGTCTTTTACATAGAGCTGTACAACTTCCTTTCCGGCATATCGCCTGTGTTTGTAACATCAACGGAAACAGAGATGGTATCTTTTTCTGTCGGGTTCCCGTTGGAGATATTCAGATTGCTGTAAGCGAAAGTTGTGTAGGAAAGTCCGTATCCGAACGGATATGCCACATCCATTTCTTTTGTATCATAATAACGGTAGCCTACGAATACACCTTCACGGTATTCGACCTTCTCGCCGCTGCCGAAGTTCAGATAAGATGGGTTGTCGGACAGCTTAAGAGGCATGGTCTCTGCAAGTTTACCGCTTGGATTTACTTTTCCGTAAAGGATGTTTGCAACAGCAGCACCGCCTGCCTGACCGCCGAGATATGCCTCCAGAAGGCCTTTCACGTCATTAAGCCATGGCATTTCCACAGGGGAACCGTTGTGGAGAACGATTATCGCGTTTGGCTGAACTTTGAGGATTTCAGCAATGAGACGGTTCTGGCAGTCCGGAAGTCTCATATGGGAGCGGTCATATCCTTCGGACTCAAAGCTATCCGGAAGTCCTGCGAAAATCACAACTTTATCAGCCTCGCCTGCTACTTTAAGTGCTTCTGCTGCAAGGGTGTCATCGTAGAGATCTTTGTCTGCAGGGAAACCTTCTGCATAGATAACCTGTGCGTCAGAAGGAACAGAATCCAGCGCATTTGTAATTTTGAAACAGTTGATATGGGAACTTCCGCCACCCTGGAAACGTGGTTTTTTGGCAAAACCGCCGATGAAAGCAACTTTTTCAGCGTTTTTCAGAGGAAGAAGTTGTCCGTCGTTTTTCAGAAGAACCATGGATTCCTCGGCAATATGACGAGCTTCCTCATGATCTTTTTCCATAGTGAATTCCTGTGGTGTACGGTTGTCTGCGTACTCGAAGATAATGCGCAGGATACGCTCTACAGCCTGATCCAGTATTTCTTCTTTCAGGGAACCGTTCTTTACAGCCTGTACGATAAGTGCGTCATTGGCACCGTTTGAGGATGGCATTTCCAGCTCAAGGCCAGCTTCCAGGCCTTTGACACGGTCATTAACTGCGCCCCAGTCTGACATTACATAGCCTTTGAAGCCCCAGTCACCGCGGAGGACATCTGTGAGAAGCCATTTGTTTTCAGATGCAAAAGTGCCGTTGATCTGGTTGTAGGAGCACATGAAAGTGTATGGCTGAGCTTTTTTTACAGCTGTTTCAAATGCCGGGAAATAAATCTCACGTAAAGTTCTTTCATCAGCCTCAGAGGAGTTGCTCATACGGTGATATTCCTGGTTATTAGCTGCAAAATGTTTGATGGAAGTTCCCACATGCTGGGACTGTACACCGTTTACAAAAGCAGCTGCGATCTCACCTGCAAGATATGGATCTTCAGAATAATATTCGAAGTTTCTTCCGCAGAGAGGAGAACGTTTGATGTTTACAGCTGGTCCAAGGACTACAGACACATCGTTAGCCTGAGCTTCTTTTCCGATAGTCTTACCCATTCTTTCCATCAGCTTACGGTCAAAAGAGCATGCGCTTAATGCAGCAGGCGGGAAGCAGACAGCTTTGATACTGTCATTCATTCCAAGATGATCGCCTTTGTCATCCTGTTTGCGAAGTCCGTGAGGGCCGTCGCTGACCATAACTTCCGGGATACCTAAGCGGTCTACATGTTTCAGATGCCAGAAATCAAGGCTGAACACATGCCTGCTTTTTCTTCCAGAGTCATCTGGCTTACGATTTTTTTCAGATCACGTTCCATAAAAAATACCTCCGAATTGTTTTTTCTTACTATGGACTATAGCATGTTTTATTGATAAAATATAATAAAATCTTGCTGAAAATAATAAAATATTGCAGTTCTTCCGGCGTTGTTTTCGCGAGTATAAAAAAGAATATTAAAGGATGTGGAATATGAAAGAGAAAGATTTCCCCAATAAAAAAACTGAAGATATCCTGGCTTTAAATCGTGGAGAAGATACTTTGTTCCAGAGAAGAGAGAACCTTCAGAGACATGCTTCTTATGCAAGTGAGAGGAGGCAGTATGATGCGATCCGTAACGGACAGGTAGAGCAGATATATTCTGTTATGCGGAAGAAACCCGACGGGACACCGGGAGTCCTTTCGAAGAATGAGCTTCGCAACAGCAGAAATATGTTTATTGCCGGTATTACCCTGGATACCAGGGCGGCCATAGAAGGCGGCGTGCCGGAGGAAACGGCGTATTCACTGAGTGATGGTACATTCAGACTGTGGAGGAATGTATGGATCAGTCCGCTATCAAGGAGCTGACTTTGCAGGCAGCAGTACGTTTTGCATCTGAGGTGCGTAAATATGGAAGCCTCATTACAGCAGGGCGATTGACAGAGCTGTGAAATATATCCATCTTCACCTTCATAATCCGATTACACTGGGGACAGTAAGCGAAGCGGCAGGAATCAGTCCATATTATCTTTCCAGGATATTCCGGCAGGAAACAGGGATGTCTATTGTTGATTATATTCAGAAGGAGAGGATCGAAGCGGCCTGTAATATGCTTTCGTATTCAGATTATACAGCTTCCCAGATCGGAGAATATCTCTGTTTTGCAAATCAGAGTTATTTTATCCGGATATTCAGGAAGTTTACAGGTATGACGCCGGCGAAGTACAGGAAGTATATAATGAAAGGAAGGGAATGGGAGTAAGTTCAGATTACAGTTTGCATATTGGTGAGTATATAATAATCGCTGTCGTTTATTGATAATATTTTGTGGCAGGCCAGAGTAGAAATATATCTGGCTTTTACGGAAGAATTATAGTAATATACGTAAGAAGACCGGGCGGGTCTGTCAGATAAATCTGTGAGAGCTGTTCGTTTAAATAAGAGAGAGGACATACAATGAAAGACATTATAGCAAGTATTATTACAAGTGTGCTGACAGCTTTATACCAGCCTTTCTGGTTTTCCGTGATCCTGTCTGTACTGGTATTATTTTTTATCTTTTTTCTTATCATAATGAGACAGGCGGGAGAGGAATCAGGGGTGCTTTTTCAGTGTGGTGGCAGTTTTTTAAGGGCAGTGCTTTTTTTCGAAAACTGTTTTTCCTGACTTTTTATACAACCATGATCTTGTTCCGTACGCTGCTGAACAGGGATATGTGGATGAATCCACTTTCTGATGTGATGGGAAACTGGTGGATCTGGAAATATGGAAATGATGGTACCAGAAATCTTACAACGGAGTGTATTGAGAATCTGATGCTGTTTATTCCTTTTACGATTCTGCTGTTCTGGACTACAGGTAAGCGTATCCTGAAAAAAACAACTTTTCGGACTGCGGTGTGGACGGGATTGAAGATCACATTTGTATTCTCGCTGTCAATTGAATCCCTGCAGCTGTTCCTGAGACTTGGAACATTTCAGGTTTCTGATCTGACATATAATACTCTTGGCGGAGGTATCGGCGGAGCTGTTTTCTGGATGGGATATCGATTGACCGAAAAACGAAAATTTACATTGACAAATCAGCTGTAACATGTTACCCTAGTACCAGTTTCAATAAGTGAAATGCACTGATGAGGAATAGTACACAGCGAACGGAGCACAGAGAGCTGCTGGCCGGTGAGAAGCAGCGGAAGGGATTTGTGGAACTCGCCTCGGAGCATCTGTCCGAAATCTTTTTATAAGAGAGTAGACACAGACGGTGTCCGCCGTTATCAGGAGAGGATATAAGGATGTCGCTGACATTCCGTATCTGTTAAGTGTGTGAATTTTATTCATGAAATAAGAGTGGTACCGCGTAGGACAGCAGTTGTCTTTCGTCTCTTGCAGAATCTGCAGAGTCGGAAGATTTTTTTATGCCTGAAAGTAAAAAATCAAATGGTTAATTGGAAACAGAAAATGGAGGAAAACAAAAATGATGACACCATCTAAGTACAAACGTCAGTATTACATGCCACCTGTAAAATGTATGAAATGGGCGGAAAAAGAATATGTAGAGAAAGCCCGATCTGGTGCTCTGTAGACCTTCGTGACGGAAACCAGGCACTTGTGATCCCGATGAGCCTGGAGCAGAAGGTTGAGTTTTTCAAGCTTCTTGTAAAGATCGGTTTTAAAGAGATCGAGGTAGGTTTCCCGGCAGCTTCTGAGACAGAGTATGAGTTTCTTCGTACACTGATTGAGCAGAATCTGATTCCTGAGGATGTAACTATTCAGGTACTGACACAGGCCAGAGAACATATCATCCGTAAAACATTCGAGGCTGTAAAAGGTGCTCCGAAAGCAATCGTTCATGTATACAATTCCACATCTGTATCTCAGAGAGAGCAGGTATTTAAGAAATCAAAAGAAGAAATCCTGAAGATTGCAGTAGACGGTGCTGCACTTCTGAAGAAGCTTGCAGATGAGACTGAGGGCAACTTCCAGTTTGAGTACAGCCCGGAGAGTTTCACAGGAACAGAGCCGGAGTATGCACTTGAGGTCTGCAACGCAGTTCTGGATGTATGGAAACCAACTGCTGATAATAAGGCGATCATCAACCTGCCTGTAACTGTTGAGCATTCCATGCCGCATGTTTATGCAAGCCAGGTTGAGTACATGTGTGAAAATCTGAAATACCGTGAAAATGTCATCGTATCCCTTCATCCGCATAATGACCGTGGCTGTGGCGTTGCAGATTCTGAGATGGGACTTCTTGCAGGTGCTGACCGAATCGAGGGTACATTGTTTGGAAATGGTGAGCGTACAGGTAATGTAGATATTGTAACACTTGGTATGAATATGTATTCACAGGGTGTTGATCCTAAGATCAATTTCTCTGACATGCCGTATATCTGCGAGGTTTATGAGAAATGTACAGGAATGCAGATCTACGAAAGAAGTCCGTACAGCGGAGCTCTTGTATTTGCAGCGTTCTCTGGCTCACATCAGGATGCCATTGCAAAAGGTATGCACTGGAGAGAAAACGGCAATCTGGAACACTGGACAGTACCGTATCTGCCTATCGACGACAGATGTGGGAAGAAACTATGATGCAGATGTTATCCGTATCAACAGCCAGTCCGGAAAAGGCGGCGTAGGATATATCCTGGAGACAAAATTCGGCCTGAACCTTCCTCCGAAAATGCGCGAGGCTATGGGCTATGCAGCGAAAGCAGTATCCGATCACAAGCACAAAGAGCTTCATCCGGATGAAATCTTCAGTCTGTTCAAATCTACTTTCGAGAATGTGGTTGAGCCGTACAGCATCAATGAGGTTCATTTCCAGCAGAAAGACGGCGGCATTGTAACACGGGTAACTTCTACATTCTGTGGAAAAACCATTGTCACAGAGGCTGCCGGAAACGGTCGTCTGGATGCAGTCAGCAACGCACTGAAGAAAGCTTACGAGCTGAAATATACACTGGAGACCTATCAGGAGCATGCGCTGGAGCAGAGTTCCACATCAAAGGCTATTGCTTATGTCGGAATCCGTAAACCAGATGGAAGTCTTGCATGGGGAGCCGGCGTTGATCCGGATATCATCCGTGCATCCATTGATGCGCTGGTAACAGCGATCAATAACCGCTAAATATCAAAAATACTGTCAAAAACAGTCGTGTAAAAAAGCTTGACTGTCTGCGAACAGAACACTATAATCAGTACTGTAAACAAGAGAAGAAATTGCCCTGACAGGCAGATAGAAGTACATTTTTCGGAGATCAAATGCGTATGATTAAAAGAAAATGTAAGGCTATCTGCCTGTTTTTTTACAGGATCCGAAGGTGTTCGATGTGAGCAGAATGAGATTTGAGGTTTGTTGCGAAATGAGACATATGTGGATAACCGAGTGATTTTATGTGGATTCAGATGTGGAAAGAATGTGGAAGGGCTGTGGATAACATGGAAATACCTCCAAAACACAGAAAAGTGGGAAAAAAAGCTTGACATAGGTCACTTTATTAAATATAATTTTCTCATACATTACAAAAATGTTACAAAAATATAAAGGAAACAAACGAAATGTAACTATTCGTATTTTGGGAAACAGATAATTGTGGGGGCTATCATTACTGATTTCTGAAAAAGAGAGAATAGTTGCAGAAAATCTAACGCAAGGAATGAGATTATGAAAGTTGAGAAAGATTTGCGGGATGATGCCTCAGAGCAGTCAGAACGTAAAAATGAAAAAATCAGAGGGAATTCCGTGCGCAGTTTTGCAGTACTGACCGTATGTGCAGTTTTGGCGATGATAATTTCTTTCGGGACAAAAATATCGATTGGAAATGGAAACAACAGGGTTTATGCAGCAGCTGATACAAGCAGGAATTCCACTGATGAAGAAGCAGTAGTTCCAACTGGCATCGCAGGAGTGGTTTCAGGCGTTTCAGATACACCATCATCCGGAAGTACGATCACCAGGATCGGAAGTTCCTGTGAGCAGGTGATCGTAGGACAGCGGGTAAAAAAAGTAGAAAATACCACTGCGGACCTCAATGTAAGTTCATCTATGGAGAACAAGGTCAATGAGCTGGATGCAAGGTCGATCACACTGGCCGAGAATCCTACATTGATGTCTGATGAGGATTACGATACACTGTTGCGCATTGTAGAGGCTGAAGCGGGAAGCGAGGATATTAAAGGCCGTGTTCTGGTAGCTAATGTAATAATGAACCGGGTAAAGAGTGAAGATTTTCCGGATACAGTCACAGAAGTTGTCTGGGATAACAGTGACGGAGTACCGCAGTTTTCCCCTACCTATGATGGAAGGATCAATGAGGTCTCAGTATCTGATGAGACAAGAGAAGCTGTAAAACAGGCACTGAAAGGAACAGATTACTCCGAAGGAGCACTTTTCTTTATACAGAAATCCGCAGCAGAAGCTCATAATGTGAAATGGTTTGAGAAGGATCTTAAGAAACTTTTCAAATATGGAGTTCACGAATTTTATACATATAAATAAGATGTGTATGCTACACACAGAGAAAACCGTCGGCAGATCGCAAGCCGGCGGTTTTTATGTCACAGAAGAATCTTTTTTAAAAGGTGGTGGTATTTTCCATAATTCCATGCTATAATGTGGTGAAGTTCGAAAGAAACTAATATTTTATAAAATAGAAAGGCGGAACACCAATGCAGGTATTGTACAAAAGCACCAGAGGAAAAGAGCAGGCAGTTACAGCGTCTATGGCCATACTGAAAGGCCTTTCTGAGGACGGCGGACTGTTCGTGCCTGATAACATTCCCAAGCTGGATGTACCAATGGAGAAGCTGGCACAGATGACTTATCAGGAGACAGCATATGAAGTAATGAGCCGTTTTCTTACAGACTTTACAGAGGAAGAGTTAAAAGACTGTATCAATAAGGCATACGACAGCAAATTTGATACAGAGAAGATTGCTCCTCTTCACGAGGCTGACGGAGCATATTTCCTGGAGCTGTTCCACGGCGCAACGATCGCGTTCAAGGATATGGCACTTTCCATCCTTCCTCATCTGATGACAACAGCAGCGAAGAAAAATAATGTCAGGAATGAGATCGTGATCCTTACTGCAACTTCCGGAGATACAGGAAAGGCTGCAATGGCAGGTTTTGCAGATATACCGGGAACCAGGATCATCGTATTTTATCCGAAGCATGGTGTAAGCCCGATCCAGGAGAAGCAGATGGTAACTCAGAAAGGTGCCAATACCTATGTAGTAGGAATCACAGGCAATTTCGATGATGCCCAGACTGCAGTTAAGAAGATGTTCAATGATCATGAGATGGCAGCAGAGCTTGACAAGGCAGGATTCCAGTTCTCATCTGCCAATTCCATCAACATAGGACGTCTCGTTCCACAGATCGTATATTATGTATATGCTTATGCAACACTGGTACATGATGGGAAGATCAAGGATGGCCAGGAGATCAATGTGGTAGTTCCAACCGGTAATTTTGGAAATATCCTTGCTGCATATTATGCAAAACAGATGGGGCTTCCGATCCATAAACTGATCTGTGCATCCAATGAGAACCGTGTTCTCTATGATTTCTTCCGTACAGGAACATATGACAGAAAACGTGACTTTATCCTTACAACATCTCCGTCCATGGATATCCTGATCTCCAGCAACCTGGAGCGCCTGATCTACCGTCTTGCAGGAGAGAATGCTGAGAAATGTGCAGAGCTTATGAAATCTTTAAGTGAGGGCGGTGAGTACACGATCACGGACGAGATGAAAGTACAGCTTCAGGATTTCTACGGCAATTTCTGCAGCGAAGATGAGACTGCCGAGGCGATCAGCGAGACATATAAAGGCAGCAATTATGTGATTGATACGCATACAGCAGTCGCAGCCGGCGTATATAAGAAATATGTAAGCGATACAGATGATCACACACCGACTGTTATTGCTTCCACAGCAAGTCCGTATAAATTTACAAGAAGTGTAATGGAAGCTCTTGGAGAGGAGCATAAAGATCTGGATGATTTCGGCCTTGTAGATGCACTTTCCAGACTTTCCGGAGTGCCGGTTCCGCGTGCAGTTGAGGAGATCCGTACTGCTCCTGTACTTCATGACAGAGTTGTGGATGCACCGGATATGCCGGATGCAGTAAGAGATATTCTCGCTATTGTTCACTGAACAGTAACCATTAGATAATAAAAATCAGTAAGATTGTGTATTTTCTGTTGAAAAAGCACAAATACTGGTTTATAATAAAAACAACGAAAACCGAATCCTGGAATGTTCGATCCCCCTTTTCTTTTTGAACCTACATTGACATTTTGGGAATCCAAGATCGCAGATTGGATGTCAGACCTCACGTTGTGGTAGGCAGAAGATACTGTTGAGGATACCCACCTAGCATCTGCTAGGCGTCAAAAATAAGGGAACGGCATCCTGGGATTAATCGGTTAAAGACATAGAGCCGGTTAATGGCTCTTTTTTCATATATGGGAGGAATTATAGTATGGGTGTTTCTGAAAGAATTTGGAACACTTCCCACAGGGGAAGAAATAAAGATATATCATCTTGAGAATAAGTCAGGAGCATATGCAGAGGTGCTTTCGTTTGGCGCGATTCTGGCGAAGATATGTGTTCCGGATAAGAACGGAGAACTTAGAGATGTGGTTCTGGGATATGATGATATCGAAGGCTATGAAGTGAACGGATGCTTTTTCGGAGCGATCATCGGAAGAAGCGGAAACCGTATTGAGAATGCCAGATTCTTTATTGATGATAAAGAAGTGGTTCTTGCTGAGAATGAGAATCATAATAACCTGCACAGCGGCCCGAATGGTTTTGAGAAGAAGCTCTGGGAGGTAAAAGAAATCTCCCAGGAGAAGAACAGTGTGGACTTTTTCCGTATCAGTCCTGACGGAGAGAACGGATTTCCGGGAGAGTTTACTGTTGTTGTGAAATATGAGTTTACAGAGGAGAATGAACTGAAGATTATTTACAGAGGACGTTCTGATGTGGCTACTGTAGCTAATATGACCAACCATTCCTACTTTAATCTGAATGGAGAGGGAAGCGGGAATGTGCTGGATCAGGAAGTCTGCATCCATGCGAAATATTTCACTCCTGTAAAAGACAGCCAGTCAATCCCTACAGGGGAATATGTATCTGTTGAGGGAACACCGATGGATTTCAATGTTTCCAAACCTATCGGAAGAGACATTGAGGCTGATTTTGAACAGCTGAAGCTGACTGGCGGTTATGACCACAACTATGTGACAGATAATTATGCAAAAGGAAATGTACGTGCCATTGCCAGTGCATACTGTAGGGAGTCGGGTATTGGTATGGAAGTTTCTTCTGATTGTCCGTGTGTGCAGTTTTATGCAGGCAACTTTATTATAGACGAGAAGGGTAAGAAGGGGCATGTTTACCATCAGCGTGACGGATTTTGCCTGGAAACACAGGTTGAGCCCAATGCAGTGAATGTGGAAGATTTTCATTCTCCGATTCTGCGTCCGGGTGAGGAATACAGTTCCGAGACAATTTATCGATTTTTTGTAAAATAAGTGCTGCCGGTCTGGAGGAAGGCAGTGAAAGAAACAGAGGTATGAGGAGCAATGCAGATACGTGTAGCCGGAGAAAATGATGCAGCAGTACTTGTGGAGATCTATTCTTACTATGTAGAGAAGACAGCGGTCACATTTGAGTATAAGACGCCTTGCCGTGGAGGAATTTGCAGGAAGGATCCGTGATATCCAGAAGAAATATCCATATATTGTGGCGGAAGAGAACGGAGAGATCCTGGGGTATGCCTATGGTTCTGCCTTTCATCCGAGGAATGCCTATGGATGGTGTGCCGAGATGTCCATTTATGTGAAACATGACAGAAGGGGAAGCGGTGCAGGAGGAGGGCTTTACCGCGCTCTGGAGAGTCTTCTGGCTGAGATGGGAGTGCTCAATCTGAACGCCTGCATTGCAGTTCCTCAGAAAGAGGATGAGTACCTTACCAATGCCAGTGTGGATTTTCATAAGCATTTTGGATACAAGAGAGTGGGAATGTTCCACAGATGCGGCTACAAATTCAACCGCTGGTATCATATGGTATGGATGGAGAAGATGATTGGTGAGCATAAGAGTGTGCAGCCGGAAGTGAAACCTTTTCCGGAGATCCAGGATAAAATCTGTTTTGATCGCTTTTCCTGGTAAAAAAAGAAACTCGAGGGGGTCAGCATGGACGAGGATAAAAAGAAGCGAAATGTGATTCAGCTCATGCTGGGATTTGTGAGGCGGGCCAACGGAGATCATGTCAGTGCATATGCTGCCCAGGCGGCGTACTTTCTTATTATGTCGTTTATTCCGTTTATCCTGTTTCTTACAACACTCATCCGCTATACACCATTAAGCTACAATGTTGTCCGGGATGCAATCATAGGATTCGTCCCGGGAAATCTTCAGACATTTGTGCTGAGTATTGTGGTTGAGGTATATAAAAGAAGCACTGCGATCGTACCATTGTCTGCGCTGATGGCACTGTGGGCATCCGGAAAAGGAATGCAGGCCATAACTAATGGTTTGAATACAATCTATCATGTGAAAGAGACACGAAACTGGCTGATGAACAGGATATATTCTGTTTTTTACATGCTGCTGTTCGTTTTGGCCATTATTGTCAGCCTTCTGATGCTGGTTCTCGGAAACAGGATACAGGTGGCAGCGCAGAAAACAATTCCTATTCTTGGAAGTCTGATGGCGAAGATTATGGGAGCCAGAACACTGCTGGTGTTTGCAGTTCTTATTGTGGTTTTTCTGGTTCTTTATAAGGTGCTGCCTAACAGGAAGGCAACTTTTAAGAGTCAGCTGCCGGGAGCTTTTATCATTGCAGTGGCCTGGCTTATTTTTTCCTACGGATTTTCTCTGTATTTTGAATTTTTCCGAATTTCGGAAATATGTATGGAAGCCTGACAGCACTGATCATGGTAATGCTGTGGCTTTACGTGTGCATGAACCTGATTCTTTATGGCGCAGAGATCAACGCGTACTTTGAAAATGAGTTCCGCAGAGCACAGAAATCTGTCAAAATATTGCTTGCCAAAAGAGAAGCGGAGAAGAATGCTAACGAATCCAAAGATTCTAAAGAATCCTGATTTGCGCTTGACAGAAAGCAGACCTTGTGGCATAGTATTAAAGACAGAAAAAGCTGTGAAGGTGCTAGAGAGGATTATTTTCTCACAGAGAAGGGAAGTCATCGGCTGTAAGCTTCCCCGGGTTCAGATGATCCTTGAATTTCCCACCGGAGCTTCCTCTCTGAAGTAGCAGTAGGAGATGACGTGTGCTGCGCGTTAAGCAGTCAGGAGATGCTCGTGATTTTTTTACGGGAAACTGGGTGGTACCGCGGATATTCCGTCCCTTTTATAAGGGACGGTTTTTTTATTGCCTGATTCCGGATTTTTTAGATCAGGCTGTGTATCATTTGAACATTTAAATTTTAAAGGAGAAATAAGACCATGGATATGAAAGAAAGACTTCAGGAACTGGCTGAGAACGCCAGAAAACGGATCGAGGAATCCGAGGGCTGGATAAGCTGAACGATGTGCGTGTTGCATATCTTGGAAAAAAAGGTGAGCTTACAGCAATCTTAAAAGGTATGAAAGATGTCGCTCCGGAGGAGCGTCCGAAGGTTGGTCAGCTTGTCAATGAGACAAGAGCAAAAATCGAGGAGCTTCTGGAAACTTCCAGGAAAGAGTTTGAGGAAAAAGTCCGTGAGGAGAAGATGAAAGCAGAGGTTATCGATGTAACACTTCCTGCAAAGAAGGCAAAGATCGGTCATCGTCATCCGAACACTATCGCTCTGGAAGAAGTTGAACGTATCTTCATTGGAATGGGATATGAGGTTGTAGAAGGTCCGGAGGTTGAGTATGCAGACTATAACTTTACAAAACTGAACATCCCGGAGAACCATCCGGCAAGAGATGAGCAGGATACTTTCTTTATCAATGATTCCATTCTGCTTCGTTCCCAGACATCACCGGTTCAGGCGCGTGAGATGGAGAAGGGCAAGCTTCCGATTCGTATGATCGCACCTGGACGTGTATTCCGTTCTGATGAGGTGGATGCAACACATTCTCCTTCTTTCCATCAGATCGAGGGTCTTGTTATTGATAAGAACGTTACTTTTGCAGACCTTAAGGGAACTCTTCAGGAGTTTGCAAAAGAGCTGTTCGGACCGGAAACCAAGACAAAATTCCGTCCGCATCACTTCCCGTTCACAGAGCCAAGTGCAGAGGTGGATGTATCCTGCTTTAAATGCGGCGGAAAAGGCTGCCGTTTCTGTAAAGGTTCCGGCTGGATCGAAATCCTTGGCTGCGGTATGGTTCATCCGAATGTTCTCCGTATGTGCGGAATCGATCCGGATGAGTATACAGGATTTGCCTTTGGTGTAGGTCTGGAGCGTATCGCACTTCTGAAATATGAGATCGATGATATGCGTCTTCTGTATGAGAACGACAGCAGATTCCTGAAACAGTTCTAAAACAGCTGAAGATCCTTATAGTAAATATAGAAAAAAGAAGGGACAACCAAAATGAATACTTCATTATCTTGGATTAAAACATATGTGCCGGATCTGGATGTAACGGCACAGGAATATACAGATGCCATGACTTTAACAGGTACAAAGGTAGAAGGCTTTACAGAGTTGGATGCAGATCTTGACAAAATCGTGATCGGTCAGATCGACAAGATCGAGAAACATCCGGATGCAGACAAGCTGATCATCTGCCAGGTAAATATCGGAACAGAGAGCGTACAGATCGTAACAGGTGCTCCGAATGTAAAAGAGGGAGACAAAGTTCCGGTTGTTCTTGATGGCGGACGTGTTGCAGGCGGTCATGACGGAAAAATGACTGCTGGCGGAATCAAGATCAAAAAAGGCAAACTTCGCGGCGTGGAGTCCTGCGGTATGATGTGCTCCATTGAAGAGCTGGGAAGTACAAGAGAGATGTATCCGGAAGCACCGGAGTACGGAATCTATATTTTTCCTGAGGATGCAGTAGTCGGTGAGAGTGCTGTTAAAGCACTTGGTCTTGACGATGTGGTATTTGAGTATGAGATTACTTCCAACCGTGTGGATTGCTACGGTGTTCTTGGAATCGCAAGAGAGGCAGCAGCAACTTTTCAGAAGAAATTCTGCCCGCCTGTTGTAGAGATTAAGGGAAATGATGAAAAAGCTTCCGATTATGTAAAGGTTACTGTGCAGGATCCGGAGCTCTGCCCGCGCTACTGTGCAAGAGTTGTAAAAAATGTCAAGATCGGTCCGTCTCCGAAGTGGATGCAGAGATGCCTGGCTTCCAACGGAATCCGTCCGATCAACAATCTGGTTGATATTACAAACTACGTAATGGAAGAGTTTGGACAGCCGATGCATGCGTATGACCTGGATACTATTGCAAACAAAGAGATCGTTGTACGTCGTGCGGGAAAGGATGAGAAATTTGTTACACTGGATGGCCAGGAGCGTACTATGGACGAGAACGTTCTGATGATCTGCGATGGTGAGAAAGCAGTTGGTATTGCCGGTATCATGGGTGGTGAAAACTCCATGATCACAGATGATGTGAAGACAGTTCTTTTTGAGGCTGCATGCTTCGATGGAACAAGTATCCGTCTTTCTTCCAAGAGAATCGGTCTTCGTACAGATGCTTCCGGTAAATTCGAGAAAGGTCTTGACCCGAACAATGCACAGGCAGCTATTGACCGCGCATGCCAGCTGATGGAAGAGCTTGGCGCAGGTGAGGTTGTCGGAGGAATGGTTGATGTCTGCAATGAGACAAGAGAGCCATCCAGAGTTAAATTTGAGCCGGAGAAGATCAACAAGCTTCTTGGAACCAGTCTTACAAAAGAAGAGATGATCGAATATCTCGGACGTGTAGAGCTGGCATATGACGAGAAGACAGATGAGATCGTTGCACCTACTTTCCGTCAGGATATCCACTGCAATGCAGACGTTGCAGAGGAAGTTGCAAGATTTTACGGTTATGATAAGATTCCGATGACACTTCCGACAGGAGAGGCTACAACAGGTAAACTTCCGTTCAAGCTTCGTATCCAGGAAGTTGCAAGAGATATTGCCGAGTACTGCGGATTTTCAGAAGGAATGTCCTATTCTTTCGAAAGCCCGAAGGCATTTGATAAGCTCTGTATCCCTGCAGACAGTGATCTTCGTAAAGTTATCACTATCAGCAATCCGCTTGGAGAGGACTACAGCATCATGCGTACAAGTACGCTGAACGGTATGCTTGCATCCCTTTCCACTAACTATAACAGACGTAACAAAGATGTTCGTCTTTACGAACTTGGAAATGTTTATCTTCCGAAGTCGCTGCCGATCACAGAGCTTCCGGATGAGCGGACCATGTTTACACTTGGAATGTATGGAAAAGGTGATTTCTTCGACATGAAAGGTGTATGCGAGGAGTTCTTTGAGAAAATAGGCATGAAGAAAAAAATTACTTATGATCCGAAGAGTGCGAAGCCGTTCCTTCATCCTGGAAGACAGGCAAATATGATTTATGAGGGTAAAGTTGTCGGATATTTAGGAGAGGTTCATCCATCTGTTGCAGATAACTACTCCATTGGTGAGAAGGCGTATATTGCAGTGATCGATATCCTGGATGTTCTTGAATTTGCAGGATTCAACCACAAATACACCGGAATTGCAAAATATCCGGCTGTAACACGTGACTTAAGCCTTGTAGTTCCTCACGAAGTTCTTGCAGGACAGATCGAGGAGATCTTTGACCAGAGAGGCGGAAACATTCTGGAGAGCTATCAGCTGTTTGATATCTATGAAGGTGCACAGATTGAGAAAGGCTTCAAATCCATGGCTTATTCACTGGTATTCCGTGCTCATGACAAGACTCTTGGAGAGAATGAGATCTCAGCAGTAATGAAGAAGATCATGAACGGACTGAACGGACTTGGAATCGAGCTGAGAAGCTGATGCTGATCTATATTGTAAGACATGGCCTGACAGAGTGGAATAAATTAAAAAAGCTCCAGGGTGCAGCGGATGTTCCTCTTGCGAAAGAGGGGATTCTCCTTGCGGAAAAAACAGGCGAGGCTTTAAAGGATGTAAAGTTTGATATCTGTTTTACCAGTCCGCTTTCAAGGGCAAGGCAGACGGCAGAGTGCGTTCTGGGCGACCGGAATGCTCCGATCATACCGGACAAGCGTATTCAGGAGATTAATTTCGGTGATCTGGAAGGCGGCTGTGTGAGAGATGCAGAGGGGAATTATATTGATCCGCAGGTTGAGATGTTTTTCCGTGATCCTGTGAATTTTAAACGGCCGGAAAATGGAGAGGATATCTTTGATGTGATTGCCCGCACAAAAGATTTCTGGGAAGAAAAACTTCAGATCCATCCCTTACGGATAAAACGGTTCTGGTTGCTTCCCACGGATGTGCAGTCCGCGCACTTCTCCAGAATATCTATCATGATCCGGAGAATTTCTGGCACGGATGCGTGCCTCCGAACTGCTGTGTCAATCTTGTAGAAGTGAAGAATGGGAAAACAGTACTTCTGGAAGAAGACAAAGTTTACGCATAAATAGTACTGAGAAACGCAGAATAACTGTAGTGGTTGTTCTGCGTTGTTTTTTTGTGAAAAATATACAGGTTGCGATTGACTAATTACGATAAAGCGAGATAAAATATACAGAAGAAACAAATATTTCAGAAAAATAAAAGTTAAACTCTCCTAATTCTATAAATATACAGAATTGCGCGTTAATTCAAAAGATTACACAAGGAGAGAGAATAATTACCGACAGTGACGTGACATATGAAATGGGGTGAGTATATGCAGTCATTAAATGAGACCAATGCAGGTGAAAGTTATACCATTAAATGGATGACCGGAATGCCGGAGATCATGGATCAGATCAGGCAGTATGATGTCAGGGAAGGCAAGAGTGTGCAGGTGATCAGCCGGATCCTCGGAGGCGTGATTGTTGGTGTCAGAGGACGAAGAATCCTGATCAGTGATGATGCAGCCTGCAGGATCAAGGTGTGAATGTTAAACAAGCGGCGGATACTTTTATCCTCGCGGGATATTGCCGGTGAACAGTAACAAGGACAGTTCTTTTTGAAGGGGAATTGTCCTTTACTGTTGTTTTGTGGGATGTGTTATGATACTATGGTACAAAAGACAGACTTTTTTCGAAAATATAGCAGTAATTTATGAAAATGCTATAGAATAAGGGGAGGCAAATTATGGGAAAAAAGTTTATGAATACAGTGCTGTTTCTGGCAGTAGCCGCGGCAGCCGCGACGCTCACTGCTTATGTGGGTAAGGGGTCCGGAAATGTATTATTTTATAATTTTGCTTTTCTGGGGATCATGGTGATCATATATGCTGTGGGACTTTTTGCCGGGTTATACCGGATGGATAATCTGACAGCAGCTCTGAGGCATGGAGCAAGTGAGATCACAGAAGTGTTTCAGCTTCCGGGAAGGGCCAGAAAAGAAGAAATCAGTCAGTTACGGGGGCTTTTTGGCGACAAATATCTGGATAAGAAGATGGATGATTTTGTCGACAGCATCAGCCGGACAGAAGAAGGAATTGCTGAGGTGGAGACTTCGTGAACATTGATGATGTGGATGTTCATATTCACAAGCGTCTTCTGGAGATGGCTCCGGATATTTTTACAAGCCTTGGTATTCTTGGCACATTTATTGGTCTTGTGTGGGGACTGAAGAATTTTCAGCCTACGGATTATGAGGTGATGACAACTTCCGTATCTGCACTGGTAGATGGAATCAAGGTTGCGTTTCTCACTTCTATTTATGGCGTTGCGCTGTCTGTTGTGTATACATTCGGGATGAAGAGCGGATATTCTTCCATGTCCCAGGCTATGCAGGACTTTCTGGATCGTTTTCATGCACTGGTACTGCCTACTGCAGAGAATGAATCATGGAATCTTCTTGTTTCCAGCCAGAAGACACAGACTGAGCCATGAAACAAATGGCAGAACAGTTTTCCGTGCAGATGGCAGACAGCTTTGAGAAGGTGATCACACCGACATTCCGGAAGATGAACGATTCCCTTGATATGCTGACTGCTTCTGTGACTAAAGGGCAGCAGGATGCTATCCGCGAGATCCTAGATACATTTTTGAGTGAGATGCACGGAGCTTTTCAGATGCAGTTTGAGGACTTTAATGATGCTCTGTCAGAACTTAAGAAAGCACAGAAGGATAATACAGAGTATACCTCCGAGCTCTATAAGACCATGAGTAGCCAGCTGAGCGAAACCTTTACCAAACAGGAACGAGCTATGCGTGATGCTATCACAGAGATCGATGAGATGCAGAGTAAATATATGAAGACTGCAGACCGTATTATCCGTGATAACCAGATGATTCAGCAGCTTCAGAAGAGAGAGTATGAGAAGCTTGCAGAGCATATGCACGAAAATGAAAAAGCATCGTCTGATCTTTGGAAGTCCTGCAATGAGTCTATGCGCCAGTATGTGGACAGTGCAGCGGAGGGCATGAAGACTGCAGCAGATTCCAATAAGATCAGCGCAGAGCTTCTTCGTGAAGATAAGAAGATGATCGGGAATTTTGAGACTAAGATGAATGAATTCACTGAGAGCCAGAAAATGGTCAGTGCAACACTGGATGAGGTACGCAGACTTCTTTCTGAGATCAAGACTGCGAAGAATAATCGTGATATTCATCTGGTTGCCGGTCAGCCGTGGGGATATGGAAGCGGTGCCGGGGTGCAGGAACTGAAGGAGAAACTTGACAGTCTGGAAGATCTTCTGGATGGCCAGGGTGCGAGACAGGAGGCTCTTCTTGACGAGATTGAGAGGAGTATCCGTGAGATGACAAAAGTAGCCCAGAAGGGACGTTTTGGCTTATTTAAATAAAGGAGAGAATTGTTAATGCGCAAAAAACGAAGGTCAGAGGATGGAGGCTTCAATATCTGGCGTTCTTATTCGGACATGATGGCAGGTGTTCTGCTTCTTTTTGTGCTGATCATGTGCGTTACCCTTTTTCAGGCACAGAAGAGCTATGATGACAGCCTGAAGGAGAGGGATGAAAAAATTGCTCTTCAGGAAACGTATACGGAAGAACTTCTGGAGAAACAGAAGACTCTTGATGAGCAGGCTGGTACTTTGAAAAGTCAGGATGAACAGATCAAGTCCAAGGATGAAACGATCAAATCTCAGGATGAAAAGCTTTCTTCTCTGGCGGAGAGGCTTACAGAACAGCAAAGACCCTCGAGGAACAGCAGAAAACACTTAAGGAGCAGCAGAAGAAGTTGGCTTCGCAGAAAAAGAAACTAAGTGCCCAGCAGGATACTCTTGAGGAGCAGCAGTCTGCACTGGATGAAAAGACAGAGCTTTTGGCAACTCAGCAGCAGAAGATCGATAAGATCATTGGTGTGAAGGCTGAGGTTGTGGAGGCTTTGCAGAAGGAATTTTCAAAAAAGAATCTCAATGTTGATATTGATTCCCAGACTGGTGCGCTGACATTGAACGCTAACGTTATGTTTGATTATGATCAGGCTGAACTTACGGATTCCGGTAAGATGACGTTGTCTATGGTGTTGCCTACATATTGTAAGGTTCTTCTGGCTGATTCTTATAAGAAGTATCTTGGCGAGATCATTATTGATGGTTATACAGATACGGATGGTGATTACAGCTATAATCTGGAACTGTCACAGAAGAGGTCTCTGGCTGTGGCTCAGTATCTTCTGGATATTGAGGGGGATTTTTTGAAGGATAAGCAGATTCAGGAACTTCAGGATTGCCTGACTGTTAATGGACATTCCATGTCGGATCCTGTTCTGGATGCAGATGGGAATGTGGATAAGGATGCGTCCAGGCGTGTAGAGGTGAAGTTCCGGCTCAAAGATGAGGAAATGATTCAGGAGCTGAACAAGATCATGCAGGCAGATGGGACTTCTGAAAGTAAGAATAGCAAGGCCGGTACAGATAAGAAGGCGAAAAAAGATGATAGTAAGGATTCTTCGACAGATTCTGGTAGTGCGAAGTCAGATAGTAAGAATAATTGATGTGTGAAGTGGAGAGGTTCCGGACTGTGGCGTTTGTGGTCTGGGGCTTCTTTTTTTGTATTAACGAACGTACGCCGTGGAGTTGGGGTCTAGCCGGGCAGGGCTTCGTCGGGGGAAACTACTAGGACTCCGTGAATCGCTAAAACCATTTCCAAAATCCTGAACTCGCTGCGCTCAGACAGCAGGATTTTTGAAAATAACGCCGATCCCCGCAGCCCAAGTAGTTTCGACCCTCCTGCAGAGTTGCCCGGACAGACCCCAGCTCCACGGCTGGTAGTCAATTCGGTGAAGGACGGATGCGGACGCGATTGCGTCCTGTCCTGTATTGGTGAGTAGGGTGGTGTGAGACGGTATTAATATGACGATGCGGTCAGAATAGTGTGACGTGAGGAACATCTTCGGCATAACGTTCCATTATTGAATACCGAAGCATACAGACAAAAGTCAAATAGTGTTACACATCGAAAGATGTAACACAAGTTCCGTGCCCAACGGGGTGGGAGCGCGAGGGAGGGCGTTCGGGCTTCGGAACTCTGAGATCGCCTTCCCTCGCACTGTCCACATTGGAAATGTGACGTGCGTAGCCAACAGGGCCCTCCATGTCAACGGAAGTCAATGGAAATTAACACATTTAGCCCAACAAACAAAATAATCAAAAAAATTTGAATTTTATGGTTGACAAGCATAACTCCCAGTGGTATTATAACTGAGCTGTCACAAATAATTGTTTTTGAAAAACAAACAATTAAAAAGAATTTCAGAAAAATGAAATTTGCAGTTGACAAAAGACAGAAGATATGATAAAGTATCCAAGTCGTCAACGAAACGACAACAAAATCTTAACTCAAAAATGTTTGAAAAAAACTTAAAAAAGTGCTTGACAAACAAAAAGAGATGAGATAAAATAAACGAGCTGTCTGAGAGACAGACACAACAAACCTTGATAACTAAACAGTGAAACACATACGATTCTCGAAAATTTCTT
>ENA-OQCN01000190-OQCN01000190.1-human-gut-metagenome-genome-assembly--contig:-NODE-190-length-32059-cov-3.653827_pt1 | contig 32059 bp, 44 predicted proteins | sample MGYA00242497_ERZ504576 | MGnify/ENA primary metagenome ERZ504576 (study PRJEB26092, sample SAMD00036296) | human gut metagenome | host: Homo sapiens | study: EMG produced TPA metagenomics assembly of...
TATACCAATATCGATAGATTTTGAAAAAGCACCCTAAGGGAGCTCTATTAAAGTTACCCTTTTTTACCACCGATATGAAAAAGAAATTTTTTACTAATTTATGGTTGACTTTTCATAGCTGGTCTCCTTCTTTTGAAGTTAATAAAAATTGAATTAAATTAACATATTGTTGAAAAGATGTTTGCAAGTTATCTAAGTACATAAGACCGTTGTCTTCCAGATGGTAATAAATGCGTGTTTGGCGTCTGCCGACTTTTTTTTTTCAAAGAATGAAATATAGCCACTATCATTTAAACGATAAAGAATCGGATACATAGAACCTTCTAAAATAGTATATAATCCAGAACTTCTTTTTTTTAATTCCTGTGAAAGTTGATAACCGTACATATCCTGTTCTTTTAATAAATTTAGGAGCAACATTTCAATTGTTGCCTTTTTAAGTGTGGTTTCAAGATTTAATTTCTTTTTTTCCATATATACCCTCTTTATTAAATATAATAAACAAGATGCATTTAAAAATCAATACATAGAATAACAATATAATGTTGACAAATGTATAATGTATTGTTACTATATGTATAAATTATTGCGCAAAAAATTTATTTGTTTTAAGTAAAAAACTTTAGGAGGATAAGTATAATGAAGGATAGTTATAAATGTTATGAAAAAGTATTGATTGTAATTGTAACTGCAATTGTTTTATGTTTCAGTGTGCATGTGAGAGCTTCTGGTGTAGGAAATAAAGAGAGTGCACAGGAAATAGTGAATGAGTATTTTTCTTTAATTGGAAATGATTGGGATAAATTTGCTGAATTATATACAAATGAACAAATCAATTCTTTTAAGAATTTTCTTGAAAATGAAAAAAATATTAGGGAATATGTTGGGGTACTTAATGTAAGAAAAGCAAAATTGATAGAAAGTATTGAAATAAAATATGATGATGTAAAGGATATGATTGATGAAGATTATACAGGAAAGAAAAATTAAAATTTTTGCTGTAGGTGCAGATTATGATGTTTATGAAGATACAAAATATTTTTCAGAAGGAATTATTTATAATTTTTTTGATATTAGAGGAACAAAACGGTCAATGGCGTGTTAATACTTTAATGCAAATTGCTGACCCAAGTTTATTAAAGATGAAGGGATACCACTTTCAGAGTGATTATAATATAACAGAGAATATTATGGAGGCAAGAGAAAATGGTTATTTGGTTAATGGAAAAGGAAAAGTTTTTTCAGATATAAATGAAAAGGAAATAGATGGAAGTTTAGTAGATGAATATGCTATTTTAAATAAAAGAACAGTTCCTACAGATGATACAACAATATCGTATGGTACCTATAAAAATGGTGTATATCAGAATCGAAAGTCTATAAAATTTCATGACTACTGTAAAGGTGTTTCTGCTGGAGAAGTACGAGGAAAGTCATTTGATGGTACAGCGAGAAAGGCAGTAGATATTGCTATAAAAACATATACATGGCATTACAAAATTGTCCCCATTGATCCTACCATTCTGTGGATATAAAAAATACCATGCAGTCATATAAACCTGAAAAAATTAGCGAGAATAAAAAAGTAACTTCCGATTACAATGCAGTAAAAAATATTTGGATGGAAAGCTATAAAGGAAATATATTTGCGGCAGGATATGGAGCAGGGGATTATAATTCTAGTGGAAAAAATGGAGGAAGATTGATGCAAAATGGATGTAGATATCTTGTTGATAAAAAGAAATATAGTTTTTATCAATGCTTGCATTATTACTATGATTATAGTATAGATGGATCAACAGGCGGTCCGTTACGTTTTTTGATAATAATAAGATTGATTTGGGGAAATAAAATATGAAAAGATACAATGTTGTTTTAATTTTATGTATATTATTATTTTTTGTAGTTGTGGGGAAAAAAAATGAGGATATACAAGGAAACAATGGTACATTATCTATTTTTATAGAAGATTATGAATTGCAGATACCGTGTGACTGGATGATCAAGAGTGTGTATTCTTATCAGAAAGCGGATCAGCCAGTATTACAGGTCGATGTACTGGATTTTGATGAAGAACAGCTCAAACAGGAATATGGATACCAGTCCAAAGAAGAATGTCTGGTGCATTTTATGCCAAACGGTGTATATGAGCAGGAGCGGAAAGAAGCAGAGGCAGCAGATCACTTAAAAGGATGGCAGTTAAAATGCACGGCAGACCGTTATTCCGAAGAAGAAGGTGCGTTCGTTGTTTCCGATGAACCGGTGTATCTGGACTTTTTGGTTGACGATGAAAAGGAGAAACTTTATCTTTTTTATTTTATGAACGATATGGCAGAAGAGAGCGAAATCACTTCCTTTTTACAGAATATGAAAGAAAATGGAGCACAGGAATCAGAGGATGGAATGTATCGCTGGATGATTGAAGATTAAGATATGGAAATAACCGAAAAACGCTGTGTCTGCGTCATTTATAAATGAAGGCAGATGCAGCGTTTCGTGTATGAAAATGGATGTATATTTTATCGTCCGGGATAAAAATCTAGTTCTCTGCCGGCATCGTCCAGCTCTGCGACTCACGGCGGTATTTTTCCAGCGCTTCCTCATAGCTTGAGACCAGCATGGTATCGGAAGGAATATTCGATTTGGCTTCGGCGAGGAGCAGTTCATAACATTCAACTAACCCGTACAGAGGGAGATCGCCGCTGGTGTGGACATCTAAGATGCTCTCCGTTTCATAGGCAGCATTGTAGAACCAGATGACTGCTTCATTTAAATCTTTCTGCGCGAGAAAATAGGTACCAAGCTCATAGCAGATCTCGGAACATGGAGTGGTCAGCATATCCTTCATCGTCAGCTTGAAAAATTCATTTTTGTTGTCCTCTAAGCGGTACACATGCGCGAGTACGCAGGAGGCTTCTTTCATGGCATCATCGGAGAGGTCATGTTCTAAAATATACTGGAAAATTGGTTTCGCATCCTGAAAGTCTTTTGTGTCACCGGTCTTTAACAGCTCTTTGGCATACATCGTGCGGATCTTCGGAGAGAGTTCGTGACCGCTCTGGAAGTTTTTGATAAATATGGAAAAATCACGTTTGCTGTGAAAATTCTGCGGTTTATGTAAAATCTCAACGTCGCTGTCGAAGATCACAGGAGTCAGGCGGACTGTCTCGTGCACCGGATCGACCCAGGTAAAGGTGCGCAGACGCTTGAACAGTTTCGGACGGTATTCTTTTTTTGCATTTAAAACGGTGTCGAAATCGGCATCCGTCACATATTTCATCTGAACGATCTCAATTTCCGGCAGCAGTGCATTTTTGAGCCGGAGAAAACGCTCATGGTTAAAATCATCTAAAACTTCGTCCGCATCGGCGGCATATATGTAATCCATATTCGCTTTTGAAAAAGAAAAATTTCTCGCCGCAGAAAAATCGCTCGTCCATTTAAAATCATAGACCTGACTGGTATATTTTGCAGCGATCTCCTTTGTGTGGTCCGTGGAACCGGTATCCACGATGATGATCTCATCCATCAGATCTGCAATCGAGTCGAGACATCGTGCGAGAACCGCCTCCTCATTTTTAACGATCATGCATAAACTTATCGTAGCCATGGAAAATCCCCCTGTTGTGTATATTTTTAAGACTGGATCTGTCAGTATATTTTTGTATTTATTATATCGGACATGACAGGCAGTTACAAGAAACAGTTTTTGTGTAAAAAATATTTTATAGGCAGTATGGAATGTGCTACAATGGGTAAATGCAAAAATCAGGAAATGAGGAAAACAAATGAAATTAAATGAACAATGGATGCAGAAAACCATTGTGGTGTGGATCGGTGCGCTGCTTTGCTGTGCGTTGTGGCATTGGTGCTGGTCTGCGTGGGAATTTATATTGTAAATTACGGAAAAGAAAAAGCGTGAGAAAGGTGGATGAAAAATGAGTGCAGTTGTGACATTAAAAAAGGGCGAGGGAAGAACGATCAAAGCAGGCGGTGCCTGGATTTTTGATAATGAGATCGATACGGTCATGGGAAGTTTTGAAAACGGAGAGATCGTGGTCGTGCATGATTTTGACGGCTATCCGATGGGCAAAGGATTTATCAATACCAATTCAAAAATCCGCATCCGTATGCTGACAAGACATGTGGACCAGGAGATCGACCGCACATTTTTACAGATGCGCGTGAAAAATGCCTGGGAATACCGCAAAACGACGGTCGATACATCATCCTGCCGTGTGATCTTCGGGGAAGCAGACTTTTTGCCGGGACTTGTCGTTGACAAATATGAGGATGTGCTCGTGGTGGAATGTTTAGCACTTGGCATGGAGCAGTTTAAGGAGACGATCGTTTCTTTATTAAAGGAAGAACTTGCAAAAGACGGCATCAAAGTGCGCGGCGTCTACGAGAGAAGCGACGCTAATGAGCGCACCAAAGAAGGACTTCCAAAGGTAAAAGGATTTATCGGGGAAGAATTTGACACCAATGTTGAGATCAAGGAAAACGGAGTCCGTTATCTTGTCGATGTCGTAAACGGACAGAAAACCGGATTTTTCTTAGACCAGAAGTATAATCGTCTTGCGATGCAGCGGATCTGTAAAGGGAAAAAGGTGTTAGACTGCTTTACCCATATGGGAACATTCGCCTTAAACGCCGGAATTGCAGGGGCAGCGGATGTCACAGGTCTTGACATTTCCGAGTATGCCGTGCAGCAGGCAAACGAAAATGCGCGCAGAAACGGACTGGAGGATACCGTTCATTTCCGCTGTGCAAACGTGCTCGATGAACTGCCGAAACTGGCGCAGAGCGGCGAACAATATGATGTTGTTATCTTAGATCCGCCGGCATTTACCAAGTCGCGCCAGGCAACGAAAAACGCGATCAAAGGTTACCGTGAGATCAACATGAAAGGCTTAAAACTGGTAAAAGACGGCGGCTATCTTGCAACCTGTTCCTGCTCCCATTTCATGACACAGGAACTTTTGGCAAAGACAGTCAAAGAGGCGGCAAAGGCAGCACACAAGAGACTCCGCCAGGTGGAATTCAGAACACAGGCGCCTGATCATCCGATTCTCTGGGCAAATTCTGCGAATGTGCCGGAGAGTTATTATTTGAAGTTCTATATCTTTCAGGTTGTAGACGAACGCTAGGCGTTCGTTATGAGAAGTAAGGACTGGGAAGTGGTGGAAATGCTTGATTGATAAGGGATGGAAGATATTTGACGTTTACAGAGAAAACCTCGTAAAGTATCGCAAAATATCACAAAACCGTGATTCAAAGTGGTAAGAAAAGTGGTAAGTCTGAGTGGTAAGCACCTGAATAGAAAAGTGATAAAGAAATTGCCAGGCAATGTACCACCCCGGAAGCAGATTAAAATCTGACATTCGGATGCTGATGCATGATCCTGGCAATTTTGTGATTACTTAAAATCACAGGTTTGTTTGTGGTGCATGCCATTTGTTTTAAAGGTAGGAAACCAGCTCATCCATGCCAATGCGCATATCTTTATGACGCTCTGCGGATGCGTCCGGTTCATCACTGTATCCGAGAGCTAAGATATTGACCGGCTCTAAGTTTTTCGGAAGGTTCAGTTCTTCTTTTAATATGTCCGGGTTAAAGTAGCAAATCCAGACACTGCCAAGACCAAGCTCGGTTGCTTCAAGCATCATATGGTCGGTCAGGATCGAGGCATCGATGTCGGTTGTGATCTTGCCGTCAAACGGACGTTTCCAGGCTTTTGTCTTATCGGCACAGACGACAATGGCAGCCGGTGCCTGATAAATATTTGCTGCTTTTCCGACTTTTTCCAGTCCTTCTTTGCTTTTTACGACCATAAGGCGTACCGGCTGCATGTTCGCGGCGGTCGGTGCTGCGTGGGCAGCCTCTAAGATCTTATCCAGTTTTTCCTGTTCATTTTCTTTTCCTGTGTACTTTCGTACAGAATGTCTCTTTTTTGCAATCTCTAATAATTCCATGATAATCTCCATTCTTGAGCTGTTTTTTGCGCATCTTGAGTTTGTGTGTAAGCACGGATCTTGCGTGTGAAAAATCTTATTTTTCACGCTAATCCTCCATGCTTGAGCTGATTTTTGCACATAATTGAATTTCATGCGGTTTCGCTGGGATAATCCTGTTTATTTCGGATTCTATCTTGTGTTTCTGAACGTTCATGTCTATAATTATATGGAAATGCAGAATATAAGCAAGTATGCACTTTTTTGATATATACTTCCGAAAAAGTAAGTAAGGAGAAATAGATCTATGAATAAGGAATTTAACTGTCCGGTGGAGGCGACGATCTCCCTGATCGGCGGCAAATACAAGTCGGTCATTTTGTTTCATCTGATGGGAAAAACGCTCCGCTACAGTGAACTTCATAAAAAGATACCGAAAGCCACCGATAAAATGCTCGCACAGCAACTTCGGGAACTGGAAAAAGACGGACTTATCAAAAGAACCGTCTATCCGGTTGTCCCGCCCAAAACAGAGTACAACCTGACGGAGTTTGGAGAGAGCCTGTCACCGATCCTAAATGCCATGTGTAACTGGGGAGAGTCCTATCTGAACATTCCGAGTCAGTGTGTGGAAGAGTCGTGAGGTGGAAAGGTTTGAGGGACAAGTGAAAAGCAGGAATACTGTGTCTTGGTGCAGAGCGAGGAACAGAGCACGATGAGAGATTGAGGATTGTGCGCAGGATTTGTACTTGTGCGTAAACATGAGGTGTCAATGAAAGTGTTGTTTTTATTGAAAAGAATGGAGGATTGAAATGGCAGATAAAAATGCAATGAAAAATAAAAGTGCAATGAGGAACAAAAGTAAAGTTAAAAATAAAGACATAGCGAAAAATAAAGCTGCAGGCAAGAAAAAGTATGCAGTTGATAAAACAATGAAGCAGGAAGCAGAAAAACGAACCGCCGGAAAAATGGGAAAGAAAAAATATGCGGTTGATAAAACAGTGAAGCAGGAAGCAGAAAAGCGAACCATCGGAAAAATGGAAAAGAAGTATGCAGTGACTAAAGCATTTACAGAAAAAACGGATCATGGAAATCGGTAAAAGAGAAAAAAGTATCAGGAAAAACACGTCGGAAAAAATGATCACGAAGAAGCAGAATGCAGACATGTGCCAGTATGCAAAAAAATGCGGTGGCTGCGATTACCAGGGACTTTCCTACGAAAAACAGCTCAAAGAAAAGCAGGAATATGTTAGAAAAAATGTCGGAGAATTCTGCAAAGTACTGCCGATCATCGGGATGGAACATCCCTATCATTACCGCAACAAAGTGCATGCGGTATTTGACATTGCAAAAGGCGGATCTGTCATTTCAGGCGTATACAAGGCAGGGACACATGATGTTGTAAACATAGATTCCTGCCGGATCGAAGATGAGACGGCAGATGCGATCATCCACGATATCCGGGGACTTTTACGTTCCTTTAAAATCAAGACTTATGATGAGGATACCGGATATGGTCTGTTGCGTCATGTACTGGTGCGTCGCGGTTTTCACAGCGGAGAAGTGATGGTAGTATTAGTGCTCGGCTCACCGATCCTTCCGTCCAAGAATAATTTTGTCAAGGCACTGCGTAAACTTCACCCGGAGATCACAACGGTCGTTCTCAATGTCAATGACAAAAAGACCAGTATGGTTTTAGGAGAAAAAGAGACAGTTATTTACGGAAAAGGCTATATTGAGGACACACTCTGTGGCTGTACTTTCCGCATTTCCCCCAAATCATTTTATCAGGTGAATCCGGTACAGACTGAAATCCTTTATACGAAGGCGATCGAGTATGCCGGACTGACAGGAAAAGAGAGGATTGTGGATGCTTACTGTGGCATCGGAACGATCGGTCTGATCGCGGCATCAAAAGCAAAAGAGGTCATCAGTGTGGAGTTAAACCGTGATGCAGTCAGGGATGCCGTAACCAACGCAAAACGCAATGACATCAAAAATGTCCAGTTTTACAATGCCGATGCAGGACAGTTTATGGTGGAGATGGCGGAATACCGTGCCGATCAGAAAAAAAATCAGGTGCCGGATGCCACAAAATCGGGAAAAAGGCAACACCGGATGGCAATGTGGATGTCGTATTCATGGACCTCCAAGAGCAGGAAGTGACGAGGCGTTTTTATCTTCGGTCATCCGGCTTGCTCCGAAGCGCGTAGTGTATATTTCATGTAACCCGGAGACACTTGCAAGGGATTTAAAGTATCTGACGAAACATGGGTATCAGGCAAAGGAGTGTCAGCCGGTGGATCTTTTTCCGTGGACGAAACATGTTGAGTCGGTAGTTCTGATGCAGTATTGTGGAAAATAAGAAAAATAGGCATGTTAGACCACAAGATGTTGTGGTTTGAGGGCAAAAATTGGAGCAAAAAATGACCAGTTTGCCCTATTTTTTTTCCACGTTTTTTATAGGTGCATAGAGGCAAAAAAGAGATTTTTAAGTATTTTGGGACAAAATTCAGAGAAAGGAAAAGAAACAGGGATGGAGAAAAAGCAGCATCCAAGTTACGGAATGATTCGGTTTGCAAGGTCCTCAATCGGTGGTTCAGGAACGGCATTGTTTGGAAGTTCCATCATGCATAATAATGTCATACGCCTGTCCATTTCAAAAGGCATGATGGAAAGGGAGGGCAACGAGGACTGGTTTTTGGCAAGGACAGACATCAATGACATGATCGTTGAGGTGGAGATGTCCTATACACAGTTTGCCGAAGCAATCACATCACTTAACATTGGAGAGGGGATACCGGTTACCATTACAAAAGTGAATGGGACATTCGTTGAACCATGCCCATACAGTGACAGGCAGAAAGTAATGCGCCGGGAAGTGGATGAAGCAACCCGTGACTTGGTGCGGCAACTGGAAAAGAGGTCAGAGGAGATTGAAAAACTTCTGGATGAGAAACGTGTCCTGAGCAGGGAGGACCGGAGAAATATCGTCTCGACATTGAAAAATGTACGGCAGGAGTTAAAAAGTAATATCCCCTATCTGCAGAAACTGTTTGCTGGACAGATGGATAAAACCGTGACAGAGGCGAAAGGGGAGTTTGAAACTTACCTGCAGAACAAGATGAACAGCATTGCACTTGCAGCAATTTCAGAACAGATGAAGCAGGAGGAAATCAGTTTAAACAGAAACATGATACCGGAACTGGAAGTACAGGAGGGCGGGGAAGAGGCAGGGAGATGGAAGCGGGAATGCACATGAACATGTAAGGCAGTACTTATTTTAGAAATGGAATGGGTGCTGTCTTTTTTTATGGAAAAGGAAGGAGACAGATCGGATGTCGGGATTTTTTGCAACAGTCCAAGACTGCAGTTATTAGAACGGCAGATGCGCCAGCCGCCGGGATACCGTCCCAGAGGGCATGGGTGGATGTTTGACATGGAAGAGTGGAAAAGCAGGGGAAATTATTCGGAGATCGTGGACTGTGTCATCAGCCGGATGCAGATGGAACACTTAAAGAAAAGAATACAGGAGGTATTTGGAAACGTAGAAAAGGAACTGATTTTTTATGACAGCAGGCACAGAAACGATTTTTCTTCCCTGCTGCTTGGCAGACGGAAAAAGAACCTGTGCGGACTTCCGAATTATGCCGCCGCAGTATTTCTGCTGTCTGCAGATGAAAACCTGTGGGAGAAAGTTTCCAAGCAGGTGCTGGATACGGGGATTTATTTTGACCGCATCCGGCTTGGCAGCGTTACGCTGGAACAATATATCCTGTTCCATGCGGCTAGGGATGTGTATCTGGGGGCAAAGCATATCCGGCTGTCGGAGCTGACCGACAGGGAATTGATACCGGATGAAATCCTAAGGCTCATCGTCAATGCGTTCGTGGTGGAAAGGTATGGAGTGGACATCGTAGAACAGGAGGTGTGGAATGAAGATTAGAGCAAAAAATAGGGAACAGACGGTAGATATGACTCTGCCGGTAACGGACATGGACATGCAGTATTACATGAAACGTATCGGGATAGAAGATGTTATGCCGGTATGTTGTATCAGTGAGGTACGGGATGAACCGCCCTATTTTGGATTTTTGAAAGGGCAGACCGTCAACATGGACGAACTTAATTTCTTTGCCAGAAGGCTGGATGGAATGACGGAATATGAAAAAGAGTGGTGGGTGTCTACAGCAGTGAGACAGGCATGCGGGAAATGAAACAACTGATTAACCTGACTTACAGCCTGCAGGGACTGTCACTGCTCACAGACTTGACGGACGGAAACCGTGTCGGGCTGAGGCTTTATCTGGACCGGCACCTTGCAATCTCAGAAGAAGAAAAGAGCAGAATGGATTTTAATGCATATGCACAGAAGATTTTTTCAGAAGGAAAATGTAAGTTCCTGCCACATGGGATACTGGTAGATCAGGGATTCCACATGGAGGAGGTCTATAACGGAAGAACCTTTCCAGAATACATCGACAGACCGGATGAAACCGTGGCAGTTTTATCGCTTGGAAATGAGGCAGGGGATAAGGAGTACCTTTATCTGCCAACGGACATCAGTGCCATGGATAAGGTAAAGAAAAGATTAAACATCGCAGCATTTGCTGAAGGCATTGTGAACGGGATAGAAAATATCCGGCTGCCGGAAAGCATCCTTCCTTCCCCGGAAGATATGTGTATGTCTCTGCAGGGGGATATCCGGAAACTGACTCTTTTTAATGAGATGTGCCAGACCGTCAGCCGTTTTGATGAAGCAAAAATGGACCGGCTTGCAATGGCGGCCGGATTCGTGGGAGCAGGTGAATTTACTGACATCACTTACATCGCAAAGCATCTGGATGAATTTGAAATACATCCGCAGATACATACGGATAAAGAGTATGGGGAATTTCTGATTAAAGAGGCAGGGATGTTTGAAATCGATGAACTTCTCCTGCCGCATATTGATTATGCCGGGGTTGCCCGTGATAAAAGACAGGCAGCGATGGCAGACAGCGGATTTATTCCAGAGGGCTTTGTTGGCACGCAGAGGGCGATCCATGAGTATCAGGAATATCAGGGAGAGTTTGCCGATCCGCTTGAAAAAAGTGGGATACCATGTGAAACGTTCTGTCTTTACAGTTCGCTGGCAGGGATGATGTATCCGGGTGGAGAGGAGCAGGAAACACTGTACCGGAGTGAACTGGCAGATTACGAGGAACAAATCCAGAAAGCCATCCTCAAAGCAAAACATGTAGAGGCAGAACCGAGGGGACTCATGCATTATTTTGACGGGAACAGACAGGTGGCTGCAAAAGTGATCAGTGCATTTCCGAGAGTGCAGAACATCCGGGAGAACTGTTCGGAGTTCTGGAATGCAGTATCTGCCAGCCGCTGACGCAGAGTGAAATCTATGAACTGAAAAATTTCTGGGACGGACAGATGAGTGACGGCTGGGGAGAAGGCTTTGAACAAAGACCAATCTATACGAGGGAGGGAGAACTGTATGTCAGTTTTTGTGCAGATAAAAGATACTGGGGCATCATGACGGAGGAGGAACTGGACAGAGTCTGGAATCATGCATGACTCAGACTCTGTAAAAAAATAATATTCTGCTGGATATGTGCTGGTGTATGTAGTATTGTGTGTCCCAAAGAAACCAAGGAGGCAAACAGATGAAATTGGATGATACAGTCATGGTGCAGTTTTTTGGGGAGCTTATCGAATCATACCGCCAGCAGATCATGGATCAGGAAGAGGCAAGGGAACTTTCAAAGAAGGAAAAAAAGTTCCTGGCAGACTTAAGAAAAGAACTGGAGCTGTCAAACCCACAAGCGTACAGGATGGTGACAGAACTTTTTGGATGCATGTTAGATATCAGCCAGATAAAACAGGAACAGCTTTATATACAGGGAATAAAGGATGGGATACGGATCAGAAAACTGGTAAAAGAAATCGAGGAAGGTGAGGAATGTTAAGAAGGGAACAGATAGAACGACTGAAGGAAAGATATCCTGCGGGTACCGTGGTCAGGCTGGGGCAGATGGAGGGAGAACACCAGATGCCGTCCGGCATGGAGGGAAAAGTAACCGGCGTGGATGATATCGGACAAATCCATGTGGAATGGGAAAATGGAAGCACGCTGGATCTGAATGTGGAAGAGGATGATTTTACTGTTGTTCCGCAGAAGGAAACCATAGCTGAAAAGAAATGCAGGGAGTTTTTAGGGAAAGTAAATGAGATATTAAAAGAAACAGATTTCTATCGGCTGAATGTGTCATGCAATGGAGGGGACACCGCCTATGCTGCCGAAAAGCTGCTTGCCATGCATCAGGCATTTGAAACCGTGTACGGGGAAGGATATGTGGATGAAGCGTATGGGATGGTGATGATGCCAGCAGTGGTCTGCGGAAGAGATTCCGGCATACGCACACTGGCACTTGTCACGCTTGATCTGGAGTCTTCCGGGGAACACTTCGGAACGATTTTCATGACGCCGGGCGGCTTGCTGGAGCAGGGAAGCAGCTCTTTGAGTGAAAAACAGAAACAGGCACTGGCAGAGTATTATATCCCATACGACTACTGGTACACGCCGCTTGTGGAAAGGGACCATCATGTGGATTTTACACAGATGCCGGAAGAGGTGGCAGACATCCTCAGGATGGTGGACGAACTGCTGGTGGAAGGGGAGGCTTTCCATATGAATGAACAAAAATAGGAGGAAAAAATTTGAACAGCATCATAAGCTGGGTTGGCGGCAAGAAGCACTGCGCGATCTGATCTATTTGCGCATGCCGAAAAACTATGACCGCTACATAGAAGTATTTGGCGGTGGCGGCTGGGTTTTATTCGGGAAACCGCCGGATAAATGCATGGAGGTTTACAATGATTTTAATTCAAATCTTGCAAACCTCTTTTATTGTGTCAAGGAAAGACCAATGGCACTGCTTCGGGAATTGTCCTTCCTGCCGCTCAACTCCAGAGATGAATTTACAACGCTGCGGAAATTTCTGACCATGGAAGAATTTAAGAGTGAACATCTTGCAGAAGAATTAGAGATTGCAACGCACTTCTTAAAAGAACCGGAGGCGGCAGAAATCCGTGACATCCTCATGGAGCGTGCCGCAGTAGGGGATGTGAAGAGGGCGGCGGCATTCTATAAGATTATCCGTTACAGCTATGGAAGCGGATGCACCTCTTATGGCTGCCAGCCTTTTGACATACGCAAAACCTTTACCATCATCTGGGAGGCAAACCGCAGGCTGAAGGATACCGTGATCGAGAATAAGGATTTTGAGGCACTCATCCGTCAATATGACAGACCGAATGCCTTTTTTTATTGCGATCCGCCGTATTTTGAAACCGAAGGACACTATGAGGTGGTGTTCCGCAAGGAAGATCATGTGAGGCTCAGGGATACCTTAAAAGGCATACAGGGAAAATTCATGGTTTCCTATAACGACTGTGCCTATATCCGTGAGCTGTATCAGGACTTCCAGATTGAAGCGGTGACAAGAATCAACAACCTTGCACAGAGGTATGACAACGGAAGTGAGTTCCCGGAAGTGCTGATTGCCAACTATGACATGGAGGAAAGGAAAAAAAGCATGCCGATGCAGATGAATCTGTTTGAACTGTACGGGGAACAGAAAACGGTCCGGTGGAAGGGAAAGGAGACAGAGGAAGAGCCACAGGACACATAAAAAAGGAAAGAAGGAGGAAAACATGCTTCAGTTAGTAGAAATGGAAGGAAAGATGACGGAAAACGGATGTATTGAGATTCCCGCAGTGGTGTTAGAGCAGGCTGGTATCTGTACAGGTGACACCGTGAAACTTGTGTATATGGCAGAGGACGGGGAACTTAAGAACACGGCAAAGGAGTTCCTGCTTGCAAGGGCAGGACAGGATGTGGCAGAGGAACTGGCAAAGGAGGAAAACATTGCGTTCCAGATACCGGAAGAATTATTAAGGGATGCCGGAATCCCGATGGACGCAGACCTTGATATTGTGTGTCAGGAAGGACGCATTATCATTCTGCCGTCAGAACTTGTGCAGGGGACGAAAGTGCCGGAGGAACTGCTTGCCATCTGCAGGGAGCTTGGCATCACGGAGGATAAGGTAAACATCATCTTGCGGACCACAGAGGAGGGAACGGATGAAAAAACCGGTGTATAAGCTGTTAGACGAAAAAGGACGCATCCTGATCCCGAAAGAATTCCGCCAGATGGCAGAGCTTGAGAGCGGGGATATCGTAAAGCTGTCCGTGAGCAGTGGAAAGATCATGGTATCCAAAGTAGATATCGTGGAGATGGGGAGTCAGGACCCGCAGGCAGTGGAAGCGTATGTAAATGCGGCGGTAAAACATATGAGTCCGGCAAAACAGGTGCACTTGCGGCAAGGATTCTGAAATTCGCACAGCAGGAGGGAGGTACGGATTGTTAAGAAATAAGTACAGGGCATTTGAAATCAGGGACGATCAGGTCAGCCAGACGCTGGTGGACGGGAATCTCTGCTCCATTGCAGAATTTATCCGGCACTGCAGTGAGGGAAGCATCATCACCCTGCACACCATGGAGGGCGAACCGTTTTTGATCGGACTCTCCAAGATGTTTGTATTCTGCGGAGACAAGGCATTCTTAGACAGGCAGTTGATCTTACCTGCGCAGCATGGGTGGGGAAAGCGTATGAAAAGAATTTATGTTCAGAACGGGATCGTATTTTTTTATGGGAATCCGGCTGGCTATCTGGGAGATGGGAAAGCAGTCATCGACTGCATGTTCCAGAAAGAGGAGCTGGTTTCGTTTGTGAAAGAACTGGGGTTTTTGGAACACGTATTCCGTGAGGGTGTGTATGACCGGCTGTCGGAGGGAGGTGGTGTCAAAGAGACAGCGGAGACCAGCATCGGGGAAGGGAGGAGGCTTAGAATCTATCAACTGGGACAGGACAGTCCGATCATGATGCGGTTTATCAGTCTGGCAGAGAGAAAAAAGAGAGGGTATGACAGACCGCGCAGGGAGGAATATGTCAGAGTCTATGAGGGGGAGATAGAAAACTATAGTCTGGAGGAAGTCTGGGAAAAATACGGACGAAGAGTACCGGAAGGGTTTCAGGGACATGCATTGTCCATTTCGGATGTGATCGAGTTTGCGGATGGGGAAAACAGCCGCTTTTTCTACATCGAACCATCCGGGTATGAGGAAATCAGATTTTAACAAGGAGGATCATTATGCCAAAGGCAAAAACTGCCCAGAGCCGGGCAGAAACCACAGAACAGCACGCGCCATCCGGAGCAGGGAACAAAGAAAACACCCCGCTCCAGTTTGATGTGCGCATCCAGTCCATCCGTCCGGGGGACAGCATCAAGGGAACGGCATCCGTAAACATCAACGGGGCATTTGCAATCCGGGGTGTCAAGATCATTGAGGGAAGCAATGGACTGTTTGTTTCCATGCCAAGCTATAAGGCTGGGAATGAGTACAAGGACATCTGTTTTCCTATCACGCAGGAATGCAGAAAACAGCTCCATGAAGCAGTCATCGGAGCTTATGAGCAGGCAATTTCGCAGGGGCAGGATACGGTAGCAAAGCATCATGGGATGCAGGCACCGGAAGGACAGCCGATGGAGATGGCAGGAATGTAACAGGATAAAACCAGAGAACATAGAGCAGACCGCACAGAAACGGTCCGGCAGATCATGAGAAAAATTGGAGGAAAAAAATATGAGAAATATGATGAAAAAAGCAGCACAGAATGTAAAGGCAGTTGCCGTGAGAGCAGGGATGTTAATGAAGGATACCAAGGGCGAGAACTATGTGGATACGGCGGTCAAAATCCTGATCGCAGTCGTTCTCGGCGCACTGCTCCTGGCAGGTCTTTATGCACTCTTCGGGGATGTGGTGATGCCTACCCTTACCCAGAGGATTCAGGACATGTTCAACTATGCAGGATAAGGAACACCGGTCCAAGACAGGGAAACAGGAAAAATAACAGAATGATATGGAGGAAAACAGATGCCTAGAAGAGCAAACACACAGACACAGCAGGAAGCAGTACAGGAAAATGCCGCAGTGCAGGCAAATACAGGGGCAGACATGCAGATGGAGCTGCCATCACAAAAACACAGCCGGAAAAGGGTGTCCTTGCCCTTGCCGATGTAAAAATCGGGGATTTCATGACGATCCGAAATGTCAGAATCAAGGAAGATGACTACGGGCTGACGGTTGCCATGCCGAAAACAAAGGCAGGAGCAAATGAACAGTACAAGGATACGGTGTTCTTTGCCGACAGGGGAATCAAGGAAAGATTTGACCAGACGGTACAGAAAGCGTATGAAACTTTTATGCACCAGCAGACGGATCTGGATGAGGAACCGGAGGAGGCAGAGGAGCTGGAACAGGAAGAAAGTGGCATGAACATGGGAATGTAGCATGATCAGGCTGGCTTTCTTTTTTTCTGCCCTGTCTTTGGCGGCGGTCATGGATATGAGGACAAGGACCATCCCGGACTGGCTGGTCGTTCTGGTGGCACTTACCAGCATGCTGCCACCGGGACAGCCCAATCTTTTGGGAGTTCTTGCAGGACTGCCGCTGCTCCTCGCAGGGATTACCATAGGAGGAATCGGCGGAGGGGATGTGAAACTCATGGGGGCATGCGGCCTGGTTCTTGGAGCGAGCCAAGCGCTTACGGGACTGTTTCTTGCATTGTGTCTGCTGGTGCTGTGGCATGCGGCAGGGAACATGGGCAGAAAAAAGAACAGAAAGAAACAAAAAGAGGAGAAGGAACAGGCATACCCGCTTGTTCCGTTTCTTTTTGCAGGAATGCTGATTGGTATCTGGATAGGAGGTTAAAGAATTGAAAAAGAAATTATTACTGGCAGGGATTGTGGCACTGCTTGCAGGAACTGTCATGGCAGCAAGAAAGAAAAAATATACGGAGACATCGAGATAGGAGGAGAAGAGAATCATGAAACTGTTAAAAAACCGTACTGTTCTTGGGGTACTCTGCATTGCAGTGTCCCTGCTCATCTGTTTTGCAGTAACACCGCTTGTCAATGCCGGACTGTCCCAAAAGACCACAATCGTGCGTTTTGTAAAGGACGTTAAGGCAGGCGAAGAGATCAAAAAAGGAATGCTGCAGGAAGTCGAGGTGGGAGGTTACAACCTGCCCGAAAATGTGTTAAGGAGCATCACGGAGGCGGAAGGAAAATATCTGACCGCAGATGTTTATGCAGGGGATTATATCGTAGCAGAAAAAGTAGCGGACGAGCCGGCTGCAGAAAATAAATACCTGTACAACTTAAACGGGGAAAAACAGGCAATCTCCATCACTATCAGTTCTTTTGCGGAAGGACTCTCCGGCAAATTAAAGAGCGGGGATATCGTGTCGGTCATCGCACCGGATTACCTGGCAGCGGCGAGACAGTCATCCCGGCAGAATTAAAATATGTGGAGGTCATCGCAGTGACGGCAAAGTCCGGCTATGATGCCAATACACAGGAGCAGGAAGAGGAGAAGGAGCTTCCGTCCACCGTCACGGTGTTAGTCAGACCGGAGCAGAGCAGACTGCTGGCAAGGCTGGAAGCAGAGGGAGAAATCCACCTGTCACTGGTATACAGGGGAGACAGCCAGAAAGCCGCACAGTTCATTGAAGCACAGGATCTGGTGCTGGAGGAGCTTCTGGAAGAAACCACAGAGGAAGAAGAGGTATCTGTTGTAAAAAATGAGGTGCCGAGGACAGGAGGGGAAGCGGATGCAGTGACGGCAGAAGAAACCTCGGCAGACGAGAAAAATGATACGGATATGGAGGAATAGTGTTTGAATTTCATGAAAAATTCTTTGTTCCAGAGAAATCTGGAGCAGGAAAGGGAAGAAGAGATGCCGGAAGAGGGAGGCGTGCTTGCCGTGTGGGGCAGCCCTTCCTCTGGCAAGACGGTGGTGTCTGTGAAACTGGCAGAGCATCTGGCAAAGAAAAAAAGAAATGTCATCTTAATCCTTGCGGATATGGTCACGCCGCCGCTGCCTACTTATGCGCACCGTCAGACATTGAACAGGAAAGGTCGTTGGGGAGCATTCTTGCCGCATCCCATGTGACGGAAAACCTCATCAAGAAGAACTGCATGTTCTACCGGAAGAATGATTATCTTTCCATGGTCGGGATGTTAAAGGGGGAGAATGTGTTCACCTATCCGCCCTATGAAAAAGAGCAGGCGGCAGAACTGCTCCAGCTTGCAGCACAGATCGCACCGTATGTCATCGTGGACTGCACCAGCAATATCGCATCGGATATCCTGTCGGCAGTCGCATTGATGGAGGCAGATACGGTATTAAGGCTGGCAGGGTGTGACTTAAAATCCATCAGTTACTTATCCTCCCAGCTTCCACTGCTCTCAGACCACAAATGGGATGCCGACAAGCAGCTAAAGGCCGTGTCCAATATCAGACAGCAGGAGGCGAGCAGCCACATGGAACAGATCCTTGGCAGTGTGTCGTTCCAGATTCCGCACAGCAGTGAGGTGGAAGCACAGTTTTTAGAAGGGGAACTGCTTGGGGAACTCGGCTTGAAAGAGAGCCGGACATTCCGCAGGGAGATAGAGAAAATCAGCAGGGAGGTATTCGGGGTATGAAAAACAACCAGAATCTGTTCTTTTCCCCGGAGGAAAAGGGAAGGGCGTTTTCGGATGTCTTAAAAGAGGTGCAGGAGTATATCTCCAGCAAATATTCCACGCTCATGGTAGAAGGCGGGAGCGAGGAAGTAAAACAGCAGGTCAAGCGGTACATCACAAAGTATATCTGCGACTACCGCATCACGGTAAAGGGAAAAACACAGGAACAGTTGATCGATGACCTTTACACGGAAATGGCAGAGTTTTCCTTCCTCACCAAGTACATTTTTGGAACCGGGATAGAGGAAATCGATATCAATTCCTGGCGGGATATCGAGATACAGTACAATGACGGCAGGTGTGAAAAGCTGGAGGAACACTTCGAGTCCCCGGAGCATGCGGTCAATGTCATAAGGCGCATGCTCCATGTGTCGGGCATGGTGTTGGACAATGCCTCCCCTGCGGTGTTAGGGCATCTGAGCAAAAATATCCGAATCGCCGTGTTAAAGACGCCGCTTGTGGATGAAGATGTGGGGATTGCAGCGTCCATCCGTATTGTCAATCCGCAGAGCCTGAAAAAGGAAAACTTTGTGGATGGCGGCACCGCAACAGGGGAAATGCTGGATTTTCTGGCAGAGTGCCTGCGTTATGGAATCAGCATCTGTGTTGCAGGAGCAACCAGTTCGGGAAAGACCACGCTTGCAGGCTGGCTGCTTACCACCATACCGGATGGAAAGCGCATCTTTACCATCGAAAACGGCAGCCGTGAGCTGGCACTTGTAAGGGAAAAGGATGGAAAAGTGACCAACAGTGTCATCCATACGCTGACCAGATACAGCGAAAATGAAAAGCAGAATATTGATCAGGACATGCTCCTCGATATGGCACTGCGTTTCAACCCGGAGATCATCTGTGTCGGGGAGATGCGTAGTTCGGAGGCGTACACGGCACAGGAATCGGCAAGAACCGGTCATACAGTGCTTACCACGATCCACAGCAACAGTTGTGAATCCACTTACAGCCGAATGAGGACACTGTGCAAGAGAAAATATGACATGGATGATGAGGTGTTGATGGACCTTGTAACGGAGGCATTCCCTATCGTGGTGTTCACCAAGCAGCTTGAGAACCGCAAGAGAAAACTCATGGAAATCATGGAGTGTGAGATCACGGCAGACGGAAAGCGGAAGTTTAACCCGCTGTACCGCTATGAGATCACCGAAAACCGGATGGAAGGGGACCGCTTTATCATTAACGGCACGCATAAGAAGGTGTGCGGAATTTCCGAGAGCCTCAAAAAGAGATTTTTGGAAAACGGCATGCCAAAAGATGTGCTGGAAAGAATTGAAAAAGGAGGGGAGAAAGCATGCTGACATTACAGGTCATTGCCTGCATCGGGATCATTACAGGGGCATTCCTGCTGTTCCACATCCGGCTAAATGACTTTACGGGGAACATTTTCCACAGGCTTTTGGACGCACCGAAAGGAATCCGTGAGGAGATACTGGAGGAAACCAAGCGCAGGAAAAAATCCTATTTCCGAAGGGAAATCGAGGAAGTACAGGCAATTTTGAAAACAACGGACAGGGAGGAGCTGTTCCCGCTTTTATGCACGGCATCCCTCCTGCTGTTTGCCGCAGGAGCAGCCATTGCCGTCATGATCGGAAATGTTTTTTTAATTCCGGTGCTGGCGTGCGGATTTTTATTTCTGCCGTTCTGGTACATCAGGCTGACCGCATCCCATTTCAAAAAGGATGTGTCATCGGAACTGGAAACCGCACTGTCCATTATTACAACGGCATACCTGCGAAGTGAGGACATCCTTACTTCGGTGGAGGAAAACCTCGAATATTTAAATCCGCCGGTCAAGACCGTGTTTGCAGATTTTGTGTCAAGAATCCGCCTCATAGATCCAGACCTTGAAGCAGCCTTGGAGGAGCTTAAGGGAAAGATTGAAAATGATGTGTTCATGGAGTGGGTGGATGCCTTAAAGTCCTGCCTGTATGACAGGTCACTAAAGACAACGCTGACACCGATCGTGGCGAAACTGTCGGACATGCGCATCGTGAATGCAGAGCTGGAATATCTGGTATTTGAACCCAGAAAGGAATTTATCACAATGGTGGTGTTGGCAGTGGGGAATATCCCGCTGTTATATTTCCTGAACCAGTCCTGGTACGATACGCTCATGCATACCATCCCCGGACAGATTATGCTGGCAGTTACCGGCGCAATTATTTTTGTTTCCACGGCATGCGTCATAAAACTGACAAAGCCGATTGAATACCGGACATAAGGGGGAGGGATAAATTGAAAATCGTACTGATAGTTGTATTCATCCTGACGGCATGCGGACTGTTCCTTCTGCTGTCGGGCATCTTAAAGCTGCCGACACTGCGGACCGGCAGGGCGATGATGCAGTCAGGGAAGAAAGAAAAGAAACTGCAGAAAACACTGGATGCGTTCTACATGGACGGAGCGGCATACTTAGGAAAATACATCGGGATGAATGCCTACAAAAAAAGCAGGATGCAGAATGTCCTAAATGCGGCAGGACTTAAGATGACACCGGAAACCTATATGGCGTATGCTATCTGAAGGCAGGGAGCATTTTTCTCCTGATCCTTCCGGCACTGCATGTATTTCCGCTGCTTGCCATCCTGCTCGTGCTTTTAGGAGTCATGGTCTACTATAAGGAGACAAGAAAAGCAGAAGAGCTGGTAAGGGAAAAAAGAGAGCAGATCGAGGGAGAGCTGTACCGTTTTGTTTCCACCATCACACAGGAGCTGAAAAACAGCAGGGATGTACTTTCCATGCTGGAGCATTATAAGGAAAATGCCGGGGAGATGTTCCAGAAGGAACTGGACATTGTGTGTGCCGACATGCGTTCCAGCAGCTATGAGGCAGCACTCACCCGTTTCGAGGCAAGGCTCAATTCCCCGCAGCTCTCCGATGTGGTCCGTGGACTGATTGGTGTGTTAAGAGGCGATGACGGTGCAGTGTATTTCCAGATGCTCACACACGACTTCAAGCAGGCAGAACTGCAGAGGTTAAAGGCAAAGGCAGCAAAAATCCCGCCGAAAATCCGTGTCTTTTCTTTTGCCATGCTCTTATGTTTCCTTGCAACCTATTTTGCCATCATCGGCTATGAGATCATAAAGTCCATGGGAACACTGTTCTGATAAAAGCGCAGGAAGGAGAAAAAATGAAGCGGATCTATAAAATTATGAGGGACAAAAAGGGGGAGGGATATATCGATGCGGCAGTCGTTGTATTCTGTGTGATGTTTGTCATTGCCCTTGGCGTCAGGATATTTCCGGTTTTTATCACGAAGATACAGCTTGACAATTTTGCAGACGAGCTGGTGAGGGAGGCAGAGATCAGCGGCAGGGTTGGAAGTGAGACAACCGCAAGGCAGAGAACCTTGGAGGAAAAAACAGGGATACATCCAGCCGTAAGCTGGTCAAGAACCGGAAAAATCCAGTTGAATGAAGAGGTGACGGTAACACTGACGTTGCAGAAAGACCTCGGACTTTTTGGGAAATTAAGGTCGTTCCCGGTAACCATAAGGGCGAGGGCATCGGGAAAGAGTGAGGTGTATTGGAAATGAGAAAATGCTATCAGAGCTTCAAAAGACTTCTGACAGGGCAGGAGGGAAGCATGGCCCCGGTTGCTGTAGCTGCAACAATAGCCATGCTTTTTATCATCCTTGGTGTTTCAGAATACATGCGCCTTGTCATCACGCAGCCGGAATCAAAGATGCCATGGAATCTGCCGTAGTTTCCGTGGTAAACGACAATTACAATGAAGTTTATCATGGTGTCAGGGAAGGATATGCTGCAGGATATGAGCCGGACGATACGGGATTTGCGGCATCCGTGGACCATGGGGATATCTATGGCAGGATGTGTTTTCTGCTTGGTCTGGAAGAGGATGGGAACAGTTATGTCCGCTATAACAACAGTGGTGAACTGGAGTACAGGCTCAAAAATCTTTCTGTGGACATCCACAACACGGCACTGGCATCGCCGGGAGGAACTTATTATGCGGATGCAGAGGTCACGATGGAAGTGCCTGTGCGTTTCGCAGGAAAAATCTTGTCGAATATGTCGGTCAGGTTGAAGGTGAGGGCGGCCTACCGGGAGAAATTTTAGTAACATGTTACAGATATCGTAAGACTTATTACATTTCCATAGACTTTCCAGACGTTCTATGGTAGCGTGTGAACTACGAAAATCAATCAAAAAAGCATAAGGAGGGAATGCCATGAAAGATAAGACAAAAAAGTGGCTGGCAGTCGCAGGACTTCTAGCAGTATGTGCGGTGCTTGTGTTTGGAATCAGCAGGGTGCTCTACCATGAGCCGGACAGGGAGGCACAGGTCGTGGAGAGAGAATCGGAGGAGACAGAACTTTTTGTGGAGACAGAAACACCGGAACCGGCTCCGGCAGAAAGCACAGAAGCAGAGATGGAAGAGCCGCTTGTGATCGAGACGGAGACAGGAACTTCCGTAAATGACAGGGAGCAGGAAATTCAGGAAACCCCGGAGAAAACAGAAGAGGAAAAACCGAGTGAGCCGCCTGCACTGTCTGAGGGAACCGCCACGGACCAGCCGGATACACCACCGTCCTATGAGGAGGAAAAACAGGAGGAACCGGCTCCGGCAGAGAACCAGACGCCAAAGACAGGTGATACCAAAGACGGCATGGTATATGTGGAAGGCTTCGGATGGATTACCGATGAAGGGGAAGGCTCAGGCACCTACGCAGATGACATGTATGAAAATGGCAATAAGATCGGAATCATGGATTAAATAAACAGAACGTAAAGGAAAGGCACAGCAGAAAATGTTGTGCTTTTTTGTGGGCAGATACGGGCAGTGTGCCATATCTGCCGCTGTGTTTAAAGGAGAAATGCATGAAATATATCAAACAGAAAATCCTGCTGTTTGTGCTTTTGCTTGCCATGCAATGCCGGTATCGGTTTATGCAGCCGGGGAAGGGAACATCGACAATGGCGGTGGAGGTATGGGAGCAGGAACGGGAACTAATTTTTGGAGCAGCACGATGAGGGTGTGCGTGTAACGGTAATCAGAGCCAGCGACGGTTCAGTTGCATCAGCATCCATTGACCTTACCAACAAGCATCCGACTGATATCCGGGTGCATTTTGGAAAAGTAAGCAAGACTTCCTACAGGAATGGCGCAGGACTTTCTGCAAGGATGGGAGGCTATACATTTTATAATCCAGCACAGTCCCTGCCACAGATTATCAGTACTTCAAGAGGAGGGGCAAACCTTGCAGCCATCAAACAGTACTTTACGGACGAGCAGGTGATCAGAGCCATTGCAGGATATGTCGGCATGGATTTCCAGACGCTGACAAACGGAGAGTACAAGCTGTTATTAGAGCCGATTGCATATGTGACGTTTGAGGGAGTCCGGACTGCGTTTACCGCCACGGAAGCGGCAAAATACAACCAGTTAAGGGGCGGCCTGTTGCGAAAGAAAATGCCGTCCCTGTCCCATAAAAACCTGCCGCTTGCCATGTTTTTGGAAACATCGGATTTAGGATATCCGGCGTGGAGCGGCTCTAAGACAGAGAAAGCGAATGATGAGGATATCATCCGCGCATTAGGACTTGGCATCGTGCGGTTTAATGAGGTGGTCACACCGGAAGTCATCGAAGCGGACTATGAATACCGTGTGGATACGGATGTGATAACGGCGTCACGGTCAGTGGAGGACAGAGTGATCCGGACAACTCCGTCACCGTGACATTTTCTATTCTGGGAAGAAGCTACAAGGTTGAAAACGTGTATTACCCGGAGGACGGACAGCAGCTCGTGTGGGTAAAATGGCATACCCCGTCCACGGAACAGCACATCACGATTATCGTGACCGCCAGCGGAGGCAGTGCATCCGTGAGCCGGGGAACCATCACGGCGAACATTGTGGATCTGGATGACAATCCACCGCCAAATCCTGTTGCAGATGACAGAAATGACAGCTACCGGAAAGAAAATGCAGTGATGCCTGTAAATCCAGAAAAGACACAGGCGGCATGGAGTGTCTGGAAAGCCAAGTGGAAGGAAAAATGGGTATGGCACAGTGACTGGAACTGGGAGTCAGAGGATCATTCGGCAAGCTGTGAGGCAGGATGCACACAGAGCCATGGATACTGGCAGGATGATGGCGAGTATGTGGATGAAGCTGGTGGGAATTTGAAGAGAAACATTATTCGGCATCCCTGACCGCAGATATGCATCTGGTCACGGATGAGAAGGCACCGACCGCGGACGGCATGGTTACCAAAAGCGGGTATGGTGTGAATGTTTCCCTGAGTGCAAGGGCATTGAGCAGCCAGACATCCGCAACAACAGCACCGCAGACAGCAGTCAGTTACTTCCCGGAATTTTATTACGAAACCTACTGGCGGCTTTAGAGAGAACCAGAAATGGATACAGTGCGGTCTTTGAATTTAAGAATAATGAGTATTCCACTTATTACCGGAGGACACATTTCACACCGGTCTGGATGCCGGACGGGGAGTACCGGGTATACACGTACCTGCTCGACTGCTGGACACCGGATGGAATGCTTTCCGTGAACCTGTCAAACGCTGTGCAGATATCTGGAAGCCTGTGGGATGACTGGCATATCGCACCGCAGAATGTGAGGTAGGAAACCGATGGGATATGAGAGAATCCAAAAGCCGGAAGGACTGCTGTACCATTACACCAGAAAAGAAAATCTGGAATCCATCTTAAGGGATGGGAGGATACGGAAATTTTGTGACCGGGAAACATGGTTCACGAAATCCCTTGCAGATACGCTGCGGCTTATGTCACTCACGGTGATGCAGGAGGGAGCAGCTTATTATGATGCGAGCGGCAGGCTGCAGCGTTACCCGGCATTTGTACCGGAGGATTATGTAGTTTTAGAACTTACCCCGCGCTACCAGAGCGGGGAATGGGTGATCTGGAATCAGGAACTTCCACCCAATGCCCCGGAGTCCGTAAGGGAGCTTGCGGAAGAGTTCAGCCACTTAAAACTCGGATACCGTGGAGATTTAAAGTTCTGGGAGAATCCTGTCATTTATGAGATGACAGACCTTTTGGAAGAACCGGACCAGACCAGTGAAATGAAAATGCAGTAAAAAAACAGAAAAAAGGAAAGGAAGATCAGATGAAGAAAAAGAAATGGATGATGATGGCAGTGATGGTGCTTGCACTTACGATGATGTTTGGAACTACAGTATATGCGTCAGGGAAAGGGGATGTGGCAGGCGCAATCGAGGGTACATGGCAGGATGCCTCCGCACAGATCAAGACAGTAGTCAATAAGGTGGTGTTTCCGGCAATCGACCTGATACTTGCCGTATTCTTCTTTGCAAAGCTGGGTACGGCATACTTCGATTACCGAAAACACGGACAGTTTGAATGGGCGGCACCCGCAATCCTGTTTGCGTGTCTGGTATTCACGCTGACGGCACCGACCTATATCTGGAAAATCCTTGGCATATAGGGGATGGTGAGAAAGAAGGTGTCAGATGTTTATATTTGATTTTGTTGCGGAAACCGTACTAGACCAGATCATCGACTGGCTGTATGGGAAGATCGTTGGATTTCTCAATGATTTTTTTGCAATGATGAACAATATGGGGGTGGAATTGTTTGACCTGCCGTGGGTGAATGCAATTACCACTTTTTTTAGCTGGCTTGGCTGGGCATTGTTTGTGGTAGGGCTGGTGGTCGGAGCTTTTGAATGTGCCATAGAGTATCAGGGAGGAAGGGGCAGTATCAAGGATACTGCCTTAAACTATGTCAAGGGATTTATGGCGGTCAGCCTGTTTTCCATTCTTCCGGTCAACTTATACTCCTAAGTGTGTCGCTGCAGAGTTCCTTCGGATCGGCATTATCCGGCATTACAGATGCGGAAAGCATCGGGATGACTGCACAGCAGGTGCTTATGTCAGCCGCCATGCCGGGAGTGGGGAATCCGATCCTGCAGATATTCTGTGCCGTGATGATGGGGTATGCCGTGATAAAAGTGTTTTTCGGAAACCTGAAAAGAGGAGGCATCCTGCTCATACAGATCGCAGTTGGAAGCCTTTATATGTTTTCTGTTCCAAGAGGATATATTGACGGTTTTACCAGTGGTGCAAGCAGGTCATTGGAATCTGTCTCACCGCTTTCCTGCAGTCCACCATGCTCACGGCAGGACTCATGATCTTCAAGGACCATCCTCTGCTTGGTCTGGGTGTCATGCTTTCCTCCACGGAGGTGCCGAGGATTGCCGGACAGTTCGGACTGGACACCAGCACAAAGGCAAACCTGATGAGCGGAGTTTATGCAGCGCAGACAGCCATCAACATTTCAAAAACGGTTGTCAAAGCAGTGGCAGCATAAGGCGGTGAAAGGATGGAGAAAAAGCTGGGGAGTCTGTTCGATGGGATCGGGGGATTTCCATTGGCAGCAAAAAGAAATGGCATACGGCCTGTGTGGGCGAGTGAGATAGAAAAGTTTCCCATGGCAGTTACCATGCACCGGTTCCCGGAGATGAAACACATGGGAGACATTACAAAACTGCATGGGGAAAACCTCCCGGTTGTGGATGTGATAGCCGGGGGTTCGCCATGTCAGGACTTATCCATTGCCGGGAGACGCGCAGGACTTGCGGGGATGCGTTCCGGTCTCTTTTTAGAGCAGGTACGCATCATAAAAGAAATGCGCAGGCAGGAGGAAAGGAGGAAAAACAGCAGTGGAAGGAGAGCAGATGTCCCTGTTCGACCTCGGTATATGGTCTGGGAAAATGTGCCGGGAGCCTTCTCAAGCGGAGAACCAAAAGGAGCAGATTTTAAGAGAGTCCTCGAAGAAGTCTGTGGTATATCGGAGGAGTCCGTATCTTTACCTGGACCGCCGGATGGGGCATGGACTCCTGCCGGGATTATTCTGGGACAGGAATTCTCTGTTGCTTGGAGGGTACTGGACGCTCAATTTTGGGGAGTCCCCAGAGACGCCGAAGAATCTTCCTTATCGCAGATTTTGGAGGCACAGTGCCGGAGAGATATTATTTGAGTCCGAAAGCGTGTGGAGGCATTATCAGGAGAGCAGGGAACAGAGGAAAAAAGCTGCCGCCGATCTTGGAGGCGGCACTTTTGATGCAGGCACAGGAGCCGACATAGTGTGTCTGATGGATCAGGGAGGACAGCGGATGGATGTGTACCGGAACCTTATCGGTACACTTCTGGCACACAGTTCAAGCACACCGCCCATTATCATGGCGAGCAGTCAGGCAAATGCAGAAATCGGGATCGGATATTGTCCGACCATTACAGCCGCGGCAGGGATGGCAGGCAATAACCAGCCGATCCTGTTTGACAATCACGGACCGGACACCCGCTACAGCGGACCGGTGAAGGTGGCGCAGACCGTTACTTCTGCACTGGGGACGGGAGGCAACAATACGCCGCTTGCTGTTCATGGAGAACCCTACTGCATCGCCGGAAATGTCATCAACCGTCAGGATAAAAACGGGGGAAACGGCTGCGGCTATCAGCAGGGAGTCAGTTATACGCTGACAACAGAGGACAGGCATTGTGTGGCATACACGGATGACCTGCCGGAGCTTTATCAGGACGTGGTTGGAACATTGTGTGCCAAGGATGCAAAAGGGCTGAACAGTCAGTATGTCAGTCAGAGCAAATGCATTGTAAGCAGAAAGAAGCGTGTGAGGAAACTCATACCGCTTGAGTGTGAAAGACTCATGGGGTTCCCGGACACTGGACGGACATTCCGGGAGCAAGTGACAGTGTCCGGTACCGGGCATTGGGAAACAGCGTGGCAGTGCCGTGTGTGGAATATATTCTCTGCGGCATTGCTTATTTTTTAGAAAGACAGGAGGGAGAACGGGATGTACATATACCCGGATAATCTGAAATCGAAAGCGAGCATGTGGCTGTGGGAGTTAAAAGACCTTGCAGTGACAGGAATCATCGTACTGGTATCTGTGTTTGCATTTGCCTATGCAAAACTGTGGTTCCCGATGGTGATAGCAGGCGTATACGCATTTTTAACGATACAGGTGGAGGATACCACCATCTTAAAATTTATCCACTATGCATGTGCGTATTTTTTGATGGAACAGCAGCATTATGAATGGAGGTATACCGCAAATGAAACGGAAGAATGAACAGTCCACAAGGGAGCTGATGGGGACAAAGGAACTGTCGGATTACAGCATCCGCACTTACCGGAAGGATGAGCTGGTCTATTTTCTGATCCAGCCGAGCAACCTGTCCGTGTTGTCGGAGGAGAGCCTTTCTGCAAGAATCTACGGACTCATGACGGTCTTAAAAGGCATCACGGAAATCGAGATGATGTGCTTAAATTCCCGTGAAAACTTTGAGGACAATAAAAGATATTTAAAGAACCGCGCGGAGGAAGAAACCAACCCGACTGTGCGGAAACTGCTGGAACTGGATGCAGGACACCTTGACCGGATGCAGGTGCAGATGGCAACGGCAAGGGAGTTTTTACTGATTATCCGGCTGAGAAACCAGAAGGAGAATGAGGTGTTCTCTTACTTAAATCGTATCGAAAAAATGCTGGTGGAACAGGGATTTACATCCAAAAGAGCGGATGAGGAGGACATGAAGAGGATACTGGCTGTTTACTTTGAACAGAATGTCACAACGGAAAAATTTGAAGAATTTGATGGGGAGAGGTGGATCATTTTAAATGAATAACAACAGAAAGAAAAAAACACAGACACAGACACCGGGGGAAGAGAGGCTTAAGAGTTTCCTTGACATGATCGCGCCGTCCGTCATCCAGTTTTACACGGATCATTATATCTGCGGGAATACGTTCCGCAGTGTCTGGGCACTCAGGGAATATCCGACTGCAACGGATGAGCAGGCAATCCTGCGCCACCTTGGGGAAAAGGACGGTGTGACACTGCGTATCTATACCAGACAGGTCACACCGGCAGAGGAGAAAAAAATTATCAGCAATGCGGCAAACAAGAACCGCATGAAACAGGGGAATACAGAAAATTTACAGGAGACAGTCACGGCAGCGAGCAACCTGCAGGATGTGACCAACATCATTGCGACCATGCACCGCAACAGGGAGCCGTTACTGCATACGGCTGTGTATCTGGAGTTATCCGCAGCGGACATGGATAAGTTAAAGCTGCTGCAGACCGAAGTGTTGACAGAACTCATCCGTTCCAAACTGAACGTGGATAAGCTGCTGTTGCGCCAGAAGCAGGGGTTCTTATGTGTGCATCCGGCTGGCAGGAATGTCTTTCTGGAGCAGTTTGAACGTGCGCTTCCGGCTTCGAGTGTGGCGAACCTGTTTCCTTTTAACTACTCCGGCAAGACCGATAAGAACGGATTTTATATCGGGAGGGATAAGTTTGGAAGCAATGTCATTGTAGATTTCAACCAAAGGGCGGATGACAAGACGAATGCCAATATCCTCATCCTTGGAAACTCCGGGCAGGGAAAATCCTACCTGTTAAAACTGATACAGACCATCCTGCGTGAGTCCGGGATGAAAGTCATCTGCCTGGACCCGGAGCATGAATATGTTGACCTGACCGGAAATCTGGGAGGCTGTTTTGTGGATCTGATGAGCGGGGAGTATATCATCAATGTGTTAGAACCAAAACATGGGATGAAAACGGCAGCCCGGAGGATACGGAGGCACCCTATGCGTTCCGCTGTTCCTCAAAATTAAGCCAGCATATCTCCTTCTTAAAAGACTTTTTCCGAAGCTATAAGAATTTTACGGACAGCCAGCTTGACACGATAGAAATCATGTTGGCGAAACTTTATGAGAAGTGGAACATAGGGGATGATACGGACTTTGGCAGCTTACGCCAAAGGATTACCCGATCCTGTCTGACCTTTACGATCTGATGGAAGAGGAATATAAGCATTACGATGCGAAGAAGAAACAACTGTATACCGCAGAGCTTCTGCAGGAAATCTGTCTTGGACTTCACTCCATGTGTAAGGGAGCGGAGTCCAAATTTTTTAACGGACATACGAATATCACAGACAGCAGTTTTCTGACTTTCGGTGTCAAGGGACTGCTTCAGGCGAGCAAAAATGTGAAGGATGCCATGCTGTTTAATGTGCTTTCCTACATGTCCAATGAACTTCTGACCAACGGGCATACGGCAGCCTGCATCGATGAGTTTTATCTGTTCCTTACCAACCTGACCGCCGTGGAATATATCCGAAACTTTATGAAACGTGTGCGAAAAAAGGACAGTGCCGTCATCCTTGCCAGCCAGAATCTGGAGGACTTCAATATCGATGGAATCCGGGAGTATACGAAACCGCTGTTTTCCATCCCAACCCATGTATTTCTGTTCAATGCGGGAAACATCGATTCCAGATTTATATCGACACCCTGCAGCTTGAGCAGAGCGAATACAACCTGATCCGCTATCCGCAGAGGGGCGTGTGCCTCTATAAATGCGGCAATGAACGTTACAACCTTATGGTACATGCACCGGAGTACAAGGAGAAACTGTTCGGAAGTGCCGGAGGACGATAAAGCAGGGAAAAAGGAAGGAGGGATGCCAAACTATGGACATGAGGGAGCAGAAATTCGGCATTGAGATCGAGATGACAGGCATTACCAGACAGCGTGCTGCGGAGGTCATGGCAGCCTATTTTTCCTCTACGTTCAGCTATGACGGCGGAAGCTATGAAGAGTACAGTGTCAGGGATGCGGCAGGCCGCAGATGGAAAGTCATGTATGACTCCAGCATTGAGGCGCAGAAAAAAGGCGGCGGTTATGCGGGGAGTGAGTACAAGGTAGAATTTGTTTCCCCTATCTGTGAATACGCGGATATCCCTGTCATACAGGAACTCATCCGGCAGCTCCGGCATGCAGGTGCAGTGGCAGGAAAGAATACAGGCATCCATGTGCATATCAACGCGGCACCCCATGATGCAAGGACACTGCGAACATCACCAACATCATGTACAGCAAGGAAGATTTGATCTATAAGGCACTTCAGGTAGATGTAGAGAGGGAGCATCGTTACTGCCAGAAGGTGGAAGAGGACTTTTTGCAGGAACTGAACCGGAAGAAACCAAAGAGTCTGGAGGAAGTGAGCAGGATCTGGTACAAGGGGGTTGATGGAAGGCACAGGCATTACCATGAAAGCCGTTACCACTGTCTGAATCTGCACAGCGTGTTCCAGAAGGGAACGATTGAGTTTCGTCTGTTTAACTCCACTACCCATGCAGGAAAAATAAAGGCATATATCCAGCTCTGCCTTGCCATTTCTGCGCAGGCATTGAACCAGAAATGTGCCAGCCGGATCAAGACTGCCAGCACCAACGAAAAATATACATTCCGTACCTGGCTGTTAAGGCTGGGAATGATCGGGGATGAATTTAAGACGGCGCGGAAGTTTCTTCTGGAAAATCTGGAGGGCGGCATTGCATGGAAGGACCCGGAACAGGGCTGTGAGAACAGAAGGAAAGACTGCG
>ENA-OQCN01000191-OQCN01000191.1-human-gut-metagenome-genome-assembly--contig:-NODE-191-length-32048-cov-6.112904_pt1 | contig 32048 bp, 34 predicted proteins | sample MGYA00242497_ERZ504576 | MGnify/ENA primary metagenome ERZ504576 (study PRJEB26092, sample SAMD00036296) | human gut metagenome | host: Homo sapiens | study: EMG produced TPA metagenomics assembly of...
CAAAGCCCGCAATTGAAATTTCCTCCGGAACCTTTATTCCCCTGTTCTGCAGAAGTTGGATGCTTCAAGTGCATAGTAATCCGATGAAAAAAAGAGCGCTGTCTGTTTTTTGAAGAACGGAAGCATCTCCTCATATGCCTTCTCCCTCTGCTCTGGATTCCACGGGATCACAATATGGCGGCTTTCAAAGTCCTCAATTCCCGCCTCCTCCATTGCCTGACGCACACCGAGCCACCGATAGTGGTCAACACCGAGATCGCAGTCGGATAAAAAGAGAAATTTTTTATGTCCCTTTCCAATCAGGTACTGACTCATCTGGTACGCACCGCCGCGGTCATCCATCGTAATGGAGCGGACTCCAAGTTCCGGCGGGAGATACTGATCAATGGTTACCAGCGGTTTTCCGAGACGTTCCGAGAGTTCTGCAATCTCCTTTTCCTTCAGAGCCATCGCAATCATGCCGTCAAAATTCCAGCCGAGCGCCTGCTGCATAAGATCATCCTGCTCATGGCGCGCAACCAGCATCATATAGTAGCCGTGTTCCCGGATCTGATACTCCAGATTTCCGAGCATTGCCGACACAAAGGGATCCTCAAAGGAAGATGCATTTCCTTTCTTCATGAAACCAAGCGCCACACCAATGAGACCGGAGCTGTTGTTCGCCAGCATGCGCGCGCTGATACTCGGCACGTACTCCATCTCCTTTAAAATCCGGTTGATTTTCTCGACCGTCGCCTTTGAGACGCGCCCTGTCTTTCCGTGTATTACATTCGAAACCGTCGTCGGGCTGACCCCTGCGCGGTCTGCAATATCTTTGATTCTAATCATCGGTTCTCTGCCTTTCCTTTTTCTTCACAATTTTCTGAATTCTGTTATGTTTATTTTACCAAGACGGCAAAATGTTTACAACTACTTTGCATCGGCAAACACTACAAAATTATTACATTTTCTTAAACGATATGTAAGAAAATCTCCATCCCTCCTTCATTTACTTTCCGCCGGTTCCGTGGTAAGATAGGATGACAGAAAAAGTTCACCTTTTTTCTGTAAGAAAGGACCTACACATCATATGCGGCTTGCATTTACAAATTTTTCGATAAAATCTCCCACTGGCAAGAAATCCGGCCGTTTTTTTCTTGCCCTTTTTCTGGGTATTTTTCTCTTCCTCGCTCATCCCATACTCTGTCAGGCTGGTTTTGCCTCCAGTACGCCGTTTACCGGTGCCTCCTGGGAACTGGTCGGGGAATATCCGATTCTCGGCAGCAACGGCGCGGTGCAGTCCGTCTGTGCGACGGAAGATTATATCATCTGCATCGAAAATTTTAATGATCTGACGACAGAGCCGGACGTAGTCTCTGCCTACTATAAAAATGATACAGACGCAGACGGAAATCCCGTTACGCAGTATTCCCTCGCGCATCAGGTAAGGGACGCAGACTTTGCTCACGCAAACGGTATGGCATACAATCCCGTCACACATGAAATCCTCGTGAGCGGCTACAGCAGCCCGGATGCTTCCAATTACGGATGTATCTTCCGCCTCGACCCGGATACTCTCGAGCAGAAAGAGCGGATCCAGCTCTCGACAAGCTACAATATTCTCGGTATTGATTATCTTCCCTCCACCGGCGGCTATCTGATCCAGACCGATGCGGACGGCGGCTACGGCTTTAAACTCCTCGATGCCTCACTTCAGGTGATGGATGACTGGGGCACGTATCCCTTCGATTTTTACATGGAAACTTTCAGGATCTCTGTGTTTCCGGCGATCTCTTTTTTCTTTTTCCGCTGACGATGCATCTCGGAATCGGAAACTTTATCCAGACATACTCGCTCTCGCAGAAAACACTGCTTGCGGACGACACGGTTGATTTTGGCTTTTCCGACGATATCACCATCAATGAACCAGAGGGCCTCTGTGAGACAAATCCTGGGGAATTTATTGCGATTGTAAACGTAACAAAGGCAGATGGTGACGGTACGTGCAGTTCTACCGCACCCGGGTGCCGTATCTGTTCACGGTTTCCACTTCCGCGGCGGAGCATGGCTCGGTGTCCGAGGGCGGGGAAGTTTCCCGCGGAGAGGAAAAAACCGTTTCCTACACGGCAGACGAAGGCTTCCGGCTCGCGAAGCTCTCGGTGGACGGCTTGTATCTGCCGGTGACGGAATATCCGGACAGCTACACATTTTCCGATATCCAGAAGGATCATACCCTTGCCGTAACGTTTGAACCGGTTCCGACGGCGACACCGACGCGACTGCCACTGCGACGCCGACCGAAACACCGGCCATAACCCAGACACCGGAACCGGCCATTTCCAAAGCACCGGCATCATCCACGGTTTCCTTCTCATCTGTGGCTTCCCATTTCGCAGCGTTCTGGAAAGGCACTGTGCATGCCGCTTCCTGGTTCCGCCATCTTGCCTCGGCCGGTGCATCCCTTTTTGCCCGTATCCGGAAGGCAGATCCTGTTTTTCTGGCGATGCCGTTTGTCCTTCTCGTTCTGATTCTGCTCTTTGTCCTCCGCCTGCGGTATGTCCGCCGCATCCGGCGGGAGCGGTCGCGGAAAGCGCTGGAACACAGAAGAAGAACGTACGAAGAACTGGTCAGAGAATTTACGGAAGATCCGAAGGACGAAGAGGTTTCCATCGATGAGCTGCTGCTTACAATTGACGAACTGCAGAAGGAAGAACAGAAAAACACTTAAATGAAACGTATTCACCAGATCAGGAATTGATCTTCTCGGCACAAAAAAGTATCCCGTTCCTTTTGGGGAAGCGGGATACTTTTTATTTACACGGGCAACGAGCTAAAGTCCGTGCTTGTTTTTACTCTTCGTAATCGAGTGCTGCACGCTCCGTTGTGTACGGACGTACATAGGTGTCTGCTACTTTTACGTGCTCCGGATGTTTTGCATATACAGCTACATCCTCTGCTTTTTCCAGGGTTGTGACAAGTGCCATATCATGGGTGGAAGATGCAAGCGGTGCTTCTACAAAGTCAACCGTCAACAATCCCGGCACTTTGCCGACCAGGCTTTTCAGGTTCTCTGCCATCGCTTTTTTCAGCTCCGGTTTCTTTGCATCCTCTACTTCCGGTTTGAATTTCCACATAACAATATGATGTACCATTGTATTTTTCTCCTTTGCTTTTGTTTTATTGCCAATTCACACAGTTTCTGTGCAAATACCAGCCTTTTGTTACGGCTCTTCGCCTGCAATCCGCAGAATATCCTCAATCTCTTCCACGGACATGTCAAGATACGCGGAAAGCTCTGCCACACTGAAATCCATGTCATCGCCGTCGGAGAGTTCCTCGATGGCGTCTTTTAAGCGGTTTACTTTATTGACTACAGTATTGTCCTTGTGTTTCTGAACTCTGTGTTCTTCCATGAAATCGCTGATCGTCTCACGCACAGCCGCATCAATCGCCTGCTCCGCCGTCTCAGCTTTTACAACGGACTCCAGCGCTACTAAAAGTCCGACATTTCCCTCCTGCACCAGATCCATCAGGAAGAAATCGCGGGTGTGCATTTCTTTTGCGGTCTCAATAACTTTCGGAAGCCAGAGCTGCACGAGCATGCTCTTTGCAAGGGAATCGCCCTCTGCCGCTTTCCGGTAAAGCTCTGCCGTTTCTTCCTCCGACGGTGTTTCTGTCTCCGGCAGTTCGTCAAGATACTGCTGTAAGGCACGCAGCTCCTCCTCGGAAAACTCCGGTTTTTCTTTCTTTTTCGGTTCTCCTCCGGCACGACGCCCGGCTCATAATCTGCCACATCGACCTGCTCCATCGTCAGATATTCGCAGACAAAGGTGACTTTCTGCTCATCCAGTGCAAAGTCTTCAAAAAAGTCTCTGACTTCTTTCATCGTTACTTTATTTTCATGGTCTCTGGCGTATGACAGCAATTCGGAGAGCTTCTCCTGGAACTTTTTCTGTTCGTCCTGCATCTTTTTTACCCTCTCTTTCTTCCGTTTCACGATTCCATTTCTTCGTACATTTTTTTCAATTTGTCCATTGCTTTTTCTGCTTTGAAAAGCTACTATAAAAGCAAACGAAAAACCACATTCAAGTGGAAAGGAGAATCCTTATGAAACAATTTTTTTCAGGATGTGAAAAACAGTTTCCTGCTTTCAGCCGCTGTCTCTATTATACTAGGTATCGTGCTGATCGTCTACCCCGTAAAAACGAGTTTGCTGATCTGTTATATCGCCGGAGCACTGCTCCTGTTTGGCGGCGTTGTTGCGTTGATCCGCTACATTGCAAGCGCGGCGAGCCGTTTTTCTTCCGCTACGATCTGTTCGTTGCCCTGGTACTGATTCTGTTCGGCTGCTTCGTTATCTTTGAAAGTGACCTTGTAATCGCATTCATCCCGGTTGTCATCGGTATCATCCTTCTGGCAAACGGACTGCTCAGCATTCAGAAGGCGTTCAACCTCAAAAAAACAGGGCTGGAAAAATGGTGGCTTGAGTTCCTGCTGGCTCTTTTAACCAGCGTTCTCGGCATCATCATCTGTACCAATCCGTTTGATGCCGTTGCAACCACAAACATTTTCATCGGTATCTGCCTTGTCTACAGCGGCATTTCCGATCTTGTCACCACCTACTACATGGACCGCGCAAAACGCCGGATCAAAAACGTCATCCAGACCGAGATCAACCAGCAGAAAATCCTGCACGATGACAATGTGATTGATGTGGATGAGGACGAGCTTCACTAAAAAACAGCTTCTTCCATAAAAATCTTCTTTCATACGAAAAACCGGAACCCGGCACCGCTTTCAAACAGCGCTCCCGGGTTCCGGTTTTTCTCTGTATTTCTTTTTTTATTTATTCCTCGTGTTTGCTCAGTACTTCCATGCCTTCTCTTAACTTCAGGCGGATCTTTCCAAGCTCCAGACCATTTGCGCCGAAGTACAGCTTCAGGTAGTGGTTCGGGCCGAAGAAGAAGCCAAGGTCTCTCGTCTCTTTGATCCACTCACCTTTTGTTCCGCGGATGCTGATCATAGTTTTACGATATTGTCGATGTACACGGTTACCGGCAGCTGTGCGAGGTCTTCCAGATCGGATTTCATCTCGATTTCGATATCGTACGTTCCCATCTTGTCAGCCAGAATCGTAACACCGCATACTTCACTGTTTCCTTTTTTCGTGTTCCATGCGGATGCGTCAATCACAACATCTCCCGTTGCCGGATCTGCCTCGTATGTTACAAGATCTGCTGCAACGAAATCGTTGTCGCCCATCTGCTCCTGTGCTTCTTTCTCTTCCTCGCTGATGCGGTCCAGGAACCGTAAGATGCTTGGAGTTCCAAGGATGAAATGCAGGACATTCATCGCATTTCTCTGCAGGTCGCCTCTTGTGATCTCGCCGTTTTCCAGTGCCTCTTTCACATCGTCCTGTCCCATATCGGAGCAGTCGGTGCATACCATGAAGACATCGTTTCCGGCAGATACCATCGGTGCATGGGTTGTTTTGGTTGCTTCATATCCCTCACGGTTTGACATTGCCCACCAGTCAGTCATAACGAAGCCGTCGTAGTTCCACTCGCCGCGCAGAATCGTGGTCAGAAGATCGTAATTTCCTGCAGTCCAGATGCCGTTGACCGGTCCGTAAGTGCTCATGATGGATCTTGCGCCGCCTTCTTTGACTGCGATTTCATATCCCTTCAGATAGATTTCACGCAGGGCACGCTCGGAACAACGGCGTCCACATGATGTCGGTTGGACTCCTGGTTATTTGCACAGAAATGTTTGATGGTTCCGGTTACATCGGATTTTTCCATACCAAGAATCTGTACGGCACTGATCCATCCGGTCAGGTACGGATCCTCGGAGATATACTCAAAGTTACGGCCGTTCAGCGGGTTTCTGTGAATATTCATACCAGGTCCGAGCAAGGCATCGACACGGTTCTGTCTCATCTCGCGTCCTGCCATCTCGTACAGATCTTCTACCAGCGGAAGGTCAAACGTACAGCCAAGCAGGGTTCCGTTCGGCATGGAGAAGGCTCTCGTTCCGCAGTCAAAGCGGAGTCCGGACGGGCCGTCGGTACAGCAGGCTGCCGGAATACCGAATTCCTGCAGTTCCGGTGTCAGGCCGCCGAATGCTGCTGCGGTTCCCGGAGTAACCTTCGGGCTGCACATGCCCTCGCCGCGGAAGATGCAGATCAGATCTTCATCGGAAAGCTGTGCCACGAACTCTTCCATCGTTACTTTCTTATCCAGGACATCACCGAGCTTGTAGCCTTTGTCACCGGTATAGGTGATCGGCTCCATGCGGTTTTCTTTCATGCGCTCGATCGGATCTACGGTGCGCAGAGGAGCTGCCTCATATCCCGGTTTTAACGTTCCGTCTTCGCCCGGAACAGCTTTCATGCGCTCAAATGCTTCTACCGGAGCCATAGCCTCGGTCAGGATCTCAACCACTTTGAACGGCTGCTCGTATGCACCGGCAAAGGCTGCGCTTCTGACATCGCTTCCGACGTAGAACTCATAACTGCCCTCTTCGAGTACGTAGCAGGATTTGTGGCCGGTTGCACCGCTGTCATCGTAGGATGCAAAGCTCTCTTTGGTCACATCGATCGTCAGCGTCTCTTTTGCGCCTGGTGCAAGAACACCGGTCTTTGCAAAACCGACGAGTGCGCGGGATGGTTTTCCAAGAACACCCTGCGGAGCTTTTACATAAACCTGAACAACCTCTTTACCATCGTTTTGCCGGTATTTTCAACGGTTGCCGTCACGGTTACATTGTCAACATCTTTCTCTTCTGCCTCTGCGGTCACGGCAAATGTCGTATAGGAAAGACCAAAACCGAACGGATACAATACTTTCTCTTTTGCAAAGGTCTCAAAGTAGCGGTATCCGACGTAGATATCCTCTTTGTACTCATTGCGGGTCAGATCGCCGAAGCAGCTTTGGGACGGATAGTCCTCGATATTCTCTGCAATCGTGTCGGTCAGCTTACCGCACGGATTGACTCTTCCCATCAGTACATCGGCAACACCGTTTCCGCCTTCCTGACCACCCTGCCATACATAGAGAACAGCTGCCGGATTGCACTCTTTCACCCATTTCATGTCGATAATGTTTCCGACGTTCAGCACAACGATTGTTCTTGCAAATGCTTTGCTGACTTTTTCTACCATCTCTTTTTCAGTATCGGTTAAGAGATAGCTGCCTGCCTCATTTTTGTTGTCCTGATCCTCACCTGCGGTACGGCCTACAACAACGATGGCTGCATCGGCGCCTTTTGCACTCTCCACGATCTCGTCGGTCAGCTCCATCTCTTTTTGGGACCACGGCACCTTGCCCCAGCCCTGTCCTTCGTCGTACGGATTTTTCTCGATCCATTTTTCGTATGTTCCAAGAAGATTCTCGTCGAGTGTAATGTCTTTTTCTTCTTTTAAGGCATCCAGAATACCGACAACGTATTTCGTATTGACAAGACCGCCGGAGCCAAGTCCGCTCTTATAATAGTGGAATGCAATTCTTCCGAAAACAGCCACTTTGTCTCCTTTTCGAAGCGGGAGTGCCTCATTTTCGTTTTTCAGAAGTACACAGCCTTCTGCCGCTGCCTGACGGGCCAGTGCTGCATATTTGTTGAAATCCAGTGGTGTAAATTTTCCCATTTTGTTCCCCTTTCTCCTGTATCCTTTCTGATCCGACAAGTGCCGGGACACCTGATACTTCCGGGTCCCGGCACCTGTTCTGGTCTCTTGTCTTTTATTATCTCGTATTCCTGGCTTTTTTTCCAGTTCTTTTCTTATCTTTTTTTCGTCTGATATTGACCTTTTTGTTCCTGTCTTATCCGATCAGTCCCTGGACAATTAATACCAGAAGCAGCAACGGCAGAATATAAGAAAGATAAACCCGTACCCAGTCCGGCACTTTCAGGCCCCCGCCCTTATTTGCCTCTGCCTGGTAGTTTTTGAAGCCCCAGCCCCATTTTGAAGTACAGAACAGAAGGTAAATCAGAGAGCCGACCGGCAGCAGAAGGTTGCTGACGATAAAGTCCTCAAGATCAAGAACGGTGCTTCCTGCGCCGAGCGGCTGGAATCCGGACCACACATTGTAGCCGAGTGCACACGGCAGGGATCCTAAGATCACCAGAATGCAGTTGATGATGGCTGACTGTTTTCTGGAAACGCCGAAAATCTCAGAAAAACAGCACATGATATTCTCAAATACAGCGATGATGGTAGACAGCGCCGCAAAGAACAGGAACAGGAAGAAGAAGCTTCCGAAAATCCGTCCGCCCTTCATCGAGGTGAAAATGTGCGGCAGCGTCATAAAGATCAGCTTCGGGCCGCTGTCCGGCTGTACGTTGTAGGAGAAGCACGCCGGGAAAATGATGAGGCCTGCGGTAATCGCTACAAACGTATCGAGCGCTGCAATGCTGACTGCCTCGCCGAGCAGGGATTTTCCGCCGTTTAAGTAGCTGCCGAAAATCAGCATCGCGCCGATACCAAGGCTCAGCGTAAAAAATGCCTGGCTCATCGCGTTTGTGATAATGTGGAACAGTCCCACCTGTTCGATCTGCTGCATATCCGGCACCAGATAGAATTTCAGTCCCTCTTTGGCACCCGGCATCGTAAAGCTGTAAACCGCAAGGAAAATCATGATGACCATCAACACGATCATCATCACCTTTGTAACACGCTCCACGCCGTTCTGCAGACCCACCGAACAGATCAGAAAGCCTGCAATTGTAATAATCAGCATGGTAATGACAAGAATCGACGGAGATGAAAGCATCTCGTTGAATTTTCCGGTTACGGCGTCGCCTGTCAGGCCGCTGAATTTTCCGATTAAAAAGCTGTAGAAATAGTACAGCATCCAGCCTGCAACGACGGTGTAGAACATCATCAGCAGATAGTTTCCGATGAGGGCAACGTATCCGTGGATATGCCACTTCTGCCCTTTCTTTTCCAGTTCCCCATACGCGCGCACGGTACTCTTTTTGCTTCCTCTTCCGATGGCAAGCTCCATCGACAGAATCGGAACTCCCATGATGGCAAGGAACAGCAGGTAAAACAGCACGAAAATGCCGCCTCCGTTGTTTCCTACCATATACGGAAATTTCCATACATTTCCGATGCCGATGGCACATCCTGCCGAAAGCAGAAGAAAGCCAAGGCGCGATTGGAATGTTTCTCGTTCCATTTCTTTTTGTTCCTCCCTTTTTTCTTCCATACTCCCGGAATTTCTCCGCAAGTACATCTTCGTACAAAACCAAGACTTCAGACAGCACCGTTCTGCCGTTCTTTCCGGTATGCCGACGGCGAGATTCCCATATGGTGACGGAATACTTTTCCAAAATAGTTTCCACTGGAAAATCCGGTTTCTGCTGCAATCTCTTCCACACTCTTTCCGGTATTCAAGAGCAGCGTCATCGCTTTGCGAATTCTCGCTTCCTGAAGATACTGCATGGGAGAAACGCCTGTTTCCTCCCGGAAGCATCTCGTAAAATGGGCAAAGGAAACCCGGCTCTGTTCTGCCAGCTGTTCAATCCCCTGCACAGATGCGCAGTCGGTATCCATCTGCCGTATCGCTTCCCGAACAAAAAAATGTGTCTGCTTCCGCTCCGGACGCTGTACCTCCCGCAGAAGAGAACAAAAAAACTGATACAAAAACACACCGCATTCATACGGTTCCGACCGGTAACCGTTTTTCAGTTTTCGATGCATCTGCAGTGCAGTCCGAATTGGCTCGCTATCTGCATCCGCATAAAAAACATCTCCTGTTTTTTCAAACAGTCGTTCTGCCGCATAGGACACTGCACTTCCACGAAAATGAAAATACAGAAAAATCCATGGTTCTTCGGATTCCGGATGCAGATAATATCTGCTATTCTCCGGAATCTGACACAAAAATCCTCTCCCGGGACGCATTTCATACGTTTTTCCGTTTTTTTCAAACCATCCTGTTCCCGAAAGCGTATACTGCATCAGCCATCCGGAATATGTTCCGCGGTCTGTATTATGAAATGCATACGGTTCCTTCCATCTCTTTTCCACCCCGCCGTCCAGCAGCAAAAACGGAGCGTTCGGCCAGTGATCCAGATCCAGGATTCCATATACTCCGATCAGATCTTCCATCAAAAAATTACCTCTTTTATCCGGTTTGTCTTCTTGTTTTGCACTATGTCCTTTATTATACTTTTCTTATCAGAAAAAAACAAGCATTGCTTTAGAAAGGAGTTTTTTCTTATGCATCTGACAAACAAAAATACATGTGCACCAACCCCACCGATGGGCTGGAACAGCTACGATTACTATGATACAACCGTGGACGAGGCTGCGGTAAAGGCAAATGCCGACTATATGGCAAAGCACTTAAAAGCATATGGCTGGGAGTATATTGTAGTGGATATCCAGTGGTATGCAAAAAAGGCCGGTTCCATGCGCGACCGGTATCAGTATATTCCATTCTCTGAACTGGAAATGGACGAATACTCCCGTCTGCTGCCGGATCCCGAACGTTTTCCATCTTCTGCAGACGGTTCCGGCTTTAAACCACTTGCCGACTATGTACACAGTCTGGGGCTGAAATTCGGAATTCACATCATGCGCGGTATTCCGCGAATCGCTGCACATCATCACGGAAAGATCAAGAACAGTTCTCTTGGTGCTGAACACGTTGCCGATCCTACGGTCATCTGCGGCTGGAATCCGGATATGTACGGTGTACGCGATCTTCCGGAAGGACAGCTTTACTATGATTCCCTGCTGGAGCTCTACGCTTCCTGGGGTGTTGATTACATTAAATGCGATGATATCTGTAATACCAACATGCACAAAAATCCGTTTGCAGCTGCGCATGAGATCGAGATGCTCTCGAATGCCATCCAAAAATGCGGACGGCCGATCGTCCTCTCTCTGTCTCCGGGACCTGCGCTCATAGAGAAAGCATGGTTCTATGAAAAGCACGCGAATCTCTGGCGCATCACCGATGATTTCTGGGACAACTGGGCACAGTTAAAGGATATGTTCCAGCATTGCGAGCTCTGGCAGAGCCACGTCTCTGCCGGCTGTTATCCGGACTGTGATATGCTGCCGCTTGGCGAACTCGGAAAAGGTTTTGCTACAGAACATCATACGTATTTTACCCCGGATGAGCAGAAAACGATGATGACACTCTGGTGTCTCTTCGGCTCTCCACTGATGCTCGGTGCCGAAATGACGCTTCTCGATGACGATACACTGGCACTTCTTACGAACACGGATATTCTCGCGATGCTGCCTCCGTCCGTTCGTCCGCATCAGATCACGCGTACAGACAATGAAGCTGTGTGGTATGCAAAGGATGACACAACCGGAACAACCTACGTTGCACTTTTTAATCTTTCGGATGCACCGCAGACGGTTTCTTCCACACTTGCCGATGCAGACTGCCCACTGGAGTCTGTTGCGGCGAAAGAACTCTGGAGCGGTAAAGCACTTTCTTTAAACGGCGGTTTTTCTGCTTCTCTTGCTCCGCACGCCTGCAGCGTATGCCGTTTTGAAACACGATAAAACGATCATTTCTTAAGACAAGCAGCAAATCATGTCCTGCCCGGGACCAAAACAATGGTTTTTCCTCCGGGCAGGGCATTTTTATGCTCTATTCATACCGCGCAATCTCTTTCCGCAGCCGCTTCATAATCCGTTTTTCCAGCCGCGAGATATACGACTGGGAAATCCCGAGAAGATCCGCGACTTCTTTCTGCGTTTTCTCCCGTCCCTCCGGCATATTGATGCCGAACCGGAGCTTCACAATCACCTGCTCCCGCTCCGAGAGCTTGCTGATTGCACTTCCGAGCACGCGGTGTTCCGCCTCCTGCTCGAGACCCTGGTAGATCACATCCTCCTCCGTTCCGAGGATATCGGACAAGAGCAGTTCATTTCCATCCCAGTCCACATTGAGCGGCTCATCAATCGAAACTTCCATGCGCGTCTTGTTGTTTCTCCGCAGATACATCAGAATCTCGTTCTCGATGCACCGGGACGCGTACGTGGCGAGCTTGATCTTTTTCTCCGGATTGAACGTGTTGATCGCCTTGATGAGGCCGATCGTCCCAATCGAGATCAGATCCTCCACACCGACTCCCGTGTTGTCAAATTTCTGTGCAATGTAGACGACAAGGCGCAGATTGTGTTCGATCAGCTCGCTCCTTGCCGTCTCGTTTTCCGGATCGGAAAGCCCGGCGATCGCGTCCGCCTCCGCCTGGCCCTCCAGAGGCGCCGGGAGAACATCTGCGCCTCCGATATAGAAAATCTCCCTGTCTGACGAAATACAGCCTGTACGGACCGCGGCAGCATACGAAGCCGGAATCCGTTTGGCAGTGCAGCCTGCAGCATACTTCATTCCTCCTGTCCTTCCATGAGATCTGGATGCAAAATTATTTCATAGCCCCTGGGAGATGAACTATTTTCTCCGCCAAGCGCAATCAGCGGTCCGCTTATGTGCCTGGCTGTATGTTCTGTCACAAGAATCATTTCCGAGATCCGGATCACCGGCAGAAAGCCCCGGCCTTCCAGTCCGCGAAACGGTATGTAACGGGGCTGCAGCGCAAGAAGCCGTTCCGGCTCCGGCACCGTCTCGTGCCTTGCAAGCGCCGCAATCCCTGTCCGCATTTCGTCCGGGAACAATTCGAGTATCACAGTGTACGGTACGACCGAGACCGGCTTTTTGGTTGTGGCATCCCGCAAAGTATTGCCCGTGTCGTACAGTCCTTTTACTTTTTTCCATTTCCCATTCTGCACAAGCTGTACCGTAACCTGCCTGGCGTGTTCCAGGAGCATCTCCTTTCGGATCTTCAGCAGGAGGAGTGTTCCCGCATATGCGGCACTCCCGGAAAGAAGAAAAAGAAAAATTCCCCTTCCCGGCATCAGCTCCCGGAACAGGCGGTATGCACTGCCGATCAGAAAACCGGACAGTATATAGCCTGCCATTCCCACCACAAGATCCCGTACTGTCGTGATTCTGCAGCCAGATTTCACCATCCCTGTTGTAATTCCGATTCCGACCAGGGCGAGCAGCGCACCCGGCAGATACCGTGCAAACACGGCATACAGCACCGCATAACCGGCGCCGAGCGCGGCTGCCGCAAAACTCCTTCTTCGCGTGGCAGATCGTTTCAGAAGAAAGGAGGAAAGGCGCAGAATAGTATAATTCAGCAGAAGATTCTCTGCAAAGAGAAGATCCAGAAAGATCTCATAGTGCAAAAAAACACCCCCTGCGCCTTTTGCATGGTCTGAATTTCTAACAGACCCTATTATAGACGGAAGGGGGTGAATTTTTTGTCGTTTTCGGAAGAATGACCTTCTTTTTTGATCAACAAACTTCGACACGCCGCAACATTTTCGGTCTGCGGCGTGTCGAGGTAAATTCGTTATTTGCTTATTATTCTTTGCTTATCTGCGGTTTCTTAAGAAATCCGGGATCTGGATGTCCTTTTTCGGAACATTGCTTGTCATGGTCTGCTGAGCCTGTACCTGCGGCTGCACCTGAACCTGTGGCTGCGGCTGTACCGGAGCGGAAGCTTTCGGAGCAGTGTGTACCGGAGCGGCTGCCTGTGCAGAGAAGCTGCTGCTGGAAAATGCGCTCTTTCTTGCATCTGCCGGCTCTTTGCGGGATACGCTTGCCTGTTTCGCCGTTGCATCGTTGAGACCTGTTGCGATAACGGTGATCTTCGCTGTATCGGTAACAGAATCATCATACATAGCACCGAAGATGATGTTTGCATCCTCTCCAGCCAGATTCTGTACGTAACTTGCAGCATCGTTTGCATCCATAAGGGAGATATCTCCGGAAATGTTGATGATAACGTGGCTTGCACCCTCGATGGTGGTCTCAAGCAGCGGACTGGAAACAGCCTGCTGTACAGCCTCGAGCGCTTTGTCGTCGCCCTTTGCCTCGCCGATACCGATGTGGGCGATACCCTTGTCGGTCATAACGGTCTGAACATCTGCGAAGTCGAGGTTGATGAGTGCCGGCAGGTTGATCAGGTCTGTGATGCCCTGTACGGCCTGCTGCAGAACCTCGTCTGCTTTCTTTAATGCCTCCGGCATGGTTGTCCGGCGGTCTACGATTTCAAGAAGTTTGTCGTTCGGGATCACGATCAGGGTATCTACGTTTTCCTCGAGTTTTTCGATTCCCATCAGCGCATTGCTCATACGGTTCTTGCCTCGAATTTGAACGGTTTTGTTACAACGCCGACAGTCAGAATGCCCATTTCTTTTGCAACGCCTGCTACAACCGGTGCTGCACCTGTTCCGGTTCCGCCGCCCATACCGCAGGTGACGAATACCATATCAGCGCCTTCCATGATCTGTTTGAGCTCTTCGATGCTCTCCTCGGCTGCTTTCTCTCCAACCTCAGGTTTTGCTCCTGCGCCCAGTCCCTTGGTCAGCTTCTCGCCGATCTGGAGAATGGTAGGTGCCTTACAGAGGGTCAGCGCCTGTTTATCGGTGTTGATTCCAACGAATTCAACGCCGCCGATGGATTCCTCCACCATTCTATTTACAGCATTATTTCCTGCACCACCTACACCGATTACGATAATCTTTGCAGATGATTCTGCCTCATTTGTCATGATCTCTAACAATTTCAACTTCCTCCTTTTGATTATGAACTGCTGTCTATCTCAAAATAGTCTGATATTCTGATGGTCATACATAAAGATATAATATAATTTCTTCGGAAAATAATCAACTGTTTTTTTCGTATTTCATAAAAAATTCAGGATTATTGCGTTTTTTTGACGGCTTTCCTTTCCTCTTATACATCTTTCGAGAAGACAAAGCTGCTGTCGCCGTCCTTGTAATCCTCCATATGGAGTTCTCCGGAAAGACCGGAAAGGCTCGGCAGGATTGCTGCTACGCGCGTCATCTTTTCTTCTAACGCCGTATCGGTTCCAAGCAGAATCCGCACGGTATCATAGTAATGCAGAATAATTTCGCTGTTCTCATTAAATTCCACACTGTCCGGCGTGATATTGTATTTCTCCGTCATTCTCGTAAGTGCGAGCATGGTGCGGAAAACTGCCGGTTTTTCAACCGGGAGCTGCTTGTTCACGGTCACATAGTCAAACGTAAGTCCTGTTACAAGCGGAACATCGGAAAGGGTCGGCTGAAAGTCTGTCGTTGTCACACGTGCACTTTTAATCGTATCCGCGAGAGCGCACCGTCGGACGTACTGCTTTCGGATGCTGTGCCATCGGATGATACGCTTTCGGATGCAAGCGACTCACTCGTAAGGGATCCATCCGCACTCGTTCCATCGGAGGCGGTTCCGTCGGAAGGCTCACCCTCCGCAGGTGTTTCCTGCTCCTCGTCCACGCACTCCAGCACGATGCCGTTCTTGTCAAAATAGACCTTCTGGCCTTCGTACTCGACATAACCGACCACTTTTTTCTCATTTACCTGGATGCAGATGGTGTCATAGCTTACAAACGTAAACTCCACGGAGTTCATAAAAGGAATATCGCTCATATCAACCTTCGAATGAAACGTCGTAAGAAGCACCGTGTTTTTCATCCACTTGTCGTCCGCGACCATCTCTTTGATTTCATCTTTTGTATACCGGGTGTTCCCCGCCACCTGGATATTGCGGATTTTGAACACATTAAAAAACAAGGCACCTGCAAGGCCGACGCCAAGCACCACCCCGGTCAGAATCCGTATTTTTCTGTTTTTCTTCTTTTTTCTGTTTTTTTTCTGTCTCATATTTCTTTTTCTACGATAATCTTGGCTCCGAGTTCCCGGAGCGTTTCTGGAAACCGTTCATACCCCCGCTCAATCAGTTCTGTCTGCCGGATTGTGGAAAATCCTTCTGCGGCAAGCGCCGCCGATACGAGTGCCGCGCCGCCCGAAGATCCTGGGAAACAACTTCTGCACCGTGCAGACGGCTTTTTTCGGCCGTCAGCCATTTTCCGCAGATCTGCAGCGTACCGCCCATTTTCTGCAGCTCCTCTGCCGTCCGGAGGCGGTCCTCAAATACATTTTCACAGATACAGCTCTTTCCTTCCAGCGTCATCGCTGCCGCCAGATACAGCGACTGCAGATCCGTCGGAAAACCGGGATATTCCTCTGTCTCCACGTACGGAACAGCATGCTGCACGTTTTTGCTGTCTGCTACCAGTGTACCACTCTTCCTTGTATATTGTCCACCTATTTTCTGATAGAGGGACAGAACCGCCCCCATTTCGTCCAGCGGCGCGCCGGAAAGCGTCAGGTGCCCCCGCGTCGCCGCGCCCATCAGAAGATACGTCCCTGCCGCGATCCGGTCACCCGGAACACGATACCGGCAGCCGGACAGCAGTCTCTTTCCCTGCCTTCCGTAAACGGTAATCTGCTCCGTCCCCTCGCCGGTAATCTCCGCTCCCATGGCCTTAAGAAACCGGCAGAGATGAACCACTTCCGGCTCCCGCGCACAGTGCTCCAGCCTTGTTGCACCTTCCGCTCCGACAGCAAAAAGAACCGCATTTTCCGTCGCCCCGACACTCTTTTTCGGAAAGCAGAGCACGGCTCCTTTCGGATGATCTGCCTTTGCCCGAATGGTGCCGTCCTCCTCGAAGACCTCGGCTCCCAGAAGCTCCATTGCCCTCTGATGCAGGTCCGTCGGCCGCTTTCCGATCCGGCAGCCGCCGGCCCCTGCAAGGTATGCCTCCCCTGTCCTTGCAAGAAGACTTCCCAGAAACAAAAGAGAGGCGCGCAGTCTCTTCGAAAGCGCTCCCTCCACACGGCTTTTTTCGATCTTTTCACAGTTCAGGTGGAGCGCATTCCTCTCCCACCAGACTGTTCCGCCAAGCTTCTTACAATCTCCGCCATATCCTCCACATCGGAAATCTTCGGGCAGCCTTCCAGCACGACCTCCTCTTTTGTCAGAACCGCCGCCGCGATCATGGGAAGAACGGCATTTTTGGAACCCTGGACTGTTACCGTTCCGCAAAGCCGCCTTCCGCCGAGAATCTGATATACTCCCACCTGTTCTCTCCCATCCGGCCTCTCTTTTTACGGTATGCATTACACTCCCGTTTTGTTCCCGTTCTGCAGCGCTTTTCCGCCTTTTTAATCGGTGTCCCTCGAGACCGACAGGGCAAGCCCCATCTCGCCGAGCAGAAACAACACGGAGGTGCCGCCGTAACTGATAAAAGGCAGCGTAATGCCGGTATTCGGAATCGTATTTGTCACAACCGCGATGTTCAGAATCACCTGAAGCGCAATATGCCCCATAATTCCGCCCGCAATCAGTGCTCCGCCAAGATCCCGCGCATGGATCGAAATAACCATCAAGCGCCAGATCAGCACCGCAAACACGGCGATCACCAGGCAGGCGCCGAACAGTCCGCCCTCCTCACAGATAATCGAAAAGATCATATCATTCTGCGCTTCCGGCACAAAGCCAAGCTTCTGCAGGCCTTTTCCAAGCCCGCAGCCAAAGATTCTCCCGCTGCCGATCGCATAGAGTCCCTGAATGGTCTGGAACCCCTTCTCGTACGCCTCCGGGTTGCGCCAGATGGCAAGGCGTTCGAGGCGGTAGCTCTCCATCATCAGAAAAACGGCAATAAACCCGATGCCGGCGCCTCCGATTCCGAGAAACGGCAGGTAGCCCGGATGTGAAATAAAGATCAGAAATGCACAGGTTCCGAGCAAAATAATCGCCGTACTTAAGTTATTGCTTCCGACAAGCGCTGCAATCGGCAGGGTGCACAGCACCGCCTTTGTCATAAACCAGAGACTGTCGGACCGGCCTTTCGTGTGCTCCATCACCCAGGGCAGGAAGAGAATCACCGCCATCTTGGCAAATTCCGAGGGCTGGAACGATAAGGGGCCAAGCTTTAACCACCGCTTCGAGCCGTTGTACTCACTTCCGAAAAAGAGCACCGCCGTCGAGAGCGCAAGGGAAGCCGCATAAAACCACGGTGCCAGTGCAAACAGCCGCCGGTAATCTATTTTTGCAACCGCATACATACCGATCACACCGAGCGCACTTGCAAAGAGCTGCTTCTTGAAATAATAAGCCGGGTCATGGAATCTGACCCGGCCGTTATACGCGCTGGCGCTGTACAGAATCACAAGGCCAAGGCCAAGCAGAATCCATACCGTCACCAGCAGCGTCCCATCTATTTTTTTCTCTTTTTCCTTCCGCATCCGCGCCACACCCGCCGTTCGCTCTTTTTCAGCTTATGCGGGATAGTTTCCTGATATGACGTTTTTACAGTGCTCTTACGTACTCCTTAAACAGCTCACCGCGCTGCTCGTAGCTCTTAAACTGATCCCAGCTTGCGCAGGCCGGGGAAAGAAGAACCGCATCCCCTGCATTTGCCTTGTCGTGGCAGATCTGTACGGCTTCTTTTAAGTTGTCTGCCATGATAATGTCGTTGAATCCGACGCTTCTTGCCGCTTTTGCGATCTTCTCTTTCGTATCTCCGATCAAAACCAGGAAGCGTACCTTTCCATCGAATGCCTGAATCCACTCTTCGTAGGTGGACTGCTTGTCGTAGCCGCCGCCGATCAGCAGAGTCGGGCGGTTCATCGCCTGGATGCCTTTGATGGCCGCATCCGGATTCGTTCCCTTGGAATCGTTGTAATATGCCACGCCGTCCTTCTCGCAGACATACTCGATGCGGTGCTCTACCCCTGCAAACTCCTGAATGACTTTGCGGACAGTTTCCATCGGCACGCCTGCATGAAGTGCCATCGCAGAAGCAACCATGACGTTTTCAAAATTATGTAGCCGAGCAGTTTTAAGTCGTCGGTTCTGGTCAGAAGCTCCGTCTCGCCGTTCTTTGCAATGCGGATTTCGCCGTCCTGATAATAGATGCCGTCCTTTAACGCACGCAGACTCGAGAAGTACATCACCTGTACTTTCTTCTCTGCCATCAGTTTTTCGCCGAACGGGCGCAGGATTTCGTCCTCATAATTCAGCACACAGAGATCATCCATCGTCTGATTTTCGGTGATACACTCTTTCACGCGGATATACTCTTCCATCGTGTGATGGCGGTTCAGATGATCCTCGGTAATGTTTGTGATCGCACTTGCCGCCGGATGGAACTCTTTGATGGTTTCCAGCTGGAAGCTGCTGATCTCGGCAACCGTTACGGTATCATCTGTCGTGTCGAGTGCTGCGGATGTGTACGGGGTTCCGATGTTTCCGACCACTTTTACTTCCGGCTGATATGCTTTCATGATCTCGCCGAGCAGCGATGTTGTGGTGGTCTTTCCGTTGGTACCGGTAATCGCAAGCACTTTTCCGCGGCTTACCTGATACGCCAGCTCCACTTCACCGATGACCGGGATCTCTTTTTCTTTCATTTTAAGGACAACCGGCAGATCCGTCGGAACGCCCGGGCTTAAAACGACAAGATCAAGGCTGTCGAGCATCTCCTCCGGGAGCTCGCCTAAGACAACTTCCACGCTGTCACGGCTCTCTAATTTTTTTAAGATTTCTTCTTTTTCGAGTTTGTCATTTCCATCGTAAAGAACGACAGAAGCACCTTTCTTGTGCAGCAGCTCCTCCGCTGCAATTCCACTCTTTCCGGTTCCGAAAACCAGTACTTTTTTTCCTGCGAAAATCATGTTTGATTACCTCCATATTTTAAAGCCCCATCAATGCGATCAGGCATAATATCGCTGTGATTGTAGCAAACACCGTCACAATCTGTGTCTCCGACCAGCCCATCAGCTCGAAATGGTGATGGATCGGCGTCATCTTGAAGATCCGTTTTCCCTTCGTCAGTTTGAAGAATGACACCTGCAGGATCACAGAGAGAATCTCCATCATATAAATGAATCCCACAAGCGGCAGAAATAAGGGGAGACGTAAGAAACACACCATTCCCGAGACGAAACCGCCGAGTGCCAGACTTCCGGTATCGCCCATAAAGACGCGGGCAGGAAATACATTGAATACCAGAAACCCCAGCAGACTCCCGATAACCGCAAGCGGGGACGGGGAAACACCGTTTCCGAGGCCGATCGATGCCACGGAAAAGAAAACAGCATTTAAAATCGTCACACTCGCCGCCAGTCCGTCAAGGCCGTCGGTAAAGTTGACACCGTTGACCGTTCCAAGAATCACAAAGGCGAGAAACGGAATCGTAAAAATCCCTGCGTCCAGCTCTTTGCCTGGAAGGAACGGAATGCGCATCCGGAGGGAAATTCCGGAAAAACGCGCCAAATACCACAGAAAGACTGCTGTAATCACTGCCTGCAGTGCCATTTTCTGCTTCGGGTACAGCCCGTCGCTGCGGTGCAGCACGACTTTCAGATAGTCATCGAGAAAGCCGATCAGGCCAAAACCAAGCGTCAGAAACAGCACCGGAACCACTTCCGCTCCCTCTTTCCGGAAAAGGAGGGAAACTGCGGTAAACGCCGCCAGAAACATCACGCCGCCCATCGTCGGGGTTCCCGCTTTTTTCTGGTGGCTCGGCACACCCTCTTCCCGCTCCTTCTGCCCCGCTTTGACTTTTCGCAGAAACGGGATCAGAACCGGCCCCAGCGCCAGGCTGATGCCAAAGGAAAGAAGAACCGGCAGGATCATTTCTCTTTTCATAGACGCACCTCTTCCTTTTTGTACGGATTGTGTACGGAACAGGCATGTCAAAATATTTTCTCCAGCCTATTCAGTATATAGCTTTTTGTTCTGTTTCGCAACCTTCTTTTATAATCCAAGTTACGGTTCGCTCAGCAGTGAAACACTTGCTGTTTCGCTGCGTAAGAAAGTGATTCAGGTGTGAGCAGCCCTCCTTTGCGAAGCAAAACTTAAATGAGGGCTGCGAAGGACACAATTCTCAGGTTTCCTGAGAATTGTGTCCAATACCGAGATACGGAAGTACATTGGAAAAGATATCGCGGATCACCGGCGCGCAGATCGTTCCGCCGTAGTAGACGCCCTGCGGATTGCGGATAATGCAAAGCCCCAGCACCGTCGGATGCTCCGCCGGGGTGAAGCCGAGGAATGAGGAAATATAGCGGTTGGCGCTCCGCGGAAGTGTCTGCGAAGTTGCCGTCTTTCCGCCGATGGAATATCCCTCGAGGTACGCATTCTTTCCAGACCCTTCTGAAACGACGCTTTCCAGAATTTCGCGCACCGTCCTGGAAGTTTCTTCCGAAAGAACCCCTTCTTTTTCCGGAAATTTCAGATGCTTTACGACATTTCCTTCTTCATCGAGCACATCCGTTGCGACATGCGGCGTCACCATTTTTCCACCGTTGACGAGCGCAGAGACCGTCGCCGCCAGGCGGATCGGCGTGATCTGGAAGGACTGGCCGAATGCCATCGTCGCAAGCTCAACCTCTCCGATGTTTTCCTCCTTGTGCATAATCGTCGATGCCTCGCCCGGCAGATCGATCCCCGTCTTTTCCATCAGACCGAAATTCCGGAAGTAATCACAGAACTTTTCCACACCGAGCCGCAGCCCCACTTCAATGAACACCGGGTTGCACGAGTTCTGCGCGCCCTGCACGAAGTTTTCGGCTCCGTGTCCCGTCCGCTTGTGGCAGTGGATCCGGCGGTCCTCCACGATTTTGTAGCCGGGACAGAAAAACGAATCGTTCGGCGACACAACGCCCTCCGAAAGTCCCGCCGACATCGTGATGATCTTAAAGGTAGATCCCGGCTCGTACGTATCGTTGATGCAGGCATTCCGCCACATCTGGTTCAGCAGATCCTGAATTTCTTTTTCCGAAAGTCCCGTTGTATCCTGCTGCAGCGTGAACGGATCGTTGAGGTCGAACTCCGGCACATTGACACAGGCATAGATTTCTCCGTTCTGCGGATTCATAAGAAGAATCGAGACGCTGTCCGCCTGTTTTTCTGCCATCGCCTTTTCCGCTGCCTGCTGGCAGTACGCCTGGATATTGACATCCAGGCTGACCTTTAAGTCCCTTCCCGCCACCGGCTCCTGGCGGCTCTCCCCGATGCCGTTCTGCTCAATCCCGCGCGCATCCGTTGTCGTCAGGATTTTTCCGTTGATTCCTTTTAAAATTTCCTCATATTCCACCTCCAGTCCGATGATGCCCTGATTATCGCCTCCGGTGAAGCCGATAACGCGCGACGCCAGCTTCCCTTTGGGGTAATACCGCTTGAAATCCTCATCCACTTTTACCCCCGCGTATCCGTACGACCGGATGGTATCACCCGTCTTCTTGTCCACATTCGTCTTGACACGCTCGATTGAAGACCGCTTCTCCACGCGTTTCCGCGCCGTCTCCTCCGAAATTCCAAGCTCTTTTACCAGCATCGCAATCACCGCCTCCGGCTCCTCAATCTGGCTGTGGATCACGGAAATCGTACAGACCGTGCGGTTTGCCGCGAGAACTTCCCCGTTTGCATCAAGAATCCGGCCGCGCGCCGCCTTGATCCCGCGCTCCCGCTCGTGCAGATCATCCGCCTTCTCGGAATAATAGACGGACCGGAACACACACAGATACACCAGCCGCCCGGCAAGTCCGACCATCATTCCCATGCAGAGTACCCACAGAAGAACCGTCTTTTTCCGGTGATACGTTTTGTTTTTACGCATAGAATACCCCATAGCCGAATCCATTATGATAACACTATATGGAAACTGCTATGGGGTTATGTCTTTTGTTTTTTATGTTTTTTTACTCTTCATTGATGAGATCCAGCTCGGCATTTGTCAGACCGCCGTTCTCGATATTGCTGTTTTCAGCACTGTTTTCCGTATCGTCTTCCTGTACCGGTGCCGCTACGTTTGGATCATCCGTTCCGGTCTCGGAGCCTTCGCCCGTCACACCGTCCGTATCATCCGGGAATACGTTCAAATACGGCAGCAGTTCTGTGTAGATCTCTTTTACGATCTCCTGTGCCAGCACACTGTTCGCCTGATTTTCTACATCCGGCTCGTCCACAATCGCGTAAACAACAGCTTTCGGGTTTTCTACCGGTGCAAATCCGATAAAGGAAACGAGATATTTTCCATTGCCTCGCGGATACTTCTGTGCAGTACCTGTTTTTCCTCCATCGTGTAACCGGCAACCTTTGCACTCTGGCCGCTTCCATCGGTCACGACTCCCTGGAGGAAACTTCTCATTTTATCGCTGATTTCCGCGGAAACCGTCTGACGCACCAGATTCGGCTCATTGCTCTCAACAACAGCTCCTGTGCTGTCCGTGATCGTCTTCATCACATGCGGCTGGTAATAATTGCCTCCGTTGATCAGAGAGGAAAACGCAGCTGCCTGCTGTACCATCGTCACGGTATAGCCCTGTCCGAATGTACTCGTTGCAAGCTCGGTCGGTCCCATAGTATCCTCCGTGTGAACCAGGCCGTACGCCTCACCCGGCAGGTCAATTCCTGTCAGACTGCCGAAACCGAAAATATCCTGATAGCGGAGAAATTCCGCTGCTCCCATCTTCTGTCCGATCTGCATCATACCAGCGTTGCAGGAGTTTTTCAGTACATCGGCCGGTGTCTGTACGCCATGTGTTCCCGGATAAGCTCCGCAGCGGATCATCTGCTGCAATCGTCTCAAACCCCTCACAGTCAAACAGGGTATCATCATCGATTACATCGAGGGAATATGCCGCCGCCACGTTCATCGGTTTTGCCGTGGAACCTGGCTCATATGCATCGGAAATACAGTAGTTTTTCCAGATGGCACTCAAAGCCTCCATTGTCTCGTTATCGTTCATCGCATCAATTTCTTCCTGCGAATAGAACGGTGTCAGATCTCTTGGATTGTTCAGGTCATACCAGTCGGAAGAATCCATACCAAGAATCTCTCCATTGTTCGGATCCATCACGACAACGCCGATATTCTTTGCCGCTTTTGTCTGACGGTTCGTCTCAGTGTCCGATTCGTCCGCGCCGTTCTGGACATGAATCCGCTCATTGTAATTCTCGATCGCCGTGCGGATGATCTTCTGAATATTTACATCAATCGTCGTAACCACGTTTTTGCCCGGCTGCGCCTCGATGATCGTCTGTTCCATATCCGCATCTTCGTTGTAATAGCCGAACTGGCGGCCATTCACGCCATTTAAGATACTGGAATAATACCCTTCGATTCCCCAGTCTGCCGTGTCTCCTGAATACGTAAAGCCGATCAGATCGCAGGCAAGTGAATTTAACGGATACGTTCTGTGGTAGGATTCCTCGAACCAGACGCCGCGGATGTTGGCACGGTATGCTTTTTCCGCCTGCTCGTTCTCATCGAGCTCCTTGTTCTTTTTGTCCGCGTACTCGTCCACATAGGCCTCAAACGCTTTTTTCGCGTCCATCGAGACCTCTCTGGCGAGAACCTGGTACTGGCTTTCTTTTGTCGTTTCGCCGGTCAGACGATCCCGGATATCCGTCTCGTCGAGTCCGAAGTATTCAACCAGTGCTGCTACGGTCGGATCGACGTACGGATGGGTATCGTTCTTTTCTTCATCTTTTACCGTCGTATTGGCAAGTTTACAGTCGAGAATAACGTTGTAAACCTTCTCACTCGTTGCCAGAATCGTTCCGTTCCGGTCGGTGATACTTCCCCGCTGGAATGGAATTGTCCTGCTGTCGTAGGACTGCTGCGTCTGGCTTAAAACCTGTCTTTCGTATTTTTCTCCCTTTGTGGCATTCACATACGTAATGTCAATCGCTAAAGCAACAAAAACCAGCATCACTCCCAAAAAGAGTGCTACCAGTTTTCTGCTCATACGCCCACTTGTCTTCCGTCTCCGGAATGCCCCGCTTCGTTTTTTATTTTTTTTCTGTTTACTCACGTTTTCACCTATTTCGCATCCGGAACATCCTGATACTGTCTCACATAGCTGTTTTCTGAATCATCGAAATAAATTACCTGGGACTCATCTGCATATTTCATGCCGAGCCGGTTCTGTGCTGCTTCTTTGACTGCCTCAAGATCTTCGGAGGCAACCGTTGTATTGTAATAGGCGTCATTGTCCGCCTTCAGATCGCTCAATTCTTTTTCTTTGCTGGTAATGTCTTCCGCCTGCGTGGTAACCACGGTCTGCAACTTGACATACGCAACACACGCCGCGATACACAGTGTGCAGACAATGGCAAGAAAAACAGCGTAGCCCGCGCTGATCTGTGTCGCCCGTGCCCGGTTTCTTCTTGTCTGGCTGCTCACACCCGATTTCAGAGGCCGTGCTTCTTTTGGTGCTTCCTGCGGCTGTGCTGCAAGACGCCGTACCGCACTTCCGTCCTCAAACGTATCTGGCGTATAACGTTTCGTTCTATCTGTCGAATTTACCCTTCCATCTGCCGTCTGGCCATAACTTCTCTGTCTCCTTCGTGCCGAGCCGTCACACTTTTCGTTCAAAGACGCGCAGTTTTGCGCTCTTGGAACGGGGATTTGTTTCCATTTCCTCTTCTCCCGGCAAGATCGGTTTCCGAGTTACTACGGTTCCCTTGGACTTCTTTCCGCATACACAGACCGGAAATTCCGGCGGACACGTACATGGATGCTCGTTTTTTCTGAAAATGTTTTTTACGATACGGTCTTCCAGAGAATGAAAGGTGATGACACAAAGTCTTCCACCGTCATTTAAGAGATCAATCATGCCGTCCAGTGACTCCGACAGAACGGTAAGTTCCTGGTTCACTTCGATACGGATTGCCTGAAAGGTTCTCTTGGCCGGATGGCCGCCCGTCGCCCTTATTTTTGCCGGAATCGAGCGCTTGATGATTTCGATTAACTCCCCAGTTGTTCGAATCGGCGCCTGCTGCCGGCTTACGCATATATTGTGTGCAATTTTTCTTGCAAAACGCTCTTCTCCATATTCATGGAGAATACGCGAAAGATTCTCTTCACTGTAATCGTTCACGACTTCGTACGCGGAAAGAGCATTTCTCTGATCCATCCGCATATCCAGCGGAACATCCTCACGGTATGTGAATCCACGCTCTGCATTATCCAGCTGATAGGATGAAACTCCAAGATCCAGCAGGATTCCGTCTACCCCGGTGACTCCGATTTCGGCAAGACGCGGAACCATATCGCAATAATTGCTGCGGATAATCGTGACCTGGTTCTGAAATGGTTCCAGGCGTTTACCCGCAGCAGCTATCGCAGCTTCGTCCTGATCTATGCCTATTAATCTCCCCGTGGCAGATAAGCGCTCACATATATGACTGGAATGTCCAGCGCCTCCCAACGTCCCGTCCACGTAGATTCCGTCCGGTTTTATCTTAAGGTTTTCAATGGTTTCATTCAGTAATACTGATGTATGCGAAAATTCCATGGTCATCTCCTGTATCCCAACGAAACAGATCAGATCACAATGCCCATCTCTTCCATTGATTCGGCGATGGCATCCATATCATCATAATTGCTGTTTTCGTTCCATTTTTCCTTGCTCCAGATTTCAATCCGGTTGATATTTCCGGTAAGGACTACATCTTTTTCCAGACCAGCAAATTCCCGCAGCGTTGCCGGTACGAGAATCCTCCCTGCTTGTCCAGTTCACATGACGTAGCACCTGCTACAAAGAAACGGGAAAAAGTTCTGGCGTTTTTGTTTGTAAGTGGTAAGGCTCTCAGCTTCTCTTCAAAGGCAGCCCATTCGTCGTTTGGGTAAATGGAAAGGCATCCGTCCAATCCCTTCGTCAGTACAAACTCTTCTCCCAGCTGTTCTCTGAACTTGGACGGTATGATCAATCTTCCCTTCGCGTCAATCGTATGACTGTACTCTCCCATGAACATAATGAAAACCCTCTTATCACCTGAAATGGCGGTCTCCCCACGCACCACTTCATGTATCGCGCCGCAGCCAGACTGCCACATCCGCTCCACAACGCACCACTTTTCACCACTTTCTACCACTTATATTTTTATTCTATATCAACTCAGGGAAAATAGCAAGGTCTTTTTTCTATTTCATTTTTAAGATTTTCCCCAAAATGCAACATTTTTATGCGCATTTTCCGCCTTTTTTATACCAATTTTGTATCAAAAAAGAGAAAACCTTTTTTGCCGGTTTTCCCCTTTTCTGTATTTTTATTCTGTTTTTTTCACTGGTTTTATCCTTAAGAATGGGCTGTCTCCCCACCGGATGATAATTTTTTTCGTTTCCATACCACCAGGATGGTACATCCCACCACAAGGCACCCCGAAAGGAGCTGGGAAACCGGAAGTCCCACCACCGGAAGCAGAAGCTGGTCGGTGCGGAGTCCCTCGATCCAGATTCTTCCAAGGCCGTATCCTATCAGATACATCAGGAACACTTCGCCGTTAAATTTTTTTCTTTTCCGAAACCAGAAAAGAAAAAGCAGGACACCCACATTCCATAAACTTTCATATAAAAAGGTGGGATGCACCTGAATATACTCGACGCCGTTTACCGTCACCACATGATCCCACATTTTCTGTGTGATTTCATTGGCACGGACCGCGGAAACCGGAAGCTGCATCGCAAACAGGTTGTTAGTGTAGTCACCGAATGCCTCACGGTTAAAGAAGTTTCCCCACCGTCCCATAATCTGACCGAACACGATGCTCATGCTCGCGGTATCCATCAGAAGGCTGAAGTTCTGTTTCTTCTTTCTGCTGTAAATCACCACCGCAATGCAGGCACCGATGATGCCGCCGTAGATGGCAAGTCCGCCCTGGCGGATGTTGAAAATACTCAAAAGATCATCCTTATAATAGTCCCAGGCAAATATAACGTAGTAAATCCGTGCCCCGAGAATACCGGCTGCGATGCCGATCATCGCAAGATCGAGGTACTGCTCCGGGTTCTGCCCCGTCCGCTTTGCCTCTCTTTGGGCAATCCAGATCGCAATCATCATACCGGTTACGATCACGATGCCGTAATAGGCGATGGAAAATCCGAAAATACTGATGTTTTTTCCCACATGGTCGAGATAGATCCCGAGATTGGGAAAATTAATTTCCATATCCATAACTTATATTCTCTCTTATTATTACTTATCAAACGTTGAAACGGAACAGGATGACATCGCCGTCGCGGACAATGTAATCTTTTCCTTCCATACGCACAAGGCCTTTCTCTCTTGCTCCTGCGTAGGAACCGCAGTCGAGCAGATCCTGATAATTGACAACCTCGGCTTTGATGAATCCGCGCTCGAAATCGGTGTGGATTTTTCCGGCTGCCTGCGGTGCTTTTGTTCCGACTTTGATGGTCCATGCACGGGTCTCATCCTCTCCTGCTGTAAGGAAGCTCATGAGGCCGAGCAGACGGTAGCTTGCTGCGATCAGTTTTTCCAGGCCGGACTCGGTAAGACCAAGATCCTCGAGGAACATTTTTTTCTCATCCTCTTCGAGTTCGGAGATTTCTGCCTCGATCTCGGCGCAGATGACGAATACTTCGCTGTTGTGCTCTTTTGCATATTCGCGGACGGACTGTACATAGGAGTTGTTTGCACCGTCGTCAGCGAGATCATCCTCTGCTACGTTTGCTGCGTAGATGACCGGTTTACTGGTCAGCAGGTTGTACTCTGCGATCCATTTCTCCTCGTCCTCGTTCTGCAGCTCCATCAGGATGGCATCTTTTCCGTCCTCGAGCAGTTTTTTCAGACGCTCCTGGAATTCGAGCTCTTTTGCTGCCTCTTTGTCCATTCTTGCAGATTTTGCAGTTTTGGAAATACGGCGCTCGAGTACCTCAAGGTCGGCGAAGATCAGCTCAAGGTCGATGGTCTCGATATCACGGAGCGGATCAATGCTGCCGTCTACGTGGATAACGTTCGGATCCTCGAAACATCTGACAACGTGAACGATAGCGTCTACCTCACGGATATTGGCAAGGAACTGGTTTCCAAGTCCTCTCCTTTGGATGCACCTTTTACAAGACCTGCGATGTCAACGAACTCGATGACAGCCGGTGTTACTTTCTTGGACTGATAGAAATCTCCGAGCTGCTGCAGACGCTTGTCCGGAACCGGCACGATGCCGACATTCGGGTCAATGGTACAGAACGGATAGTTTGCGCTCTCTGCTCCTGCTTTGGTCAGGGAATTGAAAAGTGTACTTTTTCCGACGTTCGGAAGGCCCACGATACCTAATTTCATAGTAATCTATATCTCCTTTGTTTTTATTTTTCGCTTCTTTTTCTGTTCGGGTTCTTTTTATGCACAAAAAGAGCCCAATGCAACTATAAATTATAGCACACGGGCTCTTTGATTTCAATGGATTTTAATCTCTTGACTGTACCATCAGAAGAATGCCGCCCTCGTACGATACATGCGCGGTCTCCTCGATGATCTCATTGCTCACGCACAGACCACCCGAAGTATTCGGCAGACAGTGATGGTCGAGCGGGTAGCGAAGCCCTCCAGGGTGATGGATGCGACTTCCTTTTCCAGCGGGAAGAACGAAACGTACTTTCCGAACTGCTCTTCTTTCCGGATTTCAAACGAAGTTTCCACCGGAATCGTAATCAGATTGCGGCTGTCCACGATGTAAGCCGGAATTTTCTTCTCCCATGCCGTTTTCAGGTTCTGCACAATACTTAAGAAATGGTCGAGTCTTCCCCCTGTTGCTCCGAGGATCGTGATTTCACTGCTTCCCAGAACAATCGCCTGCTGAAATGCGATGTCCGTGTCCGTATTGTCCTTCATGGGATTAAATTCCCGGATCGGTGCGACATGGTTCTCCTTGTAATAATTTAAAATCTCCGGAGATAAACTGTCAAAATCTCCCAGAATATACGTCGGCATAATCTGGTAATGGTAGCAGAACTCCAGTCCCCGGTCTGCTGCCAGGATAATATCAAACTGCTGTTTCTGAAGATATGGGAAGGCAAAATCCGGTTCGATCATCCCTCCCGAAATAATACATGTTCTCACGTTTCCCTGCCTCTTTTTTCTGTCTTTTTGTATCTTATTCTGCCTTTTTGCTGTATGAAGAAATTTTTTCCTGCAGCTCGCGCACGTTCTGCTCGATGTTGCTGCCAAATACAGCAGAGCCTGCCACGATGATGTTGGCACCTGCCGCAAGGACTTCATCGATGGTCGCGCGGTTGATGCCGCCATCGACCTGAATGTGCACATGCTCCAGTCCCTTTCATCCAGCATTCTGCGGAGCGTACGGATTCTCTCCGTCGACTCCGGGATATACTTCTGGCCGCCGAAGCAGGATAAACGCTCATAATCAGAATCATTTCTACCTGATCCATCACGTCCGTAACCGCAGAAAGCGGCGTATCCGGATTTACGACAACTCCGGCATCTGCGCCTGTTTCATGAATCTTTTTCACGGTTTCTGCCAGATCGCGGCATGCCTCCGCGTGAACCGTGATCATATCCGCCCCGCAGCTTTGAAATTCTTCTACGTACCGCTCCGGGTCCTTTACCATCATATGAACATCAAAATACAGACTGCTTTCTTTTCGGATCGACTTTACCACCGGCATTCCAAACGAAATGGATGGTACAAACATTCCATCCATAATATCGATATGAAGCCACCGGCACTCTGCTTTCTCTACCCTTTGGATCTGTTCTCCGAGACGGTTGAAGTCTGCGGATAAAATAGAAGGTGCCAACTGATATACTCGGCTCATGCTAGTATCTCCTCTTTTCCTGTTCTTTCAGTTCTTCATAGAACATGGTATAGTTTTCAAATCTTTCTTTGCTGATATTTCCCTGTTCCAGTGCCTCTTTGACGGCACAGCCCGGCTCTTTTCCGTGGATGCAGCCGAGGAAACGGCATTTTCCTTCGTACGGATGAAATTCCGGGAAAAAGTTTTTCAGCTCCTCTTTTTCCATATCGGTTGTATAAAGCGAGCTGAACCCCGGCGTATCGCACAGATACGTCTCATGGTCGATCGGGATCATCTGGGAATGGCGCGTCGTGTGTTTTCCTTTTTTCAGCTTTTTGCTGATCTCTCCGGTCTCCATCTGAATTTCTTTCTGCATCCGGTTTGTGATCGAAGATTTTCCGACGCCGGACGGACCGGCTACCACCGTTGTTTTCCCTTTCAGGTATGCTTCCACTTCCTGCATGCCCTGCTCTTTCGCTGCACTCACCGTAAAGACACGGTAACCGCAGTTCTCATAGACGCTTCGCAGATGGTCTGTGTAATCTTCCCCCGCAAGATCTCTTTTATTGAAACAGATTGCCGTCGGAACGTTCTGCTGTTCCATCATCACAAGAAAACGGTCCAGAAGCGTCAGGTTCGGGGTCGATTTTCCAGCGCAAAAATCACAAGCGCCTGATCGATATTGGCCACTGCCGGACGGATCAGTTCATTTTTTCGCGGCAGAATCCGGGTCATATTTCCTGTTTTTTCCGCTTCATCCAGAATCTCGATTTCCACAAGATCTCCGACGAGCGGTTTCTGGCCTTCCTTTCGGAAAATTCCTTTTGCTTTGCACTCATAAATGCCGATTCTTCTACGTCTACGTAGTAGAATCCGGCAATTCCTTTCATAATCTTTCCTGTCATACTCACCCTTCACTCAACGGAACCGATGGGTACTGTGCAATTGCCTGATAACTTCCGCTCGAATCCATCTCATAGAAGACGATTCTTCCGGTAGAAGAAGCAGACGATGAAGCACTCCAGTTGGTGTTGACAGAATACGGCCAGCTCGTAATGGCCTGTCCATCCATGATGGTGATGGAGGTCTCGTTTCCGTTTCCATCATCCTGGATCAGCTCAATTTTTGCAATACCACCCTGATACTGATCCGGCGCACTTAAGGTCTGGCTGCAGGACCAGGTAACATCCGTAGCGGTATTTGCGCCCGGCTCGGCCGGTGTCGGGGTCGGTGTATTCTCATCCGGCGTTGTTGGCTGTGCACTTGGGCTGTTGACATAAATCGTAACGTCAGAACCTTTCTTTACTTTGGTTCCGATTGCCGGGTCAACCTCCATGACTTCGCCCTCGGCCACCTTGCTGCTGGTTCCTGTTTTCACAATAATATTGAAATCGCTCAGGATTGATTTTGCTGTCTCCTCATCCAGGCCGATTACATCACGGATTGCAATTTCTTCCGCGTCCTTGGATCCCTTGCTGATCACCAGCGTAACGGTAGATTCCGGCGCAACCTGACTTCCCTCTGACGGGTCAACGGAAATAACCAAGCCTTCTGCAACGGTATCGCTGAAATCCTCTGTTGTGGAAACCTGCAGTCCC
>ENA-OQCN01000192-OQCN01000192.1-human-gut-metagenome-genome-assembly--contig:-NODE-192-length-32047-cov-6.587688_pt1 | contig 32047 bp, 37 predicted proteins | sample MGYA00242497_ERZ504576 | MGnify/ENA primary metagenome ERZ504576 (study PRJEB26092, sample SAMD00036296) | human gut metagenome | host: Homo sapiens | study: EMG produced TPA metagenomics assembly of...
TCAAACACTCCTGACTGTCCGGAAGCATTGGTAACAATTTGCTATCAATTTCTGCATATCGCTCACGCATTTTATGTGTGCCACCATTCAAACCAATCAACAAATACAGGCCTACACCCATAATTGGGAAAATTAGAATTAAGATGACCCAAGGCATTTTCATAGAGGATGTCTTATTTGATGCGTACAATCCCAAAACCAAGATCCCACTCAAAATCCTTGTAAATAAATTTATGATTTCTGCATATTCATTCAAGCGTGTTACGATAGTAATAATAAAAATCACTTCCAGAAGAATGCAGATTATGGAAAAACACAGCCGTTTTACCCCATTTTTTGTTTTTGCTTTGCCCTCTAAAGTATCTTGTTTCATATATATTCCACCTTCCTACTTGCTCAGTTTTCTCCCTAAATTTCGTGGAACATACCAATTTTGTCTTTTATTCTCTGCATTTCATTATCTGCTTCAATGATAGCTCTTGCAGAATGAAGTAATTCTTCACTTATCTCATCATAGCCAGGCATTTCTTCAATTCCTTTTTTATAGCGAAGTTGATGTTCCAATGTTGCCCAGAAATCCATACCATTGGTTCGAATCTGTAATTCTACACGCATAGGTGTTTTACCCTTAGCAAAAAATACTGGTATTTCAACAATCATATGATAGCTTCGATAACCATTCGATTTTGGATTTTTTATATAATCTTTTATTTCAATAACTTTAATATCATCCTGTTGGGTAATCAAATCTGATATCATATAAATATCGTCAATAAACGCACAAACTATTCGAACGCCTGCTACATCATTGAGATATGTCTGTATATTTTCTGTTGTAAATTCATATCCCATGCCTCTCTTGTTTCCTGCTTTCAAGCGCTTCAAAATAGCTCTTGTAGCGAAAAACTGTGGATAACGCATAATGTGTTTTCCGGCACTTCACCTTTCACATATAGTATCCCGTAATGGAGTAAATAAAGAAAACGCTCTTTGTCATACATGGATGTAATGAAACGATTACATGGCATATCTGTATCATTGCGGTATTAAATTCATCAGTATCAAAGATCGATGTACTGTACCCAAGATCCTTAATGACAGAACGGCAAAATCATCATCTAATGTAAGATACTGATAATTCTTATGGTATCCTTTTTATCTTCTCTGAAGAATGAAAAAGACGTTTTTACACCATTTGGTGTTGTATAGAATGACCCCGATTTTACCAATTCAGTAGCTTCCGAATCATCGTTCTCATAGTTCATATTGTTTGAGAACGATACAAACTGAATGAGATTAAAGTATTTTCTATATGCTGGATTCTTGAGTCGTACATTCAACATACGATTAAACTCTGCCTGAATCGTGCCTTCGTTGTTTGGCTTCTTTACTTCAAGAAAGGCAATCGGCATACCATTGATAAGGATGTTAATGTCTGGTCTAAATGAACCATCATCGTATCCTTCTCAATAGCGAACGGAAGCTCATCTACTACAGCAAAATCATTATTTAAAACATTATCAAAATCAATCAGCTTCACATCTGAAACAACGTCATTAAGTCTTTTGTAGAACTCCCTACCGAGATCATTACTTCTGATAAGGGTATGGATTTCATCAAGGACATTCCGCACTTCTCCATTGGAAAAAGACCTTCCGTTGATTTTCTCAAGGGCTGGCTTAAAACGGTTAATGAAAATCTTCGTATTGAAATCAATGTCAGAATCATTCATTGATTGATATTGATATCCCAGACGAAGGAACTGCAATGTTGCAGGTATCTTCACTCTGGTATCTTCATTGAAATTTCTCATTTAATGCTCCTTCTCCTTTGTATCTTCGAACATTTATTTTAATTATACAGACAGCAACATGATTATTCAACAACTTTCGCCAAAATCATACTTATTTTTCACGCTCAACCAAAGCTCTCTTCATAAGATAAGGCTCAACTCGGACTGGTAATAATCCGTGTTGAAGCCTTATCTTATATACACCCTAACCTTTTAAATATTGCTTTCTTCAAAGCATTTTCTAAACCGAAGAACTCTATACCGTCCTTCTGAATAGTAAATTTCCAACTGCATCTCTTCTGTTTCAGCATTCCATACCGCCAATACATCAGATGCCTGCAATTGTGTTTTGAAAATCTCCTCCATACCCGTTAACATTTCATCTGTTACTTTCAACATTTTTATTGACTCCTTTCTGTCTTATTTGCCCCTTGATTATACGTAGTTTCGACAAAAAACACCATCAAATCACATCGCGTATATCGCGTAGTTTTCTTCTTTTCATCCTATTTTGACAACCTCTTTCAACTTCTGGACAAATTGTCCAGAAGTTAGCGCTTACTCTTTCTACTCTATCTGATTATCTTTTTCTCACCTATGAATGACACGTTCGGAATACATAGAAAGAAGATTATCATCTGAAGCAATATCGTTTATTAATTCAAAGTATTTCTTTTGCAATTCATATTCCGACAATTTTACCGGATCTGAACTGCCTGCCAACAGCAGAACAGTTCTTCCAAGCTATACTGTCTGCACTCGTACAACTGCTCATCTGTGGTAGTATCTTCGTCTACACTCGGTGTTCCGTTGCAATATAAGTTGAATGCCATTCGCACTATCTTCTTACTTCCGCTTGTCTGCCAACCCTCATATAAGCACGCTGGCTTGACGCATCCTGTCTCAAAGTCATATATGCGATCAATGTTTCTTCTTGTATCATCGCTGATACCAAGACAATAACAAAGCGCCATATGATACTCGTCCTGATATTGCATCTTCTTTAATTTTTCATAGTAGAATTTCTCATGGGCATTACTTTTAAACATAATGCCGTTTTCTGTTTTGTTTGTTGCACCTAACGCTGTACTGTTCATATTGACTCTCTCCTTTTTCTTTTAGATTTTTTCGACAATAACACAAAAAGGACACCTTCCCAAAATTTCTTTTGGGAAAAATGTCCTCGTAGCACACCAAAAATTCACTTTTCCTAGGTACAACAAACGTAATATCACTTATTATCACGTATTATACAACAAAAATTTTGTTGTACTTTTGTTGTAGTACACAACTTTTTCTACATTTTTTACAACTTTTTTAATACAGTTTTGCACCTGCCGGGATTCTGTTATTTACCATCAGAAGGTTCAGTCCTTCGTGACCGTCTTCCTCATGTACTGCTGAAATCAGCATACCTTCGGAATCAATTCCCATCATCTTTCTCGGTGGCAGGTTCACGATAGCGATTGCTGTCTTACCAACAAGTTCTTCCGGCTCGTAATACTCGTGAATACCGCTTAAAATCACACGGTCTTTGCGTTCTCCATCATCTAATGTAAACTTCAGAAGCTTCTTTGACTTCGGTACTGCTTCGCAAGCCAAAATCTTAACTGCTCTGAAATCAGATTTTGCAAATGTATCGAAATCTACCATTTCTTCAAAGATTGGCTCAATCTTCACATTGGAGAAATCAATCTTTTCAGACTCAGTTTTTACATTTTTTTCAGGTGCTTCAGAAGCTGTATTATTTACATCATTTTTCTTATTTACACCATCTAAGGACTTCATTGTCGGGAATAATAATACGTCACGAATCGCTGCAGAGTCTGTCAGAATCATGCACATACGGTCAATACCAAATCCGATACCACCTGTCGGAGGCATACCAATTTCCAGCGCATTCATAAAGTCCTCATCTGTTGTGTTGGCTTCATCATCGCCCTGTGCCAGCAGTTCTTCCTGAGCTTTGAAACGTTCTCTCTGGTCAATCGGGTCATTTAATTCAGAGTAAGCATTTGCCATTTCCCATCCGTTCATGAAGAATTCAAAACGTTCTACATAATCTGGATTCTCTGGTTTTTTCTTTGTCAGCGGAGAGATTTCGATTGGATGATCCATAACGAATGTCGGCTGAATCAGATGTTCTTCTACAAATTCTTCAAAGAACAGGTTTAAGATATCACCTTTTTTATGTCTTTCTTCGTATTCTACATGATGTGCGTCTGCTGCTGCTCTTGCTTCTTCCAGTGTATGAATTTCATTAAAGTCAACACCTGAATATTTCTTAACAGCATCTAACATGGTAATTCTCTCGAAAGGTTTTCCGAGGTCCATTTCTACGCCGTTGTATACGATTTTTGTTGTTCCAAGTACTTCCTGTGCAACATAACGATACAGATTTTCTGTTAAATCCATCATTCCGTTGTAATCTGTATATGCCTGATATAACTCCATCAGTGTAAATTCCGGATTATGGCGGGTATCAACACCTTCGTTACGGAATACACGTCCGATTTCATATACTCGTTCCAGACCACCTACAATCAGTCTCTTTAAGTATAATTCAAGAGAAATACGCAGTTTGAAGTCTTCTCCAAGTGCATTAGAATGTGTGATAAATGGTCTTGCAGCAGCACCACCGGCATTTGCTACAAGCATAGGTGTTTCTACTTCCATAAATCCCTGTCCATCTAAGTATCTGCGGATTGTGCTGATGATTTTAGAACGTTTTACAAAAGTATCTTTTACTTCCGGATTCATAATTAAATCCACATATCTCTGACGGTAACGCAGGTCTGTGTTAGTCAGTCCGTGGAATTTCTCCGGAAGTACCTGAAGACTCTTGGAAAGCAGTGTGACTGCAGTGGCATGAATTGAAATTTCTCCGGTTTTTGTTTTGAAAACTTCACCTTTAATTCCAACGATATCACCGATATCCATCTTTTTAAAATCTTTATAAGATTCTTCACCAATGTTGTCTCTTGCAACATAAGACTGGATATTTCCTTTTAAATCCTGAATATTGCAAAAAGAAGCTTTACCCATAACACGTTTGGACATAATACGTCCTGCTACGGATACAGATTTTCCTTCTAATTCATCAAATGCATCTTTAATTTCCTGGCTATGATGAGTTGCATCATATTTTACAATCTGAAACGGGTCTTTCCCGTTTTCCTGCAATTCTGCTAATTTTTCGCGACGAACCTTTAACAGCTTGTTCAGGTCCTGTTCCTGTGCGTTCTTATTCTGTTCTGCCACTTCTTCACACTCTCCTTAATCTTTAGATATTTCTTTCAATCTCCAGAACTTTGTACTCGATAATTCCGGATGGCATTTCAACTTGTACGGTATCACCTTTTTTTGCTCCGATTAATGCTTTTCCTACCGGCGCTTCGTTGGAAATTTTTCCTTCAAGGCTATTTGCTTCAGTAGAACCTACGATTTTGAATTCGATTTCTTCATCAAATTCTACATCATAAACTTTTACCTTACATCCAACGCTGATAGTGTCTAAGTCAACTTCATCTTCTACTACAACTTCTGCATTTTTTAAAATTTTTTCGATTTCTTCGATACGTGCTTCAATATCACGCTGTTCATCTTTTGCTGCATCATATTCCGCATTCTCGGATAAGTCACCCTGCTCTCTGGCTTCTTTAATTTTTCCAGCGATTTCTTTTCTTTTATTTACCTTTAAATCATGCAGTTCTTCTTCCAGTTTTTTAAGACCTGCATAGGTCAGTATGTTTTTCTTTGCTTCCATGATAAAACATCCTTTCTCAGTTATTTTTGATTTTATAATGAATTTAAAATTTTGTCATAATCTTCTCAACAGTCCCAATATTATAAATGAAATGAGTAAAAATGTCAAGATTCCAATCTGTCTTTAACCAGCCGCTCTAACTGCTCATACGTCTCTACTTCATTGACTTCTCTTCTTACTGCCGCCGAATGAGGCATACCAGCTGTATACCATGCAACGTGTTTTCGCATTTCACGCATACCGGTATATTCTCCTTTATATTCAATCTGAAGTCTGGCATGTCTTAAAATCATTTCTCTTACTTCTTCTGCACTCGGCTGTGGCGGTATCTCTCCGGTTTCAAGATAGGTCTGAATTCTTGAAAAAATCCAGGGATTTCCTCTTGAAGCCCGTCCAATCATAATCCCATCGCATCCGGTCTGTTCAACTAATGCCTTTGCACGTTCCGGTGAATCGACATCTCCATTTCCAATGACCGGAATAGAAACTGCCTCTTTTACCTGTCGGATAATTTCCCAGTCTGCTACTCCTGCATAATACTGTTCTCTGGTTCTTCCATGAACTGCAATTGCAGAAGCTCCTGCATCTTCCACAATCTTTGCAATCTCTACGGCATTGACACTTTTTTCTGTAAATCCTTTTCTTATCTTAACGGTCAATGGCTTTTTGATTGCTTTTGAAACCTTGCTTACAATCTCACCCACCAATTTTGGATTTTTCATCAGTGCTGAACCTTCCTGATTGTTTACTACTTTTGGCACCGGACATCCCATATTAATATCTAAAATATCAAATGGACGTTCTTCAATCTGTGCTGCGATTTCTGCCATCAAATCCGCATCTGAGCCGAATAACTGAAGCGACACCGGACGCTCTTCGGGTAAAATCCGCATCAGACTTTCTGTATTTTTATTTTTAAAATGAATGGCTTTTGCACTTACCATTTCTGTGCATAAAAGTCCCGCTCCCTGTTCTTTGCAAAGCAAACGAAATGGCAGGTCTGTTACTCCTGCCATAGGTGCGAGTATTAAATTATTTTCAAGTGTTACATTTCCAATACTCAGCTTCACTGTTAACCTCTGTTTTTCAAAATATTATATGCCATTGCCCTTTAAACCATTCTATCTTGCCCCAATAAATTGGACTCACTATTCCTCGTCCAGAGAAACATCTTCTCCAAGAAAGAATACACGATAGTAAAGTTCCAATGCTTCTAATAATTCCTGTTTTTCTTTTCGGATCTGTTTAATCCGAAGCGCACTTCCGATTTCATCAAACATGGCATCGGCTTCCAGTGCTTCTACACGAAACTGCAGCTCTCCCTCTTCATCAAATTCAAGAGTCAGCACACCTCCGATTTCTGTGGTATACATGACACACATAATATGCAGTTCATCCTGAACGGATTGTGGAAGTGCCTTAAAATCTTCATTAAAATAATATTTCTGTTCATAAGCACTTGCCCCGCACAGCACAATTTTATCTTTATACATACTCTTTGTTGCTTTCCTTTCCTGACTCATTCCCTGATTCCAATTTATTTTCCAACTTACAATTCATTACACATATCCATACAAACCACGGACGGAAACTTCTCCTGAAAAGATTTCCACACAGTTTCCATCTTTTTTCTCAACCAGAAGTTCTCCTTTGTCATTAATTCCACGACTGATTCCCGTGTATTCTCCATCTTTTTCTTTAATCAGGACTTCTTTTCCGCGGTTCACCAGATGATTGTTGTATTCTTCTATTAAAAATCCAAGATTATGAGTCTGTTCAAATTTTTCATAATACTGTTCAAAATAAAATAAAAGCGCAGCCGCTATTTCATCTCTGTTGATTTCGTGTCCGCACTCTATCTTTAATGACGTTGCTTTATACGCAAGCTCTTCCGGAAAGGATTCCATATTTAAGTTGATTCCAATCCCAACTACCACATAAGAAATTTTTCCCTCAGACATTCCCATTTCTGTCAAAATTCCGGTTGTCTTTTTCTTATTAATTACCACATCATTTGGCCATTTAATCTCGGCTGTAAGACCGGTAATTTTCTCAATTGCCATGCACGCTGCCATTCCCATAATTAAAGTCAGCATCGGTGCATGTTCTGCTTCAAAATCAGGGCGCAGTAAAAGAGACAGCGCAAGACTGCTTCCCTTTGGCGTCTCCCATCTTCTTCCGATTCTGCCTTTTCCCTGTGTCTGGCTGTCTGCTATATAAACAGCGCCAGAGGGAGCGCCATTTTTTGCGTCCCTCTTCGCCCATTCATTTGTGGAATCCATTTCTTCTGTCCAGTTCCATGGAATCCCCATCCATTTTGCTTTTAATTCCATTTTTTATGCTCCTAAAGTAGCTGCCATCACTGCTTTAATTGTATGCATACGGTTTTCTGCTTCATCAAAGACAACAGACTGTTCAGATTCAAATACCTCATCTGTTACTTCCATATCTTTAATGCCAAAGCGTTCTCCCATCTCTTTACCGATCGTTGTTTCCAAATCATGGAATGCCGGCAGGCAGTGAAGGAAAATTGCCTGACTTCCTGCATTTTCCATTACTTCTTTTGTTACTTTATATGGAGATAACTCTTTAATACGTTCTTCCCATACTTCGTCCGGCTCTCCCATAGATACCCATACGTCTGTATAAATAACATCCGCACCTTTTGTTCCTTCTTTTACATCTTCTGTCAGAGTAATGGTCGCACCGGATTCTTTTGCAAATGCTTCACATTCTTTTACCAGTGCCTCGTTCGGGAAGTATTTTTTCGGTGCACATGCAACAAAGTTCATGCCCATTTTTGCACACAGAATCATCAGAGAATTTCCCATGTTATAACGGGCATCACCCATGTATACTAATTTCACACCTTCTACTCTTCCAAGGTGTTCGCGAATTGTTAACAAGTCTGCCAGCATCTGAGTTGGATGATATTCATTTGTGAGACCATTCCATACCGGTACGCCTGCATATTTTGCAAGTTCTTCCACGATTTCCTGACCAAATCCACGATATTCGATTCCATCATAAATTCTTCCAAGTACTCTTGCGGTGTCACGAATGCTTTCTTTCTTTCCAATCTGGGAACCTTTCGGATCCAGGTAAGTAGTTCCCATTCCCAGGTCATGTGCTGCCACTTCAAAAGAACAACGTGTTCTTGTACTTGTTTTTTCAAAAATCAGAGCAACGTTTTTTCCTTTTAAGGTATCGACTGCAACACCCTGTTTTTTCTTTTCTTTATAATCTGCTGCTAAATTAATAAAATATTCAATTTCCTCTTTTGTGAAATCTTTTAAAGTTAAAAAATTACGTCCTTTTAAATCCATGTTCTTATCCTCCGATTTCTTTATTTCTCATCCTTTTTATTCATCTGTGCTGGATATCTTTTCTGGAATTTCTTCTGGAATTTCTTTTGCAACAATCCATACAAATGCAGGCAATTCACGGCCTGAAAGCCCATGCAGTTTTTCCTGTATCTTTTCTCGCAGTTCATCTACCGTATATACTTTATACTTACTGATTCTGCATAATTTCGCAGTTGCCTCAAGAACCGCAAGATAGAGTTCTTTATAGGTCCAATCCTTTGAAAGTTTCAGTTCCTCTGCCATAACCGGCAGTACAACCTCTGTCATATTTCGGCAATACCGGCTTTCAGCCTGCGACAGTTTATATGCCGTCATGATGTGCCGATAATTCTCTGCATTAAGCTTTACTAGCTGATTTAAATAATAACACTCTTCTTCCGATTCATCAATATAATAAATTTTTCCTTTCAATCCATAAATCATACGCAGAGTATCATAATATCCAAGTTTTAAATGCGTTCTGGTTTTTCTTGAGTCAAATTCAATAATACTTCCAAGGCTGACTTTTGGTGCTACCGTATAAATATTTGTATCTTCCGGTATCTTTACTTTCTTTTCTCTTCCTACACCAAAAATCCGTATCATGATAATATCTTTATAACCACGTTCCACAAGGGAGCCAAGCGGTACATTATTAATTGCCCCTCCGTCAATATAAGTTTTTCCATGTAATTTTTCATTTTTAAATAATGGAAAAATATAAGCACTTGCAAGCAAAAAATCTTTTATCATCGATGGATCTTCACACTCTTTCATATCAATATCCAGTTCTTTCCATTCATCCACATCAAATGTGAGTACATATAAGTCAATCGGAGAGTTTAAAATTTTTTCCTCGTCAATACATTCTGCAATTAATTCCCGAAGCGGAGTCACATCGATTCCGCCTTCTTTCATCAGATTAAAAGCATCCTTCAACATCGTTATATCCGCTTTCTTTTCGCGAAACAGTTTCTGCATTTGTTCATCTTTAACTGACATGATTTTTGAATATGTGATATTTTCCCAGACTTTCTTTGCATTTTCATAGTCATCCATACAGATAAGTGCACCATTTAATGCACCTACACTGGTTCCGGCTACACCTTTTATCTTCACACCGGCTTCTTTTAAAGCTCTCCACGCACCAATCTGGTATGCCCCCTTTGCGCCTCCACCTTCTAATACAAGACCGTATTCCTTCTCTAAATCGATTACTGGTTTCATATTACAAATCACCTGCCCTTTGTTAGTCGAAAATGTCAAGTGGATATTCGCAATCCGCTTCGCTACTTGCTCATAACCAAATAGCTGCTACGCAGTTTATCAGAAGGGGCTTGCCCCCCTCCTGATACAAGCAAGTCCCCACCCCTGCTTATTGCTTTTCGCAATTGAAGCAGGAACTTACTTGATTTGGTTAAATAAATCTAAAAGATTCAAGTACGCCTGCACGCACTTGAATCTTTCTATTTTTGATTTTACTCAAACACTATTTAAGTTGAATTTTATTTTTCCTGCTTTTTGTCATCTGTTACAATTTCTTTTAAAGAAGCTGCAAGTCCTGCAATGCCCTGAATCTCAGATGGAATAATAATCTTCGTTGCCTTTCCGTCTGCTGCTTTTCCAAACGCTTCGAGACTCTTTAAGGTTAATACACTTTCATCTGCTCCTGCCTCTTTGATAAAGCGGATACCATCGGCAGTTGCCTGCTGTACTTTTAAAATTGCCTCTGCTTTACCTTCTGCTTCTTTTATCATTTTTTCTTTTTCTGCTTCTGCACGTAAGATTGCAGCCTGTTTTTCTGCTTCTGCATCCAATATTGCAGATGCTTTTTTACCTTCTGCTACCAGAATCGTGGATTTTTTCTGTCCTTCTGCAATCAGAATTGCTTCACGACGTTCACGTTCCGCTTTCATCTGTTTCTCCATTGCTTCCTGAATTGCAGACGGCGGAATAATGTTTTTTAATTCCACACGGTTTACTTTAATTCCCCACGGGTCGGTTGCCACATCAAGAGATGCTCTCATCTTGGTATTAATAATTTCTCTTGAAGTCAGCGTTGCATCCAGTTCCATATCACCGATAATATTACGAAGCGTTGTAGCCGTCAGGTTTTCAATCGCCATAATCGGATTTTCCACTCCATAAGCAAACAGTCTCGGGTCTGTAATCTGGAAAAACACAACCGTATCAATCCGCATTGTAACATTATCCTTTGTGATAACCGGCTGTGGTGCAAAATCCACTACCTGTTCTTTTAAATTTACTCTCTTTGCAATCCGGTCAAAAAATGGCAGTTTAAAATGAAGACCGGTGGACCAGGTTTCTTTATACATTCCCAGTCGTTCAATAATCATTGCATGCGCCTGCGGAACAATTCTTACACAGGATGCTGCAACCATAAGTGCCAGTAAAATAATGACTGCTAATAAAATAATCGGCATATTATTTTTCCTCCTCAACTACGGCTTTTACGCTTCTACAGTAATGACTTTTACTACAGTTCCTTCTTTTATAATCTTATCTTCTCTTGCTTTTGCAGACCATTCCATTCCACGGATGACAACCTGTCCTGTTCCTTTTAAGTTATCTATGGTTTGAATGACCACTGCTTTTTCCCCTTTCAGACTGTCCACATTGGTTTTCTGTACATTTTTGTTCATGTACTTCATTGCAATTGGTCTGGTAAACAGCAAAAGCAAAATTGATACTGCCAGAAATACCACAACCTGAAGCCAGACTGCACCGCCTAAAATCGCCACAAGAAATGCAATTAATGCTCCTCCTGCAAACCATATAGTCGTAAGCCCCAGCGTGATAATCTCAATGATTAGGAGAATCCCAAGCAGTATCAGCCAACCAAGAGAAATCATGCCTGCTGATAGTATTGCCATCTTCCTCACATTCCTTTCTTGTTTATTTTGCCTATTTCATAGAACAAAATTTTCTATGAAATAAAAAATCAGCCTTTAGGATATTATATCGTAAAAGACTGATTCTAACAACTTGTATATTAGTTTTGTATTAATTCTTAACAAAGTTTAATAAAATGTCTGATTTCCAATAGTAAGTCCACTTCCACCACCCGCATGGAAGAAGAGACATTCACCAATTGTATTTGCTCCTGCAAAGACATCACGGGCTGCCGCATAGCAGTCTGCATTTGCTCCTCTTGAAAGTACACTTGCTAATTTTCCTGTCCAGACCGGCTCAAATTGCCCACTCTGATAAATTACTTCTGAAAGGGTATTTGGAAATTCACTGCTTCTGATTCGATTTAAAATAACTGCTCCAACTCCGATTTTTCCTTCATAAGATTCCCCACCTGCTTCACATTCAATAATCGCAGCCATCAAATCCAAATCTTGGTTTGAAGCAGAAGCATCTGTCTCTACTGCTGCCGTTTCCTGAATTTCTTCCTGAATTTTCTCTGTTTCCTGAATCTCTTCCTGTGTTACCGCCTCTGCCGTAACAACATCGCCTGTTCCATGCAGTGCTTCGTATAAATTCTTTGCATCGTCCTGATATAACAGTAAATCCTCACGAATATATCCCTCTACTTCTCCGGAACAAATCTCTACCCAGCCATTTTCCGCTCCGACTACGGTTGCAACCGCTCCCGATGGAAGCCGTCCAACGCAGCTGCTGTCTGCATCTGCACTTCGCGAATATTAGCGTATGTAACTACATTCGCAGCCACCTTATCGTCCCAGTTATAAGATGCATCATCTAAAGTATCTGCCATGCAGGCACTGCCCCCATTGTCATCATCAAACCAACCGTTCCTATACAACATAAAATATGGCGCATTCTTTCTTTCATAATTACCTCCTGAAATTTCTGCGTTTTATCAAGCCTTATGATTACTTTGCTTGAATTTGTTACAAATTTATTAATTTTTATTACAAAGTTATTGTATCAAGATTACTTTTCAATGTCAATACGGTGTTTTTTGTAATATTTTGTAAATTTTTACATTTTTCTAAGGTTCTCTTGTAAGAGGTACTGCATTTTGATATACTTTTATTATTTCCTAATTGAGGTAACTGATACATTTTATATAAAGGAGATTGTCGTTGATATGAGTACAAGAACAAAAGACGAGCTTGGAACTTTAAGCCTGCTCGGAAACAAAAAAAACTGTTTATAAAGATGATTATGCACCAGAAGTGTTAGAAACCTTCCCAAACAAACATCCGGAAAATGATTATTTTGTAAAATTCAATTGTCCGGAATTTACCAGCTTATGCCCGATTACCGGTCAGCCGGATTTTGCTACGATTTACATTTCTTATGTTCCGGGAGAACGTATGGTAGAAAGTAAATCTTTGAAATTATATTTATATAGTTTCCGAAATCATGGGGATTTTCACGAAGATTGTATGAATATTATTATGAAAGATTTGATTCGGCTCATGGACCCGAAATACATTGAAGTGTGGGGAAAGTTCACTCCACGTGGAGGAATTTCCATTGACCCTTACTGCAACTATGGAAAAGCCGGCACTTTATGGGAACAGGTTGCTTTCCAGAGATTGACACAGCATGATTTATATCCAGAAAAAATTGATAACCGGTAGACTTATCTACCGGTTCTTCTCTGCCTCGCAGTCTCATACATCAGGATTCCTGCTGCCATCGCCGCATTTAAGGATTCCACTTTTCCTTCCATCGGAATTTTAATCAGACAGTCCGCTGAATCTGATAATTCATCGCTTAGACCATTTCCCTCATTTCCAATGAAAAATGCAGTTCCCTCTGTATAATCTTCCTCATGGTACCAGTTTTTTCCTTTTAAATGTGCTGCATAAGTCTGTATTTTATTTTCTTTTAAAACCGGAAGAATTTCAAGCAAATCTGCCTGCATCACAGGCATCCGGTAAATGGAACCCATTGTAGAACGGATTACTTTTGGATTATATAAATCCACGCAATTTTTACTCAAAATAATTCCTGTTACCCCTGCGCCTTCTGCTGTTCTAAGAATTGTTCCCATATTTCCGGGATCCTGCAAGTCTTCCAGAATCATAAGAAATGGGGCTTTTTCATCTTTTGTTTTTAAAATTTCTTTGATCGGAGTTTCCACCCTTTTAATCAAACACAAAATTCCCTGCGGAGTCACTGTATCTGACAGATTTTTAAATACTTTGTCATCTACCTCTTCTAATTTTCCATTCTTTTCTGTGCAGCCTTTTTCCAGAATTACACTCTGATTTTCTGCTTCTTTCAGAAAAGAAGAGGAAGCATACACTTTTTCAATTCTCTCCTGTGGTGCTTCCCGAAACATTTTCATTCCTTCAACGACAAAAAGACCAGATTCTTTACGGGCTTTCGCTTTTTTTATCAACTGCTGCACCAGCTTCATCTGTCCATTTGACATACTTGTTATCATTTTATTTTCTCCATAACTAAATTAAAAACGAGGCTGTGTATATCAGTGCAACAGCCTCATTTTATATTTTATACTTTTTATTAATTAGTCATTTTTGCTGTAGTTATGTGACAGAGAATAGCTGATTTCATACTGATATTCCGGAATGGATTTCTGCATTGCCAGAGCTTCATTGATATCAAAATCAACATATTCACCATTTTTATAACCGATTACTCGTTTTGTTTTTCCTTCAAGCAGAACGTCTACTGCTAATGCGCCCATTGTAGATGCATATACACGGTCTTTACAAGTCGGGCTTCCACCACGCTGCATGTGACCAAGAATGGTTGCTCTTGTTTCAATACCAGTTGCAGCTTCAATACGTTTTGCCATAGCCTGTGAATGACCGATACCTTCTGCATTGATGATGATATGATGTTTTTTACCTTTTTTACGATTTTCAATAATATTGTTGATAATCTTCTGTTCATCATAATCATATTTTTCCGGGAGCAGAATATCTTCTGCACCGTTAGCAATACCACACCATAATGCGATATATCCGGCATTTCTTCCCATTACTTCGATAATACTTACACGCTCATGTGATGTTGATGTATCACGTACTTTATCAATTGCTTCCATTGCTGTGTTAACAGCTGTATCAAAACCGATTGTGTACTCAGTACATGCAATATCCAGGTCAATTGTTCCAGGAACACCAACGGTGTTGATTCCTAAGTTTGCCAGTTTCTGTGCACCTGCAAAAGAACCGTCACCGCCAATGACTACAAGCCCGTCAATGCCGTGTTTTTTGCAAATTTCCGCACCTCTTTTCTGTCCTTCTTCTGTACGAAATTCTGCACAACGTGCTGTATAAAGGATTGTACCACCTTTCTGAATGGTATCAGATACATCAACAGCAGTCATATCAATGATTTCTTCATTTAATAAACCATTGTATCCTTTCAGGATACCTTTCATCTTGATTCCTTTACTTAATCCTCTTCTTACTACTGCACGAATTGCAGCATTCATTCCTGGAGCATCTCCACCGCTGGTTAAAACACCGATTGTCTTAATTTCTTTTTTTGCAGTCATTTTCTTCCTCCATAAAGTATTAATATATACGTTTCCTCTTTGACCTCTAATCGTACTTAATTTTAATGCATTTTTGTAATATTTTCAATACTCTTTTCTACAACTTTCACGTTGTCCATGCCGTATTTTTCGTACAACTTACCCAACAGTGTTTCGTTAATTTTCACGGATTTTTCAATTCCTAAATATTTAATCGATTTTGGAGTGCGTACATAAATAATAACTCGGTCTGTTCCGCGAGAACCTGACAGAAGTTTCAGGAACTCATTTTCCTCTGTAAGATAGTCCTCTTTTGTCTCAAACTGAACCCAGAGTTCTTTTGGTACATCGTCAAACGAATAAATTTTTTCACAAATTAATTTACTTGCCTTATCTGCATCACCCTGAACTTTTCCTCGGATAAATACTTTGGAATCTTCCTCCATCTTTTGAACATTTTTTTCATAATCATTCGGAAAAACGACGACTTCCACCGTTCCCACCAAATCTTCAATGGTAAGAAATGCCATCACTTTATTGTTTCTTGTATACTTTACAGTCTTATTTGTGATAATTCCGCCTATAACTGCTATTTCTCCATCTCCTGCTTTTGAAGTTCCCAATTCTTCGTCTATCTGAAAATCAACTGTCCGTGCTGTAATATTTTTTCTCCATCTCTCTTCATATTCTTCCAGAGGATGACCGCTTATATACACACCAAGCACTTCTTTTTCAAAGGAAAGCAGTTCTTCTTTGGAATATTCCTCAACTTTTGGCATCTGAATCTCATAAGCTTCTTTTTCTTCATCCGAAATCAAATCAAACAGACTCATCTGACCGGTCATTGCATTTTTCTTTTCCTGATTAACTGCATCCACAATTTCCGCATAGACCATCAGCTTTTGACGACGGTTTCCTGCAACCTGGTCAAGTGCTCCTGCTTTAATCAGATTTTCAATTGCTCTTTTATTGAGTTCTCTGCCGCTCATCCGCTCAATAAAATCCCGAAGTGACTGATATTTTCCATTTCTTTTCTTTCTTCCACAATCGCACGAATCATCGGTGCTCCGAGACTCTTGATTGCGGATAACCCATAGCGGATTGCTCCATGGTCCGCTGAAAATTCACTCTCTCCAAAATTAATATCCGGAGGCAGAATTTCAATCTGCATTTTTCTGCTTGATAAAATATACTCTGCAACTTTAGACGGATTATGAATCACGGAAGTCATAAGCGCAGCCATATATTCTACCGGATAATAATACTTCAAAAATGCAGTCTGGTAAGAAACCACCGCATAAGCCGCAGCATGCGACTTGTTAAACGCATACTTGGCAAAATCAATCATGTCATCATAAATTTTATTTGCTGTTTTTTCACTGATTCCACGATGAATACACCCCGGAACTCCCTCTTCTTCGTTTCCGTACACGAAATTCTGGCGTTCTTTTTCCATGACGGATGCTTTCTTCTTACTCATGGCACGACGCACCAAATCACTTCGCCCAAGGTATATCCTCCAAGTGAACGTACGATTTGCATAACCTGTTCCTGATAAACGATACACCCGTATGTTGCCTTTAAAATCGGCTCTAATTCAGGGCAGTCATAGTGGATTTCATCCGGATTATTTTTTCCCTTAATATACTGTGGAATGAAATCCATCGGTCCCGGACGGTATAACGACAATCCCGCAATAATATCTTCAAGATTTCCAGGTTTTAACTCTTTCATGAAGTTTTTCATACCTGTGCTTTCTAACTGGAACACCCCTTCTGTTTTTCCTGCTCCAAGCATTCCATAGACTTTTTTATCTTCGTAGTCGATCTTGTCCATATCAAGCTCAATTCCTTTATCCCGCCGAACCAGTTTTTCTGCATTTTGAATCACTGTCAACGTACGAAGCCCAAGAAAATCCATTTTAAGCAAACCAAGTTCTTCGAGTGTTGTCATTGTAAACTGCGTAACCAGCGAACCATCTGAACCTCTTGATAATGGAACATATTCCATAACCGGTTTCTGGCTGATTACGACACCGGCTGCATGCATGGAGGTATGCCTCGCAGTCCCTCCAGCCTCCGGCTCATGTCAATGAGTTTGCGAACCGTCTCATCCGTCTCATAAATTTTCTTTAATTCCGGATTTGCCTTCATTGCTTTATCAATCGTAATATTTAGTTCCTGCGGAATCATTTTCGCAATCGTATCACACTGCACATAAGGAACATCCATAACTCTTCCAACGTCTTTGATAACACCTCTTGCCGCCATCGTACCAAAAGTAACAATCTGAACCACCTGGTCTTTTCCATACTTTTCAACCACATAGTCAATGACTTCCTGGCGTCGTTCAAAACAGAAATCCACATCGATATCCGGCATGGACACTCGCTCCGGATTCAAAAAACGTTCGAACAGCAAATCATATTTAATCGGGTCAAGCTTCGTGATTCCAAGTGTATAAGAAACCAGACTTCCCGCTGCCGAGCCTCGCCCTGGTCCTACCATGATTCCTTGTTCCCGTGCATAACGGATGAAATCCCACACAATCAAAAAGTAATCTACATAACCCATGTCTTTGATGACACCAAGTTCATAATTCAGACGCTTTTTGAGTTCTTCCTTATTATCGGTATAACGCTTATCAAGCCCCTCAAAGCACAATTTGTTCAAATACTCCCATGCAGTATATCCATCCGGCACATCGAATTTGGAAGTTTCGTCACACCAAATTCAATTTCCACATTGCATCGCTCTGCAATTTTTCCGGTATTCTCAATCGCTTCGGGTGCATAAGGGAACAATCGTCTCATCTCTTCTTCTGATTTGACATAATACTGTCCACCCTCATACCTCATACGATTTTCATCTTTTAACGATTTTCCGGTCTGTACACAAAGCAGAATATCATGCGCCTCAGCATCGGAACTGTAGGTGTAATGAACGTCATTTGTTGCCACCAGTTCAATTCCGGTTTCACGACTCATTCGAATCAATTCATGATTGACCTGCCTCTGTTCCGGAATTCCATGATCCTGCAGCTCCAGAAAGAAATTTCCCTTTCCGAAAATTTTTTCGTATCTGAGTGCTGCTTCCTTTCCTTCTTCATAAAATCCTCTTGCAAGATTTCTTGCAACCTCTCCTGCAAGGCAGGCACTCAATGCAATAATTCCTTCATGATATTGTTCTAACAATTCCATATCCACACGCGGTTTATAATAAAATCCATCCACAAACCCGTAAGATACAATTTTAATCAGATTCTGATATCCCTCCTGCGTTTCCGCAAGCAGCACCAGATGATAATAACGGTCCTCTTCTTTTCCTTTTTCTTTGTCAAAGCGTGAACCAGGAGCAACATAAACCTCACATCCAAGGATTGGTTTAATGCCGGCAGCTTTTGCCGCCTTATAAAAATCAATGCAACCAAACATGACCCCATGGTCAGTTATGGCTGCACTTTTCATTCCCAGTTCTTTTACTCTGGACACATATTCATTTATCTTGTTGGAACCGTCTAACAGGCTGTACTCTGTATGTACATGCAAATGAGTAAAATTCACTGTCATTCTCCTTTTTCCAACTATGTGCTCTTGAAATCTTTTTGTACTTGATTTCGAGAGTACATCAACTAACTACTCGTTTTTATTCTTTCTCTTTACTGATTTTTCTAAGAAGCACATTGTACCACTTACTTTGTTCGTCTCCTCTTGCATCACTTGTTTTCCATATATCAATGATTTCAATATTATCAAAAGAATCTAAAAGGTCATCCAGGGAATCTCTGTCATAATCACAGTAATAACGCCCGCTGTACATTCCCTTTCTTTCGCCCTTACGCACTGAAAAATAAAGAATTCCATCATCTTTCAGGGCATCCAGAATTTTCCCCAGCACTTCATGAATCTTATTTGGCGCAAAGTGTCCCAGCACGGAACATGCCAGATTCCATGGAATACATCATCAAATTCCATATCCTCTACACGAAGATGCAGAACATCCCTTCCTGTATGAATTTCGGCGAGTTCACACATTCTCTTTGAACCATCCATGGCCGTAACACTGAAACCTTCTTCCTCGAGAAACAAGGTGTCTCTTCCCGACCCGCAGCCTAAATCAAGCACTTCCCCGTTTTCCGGCAGCAATTCCATAAAACTTTGTAACTGCTCCTCCATGCTTAAATTAACAGTTTCTTCATAATAAGGTACCGCGTATCGGTCATAATAATCAATCGAGTCCACTTATTTTCCTCCTTCTTGGACAATGACAAACATAGTATTCGTAGTCTCCCCTACAGGGGATATTTTCGGGCTTATTATAACATATTTGATTTCATTCGTGAAGCGTTAAAGAAGATAAATTTTTCCGTCTTTTATTGCTATTTTTTTCTCTTTTAAAAGATGTCCAACTGCACGTTTGAACGCATTTTTGCTAAGACCAAATTCTCTTTGAATCACTTCCGGTGAAGCCTTGTCATCAAACGGAAGCACCCCTTCAAAGTCCTCAATAATACTATATACACTTTCTGCATCCTCATAAAGCTGGATGTGTGCTTTCTGACGTCCGCTTAAAGTCAGCTTTCCGTCTTCTCTGACTGCTGTTACACGGCAGGTCAGTTCTTCCCCTGCTTTATAATTCCCCTGTGCTTCCTGCCTTGGAATCATACCGGAATATTTTCCGTCAACGGCAATAAAGACACCAAAGTTATCGCTGCTCTCATAAACCGTTCCCGTTACAGTATCTCCTTCTGTATAAGGAGAATTCGTCTGTAAATAATGATATACTTTCATGGTTGCACAAAGTCGGCTGCTCTTGTCAATATAAACAGAAACCAGCACTTCTTCATTTTCATGCACTTTCTTGGTCTGCTCTTTATATGGAAGAAATAAATCTTTTTCCAGCCCCCAGTCAAGAAAGGCTCCGATTCTTGAAACCTGAGCCACTCTTAAAAATCCGGTTTCTCCAAGCATTAATTTCGGCTGACGCATGGTTGCAATCAGACGATCCTGTGAATCTTTATATAAAAAGACTTCTAATTTATCTCCCTCTTTTGTTCCTGCCGGAACCTGTTTAATCGGAAGCAGGACTCTGTCCTTTTCTCCTGCATCTTGTCTTTCAGCCAGATAGACGCCAAATTCTACTTTCTTTACTACAATCAGTTTCTGTCTTTCACCTAATCTCATCTCTTTTTCTCCTTTAATTCCACAATCGCATACGGTTCTCCGGTTTCTTTGCAAAGTGATACAATGCATTTTTCTTCATCTGTATAAACAATCGGCTCTATGATATCCCCAAGCACAGCCTGCCCTTTATATTCTGCACGCATCTGCCATACTTTAAAATCTTTTGGCAGATATTCACATGCCATTGCCACATACTGTTCATTATTCACATGATGGTTGGTATCTAAGTTATGGGAACGTACCGGAAATAGTTCATATGCCATTCCGCCTTCCGGTACTGCAATCTTTCTCGGTGCATATTCCATCGGAAATTTTTCTTCTAATCCATAGGCATCTACCTGTTCTTTGGAAACTGCCACCGGAAGTCCTGTTTCTGTATTTAAATACGTCCAGATGGAATTAGCATAGGCAACCACATTTCCAGCTTCATCTTCCATTGTAAAATTTCGATTTCCCAAAAAGCGCTTAAAACCATAAGCCCAGGTTGTTATCCTGATTTTCTCACACAAAGCCGGATATCGTTCAATAACGACCTGCCAGGAAGACAACACCCATACTCTGTGCTGTTTTCTTAAAAATTCGACTCCTGCTCCAAGTGACTCTGACTGAAATGTACTACAGTCCTGAAAATAGTTAATCACAGAACCGAGCGTAAGTTTCTGATCCTCTCCTACCTCACTGAATCTGACACAACTGTCAAAAGAGTATTTCATATATTCTCCTTCTCTATCTAAATCTAATTTAAGTGTTTAGTTTCTGTAAAAAAAATCCCAGACACTTCTGTCTGGGATATGAGAGCTGGGCTACAAGGATTCGAACCTTGAAATGACGGAGTCAGAGTCCGTTGCCTTACCGTTTGGCGATAGCCAATGTCTTACAACAAAATGAATTATATATGATACTCAGAAAAAAGTCAACACTTTTTTTGAAATTTTTTTAAATATTTTTTTTGTGTGATTTTTCTCGAATATTTCGCATAAAATGATGTAAGTCTATTCCTGTGAAATGGAGGCATTGCATGTATCCTTTTTCTATTCTTGTAAATAAAAAAAATCCTCTGACCCCTCACTACATACCTTCTGATTTAATTGAACCTGATATTCCTTTTTATGCCCCGGGCAACGACCCACGTCGCCTCTTACAGCGGGAAGCTGCCATTGCCGCAGAAGAACTGTTTGAACGCGCCCAAAAAGAGAAAATCCATTTATGGGGAATTTCCGGTTATCGTTCCTATAAAAGACAGGAAGAACTGTTCTCTTCTGCAAATGGACGCTCTGGTGTTGCTCCGCCTGGATGCAGTGAACATCAGACCGGTCTTGCCCTTGATATCTCCTGCCCGGATGAAAACTATGAATTAGAAGAAAGTTTTGCAAAAACCAAAGAAGGCTGTTGGCTTGCCCACCATTGTGCTCTTTTTGGATTCATCCTGCGTTATCCTAAAAATAAAGAAGAGATTACCGGTTTTCCGTTTGAGCCATGGCATATCCGCTATACCGGAATTGGGCTTGCCTCCAGTCTGACGCTTACCGGAATGACTTTGGAAGAATATTATGAAAGAGGACTTCATCTTCCACCAAAATAGCGTGTTACTATGCCAAACTCCTTGAATTATTCCCCTCATCTGTTATATAATTGAGACACAAAAGAACGTATGGAAAAGGAAGAATTTATGAGAGCCCTAAATTTAACATTACTTACAGATTTATATGAGTTGACCATGATGCAGGGATATTTTAAAAATCCTACTGACCAAATCGTGGTTTTTGATGCATTTTACCGCAAAAATCCGTGCGATGGCGGTTATGCAATCTGTGCCGGACTGGAGCAGGTAATTGAATATATCCGTGACCTGCATTTTGCACCGGACGATATTGATTATTTAAAATCCCTGAAAATTTTTGATACTGATTTTCTGGAATATTTAAGAGGATTCCATTTCACCGGCGATATCTATGCAATCCCAGAGGGAACTATTATTTTCCCAAGAGAACCTTTACTTAAAGTTATTGCCCCGGTTATGGAAGCACAGTTAATTGAAACTGCCATTTTAAATATTTTAAATCATCAGTCTTTAATTGCAACCAAAGCTTCCCGCGTTGTCTATGCTGCAAAAGGTGACGGAATTATGGAATTTGGTCTGCGCCGTGCACAAGGACCGGATGCCGGAATCTACGGTGCAAGAGCCGCAATGATTGGTGGATGTATCGGCACATCCAATGTTTTAACCGGCCAGATGTTTGATGTTCCGGTCAAAGGAACTCACGCTCACAGCTGGATTATGAGTTTTCCGGATGAATATACTGCATTTAAAGCTTATGCGAACTTATACCCGAATGCCTGTATCCTGCTCGTTGACACTTACGACGTCTTGAAATCCGGTGTTCCAAATGCAATCCGCGTCTTTAAAGAAATGCAGGCAGAAGGTATTGAATTAAAAGGCTATGGAATCCGTATTGACAGCGGTGACCTTGCTTATCTGTCCAAACAGGCATATAAAATGTTAAAAGAAGCCGGATTTGAAGATGCTATCATCTCCGCTTCCAGTGATCTTGACGAATATCTGATCGACAGCTTAAAAGCCCAAGGCGCAAAAGTCAATTCCTGGGGCGTTGGTACAAATCTGATTACCTCTAAAGGACATCCGGCTTTTGGCGGTGTCTACAAACTAGCTGCAATCAAAAATAAAGAAGATGAAGATTTCATTCCAAAAATCAAACTCTCTGAAAATGTAGAAAAAGTAACTAACCCTGGAAACAAAACAATTTTCCGTATTTACGACAAAGCAACCGGAAAAATCCGTGCAGATTTAATCTGCCTTGCCGATGAAGTCTTTGACCCGGAAAAAGATATGATTATTTTTGACCCTATGGCAACCTGGAAAAAGACAAAAATCGAAGGCGGTACTTATACCTTACGTGAACTGCTTGTTCCGATATTCAAAAAAGGCGAATGTGTCTATACTTCCCCATCTGTGATGGAAATTCGTGACATCTGTCAAAAAGAAAAACAGACCTTGTGGGGCGAAACTCTGCGTCTCGTTAATCCGCAGGAAGTATATGTGGATTTATCCGACAAACTCTATAAAATTAAAAGTGACTTGCTTGAAGAAATGAGTCAGGCAGCAATTAAAAACGAATAGAATATAAAATCATGAAATAAAGAATGGACATGACAATTTTTTCGCTTTGTCATGTCCATTTTTTAATCTCGCAAACGAAATTCTATTGCTCCATCTGTCTTCCTAAAAATCCTGCTGCCGCTTTTGCAAGTTTAATTTCTGTCTCGCCAAGTTCTGTCTCGCCATTTTCGCTGAAAATAATCACTGCTCCGACACAGTCACCAAGACTTGTAATTACTGAAATCACCTGCGACTGATATCCTGCCACATCGTTTTGCGTCAATCTGACTGCTTCTTTTTTCGCAAGTTTTACCGTTTTACGATTTAAAATTACGACTTCAAGTTCTTCATCAATTAATTTTCCTGAATATTCTTTTGCCCGCTTTCCACTTGCTGCAATTATCTGGTCATGGTCTGCAATACACACCGTATATCCCGAAACCTGCGCCAGACTCTGTGCATACTCTTTTGCAAAATCTCCCAATTCCCCAATTGGTGAATATTTCTTTAAGATAATCTTTCCATCACGGTCCGTAAAAATCTCCAGTGGATCACTTTCCTTAATCCGAAGAGTTCTTCTGATTTCCTTTGGCACTACAACTCTTCCTAAGTCATCAATCCGCCTGACAATTCCTGTCGCTTTCATGTGTCATTCCTCCTGTATTTTTCACTATACTATTAGTTTCCCATTATTGTACTGTATGGGTAGTATGTGGAAATTCAAGAGAATTATGCGAAAACTTAAAACAACTTCAACATCCACGGCAGGGCTCATCAAAATCCTTTGGCAGAAAAAGTTGACCGCTATAAATAATATTCATACAGATTAAAATCTCTTTCTCCAGTCACTTCATAATACAGCCTCTGTGTCTGTACAAACCGAAATCCCATTTTCTGATATAAATGTTCCGCCGAACTGTTATTACTGATTACGTCCAGCCGTACTGCCTGCATCTTGATTTCTTTTGCATAATCCAAAATATACTGCATCATCTTTGTGCCAAGCCCTTTGCCTGCATGTTTTGGAGAAACCGCAAGCACATGAATAATCAGAACCTTTTCGTCCGGAACCTCTCTGCTCCAGTTTACCAGTCGATAACTTTCATTTGCCTTGCTATTTAAGATAACACTGGCAAGAATTTCCCCATTTTCTTCTAATACAAACATCTGAGATTTTTCAAGACTCTCTAACAACCACTCATCTGATGGATGCAGACCTTTTTTCCAGTGCGGAAAAGACGGCAGATGAGAAGTCTCATCAATCAACGTCCAATATAAATCTCTGACGCTGTCAAATTCCTGTTTTTTCGCTAATCGAAACTCCATTATAATTTCATCCCGTCTTTAATAACTGCCTGTAATTCCAAATCTTTATCAAGTAACACAATATTTGCTTTTTTGCCCTCTGTAATGGAACCGTACTCGTCACAGACTCCAAGCTCTTCGCCGGATTCATTGTCGCACATGCAACAGCTGTTTCAAGTGGAATTCCCATTTCTTTTACCACCGTTCTCATACAATCCATAAGATTTGTTGCTGAGCCGGCAATTGCTCCATCCGATATCAAAGTCGCCAGTTTTCCAACAACCTTTACGTCCAAACCTCCGAGTGTATACTGACCATCCGGCATTCCGGTTGCACGCATACTGTCACTGATTAAAATCATACGGTCTGCTCCCATCATTTCGAATGTCGCACGAACCGTTGCCGGATGAATATGGATTCCATCACAGATAATTTCCGGCATTACATGTTTACAGTCGTAGACCGCACCTACCACTCCTGGTGCACGATGCGAAAATGGTGGCATTGCGTTATAAAGATGAACCGCATGGTTTGCCCCGGCTTCAAATGCTGCTTTTGCAGTCTCATAATCAGCATTCGTATGTGCAAGAGAGACATTTACTTTATCCTTTACTGCCTTGATAAAATCAATGGCTTCTTCGCTCTCTTCCGGTGCAATTCCAATAAATTTTACCAGACCATCCGATGCCTTTAAAAACCGCTCGCAGATTTCTACATTACAAGGAATAATATTTCTTTCATCCTGTGCACCTTTTTTGGCAGGACTGATAAATGGTCCTTCCATATTAATGCCAAGTAAATCAGCTCTGCGCTTGTCTGTATTTTCTTTTTTGTATTCTGCAGCCACCTCTAAAATATGCTCCAGTTCTTCCACCGGAAGAGTCATAGTTGCAGGAGCAATCGCAGTTACCCCAATGGAGGCCTCATACTCTGCGATTCTTCCAATCGCCTCTTTTGTTCCATCACAGAAATCATCACCTTTACATCCATGAAAATGTAAATCAATCAGACCGGGAATTGCATAAGCACCGTTTCCATCAATGGTTTCCTCCAAGTCTGAATCCGGCATGTTTGCTTCTGTGTAAACTGTCTTGATTTTGTCACCTGATAAGGCAATTGCTCCGTTTTTAAATTTTTGTCTTTTGTAAAGACTTTACATTCTTAATCAGCATTGGTTTTTACTCCCTTATTCTTCATCCAAAAATTTTGTATGCATCTCTTCTGCTTCTTCCAAAGCACGAATTGTACTGTCATGCATGCCCTCTCTTACATGTTTGTTTTGTTCCATATAATAGGCATAAATAATATCAAGAATGATTAAAATTGGAAACTGCGGTGAAATCACATTTCCATGATTTAAATGTCGTAAAGATGGAATCAGCACAACTTCCGAACAGTATTTCTTAAAACTGTCCTTGCTTTTTGCAGTAAACAAAATCGTTTTTGCTCCTTTTTTATAAGCTTCACGAAGTAAATAAATCACATCTTCCCTCTCTCCACTGATGCTGAATCCTACTACCAGACTTTTTTTATCCTGAAAGACCGCCTGCATTCTCATCATATCTGTATCTGTGAGCGAATCAATTCTCAGCCCAATTCTCATAAACCGCAGTTCCATCTCTCGCGCAGAAAGTCCGGAACTTCCTTTTCCACATACAAATACCCGCTCTGCCTGGTTTAGATAAATTATAATTCTTCCAACCTGCGTCTCATCTACAAGACTATATGTTTTATTCAAAAGTTCCTGATATGCATTTAATACCATGCGTGTATTTCCGGTAATTGATTCCTGTTTTTCTATCAACGAATCTTCATACTGATAAATAAATTCTTTATAGCCATGATAACCACATTTCTGGGCGAACCTCACCAGCGAAGCCTTTGATACAAAAAGCCGTTCTGAAACAGCCTTCACTGAAAAATCACTTTTCTCTTTATTTTGAATAAAAAAATCCGCTATTGTTTTTTCTACTGTCGTAAACTTATCATAATTCGATTCAATTACCGGCACTACTGATTTCACATAATATCCCATTTCTTCATCCTATTCTTCTTATGCACTATTCTTTTTTATGTACTCCACAGAAATGATAAAACGCCCCTAACATTCCCGCATTATTTTGATGTTTTGCAAATGCAATTGTCGTATTTACTTCAATACTTGATACCAGATACTTCTTTACCGCCTGCTTAATACGGTCTCCAAGAAATTCTTCCTGCGCCATAATTCCGCCTCCCAGTACAACAATTTCTGGATTCAGTACATAACAAATATTTGAAATTCCCTTTCCCAATACATCCGCCATTTCATCAATCGCCTGAATACAGGTTTCGTCTCCCTGTTTTGCCGACTCAAAAATATGATATCCATTCCAGTCTGATTCTGACTCCTGTTTTCTTTTGGCAACTTTTTTTTGTCAAAATACTGGCCGCTCCCAAATCCTGAAATTCTCCGCCATCCAGATGCATATAACCTACTTCACACGCACTGTTACTGAAACCATGAAAGATTTTTCCATCTAAAATGATACAGCCACCAATTCCTGTTCCGATTGTCAACATCACAGCAACGTGACTTCCCTTTGCTACGCCAGATTGATATTCTGCAAGTCCTGCACAGTTTACATCATTTTCCACTTCACATGGAATTTTAAATTTTTCTTCCAGAACTTCTTTAAATTGAGTTCCCGCATAATTCGGAATTAATGGAGCCGAATAGAAAATAGAACCTTTTTCGATATCTACCATTCCTGCTGTTGAAATACAAATACCAGAAATTTCTAATTTTGTTTCCTTCATTAATTTCTCTACAATTCCAATTGCTTTCTTAAGAATCTCAGGACCACCCTTAAAGGCTTCTGTTTCCATAGATTTTTTTATTAAAATCTGTGCATTTTCATCAATCACACCATATTTAATTGCTGTTCCACCAATATCAATACTTATGTACTGTTTCATCTCTTTTTTCCTCTTATGCTTTCCTTTTATTATATACACTTTCTTACACTTTCTCAAGCCATCCGTTTTACCGCTTCTTTATAACCAAATACCCCAAAAGGGACAAACCTTTCTTTTCGGTCTGCCCCTTTCTCTTTTTTCTGTATTTTCTATTGTGTTTCTACTTAAATAACTATTTTACTTATAAATATTTTGCTTTCGCATCACGAATCATCTGCGCTGCTCTTTTTACAATTTCCATATCTTCTTCAATTAATGATGGCAGTGGCTCTCTTACTCCGCCAAGTTCCAGACTTTCATTAATTTTTAAAATTGCTTTAATCACTGCATACATATTTCCATGAGCAGAACACATTTTGTAAATTACTTCATTGCATGCATACTGAAGCTCTCTTGCCTTTTCCATTTCTCCGGCTTTTACATATTCATCCAGTTTCAAATATAATTCTGGCATAGCTCCATAAGTTCCACCGATTGCTCCCTCTGCTCCAATTACACGTCCACTCATAAATTGTTCATCCGGACCATTAAAGATAACATAATCTTCTCCGCCTGCTGCTTTAAACATCTGAATATCCTGAACTGGCATAGAGGAGTTTTTTACACCAATCACACGCGGATTTTTTCTCATCTCCGTAAACAAGGACTGTGTCAGGGCAACTCCTGCAAGCTGAGGAATGTTATAGATTACAAAATCTGTATTTGGAGCAGCTTCGCTGATATCATTCCAGTATTTTGCGATTGCATATTCCGGCAGGTGGAAATAAATTGGAGGGATTGCTGCGATTGCATCAACTCCAAGACTTTCTGCATGCTTTGCAAGTTCCTGACTTTCTTTTGTATTATTGCAGGCAACATGTGCAATGACTGTCAATTTTCCCTCTGCTGCTTTCATTACATTTTCCAGAATAATTTTTCTGTCTTCCACACTCTGATAAATACATTCTCCTGAAGAGCCATTTACGTAAACACCTTTCACGCCTTTTTCTACAAAATATTTTGTTAACGCACGAACACCCTCTGGACTTACATTTCCCTCTTCATCATAGCATGCATAAAATGCAGGAATCACACCTTTGTACTTTTCAAGATTTCTCATAGCTTTTTCTCCTCGCTTTTTTGTTCTATTCTCTAATTTATAAATATTATCGTTCCATTTCTTCTACAAATGATTTTGTAATCAACTGAGGTCTTGTGATAATCGAACCAACTACAACACTATATGCTCCGAGTTCGATTACTCTTCTCGCTTTTTCAGGTGTATTAATATTTCCCTCTGCGATTACTTTGTGTTTTGCACTCGCAAGAATTTTTCTTAAAATTTCAAAATCATTTGCCTCAATCTTATCACCCTTACTCTGTTCGGTATAACCTACCATTGTCGTACCAATAAAATCAAATCCAAGTTCATCTGCATGAAGTGCTTCTTCTACCGTTGAACAATCTGCCATAAAAAGCTGGTCTGGATACTTTTCTTTCACCTCATGGAAAAATTTATCTAATGTTTTATTTCCTGGTCTTGTAGAAATCGTTGCATCCATTGCAATAATCTCCGGTTTTACTTCCATTAACTCATCAATTTCTTTCATTGTAGGTGTGATGTAAATTTTACTGTCATCATAATCTCTCTTTACAATACCGATAATCGGAAGGTCTACCTGTGACTGAATTTCTTTAATATCCTCTTTTGTATTTGCACGGATTCCTTTTGCTCCGCCCTCTTTCGCTGCCAATGCCATTCTTCCCATAATAAAAGAAGAATGTAACGGTTCATGTGGAAGTGCCTGACAAGATACAATTAATTTTCCTTTCAGATTTTCTACTTTTTGATTCATCCTTTTTTGACCTCCTTTGTTATGTCCAAAGTATAGTTCTTTTTGAAACTTTTTTCAATATAGTTGTTTTATTATGAAATTAGTTTCAAAGTTTTTCACTTTTATCCATGTTTCTCTTAGTTGTACCGCTTTATTTTTAGCAATTTTGTACAATAATAGGATTATCGTTCCAAAATGGCTAATTTACTCCCAACTTCTCCCTATTTTATTGAAAATCATCCTGAAATTTCTTATACTAATACTCAGAAATACAGCTAAAAACACAATTATTACAAAAAAGAAAAGGGGTATAGATATGAATATCTATAAAGCAAAAAACTATCAGGATATGAGCAGAAAAGCTGCAAATATTATCTCCGCACAAATCATCATGAAACCAAACTGTGTACTTGGACTGGCAACTGGTTCTTCACCAGTTGGAACTTATAGACAGTTGATTGAATGGTACGAAAAAGGAGATTTAGATTTTTCACAGGTAACAAGTATTAATCTGGATGAATACAAAGGTTTAAGTCCAGAAAACGACCAGAGCTACCGCTACTTCATGAATACCAATCTCTTCGACCACGTAAACATTGACAAGACTCGTACCTTTGTACCAAACGGACTTGAACCGGATTCCCAGAAATCCTGCAATGATTACAATCAAATCATTCAGGAAAAAGGGCCAATTGATCTACAACTTCTTGGTCTTGGACATAACGGACACATTGGATTCAATGAACCAGGTGAAGCATTTGAAAAAGAAACTCACTGCGTAGACTTGACAGAAAGTACAATCGAAGCAAATAAACGCTTCTTTGAATCCGAAGATGATGTTCCGAAACAAGCTTATACAATGGGTATTAAAAACATTATGCAGGCAAAGAAAATCCTCGTTGTTGTAAGTGGTGCAGATAAAGCAGACATCTTAAAAGAAGTGCTTTACGGGCCAATTACTCCAGAAGTTCCTGCTTCTATTCTGCAGTTACATAATGATGTAACAATCGTTGCAGATGAAGCAGCACTGAGTAAGATTGATAAATAATTTTCTTTAACACTTAATCCAAAATAGGAGTTTGTGACTTACCAAATCACAAACTCCTTTGCTTTATTTACTTAACTTCCTGTTTTAACTCATCAATTGTATATTTTTCAAACTTCATAATATTTTTCAGATGCAATTCATCTCTTGACCATGAATCATATTTTTCATAAAAAATTCCAACTTGTCCATCTGGCATTTCTGATAAACAACTATATGAAAATCCATATTTGTCATCGTCCACAGAATAGCAATATTTCCATTCAATATCGTATTTATCATATCCTTCTTTTCCTGTATCATTGATTAAACCTATCCATATCTTACCATTTCTTCTTCCATTTGTTGCCATTGGTGCAGATAAAAGAATAGCTGGTTTTCCATCTACTAATCCAGAATACGGTATTACAGATAATTGTGTTCCATACGATGCTGCTGTCATTCCATCCACATACGATTGAGTTGTCCAAGTTGTGCCTCCATCAATACTGGTTATAACTCCTATCTTACCTACACTTGTTCTCATATAAGATTGTAATGTTCCATCTGGAAGTTCTACTATCTGCGCTTCTGCAAATGTTCCGTTTCCACCTAAATCTGTAGTCGAATATTCCCAGTTTGCTCCATGGTCATCACTATAGAGAAATCCGAATTCTGCCGACCTGCTATTATACATTGTTAAAATAAGTCTGCCTGCATGTTCGCCATTTTTTATCTGTACACCAACGCCTGGACCAAAAAGAGGAACCCTTTCATTATCCCCTTTAAACTTTCCTAACAATGTCATATCCGACCATGTTTCACCCTCGTCATCACTGTACTTCATTCCTACAAAATTGACAGGTTTAACTTTAAAAACAGAATCTTTATAGAATACATTTTGTTTAACATCCACATCATTATGTTCTTCAATCAATGTAGTTCCCTCAAATCTTACTTGATACTGTTTTTGGGTTAAATACTCTCCATTTTTCAAGATATTATAATTACCATCAACTGAATATTCCGTTGGCTGATTTGTTGTATCATCATAAATCACTCCATCATCTCTAATAGAATAATTATAAGTATTAGAATTATCTTCGCTCCAACGTAATGCAACATATTTCTCATTATTAATTGTTTTTAAATCCTGAACCAGCACTACTGTTATTAAATCCTATTCCAGCTGGTCTACATCAGCAAATAAAAATAGTCTATTTGTCTCCTGATCCTCCATAAGAATTGAATCAATAAACGCTGCACTTCCATTTATCTGGACATTTTTTC
>ENA-OQCN01000193-OQCN01000193.1-human-gut-metagenome-genome-assembly--contig:-NODE-193-length-32032-cov-3.007992_pt1 | contig 32032 bp, 36 predicted proteins | sample MGYA00242497_ERZ504576 | MGnify/ENA primary metagenome ERZ504576 (study PRJEB26092, sample SAMD00036296) | human gut metagenome | host: Homo sapiens | study: EMG produced TPA metagenomics assembly of...
CATCGAAGGCGTTTCAAGACTCCAGAGATGACAATTCTCCAGTTCAACAGATGCAGTGAACTCATTGAAATCGCCTTTCAGGGCAACAAAATCATCGGAAACAGAAGCTATTGTCTTGCCGTCGTACACTACTTCGTGCTTCACGGTGACTCCTTTTACACCTGTTCCAGCATTCTTCACCTCGCATACCACATTCACCATCGAACGGTTGCCTACCTGTGGTGTGGTAACGAATATTCCGTCTGAAGGAATATAGAGCTCGTTTCTTAGAATAAGACTCACATTCCTGTATATACCGGCACCGACATACCATCTGCTGTCGGCATACGCTCTTCTGTCAACGCAGACAGTTATTGTATTCATCGAACCTTTTGGTTTCAGATATTGAGTAAGTTCATATTCAATCCCACATATCCGTTAGGACGGAATCCCAACAGATGCCCGTTTATCCAAACCTTTGAGTTATTATATACACCTTCGAAATGAATGAACACTTTTTCCCATTCATATCATCCGAGGTGAGAAAATTCTTCATGTAAATCCCCACACCGCCAGGCAGAAAACCATTGCTTCCGGCTGTCTGAGTCTTGGTATATCCTTCGCTGATACTCCAGTCGTGAGGCAGACACACATCCTCCCACTTTATATCTGGACTCAGGAACAAAGTGTCCTGAGGCACGAAGCCTGCTGGTTTGCTGAATTTCCAATCGAAGTTGAAATCCACTTTAGTGGAGGTTCCGGCATAACAGAATCCGGACAGAAAGATAGTTAAGACTGTGATAATGTTTTTTATGGTCATATCGATTTTCAGATTAATATTAATGACAAAAATAAATTTCAAAAGTGTAAAAACAAAAAAACTCTCCATTTATATTTCAGATATCAACGGAGAGTTTCATCATTTAAAAAAATAAAACATTTTATAAAGTTACTCCTTGCTTAAGGATAGCTATTTCCCGGTATCCCTTCTTTTCGTTCAGTGCCTGCTTTCCGCTTGCCACTTCCACCACAAAGTCTATAAAACGTCTGCTTAAAGATTCCATGCTTTCTCCCTCTACCAGAGTTCCGGCATTGAAATCAATCCACGTATGTTTCTGCTCGTACAGCGGTGTGTTGGTCGATACCTTCACGGTTGGAACGAATGTTCCGAACGGTGTTCCTCGACCTGTTGTGAACAGTACGATATGGCATCCGGCAGAAGCAAGAGCCGTACTTGCCACAAGGTCGTTGCCCGGTGCGCTCAACAGATTAAGTCCGTGTGTTGTGACACGGTCGCCATATTTCAGAACATCCTCCACCATCGAGCTTCCCGACTTCTGTGTACATCCCAATGATTTCTCCTCAAGTGTAGAAATACCTCCCGCCTTGTTTCCCGGCGAAGGATTTTCATATATAGGCTGGTCATTGCAGATGAAGTAGTTCTTGAAGTCGTTTATCATGGTCACTGTATCGTCGAATATCTCCTGCGTACGGCAACGGTTCATGAGCAGTGTCTCGGCTCCGAACATTTCAGGTACCTCCGTGAGGACTGTTGTCCCACCCTGGGCAACAAGATAGTCAGAGAACACCCCAAGCATCGGATTGGCCGTGATACCGGACAGTCCGTCAGACCCGCCGCACTTGAGTCCTATACGCAGTTTTGACAGGGGGACATCAGTCCGCTTGTCTTCCCTGGCTATGGCATACATCTCACGAAGAAGTTTCATACCCTCTTCTATCTCATCATCTACTTTCTGAGAAACAAGGAAACGGATCCTTTGGGTATCATAGTCACCTATAAACTCGCGAAAGGCATCAGGCTGGTTGTTCTCACAGCCAAGACCTACGACAAGGACAGCTCCGGCATTGGATGAAGGACCATGTCGCGCAATATCTTACGGGTATTCTCATGGTCGTCACCCAACTGCGAGCATCCGTAGTTATGAGGGAAAGATATAATGGAGTCAACCCCCTCGCAATCTGTTTCCTTGCGAAGCTGTTCGGCCAACTGGTTTGCTATTCCGTTCACGCAACCCACCGTAGGGATAATCCATATCTCATTACGTATGCCGGCTTCTCCGTTGGCACGCAAATATCCTTTGAATGTACGGTTCTCGTTCGAAAAAGTCTGTTTCTCGAACTTCGGAGTGTAAGTATATGTACTCAGACCGGAAAGGTTAGTCTTAACAGTTTTCTCGTTCAGCAGATGTCCTTTCCTGACTTCTTTCACAGTGTGCGATATAGGGAAACCGTATTTTATCACCATATCACCTTCTGCAAAATCCTTCAAGCAATCTTATGACCGGCAGGTATATCCTCAGCCAGTTCTATAAAATTGCCGTTTACCTCTATTATAGTACCTTGGACAATGGGTGCAGTGCCACAGCCACATTGTCCGCAGGGTTTATCTGGATATATTCAGTCATAACAAACTAACATTTATAAATTGAAGAATACAGGTAGAAGTATCAATCTACAAGGTCTTTTACTGTCTGAAGCATTTCTTCGCTCTGGATTTTGTTGATATAGTAAATTACACGGTCTGCCAGTCCCGGGATGGTATTAAGGTCTTCACCCCAGATGGAAGTATCGGCGAGAACTGTCTTCACAAGATTTTCTACCGAGCCATCGTTCCACAAACTTGTAAGCATCGCCATGATTTCCGGTGCATCGTTAGGAACTATCTCTACACCATCGGCACGCTTTCCACCTTTGTAGTATACTATGATGGCTGCAAGACCGAGGACGAGTCCTTCAGGAAGAACACCCTTGCGTTTCAGATATTCCTTCACTCCCGGAAGGTCGCGTGTGGCATACTTAGGGAATGAGTTAAGCATGATTGATGTCACCTGATGATCCACGAAAGGATTGTTGAAACGTTCAAGAACGTCATCTGCAAACTTCTTAAGTTCTTCTTTCGGTAAGTTAAGGGTTTCCATCAGCTCGTCGAACATCACACGTTTGATGAACTTACCTATCACCTCATGCCGGCAAGCATCTCTCACGATATTGACGCCCGAAAGGAATGCCACCGGCGACAATACAGTGTGAGGACCGTTCAGGAGAGTCACCTTGCGTTCATGATATGGCTCCTCCGACGGGACGAACAGAACGTTCAGCCCCGCCTTGTTTGCAGGAAATTCTTCGGCAACCGATTCCGGTGCTTCGATTACCCACAGGTGAAAAGCCTCACCCTGTACAACTAAATTGTCATCAAAGTCTAGTTTAGTTTTTATGTTATCTATGTCTTTACGAGGGAATCCCGGTACGATGCGGTCCACCAGTGTGGCATATACACCACATACTGTTTCAAACCATGACTTGAACTCTTCACCAAGGTTCCACAATTCAATATACTGATAGATTGTTTCCTTCAGTTTGTGACCGTTGAGGAAGATAAGCTCGCATGGGAAGATGATAAGTCCTTTCGACTTGTCGCCGTTGAAATGTTTGAATCTGTGATAAAGCAACTGTGTCAGCTTGCCCGGATAAGAGTTTGCAGGAGCATCTTCGAGCTTGCACGACGGATCGAAGTTGATACCTGCTTCAGTAGTGTTCGAGATTACGAATCTCATCTCAGGCTGTTCTGCCAGTGCCATGAAATCATTATACTGGCTATATGGATTCAGGGCACGGCTGATGACATCAATCATTCTGAATGAGTTCACCACCTCGCCATTGTTAAGTCCCTGAAGATTGACATGATAAAGACAGTCCTGAGCATTGAGGGCATCAACCATACCTTTATCTATAGGTTGCACCACAACAACACTGCTGTTGAAATCTGTCTTTTCATTCATATTCGAGATAATCCAGTCAACGAACGCACGAAGGAAATTGCCTTCACCAAACTGTATGATACGTTCCGGACGTACTGCCTTTACTGCAGTCTTATTATTTAAAGCTTTCATTGTAATGTCAAAAATTAAAATTGATAAAATTAAAATTCAACCAACATTCTGAATACCTTACCTGGATTTTCCGACCATTTCTGCAGAGCCTCACCTGCCTCTTCAGGTTTCACTACGGCAGAGATAAGTTCGTTCATCGGGCAATTTCCATTCTGAAGATAATGTATCACGGCACGGAAATCCTCAGGCATTGCATTGCGCGAACCGCGTATGTCGAGTTCCTTCTGAACAAAATATTTTGTCTGGAAAGCCACTTCACTCTTGGCATAGCTATACATGCCACACGACCTGTGAAAGCAACAATATCAATGGCAGTTACGTATGTGACAGGACTGCCCACAGCTTCTATCACCACATCAGCCATATAACCGTCAGTAAGTTCCCTTACTCTTTCAACCACATTTTCTGTCTTAGAATTGATAACCATCGATGCACCGAGACGTTTTGCCAGTTCAAGTTTCTCGTCATCAATATCCATGGCTATTACTCTTGCTCCACGAAGCGATGCCCTTACTATGGCACCAAGTCCAATCATTCCGCAACCTATCACGGCCACAGTATCAATGTCAGTTACCTGTGCTCTTGAGACGGCATGGAAACCTACGCTCATAGGCTCAATCAATGCACATTCCTTATCCGAGAGGCCGGCAGCCGGAATAACCTTTGTCCAAGGGAGGACAAGGAACTCCTGCATCGAACCGTTACGCTGAACGCCCAAAGTCTCGTTGTGTTCGCAGGCATTGACACGTCCGTTGCGGCATGAGGCACACTTTCCGCAGTTGGTATATGGATTTACAGTCACGTTCATTCCCTTCTCGAAACCGACAGGAACGCCTTCGCCTATTTCCTCTATCACAGCACCCACTTCATGTCCCGGGATAACAGGCATCTTGACCATAGGATTTCTTCCAAGGTAAGTATTAAGGTCGGAACCACAGAATCCGACATATTTGATACGAAGTAAAATTTCTCCGACTCCAAGTGTTGGTTTAACTATATCAGCTACTTGAACCTTTCCGGCTTCAGTAATTTGAACAGCTTTCATAATCTATGTATTTATTTAAATTTGTTATTGTATTATTTTAATGATGTTTTTTCTCTATCTTATAACCTTTCCAGCCATAATATGCTGTAAAGAAGAAACATATCAGAGGTATTATATATGCCACCTGATAGAAATCCGCGTTATGATTCATCACAAATGCGGTAAACTGAGGGATACATGCATTACCTATAATAGCCATTACAAGGAATGCCGAACCACTCTTGGTGTCCTCGCCGAGGTCGCGTAGAGCAAGTGAGAATTGGGTAGGATACATGATTGACATGAAAAACGACACTGCAAGCATGGCATAAAGTCCTGTCATACCACCGAACATAATAATTACTCCACACAGTATGATATTTACTATAGCGTATGTAAGCAGCATATCCTGAGGTCTGAATTTCGACATTAGCATAGTACCTATCCATCTGCCGCCAAGGAAAGCCAGCATATACAGTCCGAAGAATGTGGTCGCCTCATCCTCCGACAGACCTGCATACATGCAGCAGTAAACCAGGAACAGGCTGTTGATGGCTGTCTGCCCTCCGTTATAGAAGAACTGTGCGATGACTCCCCATCTCAGATGCTTGCGTTTCAACACTGCAAATTGATAAGCTTGCCCTTCTCTCCGTGCGATTCTTCGTTATCTATGTCTGGAAGTTTACACAGTGTAAACACTACTGCAAGAATGATGAGTAACACGGCAAGAACCAGATAAGGCATCTTCATGGAGTCTGTCTCCATCTGGATAAATCCTTCCCAGCCTCCCGGGAAGTCGGCAGGCAGCGTTTCGCGCGTATAGTTCTGTCCGGTAAGTATAAGCTTGCTCAGAAACATTGCGGAGATGAAAGCACCAAGACCGTTGAACGACTGTGCAAGATTCAATCTTCGCGAAGCCGTGTCATGTGTACCCAAAGCTGTCACATACGGATTGGCAGCCGTCTCAAGAAAGCACATTCCCGTTGCCATAATAAAGAAGATTACAAGATTATGCCCAGTATTCCTTTATCTCAGCTGCAGGGAAGAAAAGCAGACCTCCGATAGCAGCAAGAATGAGACCGACTATTATACCCGACTTATAGCTGAAACGTTTCATGAACATTGCTATCGGTATGGGAAACAGGAAGTAGGCCAGCCAATAGGCAGATTCAGTGAACGAGGCCTCGAAAGCATTCAGTTCACAGGTTTTCATCAACTGCCTGATCATTGTAGGCAACAGATTACTGCTGATAGCCCACATGAAGAACAAGCTGAATATCAGTAAAAGCGGTATAAAATATTTGTTTTTCATTCTGACATGTTTTTAATATAAGGTAACTCAGGCAGATTCTTGAAACCGTAAAAGGCTTTCGCGTTCTCGCCCAAGAAAAGTTTTTTGCTTCTCTCTTCCAATTCTTTTGATTTAATCACAAAGTCGTACGACATTTTGTAGGTGATGGCTGTAATTGTGCGCGGATAGTCGGAACCCCACATCAGTTTCTCGAAACCGACAAGGTCGGCAGCTTCGTTGATAGCCCTTATAGCACCGTTGAACGGATAGAACTCGTCATTGAACAGCCATGTGATACCGCCAGACTCAATCATTACATTTTTATGGCGGGCAAGCATTATCTGCTTCTTCCAGTCCGGTTTTGTAACCATGCCGAAATGACCGATGGCTAATTTTCAAACCCGGACATTCTGAAATGATTTCTTCCATCTCGCCAACCTGAAGGTCTCCCTCTATCATATCTATGGAAAGAATCACTCCTTTATCTTCCATCAAATGAAACATCTTCATCATTTCGTCCGAATTGAGCATCACCCTTCCGTCCTTTAGCTGCAGACGGTGTCCTGGAATCTTTATGGCCTTAAACCCTTTGTCTATAAGTTCAACAGTCTGATTAAAGTAACCCTGCTTCCTGAATTCACACATACCGCACACAAAAAACCTGTCGGGATAATTTGTCATGACCTCTAGTAGATAGTCATTCTGTATACCATCGATATACTCCTGAGTAACAACAGCTCCTCCAACCTGGGCATAGTTCATATTTGCCAGGAAAACCTCTGCCGTATTTCTTCCGTCAATCATAAAGGGAGGAAGCATTTGTCTCACCTCCCCCATAAACAATGATTGACCATTCTCTGTAGTTTTTATTTTCAGGCCATCTACTTCAGTATCCTGATAAAGCCACAGATGTGAGTGAGCGTCAATTATTGTATAATCCATAGCAACAGTATTTATGAATTTGCCCAACTTACTCTTTGTTGATCACCTATTATCTCCTTAACCTTTTCCACAAGACTCCAGTCGATAGGTTCCTCAATGTATTTAATATTCTGAAGTACAGATTCTGATTTTGCCGAACTGAACAGTGTTGTAGGTATTCTTGGGTTACTAACAGAGAACTGTACTGCAAGCTTCTCAATAGGATATCCCTGTTCCTTACAAAACTTCGCAGCCTTTGCACATGCCTCAATCAGTGATTTTGGGGCTGGATGCCATTCAGGAACACCTCTCTGTGTGAGAAGTCCCATACCAAATGGTGAAGCGTTTATCACCCCTACACCCTTTTCATCGAAATAATCGAGGAAGTCAACAAGTTTGTCATCGTTAAGCGAATAGTGACAGAAATTAAGCACCGCCTCAACTGTGTCCGGAGCTGCATGGTCAATAACCCATTTCAGGTTTTCAAGCTGAAGGTCGGTTATACCCACATGACCCACCAGGCCTTTCTCCTTCAGTTCCACCAGAGCAGGCAATGTTTCGTTCACCACCTGGTTCATATCCGAAAACTCAACATCGTGAACATTGATAAGGTCAATATGATCTATATTCAGACGTTCCATACTTTCGTATACACTTTCCTGTGCGCGCTTGCCCGAGTAGTCCCATGTATTAACACCATCCTTGCCATAACGTCCCACCTTGGTTGAAAGTATGAACGATTCTCTTGGCAACTCCTTAAGAGCCTTACCCAGTACTGTTTCTGCCTTATAATGTCCGTAATATGGAGAAACATCAATAAAGTTCAGTCCATGTTCTACTGCTGTAAAAACAGACTGTATAGCCTCACTTTCTTTAATAGAATGAAAAACTCCACCCAACGAAGATGCACCATAACTCAATACAGGCACTTTCAGTCCTGTCTTTCCCAATTCACGATATTCCATTTTGAAAAAGAATTTAAAGGTTAATTTTTTACTCTATTTATTATTCATACAGATAGAACATACGTTCCATCATCTGCCATTTCTCGTCCGATGTGGCTCCCTCGGCACACTGCTGAAATTTTGCCACATATTCCTCCCATTCGGCCTGACGAGGCAGAGTGGCAAGCTTTGCCATTGCTTTATCCCAGTCAAAATTCAGAGGAGTTCCACTATCATAAAAAGTTTAGACCCCAATATGTATATTTCCATTTCCAGAATTCCCACTTCACGTATTCCGGCACGTATCTCAGGCCATGACTCTTCCTTACTGTGAGCCTTCCTGTAGGCTTCAATCAATTCCGGATTGTCACGCAGACTCAAAGTCTGACAATATCTTTTCACTGGCTGAGAATAACTTTTCACTTTATATCCTTCTGTCTTCATGATATTATTAATATTATTATGTTAGTATTACATTTCACTTTCTTTATATTTTCGATGATGCTAAAGTATGAAGTATCCATCAAAACAATAGAGGAGATTTTTAAAAAAGAAAGAGGGGATATTATACCCCCTCTTTTTCGACATTTTTACCCCTCATGAAGGAGATAAAAAGTCACCCCAAACTCTATAAAAATCAAAACAGATTGAACTGCATTCCTGTGTAGAAAAATCCCTGGTTGGATTTCGGATTCCAATACGTCATCACCGTCAACGGGATTTCATATTTCATTACCCGAAGTTTATAAATTACATTCAAGGACACCTGAGTAATTCCTGCCGATTCGGCATACATGGTTCTGTTCACCATTTCCCCACTTTCATTTCTTGAATTTCTTAATGCGAAAGCTGTTCCAATACCAGGACCGACCCTTAGCTTTTCGTTCTGATAGATGAGATGGTATAGCCCACATATACGAAACTGGAGTATATGTTCTTGCTGTTGTCCAGATCCCTGTCGCGACCGTAAACAAGTGTAGAGAGGCTCAACTCCAGCGGAAATTTCCTGTCGCCCGTATAATTGAGCATAAGGTCTATAAAACGTCCCGTCTCATCAGGCTTATAGTTGAAGAACTCCTTATTATTATATGTAGCCCCCGGCGAGAAATTATATGTATCTATAGCCTTAATCTGAAACCTGCCATGAGTATATATTATATACTGGCTCAGCTCCTTATAACTCCCCCTGGTGTTCGATCCGCCAAGGAAACCGACGGTAAACCTCCCCGATGGGTCGGAAACCGACAAATCGGACGAGAGAATCAGTCCGTCGGCCACTTCAATGCCACGCCATAGAATCATGTTCTGTAGAGTAGTACTGAAATGAAGCTGAGCCTGAACATTTGCTGACAAAAATATAAATACTGGAATTAACAGTCGCTTTTTATACTTACAGGTATCCAATGATAATATATGTATCATACTCAGAGCAGTAGAAAATCGGTTTTAAATTATTATTATGGATTTATTTGTCGAAATAATCTATAAGATTATAAACATTCCAGTTAATATCCGACATGTATTTGGTCAATGATGTATAAGGTTTATAGTTATAATCGAGCATACCTTTATTGCAATCCTCATCATCCAGATACTTGAAGAAAACCCATCCTACACAATTCTTGGCTTCGAGCAGTCCCAAGGTAAAATGCTGGTAAGCGAATCCACGGTTTTGCTGGTCGCGTACCACGAAACCGGCTCCACTTGAGTTGTCAAGCTTAGTATCCTCACCCTTGGTATAGAATTCCGTTACCATGAAAGGAGTACCGCCCGCCTGGTTCTTCCAGCCATCCATGTAGCCTTTTTCAGGCGACCATTTACTATAATAATTTATGGAAATGACATCACAATATTTTCCCGCTGCCTTAATTATATAACTGTTGTATTTAGGAAGGCTGTGCAGGCGTGAACCCAGATAAAGCAATTCAGGGTCCTTCGATGCCTTAACCGCATTCTTTATGGCAGAATAATATTTTTCCGCACAAATACCGGCAAACTCATTGTTCAGTTCATCCGTTACATCAGAAACATTTGCACTCTTGTCCTTATCCGTCATAAACTTGGCGGCTGCAATATAAGCAGGATCCTGCTTGTTTGAAATTTTCAGGAATCTGTCGAGCAGCCTGTTTCCCCATGTAGAGAAGTCTATCTCATTATCCGAGAAGAATCCCAACACATCCGGGTTGTTTCTGAACATGCCGAAAGCATCCGAATTGAGATACTCCTTGCACCATTCATCCCATCCATCATAAAACACAAGACCTATCTTAAGATTCACGTTCTGCCCCGGATAGCTAATTCCCTTGCTATTCTTGAACTCTGCAAGGAATGAAAAGGAAGGAGCCTGTGTCAGAGGACTTGAAGCCGATTTATTATAATCATTTACAGCCTTGTCGCCTTCTTCCTTACCGAAAGCGCAGACACTATGAAATCCTATTTCAGAGAATTGTTTCTGCGACTTTGCCACCCAGTCATCTACTGAACTGTAAAGCTTGCCGAAAGCTGAGCTGTTGCCATCCATTCTGAATGAGGCGATACCCCTTACATAATATGGATAACCTTCGGGGTCGACTATCCAACTTCTTCCATTTGAGTTTTTCTCAACCCTGAACCGTCCGGTAGCCTTGAATTTTTGCCCTTTTGCGTATGAGCCATATTTATTCACGCTTTGCAAATACTCATCCTGTGTTTTTGTCTGCTGTTCATAACCAACCAGGTATGGCAATATCCTTGTCTTTGCCTCTATAAAAGCTTGTCAGGTTTTTCCGCATACTCGACAATTATCGGTTGATACTGCTTGGTGCTATTAGGATAGGTTTCAGCAGGACCGGGAACAGGCAGTTGCAGTTCCACATCATCATCGTCATTATCGCCTGCATTGTCGCCGGGAGTATTATAGTCCTCCACATTCCCCGGTTGTGAGTAAATAACCTCAGGCGGAATATATGAGAACTCTTCCTGAGGGTCTTCACATGACAAAGCGAAGAACGGAACACTCAAGCAAATGGTTTTAGTAATAATAGTAGAATATTTCATTGTTGCAAATATTTAGTAAATTAATATAAATCCCATGTCCTGATTGTATCCCCCCATCGGTGTCTATCGGGAACTCCATTTCTCCCCATGCCTTAACAGAAGTCCAAGGTTGGTCGGCATCAGTCCAGAACGGGTCAGAGGCAGGCAATCCCAACGGAAGGAATGCAAGTGTAGTCATATACAGGCTGCCATTGTTTGTATAATGATTCGAAATGCCAGTCTGATGTCCGCAGAATCCTATGGTGAGGAATCCGCCCTCATTAAAGTTATTGCCCGACTTGAACATACGTTTCATACACGCTGTCAGCGCACATCTCACCTGTGCTTTCGATACTCCCGCCGCAACTCATTATACCATGCTATAAGAGCCAGTGGCTGCATTGTTGCCATACGGTAAGGTATAGAGCGTCCGAAAACAGGGAATGTTCCTTCAGGAGATATGAAACGCTCCAGAATCATGGCGAACCTCTGTGCCTCATCAATGCCCTGTCATAGTACTTGCGATAGTCGAAACGTGTCCTCACGCCCGATTCCATTATTGCATGTATAGATTCGAGATACATAGGATGGAACACATAACTGCTATAATAATCGAATGCAAAGTGCTGTCCGTCTGCGTACCATCCGTCGCCTACATACCATTCCTCCACCTTGCGGAAAGTAGAATTTATACGATATGTATCCTGTCCGGCATCAATTTTGGCAAGGAAGCTTTCAATGGTGGCCGAGAACAGCAGCCAGTTAGTGTAAGGAGGGTCAATGCGTCGGAGACCTTTGAACTCTTTTATGTAGCGTTCCTTTGTTGTCTGGTCCAGCGGTTTCCACAGCTGGTCGAACGCGCGCAGGAAACTTTCCGCAATATAGGCAGCATCAACCAGTGCCTGACCATGACCGTTCCACAACAGATAATCCGGACTATTAGGGTCCACCGCATTTGCATAACTCTTCAATGCCCATTCTTTCAGTTGCTTGCGCTGCTGTCCTTCTGCTGTATCATCGTCAGGCAGGCTCAACCATGGAGCTATACCGGCCATGAGACGTCCGAAAGTTTCCATATATGCAACCTTCTTGTTACGGTTATCCCAGTTTGGACTTACCTCAAGAATCATATTTTTCTGTAGTTCCCCTTTCGCCATATTGCTCAACACAGGAGCAGCCATCCTGTAAGCCATATCCGTCCAGTATTTTCTTGTCTCGTTGTTGTTTGCCTCGAGATAACGCACATACTCGCAAGCGGCAAGAAGGAATGCGCCTACCCCAAAGTTGGCAGTCGACTTGGCGTCAACCACCTGTCCCGGAATAGCCTTTTCACCGATTGGCTGGACATAACCCACCGACCAGTCTTTCTGCAGTGCAGTCTTGGTAAGATATTTCCATGCTTTCTCCACTACAGGCATAAATTCATCCTTGTCAAGATAACCGTTGTTTATCCCCCAAAGCATACCGTAAGTGAAGAAAGCGGTACCGCTTGTTTCCGGTCCCGGAGCATGTTCCGGATCCATCATACTTCTTGTCCAGTAGCCCTCCGGCTGCTGCAGACATGCAACCGCCTTTGCCATACGCACAAACTTATCCTCGAAAAAAGACAGATGCTCATAACCCTCCGGCAGGTCCTTCAGCACCTTTGCCAGAGCGGCAAGCACCCATCCGTCGCCTCTTGCCCAGAAATCCTTCTTTCCGTTCAGACTCTTATGCTTGGGATAAACATATTTTGCGTCGCGATAATAGAGTCCTTCCTCCTCATCATACATTATTGAGTCCGACGTACAAAGATATTCATACAGTTTCTTAAGATACCGGTGATTATGCGTAATCTTATACATCTTCGTCATTACCGGCATCACCATATAAAGTCCGTCGCTCCACCACCAGTAATCCTTACGCGGTGTGCTCATCTGGTACTCCATGACTTCGCGTGCACGTTGATTTTATAATTCTCCGGCATGATGTTATACAAGTCCGCATAAGTCTGGAAGCACACCTGATAATCGCCGAACAGCACATAATCATCCTTTACCCCGTATTTATACTTCCATTCAGATTTGTTGTTGCTTTTCGCACCCATCCACTGGTTATACTCAGCCCATGCCTCCGAATACTTTCTGTATTCTTCTTTCCCAGTAAGGAAATAGGCTTCCATATTACCGGTGTGATATGCCGCATAATCCCAGAAAGACCTTGCTTCGGGGGCATGATTTTTCTGCCAGGCATCGTTCACTTGTTCAATCATCTCCCTAACTTGCTGAGCATCAGTTTTTTTGCGAAGGAAAATGAAGGTAAAACGGCTATAAGGATGTATAACATCCAGTAGTATCTATAACAGTTCATCTTTGTGATATTGTTTACATTTTCTAAAACGAAATGGGGAAGAATATATATTCCTCCCTCATTTCACGAATAATTGTATTATTATATTTATTTGTTAGGAGTCCATTCTGCTCCGTTGTTGAAACCTTCTGTTGTAGAGTCAAAACTTGCATCTGCTCCTGTACTTGGTCTTTCTGTAATTTCTTCAATCTTAAAAGAAGTGATTTTAGCGGTTCCAGTAGCATCAGTACCACCAGGGACATTAGTCTGTACAGTTAAAATAACGTTCTCAAGAACCGGCCACACAAGTGAACCATCTGCTCTTGAAGCTGGAGTTTCAGCAGAAGTAGAACTACTGATTGTGAATGTATTTGTATAGGTTCCACTTCCGGTATTTCTTCCAATCCAGAATTTATATTTATCAGATGCTCCCAATCTGAATGTTGTTGCACAGTCGTTAGATGCGTATGTATAAGTAAATTTGTAAGTACAACCATCACGGAATGACATTGATTTAGTAACTGGGAATTGATTATCTGCTGGAACAATTTCCAATTCTCCACTTGCATTAATTTTTTCGGCAACTCCTTCTGCAAGATATTCCTTAACTGCATCTATGTTAGCGAAGTTAAAATCAAAAGCATCTGCATGAGTCAAAGCAACATTGGCAGATTCAATCTTGATATTAGCATCTTCGTTGTTTTCGTTTTTAGCAGTCAAAGCACTAACAGCATAATCAGTGTTATAACTTACGCTAATATTTGCGTCATTACTATAAATCTTATCACCAAGAATAAGAGTCATAGTAGTTCCATTCACAGAACCGGAAGCAACAGGAATTGTTTTTCCTGCTACTGTTATGGTAAATGCTTTGTTAACAGCATCAGTGAATGTTCCAGAAACTTCCTTATCGAGTGTAAGTTCAATTCGGTCATTACCTGTTGTCTGATCAGGAACAATTTCTTTAGCTGAAGAAACGGCAACAGTAGTTTGTTTTTCCAAATCTACAGGAGGTTCACCGCCTCCTTGATCATCATTCAATACTATCGTTACAATCTGTCCTTTAGTAACTATAAGGTTTTCACCACTGAAGTTATAAGTTTTAGTACCAGAATTTCTTGTAAGTTCCAAAGTAAATCCATCGGTAAATGTCACCGGAGCTACAACCATTGAGTATTCCTTGGCATTTTTATTTTGTTCATTAGGACCAACAAATGTTCCCTCTTTAGCGGTTAGAGTTATAACATTAGAACCGGATTCCACTGTCAGGTTTGCTGAAGCATCAATTTTTACGTTCCCTGCAATCTTTACATCACCACCAGCAGTAAGTTTAATACCTGTAAGGTCAGTAAGATTATTTTTAAACTTAACCAATCCACAAGTATTCTGGAAAGTTAAAGATTTGTTATTATCTGTTGCAGTAGCATAAGATATATTTGCATTTGCATCGATCCCCAACCGGAGCTGTCTGTTCAGATGGCAGTGTAGTAGTTACGACACCTTCAAGACACACAGCTTCGGCATTATAAGGATAAAGAGCTGTATACGAATTGTTAGGTGTAGCCTTACCTGTAAACGTTGTAACTGTGCTACCACCTGTAGCGGTAGTAAACTTGTTATTTTCTTGGCCTGAAAAGATATTGATTGCATCTCCTGTTGTCCACCACACCGTTGTTCCATTCTGCAACGAACTACGGCTTGAAGGCGTACCGGCAACAAAAGTCATATCCTGAGGACCACTGACTGCATTTACATTCGACAGTTCGTCTTTTGTACAAGACTGGAGCATTGCAATACTCATCAAAGCCGCTCCACAAAATAGCATCGTATTTTTCATGACATAAATTATTTGTTAAACAGTTTCAATAATAAAAAATCACATCACTTGTTATTCATATTCTTATTCTTTAGGATCAGGTTTCCATTCAGTACCGTCATCTTCAAAATCATCATGACCGCCATCTACAATTCCGGGAGGTATTGATATTCGGCATACCGCACTTTTTATTCCATTACCCGTATCTACAGAAGCACCGATATTAGAATCTCTGCCCCCGTCGATTGCCACGACCGTACATCTCATTTTATCGTCCGATGGTGTAATCATCAACACATCAGGGAAAGAAGTTCCCCAAACTATTGACTTGTAACCGGTATAAGGGAGATTATCCTTGGTTATATTAATACCCAACTCCACAGTGCCACTATATGGTAATTCTATATAACTGACAGGTTTGTTGTCAGTCTGCCCATCCTTGAACACTACATATTCAATTTTTATCTCCTCAGCCGGTGTTCCATCACCTCCACCTACGCCATCATCATCCTTATCACACGAGATTGCCGTAAACTGTATAAAAAGAAGTATGAAAAGGTTGTATACTGACAGAATCCGTGGTTTTATATCAACCATAATAAAATGTTATTTAAGCGCCAAACAAAATTTTCAATATTCAAAAGGCATAAGAGGAAACCCTGAATATGCCTTATTACCATGAAAACAAATCAATCTACCTTTTTCAATCCGGAATCAGAAAAATATGTTATTTATTTAGAACATATTTTCCGATTTGCCAGATTACAATCACAATAAATAAATCAACAACTAAATCTAATTACCTAATCTTATAACTAAACCCTCAAACAATGTTATTTAACCTTTTCTATCTTGACATCATCAAGCAGGAAGCATCCACCATTACCTGAACCCGGAACAGCTGTGAAACGATATACAAAACCATTTTCCTGCAATTTGAATTTAACTGTTGTAAGATTGTAATTCTTACGGTCTTTCTTGACCTCAGCAGTGGCAATTTCTTCCAGTTTCTTTGAATCCGGATTATAGTACTCAATCCTGAAGTTAGGTTTGTCACCCCAACTGTATTTGGTATAAGCTGAAATCTGATATTCTGCTCCAGTTTCATAGCTGATGTTTACAGCCTGCCACATACCAACCTTCACCTCAACAGCATAGTTGCCTGAATGTGCCTTTTTCGCATCAACTATTTTGTTATCTTTCTTTTCCCAGACATTCCATGATGTCAAGTCACCTGACTCAAAATCACCGTTCTTAATTTCCTGAGCGTATGCAGAAGTCATCATCATTCCGCAAGCCATCATTGCTAAAATTTCTTTTTTCATTTTTTCTAAGGTTTTTTAATTTAAGTTATTATGTTGTATCTATTAAAATCACTCTTCTATTGGAACCAACTTATAAGCCCTGACCCAGTCATAATAAGTAGTACTTTTGTCCTTATCCTTCAAGTCCTCAGCTGTAGGTACTTGTTTTTCCCAATCGTATGTTTCAGTAACTATATGTATGAACATAGGTCGGTCAAACGGAGTATCTGTATATTTTGTTGTAGGCTTGATAGTGTACATATACTTTCCGTCATAATAGAATTTCACGGTATTTGCATCCACCCACCAACAACCGTAAGTATGGAAATCTTCTGCCGATGGGTCTGTCATATACGAAACCACATCCGAACGTTTCGCCGTATTGTCAGTACGTTTGCCTCCTTGTTCCTGATACCAATAGTGAGTATTACTGTTCATCTGCATATTCCATGTCTTGTTCCACGGATTATCAGGGTTGACACTTCTTATTATACCCATTGTTTCTATAATATCAAGTTCCTGACTGCTCCATGTCTTTATCTTCTTGCCGCCTTTCATTATTTCCTTCATTACCGGGCGGTTGGAAAGCCAAAAAGTAGACGACATGGTAGTGAGCGAAGCTTCATCCTTGTTTCATAATACCCATAATGTGCCTGGTTCTTTACAGAAGCAACCGCTCCACCGGCAAGACGATATTTATCGCCCGGCTTTCCATCAAGTCCTTCTGTTGGCGACAAAACGGTATTGATTATACGAAGACAACCTTTCTTGACACTAACATTCTCTGCCTTGAAAGTTGCAGGCGGCCGACCGTTAGTCCAATAAGGACTTTTAGCATGCCATTTAGCGGCATTAAGACGTTTACCATTGAATTCATCAGTATAATCTTCGTTAACTACCCATTTATAACCCTCAGGAGCCTCAGGCAAATTTTTTATATGCTCTTCAGCCAAAGAATATTCCTTATCATTTTTTAATGTATAAGATGACAGGAATAAAGATGCAGCAGATAAATACAATACTGTTTTTCTCATAAACTTTGTCGTTTTAGATTTTTTGTTACACGACAAAGTATATAAGTTTCATGAAAGCATTAAGGGGGATTTACATCGTAAAGGTGGGGTAAAATTCTACCACTCCCTGAAACACAATTATTTCACTCATGAAACCATGTGTTTTTACGATATATAAAACCCGACAGAAGAATAATACCGTATTACCGGCTAATTTACATAAGAATAACTTTTCAAACCGCCATATACCCCACTTTACGTCCGTACCCTCAGTCCTCGACTCCGGCAATATGTTTTCCATATCGAGATCTATGGTTTTCTGCCTCGGATTCAACCACTAACTGTCGAGCATGTGGATTGCGTATCTGTCATAGAATCTCTTTCCGAACCATATTATCTCGTCTGTGCTAAGTATGTTGTTCAGACGGATAATCCTTCCGGTATTTTACCACCTACTTCTCTTGCAAATCCTGATCTGATATAACCGGATACTCTCAATTCATTGATTTCCGACTTGTATACAGTCTGCGAAGAGGCATTGAAACTACTGCACAGACTGAACAGCAGCAGGGGAAATAATTTAACCGATTTTAACAGTAGATATTCTGTGTTCATAATATTTCATTTTAATGATTACGTTTCTGACTTTCGTCTGATGCAAAATTATGAGGTATCGGACGGGGTTGTATCTTTCAGTAAAAATCAGTAAAGTCTTGGCAAGGGGTAAAAAACTTAACATCTTGTATATAAATATATTACAAACAAGGTGCAAAGATTTTCAGTAAACGATGGCGAATACAGAACCTATATATTTACACGCCATAAAATGAAGAAAAAGCAGTAGGAAAAAAATGCGGGCAAGTTCCGGATAAAATGTGGGCAAGTTTAAGGTAAAACTTGCCCGCATTTTAGATAGAATGCGACCGCATTTAAAACAAGTAAAAAACGAAAGAAAAAAATATGTGTTCTTCACAGAACACATATTTCAAAAATAGGTATAAACACGCTAAACAATGTTAACAAAATCTATTTATAAAAAAAGCTCACATCAATAATATCTGCAACATTTTTACAATACTCCATAAATGAAGAGACCTTGGGATGATTTATACACAGAGCTATCTGTGATGTAGCGAAAAACGTCCTGTCCCGTCAAGAAACGCTGTAAGCTCAGATGGGAGGAGTATACTGCCAATACCTGGATTTACGTCAGTCAGAACGACTGTATTTACAGCTTCCACCGCTGACACATCAAGATAATCGAGTGCCGGAAGATCTGCGAAGTGCAATTTTCCTATCATATTGCCGCCTTTGCTGCCCTGAAGAGAGACACGCTCCAATGAAGAACAACCGGATATATGGATTTCACTGTCGAATATTGAAGTTTCGGAAACATCATCATTAAGTATAACAGAAGGAACAACTACCAATTGAAGCGAACTGTTATTCTCCACCCTAAGTACTTTCAATGATGATGCGGAACTTAAATCCATTCCCAAAGGTGTATCAATATTAGAGATTGAAAATACTGAAACTCCCGAAGACGGCTTGACATACGACATGGAATAATGCTTGGACTTCACTCCCGAAATGTCTACTTTTCCTCTGAAACCGGGATTTGACAATATATACTCCACACCCTCAAGGTTAGCTGTCTGCGACAGGAAAATGAGGTCGTTCCCTTCGGTTATCCTCTTCGTGACATCAATCTCCAACGATGAGACAAACACCGACGGGAAGTTTCTGTAAAGATATGAACGGAGCAAAGGATCCGGTACTCTTCGGTTTACTGTATATTCAGTGTAATTTCCATCCTCGTCCGACATCACGACAAGACATTTGTCCGTCATGGCTTTATAGAATGCAGGTATGACATCTGTATTCCATTTTGCAAAGTAAGGAAGTTTCAGATTTGTAAGACTTTTACAAAGCACCGTAGTGCCATCGGTTGAAATAAGATTGAGATACGAAGTTATGCCGTCATTGCCGCGTAAAGCTACCGATTTTATTCCTTCGGGCAGGTCAGCAAAGTCGAATATAGAAAAACTGTTACACTCAAGATTGACATCTGCGAGCGAAGGAAAACTCCTCAAACCGCTAATAGATGTAAGTTCGCATCTATCAAGTCCAAAGAAGTGGTATTGAGAACTTGATTGTCACAAATCAGCTCTCCGTTTTCGCTGAAATTAAATCCTTTCCGGGTCAAGACATCGCGTAACTTTGTATCAAAAGTCACTTCAGACACTTCAAAGTCGGAAATTTCTGTTTCATCCTTACACGAGATTATTGTGAAACAGAGAACTATCAGTACATAAAAGCTAATAAAATTCCTCATAACAATCAGTTTTGTGGTAATAAGACTATATTATCAATCCAAGCCGCGTCGTTCTGTCTTTCGCACACAATGGCACACACTACTTTTTTTCACTGTAGAATTAAAATCGAAAGATACGGCTTTATAATTGCCGGGAGAAGAAAATTCCTCTGTATATACCGTTCCTGTAGACATATCCTGTAGCATGACTTTCAACTTACATGCTCCTTCGGTCTTTACATCAGCAGAGAAGCGATAAGTCCTGCCACTCTCCATGTCAACCCTCTGCATGAGTCCTGCATGACCAGATATACAGGCTACATTATTGCCTGCATTGTCAGTCTGTACGCAAACCGTACCATAGTTACCCAATGGCTGCCATGCTGAAAGTCCTTCGCTGAAGGTTCCATTCTGCAAGGTAGAGACAGTATATTTCTCAACCTGCAGTATCATGGACGATACGTGACCTCCTCCGTCGGAAAAGGTGATGTCGACATTATTATCGCCATTCTTCAGCAGCAGTATGTCGAACGGTACTTCTATCATACCGAAAAATATATTGCGGTTGCTCTGGCCGTAGCCTTTCCAGTTGTCGGGAACACTCACAGCGGTACCATTAATCTTTACCACCGGTTTCTTGGAAGCAGAGACAGGACGGCCTATCGACATACGCAAGCTTGCTCTGCCCGAACCGGACTCGATTCCTGTGAAGGGGAACGAAAGGGATGATCCGGCGGAAATCGGTTTCAGATACTCACTGCTGTAATATTTATTGCGGATTATGGAGTTCGTGAATGCTGACGAAGACACATCTGCTACAAGGACTATGGTCTGATTTGGGACAATTGAGATGCTTTCAGGCATGGACGGGACATTCTGTTCCGTATATTCTATACCTGCGTTATAATTGACATATAGAGAACGCTTTGTGACATTCGATACATCCTTCCAGCTATTCTTATTGTTCAGATATACAGTCTGCGGGTTATCATCAAGATTATCAAGGGCGATATAGAGTCTGCCTCCATCCTTGAATGCCTGTACCTGAATATCAGGATTACTGCTGGTTATATCAACACGTTCGCCTTTTACATTCTTCCAGAGTTCGAAGAAATATTTTTTGTCATTAAGCCTCCATGTGGTATTCTTCAGATTCTGAGGATTGTCGGGAATAAACAGTGCCGCACTATATGAAGTATAATTGTTTGCAGCGGTGATATGCCACTCAGCCTTATCTGAGACAAAAGGTATTGAGATAAACAAATTGTCCTGACGTTCCATCAGATTAAACAGAAAATGATTAAACGACGAAACACTCCGCACACTGCTTATGTCATCATAGCTGTCGTCGGGCTTGCTGTTGTCAATACCTCCAAACTCGGAAATGGCAAGAGGCTTGACATGTCCGAACTTAATATAGGAATACGCCTCAACCATATCAAGAACTGCTTCGGAGTTACTTCCTGAACGTTTCGTATCGGTGCCGGTTACATTTATTCCATCATAAAGATGTACAGAGAATCCATCCATATATGCACCTGCACGATCGATGAACATTTTCATGCGGGTGTTCCAGTAATTGAAGTTCCCATCCTCCCAGGCGGGGTAGGCTGCGGCATAGCCTATCACCTTCATCTTTCCGTTAAGACGCGGATTATTGTGTATATGTTTACCTATTGAAGCATAAAAATCGACCATCAGTTCGCGCATAGCCTGTCCCTGAACGGTAAAACCGGCATCATTTGCATGAACGAACGGTTCATTGAGGGGTTCAAAAAACTCAGGTACCAGCTCGCTGTTGGAATAATACTCAGCCGACCATGCACCTGCAGCCTGAACGTCTATGCCGCCCTGTATGTGCTGTACATAGGGATGCTCTGTGGCAATATATCTTTTTACGGAAATATTTCCGCTGTATGGTTTCATCTGAGGATATTTGCCTACCTCATGCGTCTTGTTATACGCATACGAGTATGGTCCCCAGAACTTCTTCCAAGACCGACCTGATAGTCGCAAGAAACTTGCCTACATCCTTATCATCATCGGAGGTGGAATGAATATTGAAATATTTAGAACGGTCGAGTTCTGAAACACCGCTCAAAAAGCGACGGGTATTATAGTCGACAACCACCTCGTTCCTTTCCTGACAATAAATACCGGAGGAACACCTAGGGTAAATGCCGATAACAGAAAAATATATTTATAGCTCATAATTTCTTTCCTTTTAGACACAGAAACTTGTCAGTCCTGATGTGGATACATTATTTTCTCACTTTCTTATCGTAGCGTTCAGTCTGAAGAATCATAGTAGCCACACGGCCTCCATTATCCGGGAATGTTACTGACACCGAATTTTTTCCTTTTCTGATTAACCGGTAGTCGAAAGGTATTTCTATCATACCGAAGAAATCGTCTCTGCCAGTCTGGTCATATCCTCTCCAATTGTCGGGCATGTCGACTTTCTTGCCATTAACCATTATTTCAGGTTTCTTCGACATCTCGTGCTTCCTGCCTATTGACATACGCAGAACAGCTCTTCCTGTACCCGGTTTCAGACCATCGAAATCAAACACAATTGGTTTTCCGGCTTCCACCGGCTGAAGATAAGTGTTGCTATAATATTTAGTACGAACTATTCTGTTTGAATACTTTTTACGGCTGATGTCGGCACACAATATTATTGTCTCATCTTTTATAATGTCAATACTTTGAGGCATAGAGTTCAGCGTCTTTTCATCATAAACTATACCTTTATCGAAAATCATCTTCAAAGAGCGCACTGAAACATTATCTACACCCTTCCAATTCAGTACGTTTTTCAAGTTTACCTTATGTGTATAGTCATCAAGATTGTCGATAGCTATGTAAAGCCTGTCATCGTCCTTAAAAGCTGCCACCTGTATGTCCGGATTGTCGGAAACAATATCTACACGTTCGCCTTTCACATCCTTCCATAACTTGAAGAAATATTTCTTGTCGTTCAGTTTCCATGCGGTATTCTTCAAGTCGTAAGGATTGTTGGCAACAAATAAAGCAGCTCCGTATGGTTCGAAATTATATTGTTTCGTTATATGCCATTCGGCCTTGTCAGAAACAAAGGGTATTGAGATGAGCATCTTGTCTTCGCGTTCAAGAAGATTGAACAGTATATGATTGAACGAAGCGACAGTTCGTACAGAGGCTATCGGATGATATCCTTTGGAAGTGTTGTCTATTCCTCCATATTCGGTTACGGCAAGAGGAAGAACTTTCCCCAAGCGGATGAACGAGTAGTTTTCCATAAGGTCGAGAATAGCTTCGGAATTACTTCCCGAACGGCGGGAACTCTTGCCTACTATGTTTATTCCATCGTAAAGATGTACCGACAAGCCATCCATGTACTCCCCGGCACGGTCAATGAACATCTTCATAGTATTATTCCAATGGTCGAAATCGCGCAACTCCATAGCCGGATATGCCGCGGCATATCCAATGATTTTCATTTTTTCAGACTTGGCTCAGCGTGAATATGCTTTCCTGTCTGTGCATAAAAATCTGCCATGAGCATCCTCATTTCCTGACCATGCATATTGAAACATTTGTCGCGTGCATGGACAAAGGGTTCGTTAATGGGTTCGAAAAATTCAGGAACTGCCCCTTTCACATGCTTGGAATAGTATTCGGCAGCCCATGCACCCGCCTTCACTGGTCTATGCCCCATTGTATGGTACGCGCGTTGGCATGTTCCGTAGCGACATATCGTTTTGTTTCCTTCAAATCAGTGTAGTTCAAAGGCTTTTCTGAAAAAGGATATTCGCCAACCTTTTTTGTCTTGCCATATGAATAAGAGAACGGTCCCCAGAAAGAGCGGCCGATTCCTACACCGTAATCTGCAAGAAATTTCCTGACATCTGGATCAGAATCTTTAGATGTGTGTATATTGAAATATTTACCTCTGTCAAGTGCCGATACATCATTCAGGTATCTCTGAGTGGCATAATCCACTGTGACAGTAGTGTTATAAGTCTTATTCTCGGAAGATGATAAAGGAAAAACCGAGAAAGACAAACACACAGACAAAGCTGTAAGAATTATGTTATTCATTGTATTATCAAAATTTAAAAGGCAGAGAACACTCCGATAGTTCAATTAAAGTATTCCCTGCCATTAAGATTATCACTTCTGTTTAAACACTAATATCAGAAATCGGCCGGTTTGAGTACATCGTTCAGCACCACTTCATATTCAACTTCTGTTCCGTCGTTTTCAGTAACAGTAAGATGGCCGTAACCGCCACTTGAGTTATTTTCTTTCTTACCTTCAAACATGAACATTCTCTTCTTCGTCACTTCCTGTTCTTCTTTATCGCCTGTTTCAGGATTGATAACTTCTTCCTTTTCAGTATAGACTTCATTGAAAGAGAATGAGAGATATTTTTCTGTATCCGAATTGATTTTCAGCCACTCGGGCAATTCCGAAGGAGCCTCAGACGACTCGGCAAAGAACTCGATCTTATTCATTCTCAAAGTCTGATAGTCATTCTTCCAGCAATGAGGTCGAACAATTCGCGATAAACAGAAAACTTGGAAACCTCGCCTGTCTTTCCTGTTTCCACATTCTTGAGATAGGTAAGTTCATACACGGGAGTAGAATCAAGTTCTACCTCAGCCCATTTGTCATTATCACATGCTCCGAACAAAACCAAAGCACATAAGAATGTAATTGTCTTATAAATTTTATCTATTAGCTTCATTGTTACTATAATTTATTATGGTCTTACTTCAATATATCCGAAGAATATATCGTCAAAATAAATATTATCCTTAAAGGCATTAAAGCGCATACTGAGCAATATATTGTCCATTTCAGCCTTTGAAGTCACAGTGGTTGTGGCCGACATCCATTTGCTGTCGGAGCCATTCACAATGCCGCACCATGGTTTATTGCTCTGCCATGTCATATCTTCAGCTCCTTCTTTACCTGCCGGAACGAAATACGGACTCATACCCTTACCCTGTTTATACCCCGGTGTATAATATTTGTAGCTGAAAGTATATGTACCTTTACCACCAGTAAATGTCTTGGAGAGTAATGCCCTGCATCGGTCAAATGCTTCGACAAACATACATTTTGCACTGTTGTTTATTCCATCCTTCAGAGGATTGTCCACAACCTGTGAAGGAACTACAGGATGTGTTTTGGTATCGGCATCAATAACTTCCAGTCGGCATATGTGTCAGGATTTTCAAAATCTTCATCCAGGAACGCACCAAAAGTAGTCGCTACGTTTGGAGCTGTAGCCTTTATCTCAAGGTTCTGATTTCCAACCAACGCTTCAGTTAAAGTTCCTGTAAGGGTCAGTTCATCTGTGTTATAGATTTTCTCAACCAAAGTAAGAATAAGTTCATATCTGCTTTGCTTGTTTACTTCTGCTGCTGTGATGTTTACGCTACCCCTGACAGCTGACGGTCTGTTATACGAGTTGGAGTAAGTAAGCTTTAGAGATGATGGATTTATCTCTTTATATCCAAACTCAGAATTATCCAAATCTATAGCAATGTGTGTTTGGTCAATCTGACGGATGTTATAAGTAATAGGATCATCACTAGGTACTACTGTAATAGCCAAAGGCACAACAAGAGTTTTTGGCGAAGCTTTTGGAGTGTACTTACCTTTACCCTCACTGGCAGAAGTTCTTTCTATTGTCATGGAAAGAAGCAATGGCTTATCGCTGAATTTCTTTGCAGTGAACTGGTATGGAGTGTCAAAACTGGTTAATTCGTCATTTACGCCAGTATCCGCACATTTGAAAGTCCATTTGTTAGGCAATCCGTATGAATCGTCCTTAATATAGACAGACTTACCATATTCAAGTTCGTATTTTTCGTATTCGGGAGCTTCCTCAGTTCCACCGACTATTCCGGTCTTTATTTCCTGTGTACACTCCGGATCACTGTATACCTTTACGGCCGGTACGAGGTTAGGATCATACACGCGGATATGGAAAGTTGTATCCATCACATATACATCACCCTCCTGCTTAGCATAACAATATTTTTTGATATATCCTCCGGTATTGTCGTCATACACCGAATATGGATATACAACCTGTCTGCGGAAAGTATTGCACAAACGTACCGTATGGTCACCGGGTTTAGTGAAATACACATGTATGGTTTTCAAATCGTTGGTATGAGGGATGGATTCATCAATCAGGTTTGTATAGTCTGTCTGTCCCCACTCCATCTTACCATTAAGGAACTTTGTACCATCATCCGACACAACCCACTGATGCGACAACATGCCTTGGGATAAGTCCATTATACTTATATAGTTATTAAGATTCAGCTGAATAGGTGAAACGTTTTCCTGATCTGTACTCACATGCCAGGTACATTCAGCCACGTTATTCAACGGTTCAAACTCATCATCCTTACAAGATGTCAGAACCGAGATTAATGAAAGAGCAATATATAAAAATCTATTTTTCATCGTATTTATTTATTAATATCAGGATTTGATGTAATTTCTATATTTGGAATAGGCCAGTATGCCACTTGCGGACCGTAGTTCAATGATGCTTGGAAATAATCCACAAAAGCGTTTCCTCTCTTTTCTGGCGGCAGCTCATAAAATCTGTACTGCTTTCCAAAGTTGAATGCTGATACCAAAGCATTAGGGTCATCAGGATTAGGCTTAAGATATTTGGTCTGAATCATACAGTACTTATATTCGTCGGATGCCAACTGATCAAACCTTTCCTTAGTTATATTCCAGCGTCTCAAATCAATGACACGTATGGCATGTCCTTCCATACACAGTTCAAGAGGACGTTCCACATACATCAGATGATTCATTACATCACTTGCAGCATATTCCTTCTCATCGTATGTATATCTCTTGAATTCTCCCTGTTCCGATTTTCCGATAAGCACAACTCCAGCACGGTGACGTACCTTGTTGATGGCATTGATAGCTGACTGAACATTTCCATCGCTTGCACCGCCTTTAATCAGACATTCTGCATACATCAGATATATATCTGCCAAACGGATAAGACGATAGTTTATTCCTGAGGCCATAGCAGGCTTAAATTCAGTTTCACTCTTACGTGTATCCCAATTTGATAATTTTCTGAAATACGCTGAAGAGCCACGGTTGAATTTTGATACCTGTTGTGGGAGAGACTGATAATATATCAGACTTTCATCGCCGTTTATTGCAAGAGAGGCAGATGCACGCATGGAATAGCTTCTGAGGCGATATGCCTGACCGTCTTCCCATTTAAATTCCGGAACTATGTCATCGTAGCCGGTAATCTTATTGTATAAAACTTTATTATCTCCGACAGTTGAGACGAGTCGTTCGCGTACTCCAACATATTTTCCTGCTGTTGCATCCCACGTATAAACGTACGTTCTGTTATATACGACACCCTGACGGTCCACCTGCGAGCTGAAAGTTGTTCCCAACTGGTCGTATATAATATCCCTATGTTCAGGATCACCATAATTGTCGGACTGCATTTTTATCCAGTTACGTTCATCAAGTCTGTCCACCGGCTCTGTTTCGAATGCTTCAACAAGCCAAAAAGCAGGAACAGTGTTAAGCCAGGCATCGCCCAAGCCATTTACATTCATTCCCCATATATTATATAAGGTAGACTCCGACCATGTACCGAATTCTGTATTATACTGTGTAGAATAGGAAACCTCGAGAATAGATTCCGAATTGAATTCATTGGCAGCAGTAAAATTATCGACTATGTCATCAACCAAAGCAAAACCTCCATTATCAATAATATCCTTAAAATATTCGGCAGCTTTATTATACTCTTTATCATAAAGGTAGCTTTTGCCTAATATTGCCTTTACAGCCCAAGAGGTGATACGTCCCAAATCGGTTTTCTCCCATTTGTCATTCAAGCCAAGGTCAAGAGCTTTCTGTAAATCTTCTCTGTAATATTTCTTGATTTCATCACTTGGTGTAACCTTTTTATAGTAATCTTCTTCTACCTCTGCAATTTCATTAATATAAGGAACATTACCATTATTGAATGAATTATTGAGATAAAAATAAAACAAGCCACGCAAAGAATATGCCTGTGCCTCAATCTGAGCAAGCTTGGTTATTTGAGGTTCATCTGTAACATTTGGACGGATTTTCTCTATACTGGCCAGAACCTGATTCGCACGGAACACACCAGTATACAGTGCAGACCATTTACCACGGACTGTTCCGTATGAATCATTAAAGGTTTGCTTATAGGCTTCGTTATCAAACTGCTTTCTGTCCTTATTACCTTCAACTGCTATATCACTTCTACGGTTCTCATCGAGCGGATGATAAATATTGGTATTTTTCAAAGCATTATATACAGCAGCCAGTCCTTTCTCGCAGTCGCCTATTGTTTTATAAAAATTCTGTGTTGTCAGCTGATGTATGTTTTCCTGCGTAAGGAAATCGTCGCATGAAACCAATGTCATGCCCGACATCAACAGACTGAATACTATTGTTTTATATCTGAAGTTCATATATTTATATTATTAAAAGTTAGAAATTAATCTGGAATCCGCCACGCATCTGGATACTTATAGGATATGTTCCATAGTCCAAACCACGACGTGACAATCCATTACTACCGACCTCAGGGTCGTATCCGTCGTATTTTGTCAGTGTAAGAAGATTATCGCTGCAACGTATAAACGGAACTTGCCCAATCCAAGCTTTGATACCCAACTCTTGGGGAATGAATATCCTAACATAATATTTTTAAGTCTGACAAATGAACCGTCCTCAATCCACATATCAGTATGAGCACGATAGTTGTTATGACCCTCTGTACGATAAGAAGGAATGGTAGAGGTATAGTTGGTAGGGGTCCACATGTATATCAGTTCCTTATTGGTTCTTCTTTGATATGTATATATCTTCGTACCGTTTATTATTTCATTTCCAACTGAAGCATACCAGTTCATAGAGAAATCGAAGCCTCTATAGTCGGCCGAGAAGTTCAAACCAAGTTCATAATCCGGCATACCACTACCGGCATAAACACGGTCGTCATCATTAAGAACACCATCATTATTGGTATCGATATACATAAGGTCACCCATACGGCACTTGACTGTAATTTCTGATATTCTGCAAGCTTCTGTTCAGTATTGATTACCCCTGCGGTTGGCATAACAAAGAAAGCACCGGCTTCATATCCTTTCTTGATTGCAGTTACATAATCACTTCCTGATGAAACAGGTTTACCGTCGGGGAAGAAATATAACTCATTTTTTCCTGCCATAGACACAATCTCATTCACGTTTTTGGTAAATGTACCAGTCAAGCTGTAATTAACACCACGTATTTTGTTGCGGTGAGTAAGTGAAAACTCAACACCACGGTTTTCCATATCTCCGGCATTCAATGTAACAGTTGAACTCTGGCCCCCTCCATTTGACGGTGGCACGACCATCGGGAAAAGCATATTCTTCTTGTTACTCTTGTACAAATCAAGACCTAAGATAAGCTTGTTATTATATAAAGCCATGTCGATACCGGCATTAAGCTGCTGGGTTGTTTCCCATTTCACATTCGGATTGGCAAATCCCAATTGGGTAAAACCATTTGCAAGAATTTCGGAAGTTCCGGTACCAAAAGTATAGTCGTAGTTTTTGTATATAGCTGGTGCGTATGAATAATCAGGGAAGTTCTGATTACCGGTAGTACCATAGCTGAATCTTAATTTTAACGAATTTACTAGCCACCTGAATCTGTCGAAGAATGATTCCTCAGAAATATTCCATCCTACAGACAATGACGGGAACAATCCCCAACGATTTTCTTCGGAGAACTTAGATGAACCGTCGCGCCTGATACTGGCACTTGCCATGTATTTGTCTGCATAGCTATATTGTAGACGACCCAACATACCAACCATTGTACTGATACGGTCCTGTCCCCACTGGCCACTGCCTGTACCCACAGTCATATCGGATGTTCCCGCATTTAGGTTCGGAATCTCGTTAGTAACCAAATCCATTATACTGGCATAGAACATCTCGTATGTATATTTCTCCATACTGAAACTCCGGTAAATTTAATATCATGCTTTTTTATCTTCTTATTATAATTTACCATTGTTTCCCAAGTGAGACTGGTATTCTTTGAATGAGTATCTTTTAATTGCGAACGGTAATTAGAGCTGGTTACCTTTTCGCCTTTCTGATTATATACCTCAAACTCAGGTCGAATTGAGACAGCTTTCTGATTGTTATATCCAAAGCCCAAACGTGTGGAAACATTCAGTCCGGGAATTACATTATAAGCAAGATAAAAATTACCGTTAAATGATTCTGTGTCCTTATGATTTTCCTCTTTCAATCTTCCCAATGTATAACTTACGCCCTGTAAATCTGCAGGATCGCCAGCTGCATTTACTATACTTGCCTGTGGATAAATCTGAGAACGAGTAGGCGAGTAGTCATAACATTCGTTCAATAACCCCCAAGCCGGAGATAACTGGTTTTCTATCTTCATAGCGATGTTAGTGTTGATAGTCCATTTCCGCGCTGAAATGTGTATTCGAACGAATATTATATCTTTTGTAATCGGAATTTATCAACACACCTTTCTGGTCGAAATAGTTCGCGGTAAGGTTATATGTCAAATCTTTCTTGCCGCCATTCGCAGTAACAGAATAATTCTGTATTGGCGCGTTATTATTGACTACATATTCATATAAACTAGAGTTGTTGAAGAAATTCACAGGATATGTTTTCAGATTAGACCAGGCCAGGTCGTCTGTATTCTGGTTTCCTTCCATCATTCTGTTAGACATCACTTTTACAAATATACTCTCGTTGGCATCAAGCAAATGAATATTCGAAGTAATGTGCTGTACACCATAATATCCGTCGACAGCTATCTTCATTTCTCCTTCCTTACCCTTCTTTGTGGTAATAAGGATAACACCGGAAGCACCGCGAGTACCATAAATGGCAGCCGAAGCAGCATCCTTAAGAATATCTATACTTGCTATTTCGCTACTACTCAATCCCGGGTCGCCCTCGAACGGGACACCATCGACAACATATAAAGGAGAACTGTCGCCTGAGATAGAACTTAAACCACGAATCTGGATGTTGGATTTGGCTCCAGGCTCACCAGAACTTGCCTGAACGTTAACTCCGGCAACCATACCCTGAAGAGCTGTACCCAAGTCGGAAGTACTGATCTTAGTAATCTCATCTGAGTTTACACGTGCCACTGCACCTGTCACCTCTTTTTTACGCATTGAGCCATAACCTACAACAACCACTTCATCCAACACTTTTGTGTCTTCCTGAAGCTTGATATTATAAATCTGACCATTCTTGATTGCAGCTTTTACAGTTTTATACCCAACAAAACTGAACACTAAGTTACCTTTAGTCGGTACCCCTTGAAGAACGAAATTACCATCCATATCAGTAATAGTTCCAAGAGAAGTACCTTCAACTTGAACAGCTGCGCCTATAACTTCAAGGTTATTGGCAGCATCAATCACCTTTCCTTTAACTGTTATCTTCTGTGAATACATAGACAATGTATAGAAGATAAGCATCACGAACAACATGTACCTGCCATGGTACCATTTTTTTCTGATTTCTCATTTGTAAAAATTTTTAATTTAGCAATAGGTTATGAAATTCCTTTTATAACTGACGCTAAATTATTTATTTATAATGGTACAAAAGGGGAGAATTATATATTTAAAAAGGGGGTAAAATTTTACCCCCACTTTATATTAAGAATCCAAATCGGTCTGTATACTCTGTTCTTTGTACTGTTGCGGCAATACACCGAATTCTTTCTTGAAACATTCTCTGAAATACTTCAAATCATTGAACCCTACATCGTATGTCACCTCTGATACAGAATACCGTCCTGTCTTCAACAGTTCTGCCGCTCTCTTCATTCTTATTGAACGTACAAAAGCATTGGCTGTTACTCCCATAAGTGCTTTCAGCTTCTTGTTCAGAACCAAGGCCGTCACGCCAAGACCTTTACATATATCCTCTATCTGGAACGAAGAGTCTGTAATGTTGTCCTCTATTATCTTTACAAGTTTCTCAAGGAACTTTATCGTCGGTAGATGTAGTGCTTACCTCGGAATCTTTATTGCCGGAACTTCTTGTGTTGAAGATCCGCTTCCTGT
>ENA-OQCN01000194-OQCN01000194.1-human-gut-metagenome-genome-assembly--contig:-NODE-194-length-31951-cov-2.957988_pt1 | contig 31951 bp, 35 predicted proteins | sample MGYA00242497_ERZ504576 | MGnify/ENA primary metagenome ERZ504576 (study PRJEB26092, sample SAMD00036296) | human gut metagenome | host: Homo sapiens | study: EMG produced TPA metagenomics assembly of...
CTTATTTTCCAAAAATCTGCAATACAAATACAAAATATTTACAAACAGAATATAGCAAAATAAAAAGGGAACCCGTCAGGGATTCCCTTTGAAAAATATCAGTTGTTAATTTCGTGCTTTTGTTTTGAATATTCACGGTAAAGTGTTTCACTTATTGCCATTTTTTGAATTATATTTTTGACTGTATTGTCAAGTCCGCTGTTTTCGCTGTAGTCGGCAGGGTAAATGTAATCAACTCTGCCACGCTGTAATAAATCTTCTACTTTTGCGTCTTTTTTTTGATATACGGCAATGGAATATCCTCCGTATGCTTTCATCATTTTCATACACGGTACATCGGAAAGACCGTCGCCGATATAAATCATATTGCAAAAAGGAATACGCTTGCTGTCGTCGGGCATTGATTTGTTGAGGTCGTTATCGTTGGCAACATCAAGAACACCTTTGTTTATGCGGTACACAAATTGAGTTTTATTTGTGTAATTAACATCGGTTTTCGGCCATATTCCGTTGCCGTTTTCATCGTAAAGAAATTCACAGGCGAAAATACTTTTAAATTCGTTCGCAATATCCGTACCTTCGATAATCTCTTTAAGACCGGACGAAATAACATAGTGTTCGACACATACACCGAGTTTTTTACCGAAATTGTTTATTCGTGAAAACCATTTTGAAACTCCGTCAAAAAGTTCGACTTTTTTGCCTGTTTCAACAAGTTTTTCTCTTAATAAAGGAATGTTCTTATCTTTAGATATTTTAACCATTGCATACATATATGCAAGGATTGAATCCATATGCTCCTTGTGCCCGATTTCGTTGGCGTAATTCCAAAACTCTTCCTCGGTTATGCCAAGACTCGGAATAAAGCCGTATCCCTGCATATCTTTTGTACAAAGCGTTTTATCAAAATCATACATTATTGCAATAATAGGCTTTCCGTTCATAATAATCCTCTTAATTGGCAGAATATGTTGTAATTTCTACAGAAGTTACTTTTACATCTTCCGTAGGTTTATTTGTCGATGAGTCAACAGCTACAGATGCGATTGAATCCACTACATCCATTCCCTCAATTACCTGTGCAAATACGGTGTGACCTCTGTCAACTGCATTGTAAGCGCCGTCAAGGTATGGGTTACCGCCGTTATCGTCATAAAGCTTTTGATGTCATCACTGATTACATCTGTGTTGTAGCAGTATGTGCCGTACTGCTGAACAAAAGCGGAGAAAAGCTCGGAATCTTTATAATTTTCAAGCTGTGCTTTAATGTTTGCCCACTGATTTTCAAAGGCAGAAAAACCGCCGTTCTTTTTATAAGCTTCGGGTGTGGTCTGATTGATAAAGAACTGACTTCCGTTTGTGTCAGGACCGCTGTTTGCCATTGATACCGCACCTCTTATGTTAAAGAGTTTGTCGCAGAATTCATCTTCAAAACTTTCACCGTATGAGCTTGTGCCGCCTGTGCCGTCGGCATTTTCGTAGTCACCGCCCTGAATCATAAAATCATTGATTACTCGGTGGAAAATGGTGTTGTCATATTTGCCCTCTTTGGCAAGATTAATAAAGTTTGTAACGGTTTTTGGCGCTTGGTCCGCAAAAAGGCGGAGCTTTATGTCACCCTTTGAGGTGTGCATAATCGCAATAGTGTCGCCGTCGTTAGGAGCGTTAAGCTGGAAACCTACTTTATTGTCGTCGTGATTTATAGAAGGATTAATACCTACGGTTGACGGAACAATGCCCATATCTTCAAGTGCGGATACGGCAGGCTGTCCGACTTTTGCTTCGTCAATTGTGGCAACGGCAGCGGAAGTTGCTTCTGTTGCTTTTGAATTTTCGGATTCGCTTTTATCGTTTGAGCAACCGACTGCAAATGCAGGAATAAGTGCAAGTGCCGCAATAAGGCACAAAGTTTTTTTAATTCTGTTGTATTTCATAGTGTATTGATTCCTTTCGGTACATATTTATACATTTTTATCATAACATACTTTAAGAAAAAATGCAACTTTTTAAGCAAATGAGCCGCTTTTGCGGCTTCTTTAAGATTGATTTAAAAAATAAATACCTGTATTGTTTTATTATGTTTTGTGTGTTACAATAATAAAGTATAGCTATGCGGTCGGTTTTGAATTTATGATTTAACAGAGAGCTTTTATTAAATGATTTGCAGTATTTAAAATAAATCCGATTGCATTGAATGTATAGGGGTTATACTATGATAGAATTAGAAAAACTTAACAGAAACGAGGCAGTGCGTTATCTCGGAGGAGCGGGAATCAGGCTTAATTACCGAATGGATGTACTGATGGATGAATGTGAAAAGGCTGTGCTTGAAAAAGCGTCGCCAAAATATCTTTATGTAGAAAAGGATTTGCCGTGCCCGCAGATTATGGGTGGAAAAGATATAGAATCACACTTAAACGGTTGTGAAAAAGCTATTGTTATGTGCGCCACCGTCGGTTCAGAGGTGGACAAACTCATCAGAATTTCGCAGATTTCCGATATGGCCCGTGCTGTGGTAATGGACAGCCTTGCAAGTGTTGCCGTGGAGCAGGTCTGCAATGCTTTTGACAAGATAATTGCGGAAAAATACAGCGATTATAATATGACATTTCGATTCAGCCCGGGCTACGGAGATTATCCTATTGAATTGCAAAAAATAATTTTGCAAATGCTTGATGCACCAAAGAAAATAGGGCTTTGCACAAACGATAACTTTTTGCTTACACCGACAAAGTCTGTTACGGCGGTGCTGGGACTTTCAAAAAATCCTATAGAAAGAAAAAAGCGTGGCTGTGCCATCTGTAATATGAGAGAAACCTGTAAATTCAGGAGAAAGGGACTTCATTGTGGGGTTTAGAGAATTATTAAAGGAAAAAGAATTTATTATACTTGACGGTGCGACAGGCACTATGATTCAAAAAAGCGGTGTACAGTATGACGAAGTGCCCGAAACGCTTAACATTACACATCCCGAACTTATTGCGTCATTTCATAAAGCTTATGTAGATGCGGGCGCAGATGTTGTGTATGCAAACACCTTTGGTGCGAATGCGTACAAACTTGAGGGATGCGGCTACAGTGTTGAAGAAATTGTAGGAGCAGGTATCAGCATTGCTAAAAACGCTGTCGGTGACAGAGCGCTTGTTGCCCTTGACATCGGTTCAATCGGTCAGTTGCTCGAACCTGCGGGTTCGCTTACTTTTGAACAGGCTTATGAATATTACAAACAGCTTATCCTTGCAGGTAAAGACGCTGATGTTATAGTTTTTGAAACTATGACGGATCTTTATGAACTTAAGGCCGCTGTACTTGCCGCAAAGGAGAACAGTGACAAGCCAATATTCACCACTATGACATTTGAGCGTAATATGCGTACTTTTACAGGCACATTGCCGTCTGCTTTTGCCGTAACTATGGAAAATCTCGGCGTTGACGCTCTCGGCGTAAACTGTTCGCTTGGACCTGATGATCTTGAGCCGATTGTAAGTGAGATTTCCAAGTACACAAATCTTCCTATTGTAATTAAGCCGAATGCAGGTTTGCCGGACCCTAACACCAATGAATACGATGTTATGCCCGATGATTTTGCAAAGTCATCTCTGTCACTGTTAAAGTACGGTGTTAAAGTTCTCGGCGGCTGCTGCGGTACAAATCCCGAATATATAAAGGCTCTTAAAGACGCTCTTGCAGATAAAAAATATCAGCCGTCAAAAAGTCAAGTTGATACAATAGTATGCAGTGCAAGTTCTGTTGTTGAAGTTAATCATCCGAGAATTATCGGCGAAAGAATCAACCCTACAGGCAAAAAGCTGTTTAAACAGGCACTTGTTGATAATAATATTGATTACATTCTCACACAGCACTTAGTCAGACGGGCGCAGGTGCGGAAATTCTTGATGTCAATGTAGGTCATCCCGAAATTGACGAAAAGCAGATGATGGTGCGTGTGCTCAAAGCAATTCAGAGTGTTTGCGATGCACCTCTGCAGATTGACTCTACCAAACCCGATGTACTTGAGGCAGGACTTCGTGCTTATAACGGCAGACCGATTGTAAACTCGGTAAACGGTGAGGAAAAGAGCCTTAGCACGGTTTTACCGCTTGTTAAAAAATACGGTGCTTGCGTTGTCGGTCTTACACTTGACGAAAACGGTATTCCAAAGACAGCGGAGGGCAGATTTGAAATTGCAAAAAGAATTGTAGAGAGGGCAGAGGCAATCGGCATTGACAGAAGAGATGTGTTTATCGACTGCCTTACGATGACGGTTTCTGCCGAACAGTCTGCCTGCAGACAGACGCTTAATGCTTTGCACAGAGTAAAAACCGAACTTGGCTGTAAAACCTGTCTCGGTGTTTCAAATATTTCATTCGGACTTCCGAATCGTGACCTTGTTACAAGAACTTTCCTTACTATGGCTCTTGAAGAGGGACTTGACTTACCGATTATTAACCCGAATATTGATTCTATTACGGGTGCGGTAAGAGCATACCGTGTGCTTGACGGTATTGATAAAAACTCTATGGATTTTATTGCCGCATATAACGATGCGGTACAAGCACCTGCCGCAAATAATAATTCTGCCGCATCCGATTTGGATATTATGACCGCTGTTTTCAACGGCTTGAAAAAAGAAGGTGCGTTGCTTACCGAAAAAATGCTTGCTGAAACAGGCGACGCAATGAAAATAGTAAACGAAATGCTTATTCCTGCTCTTGATAAGGTGGGAGAGGGTTTTGAAAAGAACAAAATCTTTTTACCGCAGCTTATTCAGAGTGCAAATGCCGCACAGGCTTGCTTTGATGTAATTAAATCACATATTTCCAAAACAAGCGGAGAAACCGTAAGCAAGGGCAAAATCATTGTTGCAACCGTTAAGGGTGATATTCACGACATAGGAAAGAACATTGTAAAAGTATTGCTTGACAACTACGGGTATACGGTTGTTGACCTTGGCAAAGATGTTGACCCTCAACTTGTTGTCGATACTGCAATTGAGCAGGATATAAAGATGATTGGTTTGTCTGCTCTTATGACAACTACCCTTAAGAGTATGGAAGATACAATCAAACTTGTAAGAGAAACAAAAGAATTACAGAATCCCGACGGAAGCAGTAAATGCGTAATTTTTGTCGGCGGTGCTGTACTTACGGAAGAATATGCTATGAAAATCGGCGCTGACTACTATTGCAGAGATGCTAAGGAAAGCGTAGATACGGCTAAAAAGGTATTAGGTTAAAACAAAATGGCAGTTCCGAATCAGGAATTGCCCTTGGTTATATTTATTATGCAAATTTCAGTTCTCAAATGACGAAATCTATAGCATTTAATAACTGTTATATTTTGTTATGGAAAACTCGTTAATCCATTGAAAATGCTAAACTTTTCATTGGTGTTCTGTCCATCACATCTTGTATCGTGTTATATCATTTTACCCTTGATTACGAACTCATAAGGGAAAATACAAGGGAAAGAAAATCTGGTGGCAACTAATAACAAATTATAAAAATGGCAATTGGAACTGGATGAAATGCTTTTAATACATTGTCGGTTATAATGACGATGTTACTGCGTTTTTTGCAAAAGTGCAAAAGATATAAAAGAGGTGGAAAATTATTGAAATATAACGAATTATATCATACAATAGTAGTGTTTTTGTACAAGTCAATTTGATAGAAAAGGGGGAGAGAAGGAACTGTGTATTTCGATTTGTATAACCAAAATATAGGCAAACTTATGGAATATGAATAATGGACTTATAGTATATAGTTTCAAGAAAAAACAACCAGATGAAGTACCAGTACCAGTGCCGGTTCCTGAAGAAGAGAAATATGATAACTATGTATATGTTCCGCAATATCAACCATCACAAGAGATACAATTTTGGGGAACTGTAGCAGCTGTTCTTATAGTTGGAGGAACACTTGCAGAAGATGTGATTACAGGTGGTGGCGGAATTGCAGATGATGCCGCATCATTCTATCTTGCATACAGGTTGACGTTTGGACTATAACAAAGGAGATTTTTTATGTCGTTTAATTCACAATTTAAACTTATTTTTGGTGAAACATTTCAAACAGAGGGTTTTCGATATTGCTCAAAATTGAATGCTTTTGTTAAAATGCTCAACGAAGATTTGATGGCTTTTTTTGGAGTAAAAACAGCTCCGGCATGGAATAAAGGGGCAAAAGGATTTTTCCTTACTGCAGGAATTATTTCTACCTATCATTCTTCTATCGATAAAAAAATCAATATTGTATGCTGGACAGGATTTAAATTCATTCCTTCCACGAAATGAAGCAAGAGTAAGTTTTGAATATACCGAAGATACAATGGAAGAGATTATTTCAGCGACGGCTTTATATGTGAAGGAACGTTTGATGCCTATATTCAATCAAGTTTATGATTTAGATTCTTTTATTGATTTTTTAAAGGAATATTCGATTAATAAATTGCGCGCATGTGATACTTTTGAAGGGGAATCTCTTGTCTTGATTAAAACAGATAACCATGATGATTTTCAAACGTATTTCCAGCAGCATCTGGATGAATTATACGCACAAATTGATGCAGGAAATGTTGGTGATGGCTATACGAAAGAAATGGCTTATGATGATTTGTTTCATGGTATTATCGAAAGTATTGTATATCCTCGGGATAAAGTATATTCTGACAAGAGTTTATATAATGAGGCGCTGGAAGAGGCTGAGAGAAGAAAAAGTGAAAATATGAAAAAATTATATAGCTATCAAATATTGAAGAACTGATTACTATAGCAATTAATCAAATTGATTTCAATAATGGAAGTTTAGTGTGATTTCTTGATGATGAGTGTTCTGAACTTCATTTTTGAAAAAATTAAGCAATGACTATTGCAAGAGCAAATAAAGCAGAAAAAATAATTAAAGGTAGTCTTTTCTTTGTTTTCTTCATAAAAATGTCCTTTCTTTAAGAATAATGTTATATTGTTTATAAAATTATATTATATCTAAATTAAGTATTTGTCAAATTAGGTAAAAAAAACACATATTTTATCTACGCAAATAAGAAAAGAGCATTGCTTTGCAATTTGACAAAAAATTAAATTTGATGTATAATATTGTGTGTTAATTTGTATAATATTTTAAAATTAGACGATATGTTTGTATTAAATTTTATATAATCAGATAAAATTTGCAGGGGACAATTAAAAAATGAAAAAAATAAATTATCGTAAGCTTATTCTTGCTTTGGCTGATGTTTTTATTATTGTGGTAAGCGGTATTGTGCTTAATTTTGCTATGTCGCTTATATTTCCGGAACTTTCGGAAGCAAGCAGAGGACTGTTATATACAATAATAGTAAACTTAGCACTGTGTATGCTTATTATGTACGGTGCAGGTGCGTATAAAAGACTTTGGCGATACTTTAATGAAAAGGATTACTTGGTTTGCGGTTTGGCGATGTTCGCAGGCTTCGCTTTGGGCTATCTTATTATGTCGATTTTGCAGATACAGCAATCTGTTTTGTTTGTTGCTTTATATGCAATTCTCGCAACAGGCGGAGTGCTCTTATTCCGATTTATATTTAAGCGTACTTTCCTTAATTTAATTGAAGACGGCAGAGCGGATAATTGTGAGCGTACGCTTATTGTTGGCGCAGGCAATGCAGGCAGAATGATTCTTACCGAAATTCAGAATGCAAGTTATGACGAAAACAGTCCCGCACGCAATCTTATTGCGGTAGGTTTTGTTGATGATGATGAAACAAAACTTAACAGAAGCATTAACGGTGTGCCTGTTCTCGGTTTTTGCAGAGAAATTTCTAAGATTTGCAATGATAAAAAGATTACAAATATTATTGTGGCTGTTCCGTCTTGCGAAGAAGAGGAAAAGCGCAAAATCCTTGATTATTGTTCGGAAACTACTTGTAAAATCAAGATAATTCCTTATTTGAGCGAGCTTTTGTTTGACGATAAGCACACAGAGCTTATTTCACAGGCTAAAGAAATTAAAATTGCAGACTTACTTGGCAGAAAGCGATTGAATTTGATAAAAAAGAAATAAAAGAATTGGTTACGGGAAAAATCTGTATGGTTACAGGCGGCGGCGGTTCTATAGGCAGCGAGCTTGTAAGACAGATTGCAAAGTATTCGCCTAAGCAGGTAATTATTGTTGACATATACGAAAATAACGCATATGATATTCAGCAGGAACTTGTGCTTGAGTACGGCAACAAACTTAATCTTGTAACTTTGATTTCATCTATCCGTGATTACGACAAAATGGAACTGATATTTAAAACATATCGTCCTCAGCTTGTATTTCACGCAGCTGCCCACAAGCATGTACCTCTTATGGAAACCGTGCCGGAAGAGGCAGTTAAAAATAATATTTTCGGTACTTTTAATGTTGCAACACTTGCAGAAAAGTACAAAGCCGATAAATTTGTTATGATTTCAACCGATAAGGCTGTAAATCCGACCAATGTTATGGGTGCAACCAAAAGAGCATGTGAAATGATAATTCAGCACAAGGCTCAGCACAGCACTCATACCGAATTTGTAACCACTCGTTTCGGTAATGTTCTTGGGTCAAACGGTTCGGTTATTCCCCTGTTCAGGCGTCAGATTGAAAGCGGTTCACCTGTAACCGTTACTCACCCTGACATAATCAGATATTTTATGACTATTCCCGAGGCTGTTTCGCTTGTTCTTGAGGCAGGCGCTATGGCTCACGGCGGCGAGATTTTTGTTCTTGATATGGGTGCGCCCGTAAAGATTACAACTCTTGCCGAAAATCTCATTCGTATGTACGGCAAGATTCCATATAAAGATGTTCCGATTGTTTTCACGGGCTTAAGACCGGGCGAAAAACTTTTTGAGGAACTTTTGATGGACGAAGAAGGACTTAAGTCTACCGCAAACGAAAAGATATTTATCGGTAATCAGATAAATATCAATTCCGCAGAACTGCTCAAAAAACTTGATGAGCTTAAAGTTGTTGCTAACAGCAACGACAGCGAAAAAACGGTAGAACTTCTTGCGGATCTTGTACCTACTTTTAACCATAAGACAAACTGATATATTTATTCATCAGCAAAGGAGAGAATACATAATGTGTGGTATTGTTGGATATGTTGGACCTAAAGACTGCAGTGATGTGCTTGTAAGCGCACTCACAAAGCTTGAATACAGAGGTTATGATTCAGCGGGTATAGCTGTTTTTGGAAAAAACGGTATTGAAACAGTTAAAACAAAAGGTAAACTTAAAAATCTTGTTGACAAGATGGCAGTTGAGGGTAAACCGGAGGGTCATGTAGGTATAGGCCATACAAGATGGGCAACTCACGGTGAGCCGTCAGATGTAAACTCACATCCGCACAGCGGCGCAAGAGTTACCATTGTTCATAACGGAATTATTGAAAATTACATTGAATTAAAAGAATTTTTAACATCAAAGGGCAGAACTTTCCTCAGTGATACAGACACCGAGGTTGTTGCACAGCTACTTGATTATAAGTATAACGGAAATCCGCTTGAAACTATCGACAGCGTAATGGCTGAACTTAAGGGTTCTTTTGCTCTCGGTATTATGTTCAAAGATTTCCCGGACAGAATTTTTGCCGTAAGAAGAGAGAGTCCGCTTATTGTTGGCGTAGCTGACGGCGAAACCTTTATTGCGTCCGATGTTCCTGCAATTCTTAAATACACAAAGAATTACTATCTTCTCGACCATGATGAGATTGCTACACTTACAGCAGACGGCGTTTCATTTGTAGATGAGCACCTTGACCCTATCGAAAAAGAGTTAAAGGTTGCGGATTGGGATATGGAGGCTGCCGAAAAGGGCGGTTATCCGCATTTTATGATTAAAGAAATCAAAGAACAGCCGGAAGCTATCAGAACCACCGTTGCTCCGAGAGTAAGAGCGGATTGCCTTGCCTTGAAGAATGCGGTATTACACTCGAAAAATTAAGAGAATTTAAATCAATTTCGGTTGTTGCCTGCGGTACAGCTATGCATGCCGGTCTTGTAGGTAAATATATTATCGAAAGTATTGCGAGAGTACCTGTTACAGTTGATATTGCGTCAGAGTTCAGATACAGAAATCCTATTGTAGGTGAAGGCGACCTTGTAATTATTATTTCGCAGTCGGGTGAAACTGCCGACAGCCTTGCCGCAATGCGCCTTGCAAAGCAGAAAGGAGCAACTACTCTTGCTATTGTAAACGCAAAGGGAAGTTCAATTGCACGAGAGGCGGATATGCTTATTTACACTCTTGCAGGCCCTGAAATTTCTGTAGCATCGACAAAAGCGTATATTACACAGCTTTCCGTTATGTATCTTTTTGCCTTTGAGCTTGCTCTTGCAAAGGAAACCGTAAGCGAAGCAGAGTGCAAAAGACTTGTGTCTGCACTTCTCAAAATGCCGGAAGCTGTTAAGTATGTTATTGAAACAACAGAGGAAAAATGCAAGTATGTAGCGACAAAACTTATCACAACAGACAGCTTGCTCTACATTGGCAGAGGTCTTGACTATGCTCTTTCAATGGAAGGTTCGCTTAAACTTAAGGAAGTATCATACATTCACTCAGAGAGCTATGCAGCAGGTGAATTAAAGCACGGCACAATTTCTCTTATTGAGGACGGTATGCCTGTAATTTCTGTTGCAACACAGAGTGACCTTATTGCAAAAACTATCAGTAATATTGTTGAGGTTAAGTCGAGAGGTGCTATGAATATTCTTGTTTGCTCGGAGGCTTGTGCAAGAACTCTTGAGGACGGTATTGCGGATTATGTTATTAAAGTTCCGCAGACAGATGAACTTCTTATGCCGATTTCTGCGGTTGTTCCGCTCCAGATTCTTGCTTATTACACAGCGGTCAATAAGGGTAATGACCCTGATAAGCCAAGAAACCTTGCAAAATCAGTTACTGTTGAGTAATTTACAAAAATAAACATTAGAAATTTTATTTTAAAAACCAAGTGACGGAATGGCTGTCACTTGGTTTTTGTTTTCTTTATTGGAAAAAACAAACGCTTTAGCGCTTTAAATTTCAAAAAATTCTCTTAAAACATCGCCTTGCACTTGTATTTTTTACTTGTATTATGTATAATAATTGATGTATATGGATTTATTGACAGAATATTCTGTTTTTTCGGAGGCTTTTAGTATGACAGCTAAAAATATAAAAAGATTTTTTACAGCATTTGTTTGTGCGGCACTTGTTGCTTGTACTGCCGTTGTTTGCAGTGCGGCGGGCAGTAAAATACAGATTGAAAAACTTGATAATATGACAATTCAACTGCCCGACAATATGCTTGGCATAACAAGGGACAGCAAGAGTACCGACAAGTATTTTTCCGTTTTCGGACTTGATTATGACAAAACAATGTCTGATTTCAAGAGCAGTGATATTTTTATGCAGGCTATGGATAATCAGGCAACCACGACGGTCACGGTTACTATGACACGCAACGGTGACAGCGAGGGTATTAAGAATTATAAACTTCTTTCGGACGAAAAGCTTTATGAAGTGAGAGAAAGTTTTATTTCTCAAGAGGAATATATCAGTTGCACGCCGGATCAGGCGCAAGACCTTGTATGGCTTATGTTTGACCTTAATGTAGAGAGCGGCAGTGACAGAATCAAGACTTATCAGGCAAACACCGTTTATGACGGAATGAGTATTAATATTACTATTCAGCATAACGGCGGCGATGTTACATCTGCCGATTATCAAACTTTAAAGTCAATTCTTTCAACCGTTACTTTTAATGCAAAAGCTGACCCGGAAAGCGACTTTACAAAATATGTTTACATAGGTATAGTTGCTGTTGTTATTATTCTTTTTATCATAGTTATGATTGCAGGTAAAAAGACAAGAAAGAAAAACAAAAAGAGCAAAAATGAAAAAATTTTGCGTGAACTTACCGATAAATACAAATCAGACAATAAACCTGTAAAAAAATTACAGGAAGATGATATTGTCAGCATTCATCAGGCTTATGATGAGTTAAAAGAAGAAAACAACGACATAAGCAGTGGCAAAAAGACGATGACCTCTTTGACGATTACAAGGACATTGACGAAGAAGAAGTAAAGGTTAAGATTTACGAAAAGCCGACAGTTTCGGATTATGAAATTGACGAAATAGTAAATGAGAGCAAAGAAAGGCTTAAGAATGAGGGCGCAGATGTTGAAGTAATAGAAACAAGTGCCGAAAAACTTGAGCCGCAGGAAGTAATTGAAGACCGACTTGAAGAGGCTAAGGAGGATTTACAGACCGAAGAGGTTGTTCAAACCGTGGCTGTTGACGAACCCGAAGATAAAAACCATGCTGAAGAAAACTCGAAAATAACCGAGGAGGCAGATGCGGATGCTACCGATGCAGCCGTTGAAAATCAATCGGTCGAAGATAAAGAAAACGCAGACTTTGAAATTGAATCGGAAGAAAAAGTAATTTCGGACGACGGAAAATACGAAGAAGCTGCACAGGCAAAAATTCAACAGAAGAAGAACCGACAGACGAAATAGAAGAAACAATTGAAGAAGTTGAATCTGAATACGAAGAAGAAACGGAAGATGAAGTCGAAGAAGAAAACGAGGAAGAACTGAGAAGAGAGGCTGAAAAAAATACAGCCGATGATTTTGATGAAGGTTACGATTTCTTTGAGGAAAAGCCGAGAAGAATTGTAGGTATCATTGATGTTGACAGTTCAGACCTCAAAAATGCGGTCGATTACGATGTTCTTTCAGAGGAAGAAAAGCGTGCCGTAGAGGTTGAAACCGCTGTGGATAACGATAAGACAGAAAGCTTTATTGCGGCTGCGGAAAAAGCAGGTAACGGAATAAAGAATTTCTTTGTACACTGCGGATATTTCTGCACAAATGTTTCAAGACTTATAAAGCGTAAGCATGCTGCTAAAAAGCGTAAAAAAGCTGAACTCGAACGCAGAGAAAGAGAGCGTGTGAGAAAACAGCAGGCTGCGCAAAGGCGTGACGGCAACGGTCTTGTAAAGGTACACAGCGCCACACAGAGAAGACCGCACCTAACGGCAGAGCATCTCAGTCAGCTCGCAGAACACCAAACAGAAAACCACAGCAGAACAATAACAGAAGAAAGTAATCAGAGGTGATTAAAATAAATACTTTAGTAATTAAAAACGCACACATAGTTTCACCGTCAGACGGACTTGACAAAGTTGCCGATGTTCTTGTAAAAGACGGCAAAATCGCAAAAATTGCAGAGAACATCTCTACAGAGGGCAATGTGATTGATGCAGACGGCTTAACACTTATTCCGGGTCTTGTGGATATGCATGTACATCTTCGTGACCCCGGTCAAACTCACAAAGAGGATATTATAACAGGCTGTAAAGCAGCTGCTGCGGGCGGTGTTACAAGTTTACTTGCAATGCCTAACACAATCCCTACTACGGATAATGCCGAAACCGTAAAATATATTCTTGACAAGGCAAAGAATGCCGACGCCAATGTTTATGTGGCAGGCAGTATTACAAAGGGACTCAAAAGTCTTGAACCGACCGATCTTGAAGAACTTAAATCAGCAGGTGCAATTGCTCTTTCGGATGACGGCAGACCGGTTGAAAACACAAAATATTTAAGCGAGGCAATGGAAAAAGCTCCGCAGCTCGGTATGACGGTTGTTGCACACTGCGAGGATCTTTTCCTTGCAGACGGCGGTAAAATCAACGGCGGCGAAGTAAGCAAAAATCTCGGCGTAAAGGGTATTCCTGCCGCAGCAGAGGATTGCGGTACCGCAAGAGAAATTGCACTTGCGGCGGCGCTTGATGTGCCGATACACATTTGTCATGTCAGCACAAAGACAAGCGTTGCACTTGTAAGAGATGCAAAGAGAAGAGGGGTTAAGGTTACGGCAGAAACCGCACCGCACTATTTCTCAATGACAGAAAAAGAATTGCTTGCAAAGGACGCAGATTTCAGAATGAATCCGCCTCTCCGCACACATGAAGATGTTGTTGAAATAATAAGCGGTCTTAAAGACGGTACGCTTGATGCTATTGCAACCGACCACGCACCGCATACACCGGAAGAAAAGTCCGATTTTGAAAAAGCACCGAACGGTTCTATCGGTATGGAAACTTCATTTGCGGTATCATACACATATCTTGTAAAAACAGGACTTCTTACAATTTCGGAGCTTGTTGAAAAGATGAGCACAAATCCTGCCGAAATTCTCGGAATCAATGCAGGACATATCAAAGTCGGTGCGCCTGCAGACCTTGCACTCGTTGATTTGAACGAAGAATGGGTTGTTGATGTAGATAAATTGCACGGCAAGAGTAAAAATACTCCTTTCAAGGGCAAAACGCTCTGCGGAAAGGTTAAATATACAATTTTGGGCGGAAAAACCGTATTTGAAGATAAATAATCGGAGCGCTCGCAGATTAAAGGAGATTTGGCAAAATGGCACAAAAAGGTGATTTACTATCAGTAAGAGAAGATATACGAGTTGTTGACGCAACAATTCGTGACGGCGGACTTTGCAATAATTTTGAGTTTCCCGACGAATTTGTTAAGGCTTTATATAACGCAAATGTAAAAGCAGGCGTTGACTATATGGAGTTCGGCTACAAGGCATCTAAAGAGCTTTTTAACGAAAAAGAATTTGGCAAGTGGAAATTCTGCAACGATGACGACATAAGAGAAGTTGTTGGCGAAAACAATACAGACCTTAAGATTGCAGTTATGGCTGATGTTGGCAGAACAGATTTTAAGAATGACATTCTTCCAAAGAACGAAAGTCCGATTGACCTTGTAAGAATTGCAACATATATCAACACAATTCCTGCGGCAGTAGAAATGATTGAGGACTGCGCAAAGAAAGGCTATGAAACCACAATCAACATTATGGCTGTTTCAAAGGCGAGAACAGAGGATATTATTACAGCTCTTGATATTCTCGCAAAAGCCCTGTAAACGCATTTTATATTGTAGACAGCTACGGCGCTTTATATCCCGAAGAATCAAGAAAACTCGCAGAGTTATATTGTTCATACGGTGAGAAGTACGGCAAGTCAGTCGGTATTCATGCACACAACAACCAGCAGCTTGCTTTCGCAAATACTATTGAGGCTATGACACAGGGTGTCAGCTACCTTGACGCAACAGTAGACGGTATGGGCAGAGGTGCAGGTAACTGCGCACTTGAGCTACTCTTAGGTTTCCTCAAAAATCCTAAGTACAAGGTTGACCCGATTCTCAAGATGCTTGAGTATACACAGCAGTTCAGAGAAAGCGGAGTTAAGTGGGGATACGATGTTCCTTATATGCTTACAGGTCAGTATAACACTCACCCTCGTCCGGCTATCTCATTTGTTAAGGATGACAGAAAAGATTACACAAACTTTGCTCACGAACTTTTTGACATTATCAACAGCTGATGACGCATATAATGAGATTAAATCCCTTGCCGTTCAAAATGATAGCAAGCGGAGAAAAAACCATTGAGTTAAGGCTTAATGATGAAAAACGCAGAAAACTAGACCGCAAGGATTTGATTACTTTTGTAAATACAGAAGACAGCATTAAAACCATTACGGCTGAGGTTATTGATATTTATAAATATAAATCTTTTAAGGAATTATACGCTGATCTTCCTTTACTTAAATGCGGATATACTAAGGAAGATATTTCAAATGCAAAACCCGAGGATATGATAGAGTATTATTCAGAGGAGCAGCAGAAGAAATACGGCGTATTGGGAATAGAAATAAGAGTAATATCGTTACAAAATAAAGGAGAGTAAAAAATGGCATTCGACAGACTTATTGATAAAATCGCAGAAATGCAGAATCCTACAGTTGCAGGTCTTGATCCAAAGCTTGACTATGTACCTGAATTTATTAAAGAGGAGTGCTTTGCAAAGTACGGCAAAACTCTTGAGGGTGCGGCTGCCGCTTTGTTTGAGTTCAACAAGGCTCTTATTGACGCTCTTTATGAGGTAGTTCCTGCAATCAAGCCACAGGCTGCTTACTACGAAATGTACGGTTGGCAGGGCGTTAAGGCACTTGCAGACACTATTGCATATGCAAAGTCAAAGGGTATGTTTGTTATTACAGACGGTAAGCGTAACGACATAGGTACAACAATGGAGGCTTACGCTGCCGCTCACCTCGGCTCAACCACAGTTGCAGGCGAAGAGGTAGAGGCTTTTGGTGCAGACGCACTTACAGTAAACGGTTACCTCGGCACAGACGGTATCAAACCGCTTGTTAATATCTGCAAGAGCGGTGATAAGGGCATTTTTGTACTTGTTAAGACATCTAACCCAAGTTCAGGCGAATTACAGGATAAGAAACTTGATGACGGTACAACCGTTTATGAGCAAATGGGTAAAATGTGCGAAGAGTGGGGAACAGAGCTTGAGGGCAAATACGGTTACTCGGGTGTCGGCGCAGTAGTCGGTGCAACATATCCCGAACAGCTTGCCGAAATGAGAGCTAAATGTCCGCACACATTTTTCCTTGTACCGGGTTACGGTGCACAGGGCGGCGGTGCAAATGATGTTAAAAACGCATTTGATGAAAACGGTCTTGGCGCAATCATCAATTCAAGCCGTGGTATTATGTGCGCATGGAAAAAACAGGGCCTTACCGAGAATGATTTTGCAAAGGCTGCTTACAACGAGGCGGTTCGTATGCGTGACGAAATTATCGGCTGCATAGGCAAAATTAAGAAATAATACAATAAATTGTTATTTTTATGTATTAAACACCAAATATTGTTGACTTTACTAAAAGTTGGCGGTATAATTTAATAGTCAGTATTAGTTAAAACTGTAAATAAAATATATTTTCAAGGGAGATTTTTAATATGGCAAGAGTATATAACTTTTCTGCCGGTCCTTCAATGCTTCCGGAGGCAGTATTAAAGACAGCAGCAGATGAAATGCTTGATTATCAGGGCAGCGGACAGAGTGTAATGGAAATGTCACACCGCAGCAAAACATATGATAAAATCATTAAGGACGCTGAAGCTTTACTTCGTGAGATTATGAACATTCCTGACAACTACAAGGTTATGTTCCTCCAGGGCGGCGGTTCTACACAGTTTGCTATGGTAGCACTCAACTTTATGAACAAGAACAATAAGGCTGACTACATAATCACAGGTCAGTGGGCTAAAAAAGCTTACAAAGAGGCTGCTCGCTATGGCGACGCTAAGGCTGTTGCTTCTTCGGAGGATAAAACTTTCTCTTATATTCCTAAGACAGATAAGTCAATGTTCAGAGAGGACGCCGACTATGTGTATATTTGTATGAACAATACTATTTACGGTACTGTTTATCACGAACTTCCGGATACAGGCGATATTCCGCTTATTGCAGATATTTCATCTTGTATTCTTTCAGAGCCTATTGATGTAACTAAGTTTGGCGCACTCTTTGCAGGTGCTCAAAAGAATATGGCTCCTGCAGGTCTTACAATCGCAATTGTTCGTGAGGATCTTATCGGCAATGCTATGGACATCTGCCCGACAATGCTTAACTATAAGACTCACGCTGACGCAGATTCACTTTTCAACACACCTCCTTGCTACACAATTTATATTGCAAAGCTTGTTCTTGAGTGGATTAAGAATGAGGTTGGCGGTCTTGATAAGATGAAAGAGCTTAACGAGAAAAAGGCTAAACTTCTTTATGACTTCCTTGATAATTCAGAACTCTTTAAGGGTACTGTTGTTCCTGAGGATCGTTCACTTATGAATGTTCCGTTCGTAACAGGCAATGCTGACCTTGATGCTAAGTTTGTTAAAGAGGCAACAGAGGCAGGTCTTGTAAACATCAAGGGTCACCGTACAGTTGGCGGTATGAGAGCTTCTATCTACAATGCTATGCCATATGAGGGTGTAGTTGCTCTTGTTGACTTTATGAAGAAGTTTGAGGCAGAAAACAAGTAATTTTTTGCTCAAACAATCTGCTTTAAATAAAATAAAAGAGGATGAATACAATGTTTAATATACTTACTCTCAATAAAATTGCTGCCGTTGGCACAAGCCGCCTTGGCGACAATTACGCTTACGGTGACGATGTTCAGAATCCTGACGCAGTCTCGTAAGAAGTGCTGCTATGCACGATATGCAGTTTGAAGATAATCTCCTTGCCATTGCAAGAGCAGGCGCAGGTACAAACAACATTCCTAAAGATGTTTGTTCTGAAAAGGGTATTGTGGTTTTCAATACTCCGGGTGCTAATGCAAATGCTGTTAAAGAGCTTGTAATTGCAGGTCTTTTACTCTCTTCAAGAAGAGTAATGGAGGGTGCAGACTGGGCAAAGACACTCAAAGGTAACGGTGACGCAGTAGGTAAGATGGTAGAAAAAGGCAAGAGCCAGTTTGTAGGTCCTGAAATCAAGGGCAAAACTCTCGGTGTTATCGGTCTTGGCGCTATAGGTATTCTTGTTGCCAACTGTGCCGTTGCACTCGGTATGGATGTAATCGGTTTTGATCCGTTTATGTCTGTAACAAACGCATTAAAGCTCAATCCTGCCGTTAAGCTTATGAAGAGCGGCGAAGATGTAATGGTAAACTGTGATTACCTTACAATCCATGTTCCTCTTACAGCTGACACTAAGGATATGGTTGACGCTGATATGATTGCTAAGATGAAAGACGGCGTTCGTATTCTCAACTTCAGCCGTGACGGTCTTGTAAATTCAACAGCTGTTCTTGAGGCTGTTAAGAGCGGTAAGGTTGCTAAGTATGTAACAGACTTTGCAACTGATGATATTATCGGCGAAGAGAATATCATTTGTCTTCCACATCTCGGTGCATCAACTCCCGAAAGTGAAGATAACTGCGCAATTATGGCTTGCGATGAGCTTAAAGAGTACCTCGAAAACGGTAACATCGTAAATTCTGTAAACTATCCTGCACTTTCACTTGCAAGAACAAATACAGAGAATGTTCGTTTCTGCGTAATGCACAAGAATGTACCTGAACTTCTTAAGAAGGTACTTTCAGAGGTAAAAGGCAATGTAGAAAATATGCTTTCAAAGAGCCGTGGCGACTATGCTTATGCAATTATTGATGTTGCAGACGGTAACCCTGAAAACGCTGCCGCTATTGCAGCTATTGAAGGTGTAATCCGTGTTCGTGCTATCTAAAAGCATAATATAATGAAGTCATAGGGCGGCAGAGCTATTCTGTCGCCCTTTTAAAGTTTTGTTTTAATGTCCTATTTTAAATGTTGGGGTAACATTAATAGATTATGGTTTAACTCGTGTGCTAAACCATACTTTCCCACAATTTTTGATAAAGAATTTTTTTGAATTGAGGAATGAAAATGAGAGAAATAAAAAAATTATCTGCAATTACGCTGACTGCCGTGCTTGCATTTTCTTCTACAGTTACTGCATTTGGCGCAGAAGTAACAGAATCGGTTTCTTACAGCAAATGGGGCAGTAAAACCGTATGCGAAGCATTGGGAATAGATACTGCCGAATACTACAAATGGATTGTAAATCACGATAATGATTCAAGCAATGATTATCAGACTTACACTGTTTCTAAAAATTATGATTCATCTGTAGGTACTGATTATTATCTCGGTACAAAATATACATCGGGCGACCATCGTACACCAAAAGGAGATACCAAAGGGTACTTTAATACAGATTTATATTCACCAAACAGCGGATATTACTGTGTAGGTTACGGCAGACAAGACGAGCTTAACGGTTCATCGTACAAGCCGCAGATGAACTGCACAGGATTTGTATGGCATATACTTTACAAGTCGCTTGCAAATACCAAGGCACAAAAGGTCAGTCGGTAAGCTATGCATACGCAAACACTCATATTCCGAGTTATTCGTATGCGCCTTATGATACGGGTCAGGATACATGGATTAATTGGGCGGGCAATAACAATATCAAGACATATTATTTTGACGGTACAAGTGCCATTAATAATGCATTGAACAGCGGAGTGCTTGAAAAAGGCGATATTATTTTTATGCTCGGTACGGCTGACGCTCATGTCGGTATTTTTTACGGCAATAATTCAAAAAATAACAAGTTCTGGCATTCTCAATATAAAAATGTAAATACAATCACAAATATTGAACCGAGGGGTACTTGCTACGGATTGTATGTATATAAAACAGGTTGTTCGAACGGTATTGATCTTAATATTCAGCTTAACAGCACACAAAGCGGATTAAAGGGTACTTCATACGATTATTCACAGTTTGAATACACGGTTTATGCTGACTCGGCTTGCAGAAAGCCTGTCGGAAAATTGTACCGCAGTCTGACGGATTCGGTGCATTTGGTTTGACGAGCAGTCAACAGTATTCTTCATCGAGTGCGGTTGCGAGAGGTGTGCCTGTTGCAAATACTTCTTATTGGTGCAAAGAAACAAAAACACCGAACGGGTATGTTGCAGACAACACGGTATATAAATTTGAAAAGTCTACATTGACATGGGGCGGTACGGAAAGATACTATGCAGGTGTAGCTGTAAATGAAAATAACCATAAATTAAGCAAAATAAACAAGACGCCTAAAATAGCACTCCGTATTCAGAATGTGTCATCTTATTCCGAATTGACCGATAATAATGAAAATTATTCACTTAGCGGTGCGGTTTATGAAGTTTATAATTCCGATAACACTTTTGCGGTTATATGAAAACAGGCGAAGACGGCTGGGTATGCGCAACCTCAAAAGAAAAAACCGACGATGTAAATAATATTAAATGGAATGAAAGTGCATTCGATTCAGTCTTTATATGTCGTACGGTAATTATTACGTCAAAGCAGGTTGTTGCTCCGAAAGGCTTTGAATTAATTCTCTGACAGAATAATTCTTGATAATGTTTATCAATATACATGGAGCGGTCTTACAGTTTATTATGCTCAAGCTGAAAATACACCAATAAGTTGGATACTTCGACAGTAAGAGTAAATCTTACAAATGAGTTTAAAGCCCCGATAAACTGTGCGGAGTTTGATTTGTTTTCAGATGAGGAATGTCAAAATCTTATTGATACGGCAATAACGGACAATAACGGTATAGCCGAATTTGCTAAGCCGTTACAGGTTGGCACTTATTATATTAAGCAGAAAAAATCCGCTGTCGGTTATTTTTACGATTCGGCAGTAACGGAAGTTGTTGTTAAAGAAGAAAATATCGGCAGTAATACTGACATATCGTTATTTGCAAAAAGCAAGGGCGATGTGAATAATGACGGTAATATAGATGTTACCGATATAACAATTATTCAGTTGTTTGTGGCAGGCGAAAAAGCAGAGGACGGTTCGGATTTTGTTGATATAAATGATACCGTCAGCTTTGATAATGCCGATATTGACGGCAACGGAATAATAGATATCAACGATATTACTAATCTTCAGATAATAATTTCAAAGAATAACTGATATTATTTAGTGAAAACTTCCTTTGACATCTGCAAAACCAAAATAGTATAATATATAAAGATGTGTTGCACTACTGCGTAATTCCAATCAGTAGTGCAGCACTTTTTTGTTTTAAGAGGTGTTTTTATGAAAAAAATAAAAGAAAAAGATAAAATGGAAATTTTGCCTGTTAAAAGCCTTATGCTTAGAATGGGTGTTCCTATGATACTTCTATGGTACTGCAAGCAGTTTATAATATTGTTGACAGTGCTTTTGTATCTAATATGGAAGATAACGGTGAACTTGCGCTTAATGCGCTTACGCTTGCCTTCCCTTTGCAAATGTTAATAGTTGCAATCGGCATAGGTACAGGTGTGGGTGTTAATGTTCTTGTAGCAAAAAGCCTTGGAGAGGGTAACAGAAACTATGCCGATAAGGCTGCGGGTAACGGTGTATTTCTTGCTGTTGTTATTTACGCAGTGTTTTTAATATTCGGATTGTTCGGTGTTAAATTATATATCGGCACGCAGACTGCAAACGGAATTGTTTTGGAAATGGCGTGTGATTATTTAAGAATATGCTGCGTATATTCTTTTGGACTTGTATTTTTCTCTCTTTATGAAAAACTTTTACAAGCAACAGGCAAATCGGTATTTTCGACAATTGCACAGATCTGCGGCGCAGTTGCAAATATTATTCTTGACCCTATTATGATTTACGGTTTGTTAGGCTGTCCGAAATTCGGTGTAAAGGGTGCTGCATACGCTACGGTTATCGGTCAAATTATTTCACTTGCGGTTGCTTTTATTTTTCATATAAAGTTTAACAAAGATATAACCAATAATGTTAAAAACATTAAGCCGTCGGCAAATACAATACTGAACATTTACAAAATCGGTTTGCCTGCAATAATTGCACAGGCACTTATGTCGGTTATGACTTACGGCTTTAATCTTATTTTGGGTACGGTCAGTGAGGCGATGGTAACAGCTTACGGATTGTACTATAAAATACAGCAATTCATACTTTTTGCAGCGTTCGGATTAAGAGATGCCATAACTCCGATTATGTCATATGCGTTTGGAATGAAGAGTAAAAAGAGAATTGACGACAGTATAAAATTCGGCTCAATTTACACAACAGTAATAATGTTTGTAGGTCTGGCGGTAATAGAAATTATAGCTAATCCGCTTTCAAGTGCTTTTGGACTTTCGGGTGAAACACAATTGTTATGTATCGGCGCAATGCGGATTGTTTCTGCAAGTTTTATATTTGCCGGCATTAACATAGCTTTTCAGGGAATGTTTCAGGCAATTAACGGCGGAATGCAGTCGCTGATAGTTTCAGTTTGCAGACAACTTGTGTTTGTATTGCCTCTTGCGTGGATATTTACTGTGCTTGTCAATAAATCAATTTGCGGCGAATGGATAATTTGGCTTTCCGTACCTGTTGCAGAGATTTTGTCTGCCGTTATTTCGGTTGTATTAATGAAAAAGTTGTACAAAAAACAGATTAACAATAAAACAGAAGCATAAAAATTCCCCTGCATACTCAAAAATATGCAGGGGAAAGTTTTAATTCTGGTCTTTTATAAATGTAAATGATGTTGTGTTATCGTACGAATAGGTGAGAGTTTGCCTTGTCGCTTCATAACTCAGCTTTTCGCTGTTGCCGTTTAGTGTAGCGTCAACGCTTGTGCCGCTGAAAACATAACTGCCTTTATATTCAATACCCGCAAGCGTTGCGGTACAACTGCCGTTTCCTTTAAAATTAAATTCAAAATATCCGTCCTTAAGCTCAAGCTCGCTGTATTGTACGGCTTCTCCGTCGATAACGGCAGATACAGGGACCCATTTTCCCTTTAACACCTCATTTTCGCTTTTATCACCGCAGCCGCTGAAAAGAAAAATTACAGCAAAAAGTGATAAGAAAACAGGTAAGGTGCGCTTTATAATAAATTTCATTGTGACACATCCCGATATTGATATAATATTATATTATTTTATCATTTTTTGCGTTTTTAGTCAATTTGCGGAATGTAAAGTATTTCTAACATATTAATGATATGAATGTGCAAATTGTAAGAATTTATATGAATTACTGGTGACCTTTAAGTTTTGACACCGCTTTTTTCAGTTTCTGCGGTATATCGTCGGCACTTAGTGTATCGTGAATTTGCAAGTGCCGGCTTTTTGCGCAGTTTCGTAATACCAGCATTTGTAATCTAAAATTCCGAGAGTTTCATTCAGTTTTTCCATTTGAGCAAGTACGGCATCTCTTTGCTTTCTGATAAGCTCAAGTCGCTTGTCAATTGAAGAATCCCCCTCGAGAGTCCAGTCTATAAAAACTTTGATGTCTTTAAGCGACATACCCGTTCTTTTAAGACATTCAATGAGAGTTAATAATTCATAATCGGAATCGTCAAAAATGCGGATACCGCCGTTTGTACGCTTTACATTAGGCATTAAACCCTCTTTATCGTAATATCTTAGGGTTGACGGCTGCATATCAAGTCTTTTTGAAATTTCACCTATAGTATATTGCATAAGAACACCTCGTTTAAGTTAAAGTAATATTCCTAAGCAAAATGTTTGCAAGGATATTTAAAAGGCAAACAATGGCATATATTATTCTATAACACCATCACGCTTCAAACAGCTATAAAAATACTGTGTTGCACTCTGATTGCGACTTTTTAAAAAGTCATCTATAGTCTGTAAGTCTTTTAATTTTATACAAATAGTGCGATTTTTATAAGTTTTTGCTTGATATTTTGCACTTGCACGCAATTGAGCCTCACTACTTTTTTTTGTCTTTTTGATGTATATTATTATCAACAGTCATAATTTATCACCTTTTATGTAATATAACATTAATCTATAGTATGCTTTTCACGCAAACATTCATTAAAAAACTGACTATAGCTTTGTTGGTGTTCGTTCATATAATATCAATTTCATTATTTTGTCTTTTTGCTCATTATAAAGTAAGCTATAATTATTGTAGCATTTCAAAATTTGACTGTCAACATAATTCTTATAATACAAAATGTTTTGAATATCATTAATTACTATGATTTTTTATCTCTGCATAATTGACAAATTGCAAGCAAAATGCGATAATATAAAGGTATATTTGTCGGGTAATCTGCCCGAATAAATTGTAAGGAGATATGATTATGGCAAAGGAGCTTGCTAAATCCTACAAACCGTCTGAGTTTGAGGACAGAATTTATGATTTCTGGATGAAGGGCAACTACTTCCATGCAGAAGTTGACAAAGATAAAAAACCATACACAATCGTTATGCCGCCGCCAAACATTACAGGTCAGCTGCATATCGGTCACGCACTTGACCTTACACTTCAGGATACTCTCATTCGTTGGAGAAGAATGCAGGGCTATGCTGCACTTTGGCTTCCGGGTACAGACCATGCGTCTATTGCGACAGAGGCTAAAATCGTTGAGGCTATGCGCAAAGAGGGCGTTACCAAAGATGATTTAGGCAGAGAGGGTTTCCTCAAGCGTGCCTGGGAGTGGAAAGAAGAGTACGGCGGAAGAATTACCCGTCAGTTCCGTAAACTCGGTTCAAGCTGTGACTGGCAGCGTGAGCGCTTTACAATGGACGAGGGTTGTTCTAAGGCGGTTAAAGAAGTTTTCGTAAAGCTTTACAATAAAGGACTTATCTACCGTGGTGAGCGTATTATCAACTGGTGCCCGCATTGCTGCACATCAATTTCAGACGCAGAAGTTGATTTTGCAGAGCAGGAGGGCTTTTTCTGGCATCTCCGCTATCCGTTAAAGGACGGCAGCGGTTATGTTGAGCTTGCTACAACAAGACCTGAAACACTTTTGGGCGATACTGCGGTTGCGGTAAATCCCGATGATGAAAGATATAAAGACATTGTAGGCAAAACACTTATTCTTCCGCTTGTAGGCAGAGAAATTCCTGTTGTTGCCGATGCATATGTTGAAAAAGATTTTGGTACAGGTGTAGTTAAAATTACTCCTGCACACGACCCTAACGACTTTGAAGTCGGCTTAAGACATAACCTTGAGGTAATCAATGTTATGGACGATACAGCCCATATGAACGAAAATGCCGGTAAATATCAGGGTATGGACAGATACGAGTGCGTGAAGCAATCGTTAAAGACCTTGAAGAGGGCGGTTTCCTCGTTAAGATTGAGCCTCACACTCACAATGTAGGTACTTGTTACCGTTGTAAGACAACTGTTGAGCCGAGAGTGTCAAAGCAGTGGTTCGTAAAAATGGAACCTCTTGCAAAGCCTGCAATCAAGTGTGTTAAGGAAAAGCAGACACAGATTATTCCGGAAAGATTTGAAAAAGTATATTATCACTGGATGGAGAACATCAAGGATTGGTGTATTTCCCGTCAGCTTTGGTGGGGACACAGAATTCCTGCTTGGTATTGCGATGACTGCGGTGAGGTTATCGTAGCAAAGGAAACTCCCGTAGCTTGCCCTAAGTGCGGTAAAAACCATTTGCATCAGGACGAAGATACTCTTGATACATGGTTCAGTTCGGCTTTATGGCCGTTCTCAACACTCGGCTGGCCTGACAAGACACCTGAGCTTGAGTATTTCTATCCTACAAATACACTTGTAACCGGTTATGATATTATTTTCTTCTGGGTTGCAAGAATGATATTCTCTGCTATTGAGCAGACAGGTCAAGCACCGTTCAAGACCGTATTTATGCACGGTATTGTAAGAGATGAGCTTGGCAGAAAGATGTCTAAGTCACTCGGTAACGGTCCTGACCCGATTGATGTTATCAACAGATACGGTGCCGATGCGCTCAGATTCTTGCTTGTAACGGGTAACTCACCGGGAAATGACATCAGATATTCGGAAAAGCGTATCGAGGCTTGTGCAAACTTTGCCAATAAGCTTTGGAATGCTGCCCGTTATGTTCATATGAATATCGACGATTATGATGTTGAGAACAAACTTCCCGATACTCTTACAACAGAGGACAAGTGGATTGTTTCTAAATTCAATACAGTGGCTAAGGAAGTAAACGAAAACCTTGAAAAATTTGAGCTTGGTATTGCTGTTCAGAAAGTTTACGAGTTCATTTGGGATTGCTATTGCGACTGGTATATTGAACTTGCTAAAACAAGACTTTCGGGTGACGGCGAGGACGCTCAAAATGCAAGGCAGGTACTTCTTTATGTACTTGATCAGATTTTAAGACTTCTCCATCCGTTTATGCCGTATGTAACAGAAGAAATTTGGCAGACTATTCCTCACGAGGGTGAAACCGTTATGCTTGCTAAGTATCCGGAGTTCAAGGCAGAACTTGACTTCCCGGAGGATGTTGCCGAAATGGAAAGAGTTATGGATGCTATCCGTGCTATCCGTAACCGCCGCAGTGAGATGAATGTTCCTCCGTCAAAGAAAGCTAAGGTTTATGTTGCAACTAAGTTTGCGGATACATTTACCAACGGCACACCTTTCATTCAGAAACTTGCTTCTGCAAATGAAGTTGAAGTTGCGGAGAGTTTTGACATTGACGGTGCAGTAACGGTTGTTACCGCTGACGCAAAGATTTATATTCCGCTTAGTGAGCTTGTTGACAAAGACGCAGAACTTGCAAGACTTAACAAGGAGCTTGAGCAGGTTAAGAAAAGACTTGCACAGAGCGAGGGTAAGCTCAATAATGCAGGCTTTGTTGCAAAAGCACCTGAAGCCGTTATCGAAAAAGTAAAGGGTCAGGCTGCAAAGGAAAGAGAGCAGATTGCACTCATTACCGCTGCCATTGACGCTTTAAAATAAAAAATTACAGGGCAGTCTTTGTGACTGCCCTTTGTTTAAGGTGAGTTTTTGTATGGAATGGATATTTAAAAGTTTTGACGAACTTACAAATGAAGAATTATATGCTGTTTTGAAATTGAGATTTGAAGTCTTTGTAATCGAGCAGAATTGCCTTGACATTGACCCCGATGATAAAGACCAAAAAATGTATGCATTTAATACTTGAAGATGACGGTAAAATTATTGGCTATGCGAGAATTTTACCTCCTAATCTTTCATACGATGAGCCGTCTATAGGCAGAATTGTGCTTGATAAGACATACAGAGGAAAAGGACTTGGCAGAGAGATTGTGCAAAAGTGCATTGACTTTATTCACAATATTATGAAGATACAAAAAATCAGGATTTCAGGTCAGGCGTATTTGCTTGATTTTTATAAAAGTTTTGGCTTTGTTGTTACCGAAGGCCCATATCTTGAGGATAAAATACCGCATTATCAAATGCTTTTAAGCTAAAAAATGCCCTTGTCTTGCGACAGGGGCATAATTTATGTGTAAATTAAAGTGTGTGATAGTAAATTACTATGTCTTCGTAATCTCCGCTTTTGAGCAAAAATCCGTTTGGAATTGTACCAAGCTCGACAAAACCGAGTTTTTTGTAGAGATGTCGGGCAGAAAGATTTGACTTTACAACTGCGTTGAATTGTAAAAATTTTAAATCCGTTTTCCTTGCCTTGAACAAGGCAATCCGAAACAAGCTTTTCACCGATATGTAAATTTCTTGCACTGCTTTTTACAGCATAGCTTGCGTTGCAAATGTGACCGCATCTGCCTACATTGTTGGGATGAAGAATGTATAAGCCTAAAATTTCGTGACTTTCGGTATTTTCCGCAACCGCACAATATGTTTGTGAACCGAAAAATTCCGCACCGCTGTTTTCGTCAAGTAAATCAAGCTGCGGAAAGGCTATTCCGTCCTCTACAACTTCGTTCCAGATTTCAACCATGGCAGGGTAATCGCTTATGACTGCTTTGCGAATATTTATTTCCATAAAATCAACCTTTTGTGCGTAATCTACTAATATTTTAGCACTTAGTTTTTCTTTGTCAATATGGATTGATTTATCGGTGCAAAAGTATTATAATTAGTATCTAAGACAGTACAATTTGATTTGTAAAAAATACAGATGTTTACGGTATTAAATTAGATGCGAATAAAAATAAAAGAGGTAGTTTGATGGATTACTTAAAGAGAACCTGGGCAGAGGTATCGCTTGATGCAATTAAGCATAATTTTAATGAAATAAAAAACAAAGTCGGCGGCAGAGCAAAGATTTGCTGCGTTATAAAAGCAGACGGTTACGGTCACGGCGCCGTTGAACTGTCTAAAATCTATGAGCAGCTTGGCGCTGACTTTTTTGCCGTTTCAAATATTGACGAGGGTATTGAAATCCGTGAGGCAGGCGCAAAATTGCCTATTGTAATTTTAGGATTTACTCCTGCAAATGAGGCTAAGCGACTTGCAGAATACAATATTTCTCAGGCAGTTTACAGCCTTGATTATGCAAAAATGCTTTCTAAGGCTTGCTGTGAGCAGAATGTGGTTTGTAAAATTCACATCAAAGTTGATACCGGTATGAGCAGAATAGGTTTTATGTGTCAGGAATTTCCGAGAGATGATTATTCTGTCGAAGAAATTAGAACAGCATGCACTCTAAAAAATCTTGAGCTTGAGGGTATGTTTACTCATTTCTGTGTGTCGGATGAAGCCGAGGACGGCAAAGACTTTACAGAAAAGCAGTACAGTTGCTTTTCTTATGTAAGGGATAAACTTAAAGAATCGGGAATTAACATTAAGATTTGCCACTGTTCAAACAGCGGTGCTATTGAAGATTACGAGCATACATATTGCGATATGGTAAGAGCGGGTATTATACTTTACGGACTTGCTCCGTCGTATAAAATTCAGAATAATTTAAATCTTATTCCCGCAATGACTTTAAAATCAACGGTTGCATATGTAAAAAATCTTAAAAAGGGTGCTGATATTTCATACGGAAGAACATTTACCGCTCCTAAAGATATGAAGATTGCAACTGTTCCGATTGGATATGCCGACGGTTTTATTCGTCAGAACGCAAAAGACGGATATATGCTTGTCAACGGTAAAAAAGCAAAAATTGTGGGCAGAATATGTATGGACCAGACTATGATTGATGTTACCGATATTGAAGATGTAAAAATCGGTGACGAGGTAGTGATTTTCGGAACAGGCGAAAATGGCGAAATGACAGCCGATGACCTTGCAAAAAATACTGATACTATTAACTATGAAGTAGTTTGCCTTGTAGGCAAGCGTGTACCAAGAATTTATATTAAAAACGGAAAAGTAATGGATGTGATGTATAAGCTATGAGAATGCTTGTTATTGACGGAAACAGTATAGTAAACCGTGCTTTTTACGGTATAAGACCGCTTACAACAAAAGACGGTCAGTTTACAAATGCGATTTACGGATTTCTTACAATGCTCACAAAAATAAAAAACGAAGAAAATCCCGATGCGGTAGCTATTGCTTTTGACCTTAAAGCTCCTACATTCCGCCACAAGGCATATGCAGGCTACAAGGCAACAAGAAAAGGTATGCCGGAAGAGCTTGCCTCACAGATTAAACCGCTAAAAGAGCTTTTACAGCTTTTGGGTTATACTCTTGTGACCTGCGAGGGATATGAGGCCGACGATATTTTGGGAACATTTGCAAAGGCTTGCGAGAAAAACGGCAACGAATGTGTGATTGCGACAGGTGACCGTGACAGCTTACAGCTTGTTTCCGATACAACAACAGTGCATCTCTGCACAAACAAGCAAGACATCAGTTATACACCTGCAAAAATTCTTGAGGATTACGGCGTTACACCAAAACAGCTTATAGAAATTAAGGCTATTCAAGGCGATTCGTCCGATAATATTCCCGGGGTAGCGGGAATCGGCCCTAAGGGCGCAGGCGATTTGATTTCACGCTTTGGCAGTGTTGATTACATTTACAGCCATATTGACGAGATAGATGTTAAGGACGGCATCAGAAATAAACTTAAAAATTCCGAGGAAAATGCGAAGTTAAGCCGTATGCTCGGTGAGATTTTCTGCGAAGTTCCTATCAATACAAATGTTGAGGATTACAAAGTCGAATTAAAAGACCCCGAAGAATGTGCGAGGTTTATGGCAAAACTTGAGCTATTCTCGCTTATCGACAAACTCGGATTAAAAGAAATGCCGACAGCGGAGGAAAAGCCTGCAGCTGTGCAGAACTTTGAAGTTGTAGAAAATGCAGATGCTAATGTTCTGTATGAGAATATTAAAAAACAGGGTAAGGTATATTTTAAAACTGATTTTTCTGATATAGAAAATCCTGTTTGCAACATTCTTTTTGACGGTAAGTTATATTGTTAAGAATAACGAATTTTTCGACAAACTTCTTGAAAATGAAGAAATTTTGAAATTTACTCACGGCAGTAAGACAGTTTTTGCTTATGCCGATAAGAAGAATATTGAAGTAAAATCGCTTGCGTTTGATATTGAACTTGCGGCATATCTTATTGAGCCGTCATCAAAAGATTACAGTGACGAAAATTTATGCGGCGGTTACGGAATAACGCTTCCGAAAAACGAGAAGTTTTCGGAACTTTCCGCCCTTGCCGTATATGATGTGCTTTGCGAAAAACTTAAGAAAGATATAGATACAAACGAACAGGAAAAGCTGTTGACAGATATTGAAATTCCTCTTGCAAAGGTGCTTGCTAAAATGGAGAACCTTGGATTTGCCGTTGACAGGCAGGGTATAGAGGACTACGGCAAGATATTGCACGAACAGATAAAAAATCTTGAAAATGAGATATACACAAGCATCGGTTATGAATTTAACATAAATTCTCCGAAACAGCTTGGCAAGGCGCTTTTTGAAGATTTAGGACTTCCATGTAAGAAGAAAACAAAAAGCGGCTACAGTACAAACGCAGAGGTGCTTGAAAGTCTGCGCTACGAACATCCTGCGGTTGAAATGGTGCTTTCGTACCGTACGCTTGCAAAACTTTATTCAACCTATTGCGAGGGGCTGTTAAAGGTTATTGCCGAGGACGGCAGAATACACTCAAGTTTTAATCAAACCGAAACCAGAACGGGAAGAATCAGCTCAACAGAGCCTAATTTACAAAATATCCCTGTCCGTACAGAAATCGGCAGAGAATTGAGAAGATTTTTTGCCGCAAGAGAGGGTTGGGTGCTTGTTGATGCCGATTATTCTCAAATTGAATTAAGAGTGCTTGCTCATATTTCGGGCGATAAGAATATGATAGAGGCATTTAATACGAATGCCGATATTCACACTATTACAGCGTCACAGGTGTTTAATATGCCTGTTGAAATGGTTACTCCTACAATGCGCAGCCGTGCCAAGGCGGTAAATTTTGGTATTGTGTATGGCATTGGAGCGTATTCGCTTGCTAAAGATATTAAAGTTACCAACAAAGAGGCGTCTAAGTATATTAAAGACTACCTTGCTCATTACAGCGGTGTTGACGAATATATGAAAAATGTTGTAGAAAAGGCAAAGCGTGACGGCTATGTTGAAACAATGTTTGGCAGAAGAAGATATTTGCCTGAACTTAGCTCGGGCAAGCATATGATGAGAGCTTTCGGTGAGCGTGTGGCAAGAAATATGCCGATTCAGGCACTGCCGCCAGATATTATCAAAATCGACAATGATTAAAGTTGACGAAAGAATGAAAAAAGAAGG
>ENA-OQCN01000195-OQCN01000195.1-human-gut-metagenome-genome-assembly--contig:-NODE-195-length-31917-cov-6.539572_pt1 | contig 31917 bp, 32 predicted proteins | sample MGYA00242497_ERZ504576 | MGnify/ENA primary metagenome ERZ504576 (study PRJEB26092, sample SAMD00036296) | human gut metagenome | host: Homo sapiens | study: EMG produced TPA metagenomics assembly of...
TTTTCTTTTCTTTGCTGGTCCACTTTCTCTTTCATTTTTCCGATAACATTTCTGAGTTCCATTGCTGTCACCGGCTTCAGCATATATTCACTTACATCGTACTGGATTGCCTTCTTCGCATACTCAAATTCTCCGAATCCGCTGAAGATCACGATCACGATATCCGGGTAATTGTCATGGAGAAAACGGCTCAGTTCCATACCATCCATATATGGCATAAGGATATCCGTAAGCACGATATCCACCGGATGTGTCTGTACAAATTCCGCTGCTGCTTTCCCGTTATCACAGTCTCCTACCAGCTCACATTCCATTGCTTTCCAGTCAATGTTCTCCCGGATCGCATCGCGAACAAGTATTTCATCATCTACCAGTAAAATACGATACATAATCTCTGTCATCCCCCTCTGATCAGTTTCTGCTGCTCTTTTTATACATCCCCCGCAGTCTTCTCCCACGATTTCTACCATTATTTTGTTAAAAATCACTGCTTTCTATGTGAACAATAACTGTTTATACCTCCTACATGGTAACATGTTTGGTGATAATTTACAACAGAGTTTCTTAGTCCATTTTACACGGTAAAAAAAGCTCGTTGCTGGTCACAGAGCGAACAGTAACAAAAGCCCCATGTTCAATATATCGAACATGAGGCCTTTGTACTGTGATATCTCACACAGAATTTTATTATTTTACGATCACGCCATCTTCATCCCAGAGGTCATGCCAGTCATTTGCACCATGCCACAGGAAGACCTGGCCTTTTACAAGACGGTTGCCTTTTTCCAGAGTAGCAATAGTTGCCATCTCTTCATCTGTAAGCGGATCCTCTGTCACACATTTCAGGTTGCTTGCATAGTTGTGAACAGAAAACGGGATAGAGATCTCGCCTCTCTGATGAGCCATTTCAGAGCGATCAGAGCCGGATGAACACCGTGTGCTTTTGCGATCGCCTGCATCTCCGGTACTTCCAGATCAGCAACATCTTCAGGACAGATATCTCTCTCAGGTCTGCGCGGGGAACCGATCGGCATATAGCCTACAGGCTGAATGTTGTGAGCTACCAGATAATCGTAAAGCTCCTGCTGCTGGAAGCATACATGAAGCTCAAGCTCACAGGTTGCAGGTTTGATCTTCATCAGAGGAAGAACAGCCTCAAGTTTCGGAATGGTCATATTGGAAATACCGATATAACGGATCTTTCCTTTTTCTACCAGTGCCTCGCACTGACGGTAAGTGTCCATAAACTCCTCAACGCTGAACGGCCTGGAATCAGGATTTCTGGAGTCTACATCACATCCCGGTGCATGATAGTTCGGAAATGGCCAGTGGATATAGTACATATCTACATAATCACACTGAAGATCCCTGATACTCTTGTCACATGCTTCCTCTACTCTTCTGTGCATGTCGTTCCATACCTTTGTCATGATGAAGAGATCTTTACGCTCTACAACACCTTCGTCAAAAGCCTCTTTGAACACCTGGCCAATCTCATGCTCGTTTCCGTAGCATGCAGCACAGTCAAACATACGGTAGCCGCTGCGGATCGCGCCTGCAACAGCTGCGGATACATCCTCTGCGGACACACGGTCAGAACCAAATGTTCCCATTCCGACACATGGAACCTGCTCGCCGGATGGAAGTGTCACTTTCGGCACGATTGCCGGATTGATAACTTCTGCCATTTTTACATCTCCTTTTTATGAAAAATTTTCTTATTATAAGCTGATCTTATAAACGCTTGATCTCAATCTTCGGAAGAAGTGCTTCCATATCTTCCATTACAAAGAAGCCTGTCTCCTCGCGCATGGCTGCAGCTGCTGAGATTGCGCTGGCTCTGCGCAAGGTCTCCTCCAGGGAAAGTCCTTCGCTTAATCCCAGTGCAAAGCCTGCTATCATGGAATCGCCACATCCTACAGTATTCACTGCATCGATCTTCGGGACAACAGCACGGAAAATTCCTTCATCACCAACTGCCAGGGAACCGTCTGCACCAAGAGAAACCGCTACGATCTCCACACCGCCTGCGTGGATGGCTTTTGCAGCCTCTATGATATCATTGATATCATCGCAGTGCTTACCTGTGAGCATACGGATCTCATCAATATTCGGCTTGATCAGTGTCGGAGCAGCTTTGATTCCTTCTTCCAAAAGTTTGCCGCTGGTATCCAGAATCACCGGCTTTCCTGCATCTTTAACAATCTTCACAAGACGCTGATATGCAGTTCCGTCAAGCCCCTTCGGTACGCTTCCGGACATTGCCACAACGGAGGCGTCTTTTACAAGATCGCGAAATTTTTTCTCAAATCCCTCAAAATCTGTCTCTGTAAGAGTAAATCCCGGCTCCAGAAATTCTGTCTGTACGTGATTCACTTCATCCCAGATATTGATACAGGAACGGCTCTCTGCATCAACATGGTAAAAAGCACTCCTGATACCAAAAGGTTTCAGGGCATCTTCAATATAGTTACCTGCGTGGCCGCCCACAAACCCTGTGGCAACCACTTCAGCACCGTAAATGGACGCCGGCTTGGAAACATTCAGTCCCTTTCCACCGGGAACATAGGTACATTCACGCACACGGTTTACTTCGCCCACTTTAAAATCATCCACTACATAACGCTTGTCAATGGCAGCGTTTAAGGTTACTGTCAGGATCATATCAGTCTTCCTCATTGGAAAGAAGGATCTTTCCCTTTACAAGGCCCGGTGTCTTGAACAGCTGAAATGCCTCCTGTGCCTGGCTCATCGGAATTTTCTTATAGATGAAGCCCGGGTCAAACTTCAGCTGACCTGTTGCAAAATAATGAGCTGTCAGATCCCACTCTCGTCCCGGATATGGTGCACTGTAGGACATCCAGGAACCGGTAAGCTTGAACTCTTTACGGTTCATGTTCTCCCACTGCTTCGGTGTGAAAGTAAGGTTCTCATGAGGAGTACCGATGAAGCATACATGTGCTTTGTTTGCTGCAAGCTCGAACGCCATGTGCATGGTCGGAACCTGTCCGGCTGTCTCGAATACGAAGCCGTAGCCCTTGCCACCTGTGATGGCCATGGCTTTTTCCATATATCCTTCTTCTTTTGTGTTGATCACTTCATCTGCACCGAGACGTTTTGCAAGAGCAAGTCTCTCATCGCTGATATCAAAAACTACCACTTTCTTAGAACCGAAGATCTTTGTCCACTGCATGGTGAACATACCAACTGTTCCGCCGCCAAGGATCGCCACATACTCGCCACCGTGATAATCATTCTGGAATACACCGTGGATAGCTACTGTTGCAGGCTCAAACATTGCGCCCTGCTCATACGGAACATTGTCTGCAAATGGTACAGCATTTTTCTCCGGAACTACTACATAATCTGCATTCGCTCCCTGCTCTCTGGAACCGATGAAGCTGTAATGTTTGCAGAGGGAGTAATTACCTTTCTGGCAGTCATCACATTTCATACATGGAAGAAGCGGTGCACCGGATACACGGTCTCCGACTTTTACCTTTGTAACCCCTTCTCCGACTTCCACAACGTCACCGGAGAACTCATGGCCAAGTACGATCGGATAAAAATGTACGCCATGGTTTAATACACGCGGGATATCTGATCCGCAGATTCCGGAGTATCTTACTTTAATCTTGACATGGCCAGGAGTTACCTCTGGTTCCTCCACTTCCTGATACTGAACATCTTCATTTGCTACTACTACTGCTGCTTTCATGATTATTTTTCCTCCTCATTTCTCATCATAGGTTCAAGAGATTTATAGAGATTTAAATAGGTTTTATAGGTTTTATCATAAACAGCCCTGTTTTCAGGGTTCGGTTCATGTCTTCTTGTTTCTTTCACAGTAAGGCTGATAGCCTCATCATAATCTTTATACATTCCAACACCAATGCCCGCCAGAATCGCTGCACCAAGTGTTGTAGCTGTGTCAGATGACGGTACTACGATCGGTTTTCCGGTGATGTCGGATTTGATCTGTGTCCAGAGGAGAGAATTGGCTGACCCTCCCATTGCCCGGAGTATTTCAACATCTGCCCCTGCTTCTTTTGCAACCTCAAGATTATGCTTCAGTGAAAGTGCCACACCTTCCATGCAGGCGCGTACCATATGGCCCTTGGTCTTTGCAAAATCCAGTCCATAGAAAACGCCTTTTGCATTTGGATTCCAGATGTGAACGCTCACCGGACATATATGGAAGGAATACAACACCGTCACTGCCTGGAGCGATTTTTTCTGCAATCTCATTAAGCTGATTCAGGGAAGAACCTTTTCCCTCGCCTGTCATCATGCGCTCATAATCTGCAAACTCACGCTCAAACCAGCGCATCACACCACCGCCGCCGGTTGTGCCGCCCTGAAGGAGCCACTGTCCCGGAACAACATGATATCCTAGGATCAGTCTTGGATCTGCCTTGTATTCATCCATGCATATGCTCATTCCGCCAGCCTGTCCGCCCTGCTCCTGTGTCTCACCAGGATGGATAACTCCAGCCCCCAGCGTTCCGCATGCTGCATCCAGACCGCCTGCAACAACCGGTATTCCTGCTGCAAGTCCTGCTTCCTCTGCTGCCTTCTCGGTGACAGTGCCTACTATATGGTCGCAGTCGCAGATCTCAGGAAGAAATTCCAAGGGAATTCCAAGCCTTCTGCACATAGCCTCATCCCATACAGCTCTTCGCATATCAAAGCAGTGCAGACCGTATCCCTGTGAAACATCCTGACTCATAACACCCGTCAGCTTATATGCAATAAAGCTGTTGGACTGCAGAATCTTGTCTATCTTTTCATAAACCTCCGGCATATTTTCTTTATACCAGAGGATCTTCGCTGTTGTATAAGACGGCTGCAACGAGTTGCCGGATACTTCAAAAATCTTATCTGCTCCGATCTCCTCATTCAGCCTGTCACAGATGGACTGTGCTCTTGTATCCATCCAGATCGGTGTGTTGGTCAGAACATTACCATCTTTATCCATGGCAATCGCTGACCAGCTCTGTCCGTCAATACCGATGCCTGCGATCTCATCCGGTACAATACCTGCTTTCCGGATAGCTTTTTTTACTGCACTGCAGACTGCACTCCACCATTCCTCCGGATTCTGTTCAGCCCAGCCTTCCTTCGGATAGTATACCGGATAGTCACCGTTGACTGCTGCCACTACGTTTCCGGATTTCTCAAAGATTGCAACCTTACAGGCACTGGTACCAATATCAATACCAAGTAAATATGGTTTCATTGTGATTTCTCCTTCTCCTTATATAGCACGCACAGATTTCCCCATAATAATCTCTGCGTCAAGCTTCTCCGCAATCCGCTCCGTATTTCCAGCATCTCCCTCTTCCAGTCGTTTCAGCATAATGCCGGCCACCTCTCTTGCAATACCTGGTGTAGGCTGAGCAACAATGGTCAGCTTGGATTACATGCCCTTGCAAACTGCAGGTTATCGAACCCGATCATGGAAAGCTGCTCCGGAATTTTAAGTGCCAGCTCATTGACACCGATCACCGCCCCCATGGTCATCTCATAGTTGGTGACAAATACAGCTGTCATATCCGGATTGTCCGCCACAAGCTTCTCCAGACCCTTCACGCCGCCCTGAATGGTATAGTCGCCGTGATAGATCAGAGATTCCTGTACCGGAAGATTCTCTTTTTCATATGCGCTTCTGTAGCCCTGGAGACGTTCCTGCGCTGTGGATATTTCCTCCGGGCCGCCGATGATCCCGATTTTGCGGTGTCCTGCCTGAAAAAAAACTCTCATGGCATCTTCTGCCGCCTTCTCATTGTCCACAAGAACACTGTCACAGGAAATCTCCTGGATCTTACGGTCAATGAGCACGATCGGTTTCCCGGTTTTCTGAAATTTTTTCAGGTGATTGCCTTCTGTGTCCACCGGCATGTTGATGATGCCATCCACACGTTTCCGGCTTAAGAATTCCACTGCGTCCCGCTCCAGTTTCTTATCTGTACGGCAGTCACAGACAATGGTCGCATATCCATGACTTCTCAGGACATCCTCCATCTCTGTGATGATCTCCGCACAAAAGGTATTGTTAAGCTCCGGGATCACCACGCCGATGGTCTTGGTGGCATTGGTCTTAAGTCCTCTGGCCACCTCATTTACCTCGTAGTGCAGCTCCTCGATGGCTTCCTCGATCTTTACTCTGTTTTTTTCTCTTACGTTTCCCCCATTAAAATAGGAAGAAATCGTTGCAAGCCCAAGTCCCGTCCGCCTGGCGATATCTTTCATGGTCGCTGCCATACTTATCACCTCATTATCTGCATTTTACCGCAATACTTATTCTGCCTTTCCGTCGCAGCCGCAGACTTTCATACGAGCCTCAACAAGCTCTTTTACAGCCTGAATCGCTTTCTTTCCGTATGCTTTCGGATCGATGGTATTCTCATTCTCTGCAAATGTCTCCTTAACCGCCTTGGAATATGCCGCACGAAGCTCTGTTGCAAAGTTTACCTTGCAGATACCACGTTTTACACAGTCGCTTACATCCTCATCACTGAGACCGGATGCTCCGTGAAGAACAAGTGGAATATCAACAACTTCACGGATCTCGCTTAAACGTTCTTTATCAAGAACCGGAGTTCCTACATAAAAACCGTGTGCTGTTCCAATTGCAACTGCAAGGGAGGTAACACCTGTGCGCTCTACGAATTCTTTTGCTTCCTGCGGATCTGTGTTGGTGTCTGCCTCTGCCTCAAGATCATCTTCCTTACCGCCGACTTTACCAAGTTCAGCCTCACACGGGATGTTCAGGCTGCAGCTACATCCGCAACTCTCTTTGTCTCTTTAATATTGTCCTCAAAATCCAGTTTGGAACCGTCGATCATAACAGATGTGTAACCTGCATGCATTGCCTGCATAGCCAGCTCAAAGCTGCTGCCATGGTCAAGATGAAGGCAAACCGGAACAGAAGCTTGGCAGCCTCAGCTGCAACGATCGCTGCATAGATCTCAACAGTACCATACTTAACCGTAGATGGTGTCGTCTGGATCATAACCGGAGCTTTCAGCTCCTCAGCAGCCTGGATGATTGCTTTCACCATCTCCATATTCTCTGCATTGAATGCTCCTACTGCGTATCCGCCTTTCTGTGCTTTTAACAGCATTTCTTTCGATGTAACCAGTGGCATAATCTTTTTCCTCCTTGGAATATTGTGTTTATTTTCTAAATAATATCTATTGTCGGCCCAGAAACCGAAACGTTTCTGTTTGGGTTCATCATAACTCTCCGAAACGTTTCTGTCAACCATAAAATATTCATCATTTAAAGGAAAATATTGCCTTGAAAAGAAGATAAAATACCGTTAGATTAATCTATAAAAGATATAAAAACCTGTGGCCGGACAGGAACGTCTGATATGACCGGCAGATATGGCAACTGCATAAATTATTCTCTGAGCAGCTGAATCTTAAGCCTGACCTGATGCAATAATTTCTGCAATGCTGTAAATGATCAATTTATCTTAGGAGGATATTAACTATGTTAAAAGGAATTCCAGAAATCTTATCACCAGAATTACTGAAGGTATTATGCGAGATGGGTCACAGTGACCGTCTTGTAATCGCAGACGGCAACTTCCCTGTAGAATCCATGGGAAAGAACGCTATCACCATCCGCTGCGACGGACACGGTGTTCCGGAGATCCTTGATGCGATCCTGAAGCTGTTCCCGCTTGATACTTATGTAGAGCATCCGGTAAACCTGATGGAAGTAATGCCTGGCGATGATGTTGAGACACCAATCTGGGATACATACAAAGAAATCGTGTCCAAACATGACGAGCGTGGCGAAAAAGCAATTGGAAATATCGAGCGTTTCGCATTCTATGATGAAGCTAAGACAGCTTACTGCATCATCTCCACAGGTGAGAAAGCTCTTTATGCAAATATAATGCTTCAGAAAGGTGTTGTTATCAACAACGACTGATCTTCTTACGTAACTGCCTGATATCTATACACATATTCAACCAAAAACTCCCGATTTCACTGCCTGATGATCGTCTTTTCAGGAAGGAAAACGGGAGTTTTCTATTTCTCTATTCTGTATATTTATCGTTTCGCTGTTTTTGCTGTATAGCTGCCGTATACAATTTTGCCTGTGGATGTTTTGGCGCCGGCGCGCACTGCATAATAGTAAGTTGTGCCTTTCTTTGCTGTCCTATCCTCAAATGATGCTGTCTTTCCATTGGAAATTGTTTTGATCTTTTTCCAGGAACTGTTCTTTGTTTTCCGGTAGATCTGATATCCGGAAGCTTTTTTCTGGGTACTCCAGTAATTTTAAGGCCGCTCGATGTTTTGCATATTTTTGAGATCTTCTGTTTAAATGGATAAGACTGGATATAGCTACTTGCTTTATAACCACCCAGGATCTTCTTTCCACCTACAGTACGATATGCACGAACTGCATAAGCGTAAGTGGTGATTCCCTGAACACTGGAATCTTTATAACTTAATACCGTACTCTTTACTTCTTTTATACATTTCCAGTTCTGTCCTTTTACCTTGCGGTAGATCCGGTATCCGCCAGCCCCTGAGACCTTATTCCAGGAAACCATATTATATGGACCGATTTTTGCAGAGGCTTTCGCAGTTGCTTTACCTGGCTCTGCTTTTGCAGATACTTTATCTGAATATCCGCCGTACACTGTTGTTTTTCCGCTGATCATATATGCTGCACGAACCCGGTAAGTATACGTGTTTCCTGTCTTTACAGCCGTATCCTGCCAGGTTTTTACATTAGCTTTGACAGTGGTAAGCTTTTTCTCTTTTCCGCCATTCTGTGAACGATAAACTACATAACGGTTGCAGCCAGATACTGCTGACCAGGCGATATTGATCTTATTGTAAGACTTTCCTGATATCTTTACTCCTGCAGTTTTCTTAAGTTTTACAGTAACTTTGCAGGAAGCTTTGATTCCTTTGGCGTTATTTCCATAGCAGGAAATGGTCACTGTTCCAGGCTTCTTTGCCGTGATCACGCCCTTCGTACTAACTGTGGCAATATTCTTATCAGAACTTGTCCATGTAATTCCTGAAGATGTCATCTCAGCTCTGGTTGCTGATGCTTTGAGTGTCTTCTTATCACCTGCATTCATACTGAGGGATGACGCTGACAGAGTCATCTTCGCTGCGCTGTTCAGCGTTCTGGTATGTGCTTTGATACGAGGTGTTATAGATGGACTATATTCTTTGGCATCCATCCAGTCTGTATCTTCCGGATAATAAATAAAACTCTGGTCGGCTGAAACAGAAGCTTTAAACTTACACCATGTATAATCCACACTTGCTTCCACATAATACTTCAATTTCTTGCTGCCGGCATTGGTTATCACCACAGAATACAAACTGTTCTGACTGATCAGAACTTCCGGGATCTTAAAAGTTTCTATTCCTGCCATGGACTGAACACAGGATATTGGCTGTGCATAGGCGGGCGTTCCGCTTGTCGGATCACTGACATCTTTCAGATTCGTATAAACCTGTACAGTAAAGGAACTGTTATCACTCATAGATGCCAGAGTCACTTCCCCCAGGCTTTCTGCCTTTCCCTTGCCTGCACTGGCTTTAAAAATGCTGGCAAATTTCTCGCCGGAATACATTTTGATTGAGGCAAGTCCTGAAGTTCCGTCATAGAAGTAATTATTGGTATACTCCGGTTTCGCTGCTGCTATAACTGCAACGAGTTCACATACAGACTTATCCTCATAGGACATATAGAAATAGCCATCTTTTCCCCAGTCTGTACCCCAGCTGTTCTTGACGATCCATGCACCGTCCGAAGTTACCCTGGAAGCAGCCGCAAAATTCGATGCAGAATAATTATCATCCCATCCAACCACTGTTACCACATGGTTTACACTCTTGGTACTGGTAGGATAAGAATACGCTGCCGTGCTGGCATTATAATATCGGTTCTGTGCATTATACATGATCGAAACGGAATGATTCGCTGTCAGAAGCTTCTTCATGGCACTTACTGAGTAATCCGAAAAATACGAATTCTTCAAGTATGCTGATGAATGGAATTCCTTTGACCTGGCAGGAATTGCCCCTGTCTTCTGTGTATGTGTGGAATCTGTTGCCAGGGGAACATCTGCCTCTGTCGTCATCCCTGACCAGGTACTCAGAAACATAGATGCCAGGAGATCATTTCCCCCTTCGTGATAATCAACATTTCCATAATCATCCGTTCCATAATGACGATTAATATCCCCTGCAGTATTTCCAAGAGGATCATTGCTTCTGTTCGCCCAGAAATATGCAAGATGCTCTTCAGACAGATCATACGTTCCAAGCCCCTGCGAAAGAAGAGATGTCTCCATAAGAGATGCCATTCCAAATGCCCAGCACATTCCATATGGATCCTGATTTTTTACAGAAGTTACATATCCCTGTTCTGCTGCATTATAGTAAGAAGGATACGCCGCTGCTCTTCCCATCGGAATCTCACCCGTATCATTTCCGATCTCAATGGCTGTGGAATAGGACGTCAGGCTGTCAAAAGGTGCCAGCTGTTCCTTCTCTTCCTCTTCTGTCAGCGGTCTTCCTTTAATATATTCAATTCCGGTGTCTTCACTGTCAAATTCAGTCTCTCCGTCACTGAATGGATCAGTCTGTTCCAGTGAAAACTGCTCTATTTCTGTGGCTGTATCATCTGTTTCAGAACCTTGCAGGGAAATTTCCTCGTTTTCCTCACTGCTCTCAGAAACAGCTCCGCTAATATCTTCTCCGTATATATCAGTATCTGTTTCCCCTGACTCCTCACTCTGCTGATTCCAATCCTCTGCAGTATTCTCCTGCATTGTACTGTCTTCTCCGGCCTCTATCTCTGCATCACTAAAATCTGCTGCAACAACCGGAATCTGGCTTGCCATCACAACTGCACTTATAAACAATGGCAGTAATTTTTTTCTGATCAGATGTAAATGCTTCACCTGGATTTCCTCTTATCTTTCGTTTGTATTTCTTATATTGTTACTTTATCCCCATTTTCTTAAGTGGATATTCGCAACTACTTGGCTGCTTATTTCATCTCTGCAAAGAACTTACTTGATCTTGGTCAAGCGGATATTCGCAGCCTCGCAAGGTACTTACTTGATCTTGTTAAAATGATAAACTAAAATTCCGATCACTGCAAGTATTGCTGCGCATCCGATCCACAAAAATGGATTCTGATACCAGGGTTCTTCCTCTTTGAAAGATGCTGTTGCAGTCCCATTTACAGGCTTTGGCTTTACTGATTCTTCAGTTTCTGTTGGAACCGGTGACATTTTTACGACTGATTGATCCTCCGTTCCTGAAGACTCTCCACTTTTTTCAGATTCTGCAGTATTCTCTCCATCTGTGGTATTTGTCGTATTGTCTTTCCGTTTTACTGTGCTATCCTTTTCTGCTGCTAAACTGTCTTTCTCAACTGCTGTGCTATCCTTTTCTGTCTCTGTAGTATTTTTTTCTGCTGCAATTTCATCTTCTTTTGATGGTCTCAGCTCATCGAGAGGAACGTAGCCATGGGTTCCATTATATTCTGTATATCCCCAGCTTTCACCATTCTTCTCTGTCTCGCCTTCAATGTGTAAAACCGTTCCGTCCTCTACTGTTTTATCATTCAATTTTTCACTTTTATCACTGGTTTCCGGATAAATGTCAACTCCAACTCCTCCGGAATCCACTGTCATATAATAATCGGTACTGTCCTGCGGAAGCTCTACCTTACCTGACCGGTCCGCATAAACAGGAATACTCATTGCCATTGCCGCTGACACAACCCCTGCTGCGAAAATATACCTTCCCCTTTTCATTCTGATTCCTCTCCTCGCCACTTACTTAGTACATCATTTCAAAAACAACTATACCATCCATACAGGTCTCAGATTTGATATCATTATTTTATAAATGCTATAGTATCTCTATATAGACAAAATCCTCCTATATTTCCCTGTCTGATCCGAAATATAAGAGGATTTTATCTTTTGTTAGTCCAGTTTATCGGTTAAACTGGATCTGTCTTATGCCAGCTCTTTCTCGCACATATCCAGTGCAGATGCGATAACTGCATCCATGTCGTAATATTTATACTCACCAAGACGACCTCCAAAGATCACCTTCGGCTCCTTCTCTGCCAGCTCTTTATACTGCGCGTAAAGCTGTCCGTTCTTCTCATCATTAACCGGATAATATGGCTCATCTCCCGGTTTCCACTCAGAACTGTATTCACGGCTGATCACCGTCTTCGGAAGATCATTGCCTTCCTCATCCTTACCGAACTCAAACCATTTATGCTCAATGATACGTGTCCAAGGTGTCTCCACATCTGTATAGTTCACAGCTGCATTACCCTGGAAATTCGGCTTATCAAGAGTCTCGTTCTCAAATCTTACAGAACGGTACTCCAGCGTACCCAGCTTGTAACCAAAGTATGCATCAATAGCACCTGTGTAGATAACCTTGTCTGCCATGGCATCATACTCTGCTTTCTTTGCAAGGTAATCCTCATTCAGGCGTACTTCAATGCCATCCAGAAGATTGGCAACCATCCTGGTATAACCGCCAACCGGAATTCCCTGATAAAGAGCATTGAAATAATTGTTATCAAAAGTAAGACGAACCGGAAGTCTCTTAATGATAAAAGACGGAAGCTCTGTGCACGGACGTCCCCACTGCTTCTCTGTATATCCTTTGATAAGTTTCTCATAGATATCTGTACCAACAAGACTGATCGCCTGCTCTTCCAGATTCTTCGGTTCTGTGATACCAGCAGCCTTACGCTGCTCTTCAATCTTCGCAGCAGCCTCTTCCGGTGTTACTACACCCCACATCTTATTAAATGTGTACATGTTAAACGGAAGGCTGTACAGCTCTCCATGATAGTTGGCAACCGGGCTGTTCGTAAACCGGTTGAACTCAGCAAACTGTGTGATGTAATTCCATACCTTCTTGTTATTTGTATGGAAAATATGTGCACCATATTTATGTACGTTGATTCCCTCAACCTTTTCTGTGTACACATTTCCGGCAATGTTCGGACGTTTGTCGATTACGAGAACAGATTTGCCTGCCTTCTTCGCCTCATGAGCAAAGACTGCGCCGTATAGACCGGCACCTACGATAAGATAATCGTACATTTAAATTTTCTCCTCTTATTACTTGATAATGTCCATTCTAACACCTGTGATACTGATATGGCAAGTGTTCTGTGAAAGTCAATCAGATATTCGCATCCTCACAGGGAGCTTTCTTAATCCAGAAAAACAACAGGCAGCATCTTCTATTATTGCTGCCTGCCATTTTTATCCAGGTTTCTATGTACTTATAAAACCTTATTCCTCATATCCATTCGGGTTCTGGCTCTGCCATTTCCAGGAATCTGCACACATTTCGCGGATTCCGTTCTCTGCTTTCCAGCCGAGTTCTTTCTCTGCCTTGGTTGCATCGGAATAGCAGGTTGCGATGTCACCTGGGCGGCGTGGTTTGATCACGTATGGGATCTTAACCCCTGTAGCTGCCTCAAAGTTTTTAACAATATCGAGTACGCTGTATCCTTTACCTGTTCCAAGGTTGTAAATACTTAAGCCTGAGTTGTCCTCAAGTTTCTTGAGAGCTTTTACATGTCCTTTGGCAAGGTCTACTACGTGGATGTAGTCACGGACACCTGTTCCGTCCGGTGTGTCGTAGTCATTTCCGAATACACCAAGCTCTTTCAGCTTACCTACTGCAACCTGTGTGATATACGGCATCAGATTGTTCGGGATTCCGTTCGGGTTCTCACCGATCGTTCCGCTCTTATGAGCACCAATCGGGTTGAAGTAACGAAGAAGACTACGTTCCACTCCGGATCTGCTTTCTGGATATCTGTCAGGATCTGCTCCAGCATGGATTTTGTCCAGCCGTATGGGTTAGTGCACTGTCCCTTCGGGCACTCCTCTGTGATCGGGATCATAGCCGGATCGCCGTATACAGTTGCTGAGGAAGAGAAAATAATATTCTTTACATTATGTTTTCTCATCACGTCCACAAGTGTCAGGTTCCTGCGATATTGTTCTCGTAGTACTCCCATGGCTTGGCAACAGATTCACCTACTGCTTTCAGTCCTGCAAAATGAATACAGGAATCGATCTTCTCGCTGTCAAAAACCTTATTCATTGCTTCACGATCCAGAATGTCTGCCTTATAAAATTTCACCGGCTTACCTGTGATCTTGGATACTCTGTCAAGAGCCTTCTCACTGGAATTAGCCAAATTGTCAACTACTACAACATCATATCCTGCGTTCTGCAGCTCTACAACTGTATGACTTCCAATGTATCCTGCTCCACCTGTTACTAAAATTGCCATAGTTTTTCTCCTCCTCAGATTAGGTTTATAGCGTTCGTGTTTATTTTAACACTGCTGCCTGTTTTCCACAATAGCAGAAAACCAGATTTCGTACATGACTTCCTCTCAGATCTGTAAAAATCACTTAGTCCCACAGTCCCTGAGGATAAAGGCCCTGATCCTTCAGGCTCTGGATCGCAGCCACAACTACCGCTTATCCTCTTTGTAAGTTACGCCGTACCATTATCCTGTGTGGTAAGCACTTTACTGTGGCTTTCTTTCTTAAGAAGTTCATCTACTACAAACGGAAGGAAGTACTCGCACTTCAGCGGATTGACCGGAATGTTTTTCTCAAGGAATACAGGAAATCGCGCTTCCAGCTCTTTCATAAATCCGCCGGTGAAGCCCCACATATTCATGGATACCGGTGCATCAACAGGAAGTGCTGTCCATGTTTTTCCATCGTCCTCTGTGTAAGCTGCTCCGCCGTCACGTTTTTCAATGTGAGTTCTCTCATTGATATCTGCAAGATATCCGTTCTCGTCTGTCTCGCAGACACCGCGGGATACATAGCCATTATCTGTCAGCGTGTTCTCCAGACGGTATCCGACCATCATATACTGAGCCTGAACACTTTCTTCCTCAGCATGGATCAGGAAATCATACGCCATTTTAAATGCGTGAGTTCCGTAATAATCATCTGCATTAATTACAACAAACGGTCCGCCTATCTCATTCAGGCAGCTTAATACTGCATGTCCTGTTCCCCATGGCTTCACACGTCCTTCCGGAACTTTGAATCCCTCCGGAATGTTATTCAGATCCTGATGCACATAAACGATCTCCACCTTATCGCTTAAACGGTCACCAATGGCATCACGGAAATCCTGCTCATTTTCTTTCTTTATAATAAAGATAACTTTCTTAAAGCCTGCGCGTACAGCGTCATAAATGGAAAAATCCATGATAATATGGCCTTCCTGATCTACCGGGTCGATCTGCTTGAGACCACCGTATCGGCTTCCCATTCCTGCTGCCATTACTACCAGAACCGGCTCTTTCATAATCTTATTCCTCCTGTTATTCTCCGGGTATCTCCCAATCTGCATTCATAAAGCCGGTCAGATCCTCATCCAACCGGCTTTACGAACCTTATACTTTATTATACTACAATTCATCACGGAATCCTATCAGTTATTTTTTCATTTTCTCCGGAAAAACAATCTCCATTCTCGTTCCCTGTCCCTGCTCGCTTTCCACATGGATCTGCGCATGATGAAGCGTCGCACCATGTTTTACTATGGACAGACCAAGTCCTGTTCCGCCAGTCTGTCTGGAATGGCTCTTATCTACTCTGTAAAAACGCTCAAAGATCCTGCCCTGTTCACTCTTCGGGATTCCGATCCCGTCATCCACAACACAGTAGAACGGATGTCCTTTACGGTTTCCTACCATAATGCGAACATGTCCGTCATTTTCCGTGTAGCGCACTGCATTATCTGCAATATTGAAAAACATCTCATAAAGAACATGTCGCACGCCCTGGATCTTCTCAGAATTTCCGACCAGCTCCAGGGAGATATTTTTCTTTTCTGCCGGATGCTTCAGATTGCTTTCCACATCCTCTGCCAGTTCGTAAAGATCCACTTCTTCAAAAGGAACCTCGCTGTTGCTCTCATCCAGTCTGGAAAGCTGAATGATATCTGCCACAAGATTGGATAACCGCACTGCCTCATGATAGATTCTTCCTGAAAATTCCTGTACATGATCTGAAGGAACCATTCCATTCATCATAAGTTCTGCATAGCCGGAAATAGACATCAACGGTGTTTTCAGCTCATGGGAAACATTTGCAGAAAATTCCTTCCGGATCTGTTCTGCTTCTTTCAGTTCTTTTACCTGCTGCCTGATCTGGCGGTTCTGTTCATCCACCCGCACAAGAAGCGGCCTCAGTTCTTCATAACACACATTGTTCAGCGGATGTTCCAGATCCAGATCATTGATCGGCCTGATAAGATCCTTTGTCTGCCTCTGTGCAAAAATAAACTCCAGGACCAGTACAAGAAGCATCAAAATCCCCAGAACAAGCAGGCTTGATATCCAGGTGGAATATACGGAATCTATGGTTTTTCCTACCCGAAGCACGTTTCCGTCATTCAGTTTTACCGCATAATAAAAAGTCTTTTTTGCAAAAGTCTCCGAGTAGCGGATACTTTCACTTTGTCCTTCTTTTTCTGCCTGGATAAATTCCGGACGATTACTGTGATTCTCCAGTTTCTCCGGTGACGCTTCAGAATCAAAGAGAACAGTTCCGTCTTTTCCTATGAGCGTCACACGGCTTGTAGATACTGTTCCCAGTTTTTTCGTAAGAAAAGCTTCTCCGTACTCTTCCATCCCAAGACAGATATACCTGGTTTCCTCTCTCACTCCACGCTGCATATAAGTGTTGAATTTACTGTATGTCACCACGCTTGCAGCCAGAAATGTTACAAGGACAGCCAGAACGATCATTACACTTGTATGATTCAGGATCTTTTTTTTTTCATAGATGATCTCCTATCCTGTAGCCGACTCCACGCACAGTTTCAATAAGGTTTCCCGCTTCATCCAGCTTCTGGCGAAGGGTACGTACGTGGACATCTACAGTCCTTGTTTCCCCGTCAAAATCATATCCCCATACATGGCAGAGGATCTGATTTCTTGACATGACAAGACCTTTGTTTTCCAGAAGATACTCAAGAAGTTCAAATTCTTTTCTGGTGAGTTCCTTCTCCTCCCCCTGGTAGCTGACCTCGTGGCGGGACACATTTACACGCAGCCCCTTGCAGTGAAGCTCTCTTTCCTCGCTCTGTCTTGCACAGCGGCGCAAAACAGCCTTAACTCTGGCCACGAATTCCATCATTCCAAATGGTTTTGTAATATAATCGTCAGCTCCGCCCTCCAGACCTTTTACCTTGTCAAATTCCGCTTCCTTCGCTGTTACCATGATCACCGGGATATCCCTTGTCCTGGTATCACTTTTCAATCGTTTCAAAATATTATATCCATCCTCGCCCGGGAGCATGATATCCAAAAGAATCAGCTCCGGCAGGCTCTTTCTCATAGCCGCATCAAGTTCTGCCCCGGTCTCAAATCCTTCTGCCTCAAACCCGGTTGTCTCCAGTGTATAAACAAGAAGCTCTCTGATATTGCGCTCATCTTCCACACAGTAGATCATTTACCAACACCTCTCTGTTCGTTTTCATTTTCCGGAGCAGAAGATACTCATCTGCCCGATATTTGTTAAATTTTTGTTTTCAGTATAACGATTTTCTTTTTACTGCACAAGCCTGGTATCTGCGTCATCGCGGATAACCAGGGCATATGCTCATTTTTACTTATTTATTTTTTAAGCCTGCACAGTCTCTGCCTCAACAGTTAACGGAGGCAGCTGGTACTGTCCGCGGATTGCTTCCAGTTCATGGTAGAAGCTTGCATCTGTACTGTGCTTGATCTGTTTCAGATGTTGATGTGTATCAAACAGATCTGCATGTACCTGAGTTACACAGACACCAATGTTGGAACAATGGTCAGCCACCCTCTCCAGCTGGTAGTCACATCTGAAAGGATGAATCCCATCTCAATGGTACATTCTCCGGCACGAAGTCTCTGAACATGTCTGTATTTCAACTCTTTGCTCAGCTCATCGATCACCTCTTCCAGCGGTTCGATCTCACGTGCAAGCTGTACATCCTGATTCTCATAGACCTTATATGCAATGTCCACGATATCCTCTACAGCATGTTCCATGACACGAAGCTCCTCGAGGGCTTTTTCTGAGAATTTAAGGCCTTTCTCATGAAGCTCCTGGGCGGATTCCATAATATTCACGCCGTGATCGGAAATTCTCTCGAAATCTCCGATACAGTGGAGCATGATGGAAATACTGTGGCTGTCATGAACTGACAGATCCTTCTGGTTCAGCTTTACAAGATAAGTTCCAAGTTCATCCTCGTAGCGGTCTACTTTTTTTCTCCGATTCCTCTACTTCCTTTCTTTCCTTCTGCACTGAAATGCTTCAGAAGGTCAAGAGCTGTAAATAATGTTTTATGGGAATCCTCTGCCATTTTTTTGCTGCATTTCTGCTCTGCTCAACAGCAAAGGCCGGCTTCTCCAGAAAACGGCTTTCCAGGATCATGAAATCCGGATCTGCTGCTTCCTCCTCCTTTTTGTCTCTGATCGTAAGACAGGCAAGTTTCTCCAGTGCTTTTCCAAACGGAAGCAGTACCAGTGTTGCACTTACATTGAATGCACTGTGCAGAATTGCGATTCCTGCCGGTGTTGCAGCCTGTGACATGAACGAGAAATGTACAGCTGCATTGACAGTATAAAACACAGCCATAAAAAGGATCGTTCCAATCAGGTTAAAGTACAGATGAATCATTGCCGCGCGCTTCGCATTTGTGTTAGCTCCGATCGCGGAAAGGATCGCCGTGATACAGGTACCGATATTCTGTCCCATAATAATAGGGAGTGCTGCACTGAACGGTACCATTCCTGTAAGGCAAAGCGCCTGCAGGATACCGACGGATGCGGATGATGACTGAATGATCGCTGTAAGCACTGTACCGGCCACAACACCAAGCAGCGGGTTGGAAAATTTCACAAGCATTCCTGTGAATTCCGGTACATCTGCCAGCGGCTCTACTGCTCCGCTCATGGCGCTCATTCCATACATCAGGATTGCAAATCCTACACAAATCGTTCCTACGTCTTTCTTCTTCTGGCTCTTTGTAAACATGATCAGGACCACACCGATCAGAGCCAGCACCGGTGAAAATGATGTCGGTTTAAAAAGACGGATGATAAAGTTATCACTCTGGATTCCGGTAAGGCTTAAGATCCAGGAGGTAACTGTTGTTCCGATATTCGCTCCCATGATGATTCCCACTACCTGGGAAAGTTTCATCAGTCCTGAATTTACAAAACCTACTACCATAACTGTCGTTGCAGATGATGACTGGATCACTGCAGTTACGCCCAGTCCCAGAAGAACGGCTCTGATCGGACTGGATGTAAGGGTTTCAAGAATACGCTCAAGTTTTCCTCCTGCTACTTTCGCAAGCCCGTCTCCCATTAAGTTCATTCCATAAAGGAAAATGGCAAGGCCTCCAAGCAATGCCAATACGCTGAAAAAGTCCATGATTCTCTCCTTCACTTTCTCTTTTTTGATATGTTTGATTTCCTATTTCTCATTTCGACGTTTTTCATGATAACTGTCCTTTGTAAAATTTTCCCCACCTGAATGTAAAATCTGTGTAAAAAAATAAGACAGTTGATCCTGTCCGGGAGATATTACTCTTATAAAGATCAACTGTCTTATTATATTTTTCATTAACTGAATATTCTAACTTAAGCTCAGACGGATACTTCATACCCATTCTGTACGTAACTGCTCTGCACTTAATAACCGGCGACGTTTATTGTCTCATATATAGTACAGTAAATACGTTCTGAATTTTCATTTCTGATCATATATCCCACAAATCACATGTATCAGAATCCACGGATTTCCTCATCCTCGGATCCTGTCTTATCAATCGATCTGATCACAAGATAATAGCTGTAATCATCGTTGACCTTTACCTCAACACGGTCGCCAACTCTGTGTCCTCTTAAAGCTTTGCCGATGGGGGATTCAATACTGATGCGGTTCTCCATGGAATTTCCCCGGATGGAAGTGACAAGTTTATACTTTTCTACCTCATTGTCCTCCTCAAAAAGTACCTCTACGATATCATCCATTCCTACTTCATCAGCCCTGGAATTGTCGGATACAATGCTCGCTGTTTTCAGCATTCTCTCCAGATAACGGATACGGCTCTCGTTCTGGTTCTTATGTTTCTTGGCTGCATAATATTCGAAGTTCTCACTTAAGTCTCCCTGGGCACGCGCTTCCTTGACAGCCTCAATGGCTTCCTTTCGTACGACCAGCTTGCGGTGTTCGATCTCCTGCTCTATTTTTTCAACATCCTTGCGGGTAAGCTGTTCTCTCATAATTCACGGCATCTCCTTTTCTGTACTTTGTTCCGTACACTTTCTCTGATATCCACCAAGATATGTTCCGGTGCCGGAGTACTGTTAACAGAGATACCTTAACAGATACACTCTGCTTTGTCAAACAGCGCAGGCTTGTTCTGTTTCTTCTCTCTGCTGTCTTATATGCTGTTTAATATAGTCTGCCATATGATCTTTGGGAATATCCAGTAACATGGAAAATTCAGAATAGAGGTGATCCTCTGCCATTTTCAGATACCGTTCATCTGTAGCGGTTGTTTTTTTGCCATGGGATAATCTGGTCTGCTTGCGAATATAAATGGTCTTGATGATCCGGAGAAGATCTCTGCATTCACAGGTTCGGATACATTTCTTGTAGCTGTCTTCCCGGAATTTCTCGTTCTCAATACTCAGTGTTTCTATCAAAGGGATCTCATTGATCAGCTTCTCTGCCTCTTCCTTCGTGATAATTCCACGAAGCACCTGCTTGCCGCCTTCCACTGGTGTAAAGATCTTCCCTTCTGTCTCCCCTCCCGGCCTTAACACATAATAAAGTCTCTCACCGGAGGCACCGTCCATCTTCATTGTGGTAACTCCTGTCACCTTGCAGATTCCGGTACGGCCATACACAACATATTCGCCTGTTTCAAACATTTTTCCACATCCTTTCATATTTTTTGCTTTTGTTTTCGTGGCGTCTATTGTGCTCTAATGAAAACTCCCTGTCAGGCATAAGATCCGGACAAGGAGTTTCTCACTGAGGATTCTATCCTTATTTTACTACTTTTCCCATTTATTTGCAAAAGAATTCAAAAATTTTTTTATTTTTGTGAAATATGCTCATAATAGTGTGCATATGTGTTTTGTGCAGTTTTTACAGCGTCTTTGATAGATTTTTCCGAAAATATAAAAACTGCACACCTATCTCGAAGATGTGCAGCCTGTGACCGGTAAATATTATATTTCTTCTTTTTTCTTTCTGCCCAGACGGATATCTTCCATATGAGATCTCAGTTCCGGTGTCATATTGTCGAAGAGATAGTTTTTTGTGTTATCCCTGCGCTCGCTCCAGTCTTCACGAAGCTGCTTTTTCGCAGACTCGATCTCTTCTTTAAATCCCCTGGCCGAGATCCTGGCTGCGCCCTGACCCATGATGATGATCTGTTCCAGGCCGTCAGAGGTTGCTACTGTTACATTATGTTTTCGTCCGATTTTATGGACAGTACGCTCAATATACTGGTCCGCTGTCTCTGCTTCTTTTGTGTAGACAACGTGAATGTTGTGATACCGGAACGTTTCCTCCGGATGCCCTTCCACACGGTAGGCATCAAATACCAGAATTAAAATACAGCCCTTGATTCCCTGGTAATCGCTTAATAGATCCATTAACTTGGACTGTGCCGCATGAAGTCTGCCTGTGCAAGGTCTCTTAAGTCCTCCCATGCAAAAATAATATTGCATCCGTCTACCAGCAGATAGTCGTCTCTGTGGATCGCCGGACTGCTGTTTTTCCAGGCACCGTGCCGGGCTTTCCCGGAAGTCCGGTACCTGATGAACCTGCAGGGGATCCTGCACTGCTGCCTGCATGATCAGAAAAGCTGCTGCTTTCCAGATTTCCGAAGCTTCGGCTGTTATTATTATATTTCTTCGATTTCACAGGGCCGAAAGTTTTCTCAAAGATCGCTTTCAGCTCTTTTTCTTCCTCATAGCTGCCGTACATGGAAGTGTATTTTCCACGGGATTTATTTCCAATCCCAGAAATCGTACTGTCAGAACCTCTGCCTTGTCCTGCTGCTGCACTTCCGGCACCATTTCCGACTCCCTCTTCTGAATCATCATATACATCATCCCATTCCTGGATCTCTGTGCCTTCCAGGTGCATATACTCCTCCACCTCATACCATGGAACCACAAAACCAGCTCCATGAGCACAGAATACGGAACCTGTAGGATTATCCAGATCCCTCTCGGAATCATAGCCGATCTCTTCTACGATAGTTTCCTGATCCTGCATGGTTCATAGCCTTTTAAAGTGCAGGTAAGGTGTCCGCGGCCTCTTGTGTAGGAGATTACCTGACTCTGATAGTCGCGCATTTTTGCCACAGACGCACTTCCTGTAATCACCGCCATCTCACCCTCTGTCTCCGGTCCCTGGAAGCTTCCCTGCATACGCTGGATATCTGTCATGGCTTTTCCCACATTCTCTGCCGGAAGCTCCAGCCGGAAGCTGTAGTATGGCTCCAGCAGTACAGTCTGCGCTTTTTTAAGTCCCTGTCGGACTGCACGGTAAGTAGCCTGACGGAAATCTCCGCCTTCTGTATGCTTCTGATGAGCACGGCCTGTAAGAAGCGTGATCTGCATATCTGTGATCGGAGAACCGGTGAGAACTCCAAGATGCTCTTTTTCTTCCAGATGGGTAAGGATCAGACGCTGCCAGTTACGGTCAAGCTGATCTTCACTTGCAGCTGTAAAAAACTGAAGTCCGCTTCCCCGTTCTCCTGGTTCCAGAAGAAGATGTACCTCTGCATAATGCCGCAGCGGCTCAAAATGTCCCACTCCTTCCACCGGTGCAGCAATGGTTTCTTTATATACAATATTTCCTGTTCCAAACTCCACAGCCACATGAAAACGATCCCAGATCAGATGCTTCAGGATCTCGATCTGAACTTCGCCCATGAGCATGGCGTGGATCTCTCCCAGCTGTTTATCCCACATGATATGAAGCTGTGGTTCTTCCTCCTCCAGTTCTTTCAGGCTTTTCAGCATCTTGTGGGCATCACAGCCTTCCGGAAGGATGATCTGATAATTCAGAACAGGTTCCAGAACCGGCATGCCGGATTCCGCTTCTGCCCAAGTCCCTCGCCCGGATAAGTCCGGGTAAGCCCGGTAACAGCACAGACTGTTCCTGCCTCTGCTTCTTTTATCATGTCAAACTTTGCACCGGAATATATCCTGATCTGATCAATCTTTTCCTCCCACCTCTCATCTTCCGGAATTCCTTTACCTCCGGCATTGGTAAGCGTTTCCTTTACTTTCAGACTTCCACCTGTAATCTTCATATAAGTAAGACGGTTGCCTGATCGTCTCTTGCGATCTTGAAAACCTTTGCTCCGAATTTATCCGGATAAACCGGTGTTTCCATATAGCTTTCCATTCCGTGGATAAATGCATCCACACCCTCCATTTTCAGGCAGAACCGAAGAAGCATGGAAAAAGCTTTCTCTCCAGGATCAGCTTCGCTGCGTCTTTCTTCCGGATAGTACCTGTTTCCAGAAATGTTTCCAGCAGTTCTTCATCACACATGGCGATATTCTCCAGAAAATCATCGGTTCCGTTGATCTCGTCAGAATCGTTCTTCTCTTCGGACATATGAGCTTTTTCTGCTCCACTGGCATCATCTTTCAGCTGCGTTCCTTCAGCTGCCGGATATTTCCCGGAGTTATCCACCGGATTCTCCTTTTTCCCTGCTGCTTCTACACCGGAGCATTCCAGTTCTCCACTGAAATCCACACAGTTTCCGCTTAATTTCTTCTTTAATTCTTCAAGAAGTGCCTCCCTGTCTGTTCCTTCCTGGTCCATCTTGTTCACAAAAAGGAATGTCGGAATTTTATACTGGGTCAGCAGTCTCCACAGAGTCTGCGTATGTCCCTGCACGCCGTCCGCTCCGTTGATCACCAGGATCGCATAATCCAGCACCTGCAGCGTACGCTCCATCTCTGCGGAAAAATCCACATGTCCCGGTGTATCCAGCAGAGTCACTTCCATATCTCCCATGGAAAAAACTGCCTGTTTAGAAAAAATCGTAATTCCTCGTTCCCGCTCCAGCTCATAGGTATCCAGATAAGCGTCTTTGTGATCCACACGCCCGATCCTGCGGATACGTCCGCATTTAAAAAGCAGGCCTTCCGATAAAGTCGTCTTTCCTGCATCTACGTGGGCCAGCACACCCAGACTGATATGTTTCTGTTGTTTTATGTTCTGAGGTTTTTTCCCCATGAAAATACCCCTTTCCTGTCTTATAGTGATATCTACTATCATAACATAGAAAGGGGTATAAGTCGAATCCTGTTTCCTGTATCTGACGATACTTTACTCCACTGCCTGGTATTCCGCCTGCCTGAAACACGGAAAAATTTATCCCGGCCTCGGTTCCAGATCAGTGCAGGTATGCTCTCAGCTGTTCCAGATCTTTCTCCATATCGCTTCTTCCCATCTGGTAGATCCGTTCCAGATTGTCTGCATCCCTCTCGATCATGGCTGCTTTGACAGGCTGGCTTGGCGGATGATATGGACACGGCCTGCTTTTTCCAGAGAGCCTAGTTTCTCCAGAGTTTCATTATAATGAATATGGCGTTTCTCCAGATCTTCCAGTAACGCCGGATATTTATGTAAGACAGCTTTCAGAAACATCATCATCCTGGGGTTGGCTGTTTTCCGGTAATTGATGTCTCTTGTAAGTACCACTATGTTCTTCTCATAACCCTGTTTCAGCATCCATTCAACAGGGATCGGATCAGACACACCTCCATCCAGCAGCTGCTTTCCCCCAAGTTTTACAGGGCGGGAAACAACCGGAATAGACGCTGAGGCACGCATCCACTCAATATCCTCCACATCTCCGTTGGGACACTGGTGATATACCGGTTTTCCTGTATTGATATCCGTACATACCACCGTAAATTTCATAGGATTATCCTTATAAGTTCCCCTGTCAAAAATATCCAGTTTCCATGGAAGTTCGTTGTATCCGAACTCCTTGCTGTAGATATCACCTGTTGTGATCCAGTTGCGGATACTTGCAAGCCGCTTGTCCTTACAGTATTTTTTATTGTAACGACGAACTCTTCCGATCTGTTCTGACTTGTAATTGCAGCCAAAAACAGCTCCTGCCGATACGCCTACTGCACTGTCTGCGTAAATATCATTCTCCATCAGCACATCGATCACTCCGGCTGTATAAAGACCGCGCATCCCGCCGCCTTCCATCACAATGCCGAATTTTTTCAGTTGTGTTTCTTCCATTTATTCATCCTCTGTATTTCTGTCCGGCAGACTCTGCTGCCCTTATGCTGTCATCTTTTATGTCTCATTTATTGTACTTTTCGAATTATATCTGTCTTTTCTGCCATATATCTATATCCATTATCAGAATATCTTGGTTGTCCACTTGCTCATATCCCAGACTTCATTTACCACATCCTGATAAAATTCCGGCTCATGGCAGATAAGAAGAATACTTCCACGATACTCCCGGAGAGCTTTTTTCAGCTCGTCTTTTGCATCTACATCCAGATGATTGGTTGGCTCATCCAAAAGAAGAATGTTGGTGTCACGGTTCACCAGCTTGCAGAGACGCACCTTTGCCTGCTCACCGCCGCTTAAAACCCGTACCTGGCTCTCAATATGCTTGGTCGTCAGGCCGCATTTTGCCAGTGCGGAACGTACTTCATACTGGGAAAATGACGGAAATTCCTGCCAGAGTTCTTCGATGCAGGTAGTTCGATTCTCACCCTTAACTTCCTGCTCAAAATATCCAATCTCAAGATTCTCGCCCTGCTCCACATTTCCGGAAAGAGGCTTGATCAGCCCGAGAAGACTTCGAAGAAGTGTAGTCTTACCAATACCGTTAGTTCCTACCAGAGCAATCTTCTGGCCGCGTTCCATTGTGAAATTCAGCGGTTTGGAGAGTGGTTCATCATATCCTATCACAAGGTCATGTGTCTCAAAAAGCATTTTCCCAGGTGTGCGTCCATAACGGAAATTAAACTCCGGCTTCGGCTTCTCTGCTGCCAGCTCGATCACATCCATCTTATCCAGTTTCTTCTGACGTGACATGGCCATGTTTCTTGTGGAAACACGTGCCTTGTTTCTGGCTACAAAATCTTTCAGCTCACTGATTTCCTGCTGCTGTTTACGATAGGCAGCCTCCAGCTGAGCTTTTTTACTGCGTAAACTTCCTGGAAGTGGTCGTAGTCTCCTACATATCGGTTCAGTTCCTGGTTCTCCATGTGGTAGATAATATTGACTACTGAATTCAGAAACGGAATATCATGGGAGATCAGGATAAAAGCATTCTCATAATCCAGGAGATATCTTTTCAGCCATGCAATATGTTCTTCATCCAGATAGTTGGTGGGCTCGTCCAGAAGAAGGATATCCGGTTTCTCCAGAAGAAGTTTCGCAAGAAGTACCTTGGTTCTCTGGCCACCACTTAAGTCCGTAACATCACGGTCCATGCCCAGATCAAGAAGTCCCAGTGCTCTGGCAACCTCCTCCACTTTCGCATCAATGGCATAAAAATCATGAAGCGTCAGTTCATCCTGGATAGTTCCAAGCTCTTCCATCAGAGAATCCATCTCATCTGGATCTGCTGTTCCCAGTTTGTCGCAGATCTCGTTCATGCGCTCTTCTTTTTTCAGAAGAGGATCAAAGGCAGATTTCAGCACCTGCCCAATGGTCATACCTTTTTCCAGGACTGCATGCTGATCCAGATAGCCTGCGTGGACATTTTTTGCCCATTCTACCTTACCTTCATCCGGCATCAGTTTTCCGGTTACAATACTCATAAATGTGGACTTTCCTTCACCGTTGGCACCGACAAGTCCGATATGTTCTCCCTTCAGGAGCCGGAAAGATACATCCTCAAAAATCGCTCTGTCTCCAAATCCGTGAGTGAGATGTTCAACGTTTAAAATACTCATCTGTTATATTCCTTTATCGTAATTTTATTGTGATATTTAGTCTGCGTTCAATGTATTATACTTGATACCAACCCATGATGTAAAGCCAAATCTGCCACCTGTTTTAGCCTGAAACCTCCACCATCAACACAGCGGCTGAAAATAGGTATGACCATATTTCCATTGCTGTTGTTTCAGCAGCGTAAACTATGGAAAAGATCAGATGAGAATGATTTCATTCAGTATTCATTCCCTCCTGATCTTTTTTTATCTCTTAATATTTTTTTTACATACTGATAATTCCCAGAACATTGGCAATAGAGCTTAACAATACAATGATCAGACAAACCGGTGCCAGATATCTGATAAAAAACTTATACAGTCCTTTTCTGCGGAATTTGGATGACTGCTCGATCTCTGCTGCGATCCTGTCATATCCAACAACACGTGTCACCAGGAAACAGGTCGTAAGTGCTGCCAGCGGCATCATCACGGAGTTTGTCATAAAGTCAAAGAAATCCAGGAAATTCATTCCGAAGATCTTCAGGAAATCCAGAATTCCGTATCCCATAGAGGATGCACTTCCGAACACAAGCATGATCCCAGCCATAATGATGCAGCATTTTGCCCTGCCCCAGTGAAGTTCATCCATAAAAGTGGATACGCTGGTTTCCATAAGAGAAACCGCACTGGTCAGTGCAGCCAGAAGAACAAGAAGGAAAAACAGGATTCCTGCTCCAGTTCCAACCCCCATAGTTGCAAAAACCTTCGGCAATGTAATAAACATCAGGGATGGACCCGCCTGCAGTGTCTCAGGATTTCCGCCGGAAAAAGCAAATACTGCCGGAATGATCATCAGACCTGCAAGGATCGCAATACCCGTATCAAAGATCTCTACTTGGGTGGTTGCCTGCTCCACATCCATCTTTTTATTCATATAAGAACCATATGTGTACAAGATTCCCATAGCAATAGACAGAGAATAGAACATCTGTCCCATGGCTGCAACTACTGTCATCCAGGAAAAATTTTCAAGGTTTGGAATCAGGAAATATTTCACGCCGGCCATTGCCCCCGGACGTGTGATGGAATATACTGCCACGATCACTGCCAGAACCACCAGAAGCGGCATCATGATCTTGGACATACGTTCCACACCGTTTCTGACTCCTCCAAGAATAATCGCAAACACCAGAACAGCAAATACAATAAACCATATCTCTACCTGCCAGGAATCCGCAATAAAGCTTCCAAAGTAACCTTCTTCAGAAACCTTCTGAACATTCCCTCTGAAATATTCCACCAGATATTTAATGACCCAGCCGCCGATGGTACTATAATACGGCACGATCAGCATAGGGATCACTGCATTCAGCCAGCCGCCAATCTTAAACGGTGCACTCTTTCCAAAATGTTCAAATGCTCCTACCGGACTCTTTCTCGTCATTCGTCCAAGTGCTGTCTCGGACATGATCAGAACATATCCAAATGACACTGTCAGAAGAATATAAACCAGCAGGAACATTCCTCCTCCATATTTCGCTGCCAGGTACGGAAAACGCCAGATGTTTCCCAAACCAACAGCAGATCCGGCCACTGCCAGCACATAACCGATCTTCCCGGAAAAACGTCCCCGCTGATGGCTGTGACCGGATTTTTTTGCTTCTCTCATCCGTTAATCCTCCTTAAATTTCATGTGTAAAAAACCTCCCACAGGTTTATGCCTATGAGAGGTCTGCATGATAATATAGTATCAAAAAAATATAAAAATGTCAAAAAAAGAAAATGCTTTTTTTCCTTTTATTTTTTCGTTAATCCTGATACAACCACCAGGCTGCCCGCATATCTTTTTGCTACTGTTAAACTTGCCACATTTACCTGACTTTATACAGAACAACTATAAAGAGGCTCCCCTGCTTATTTAGGATTTATATCTTTGCATTACCTTTATCATCACTGTTGCGGCAGGTGTTACTTGCCATCTCATCTGCAAATGGTTAGACAGACATGATAAGGACAACAAATAGCCTAGTGGTTTCTTGTCCACTATAATAAAATAAGAAGAAAGCCCAAGAAGCTGCAACTTCAAGGGCTTTCACACTTTTTGTTATAAACACTTTAATACCTTTTTCCTACCGGCATTATATCATATGCAATTTTTCTTTGCAATATACTCAATATACTTTTTAAATTTCCAATCCTTTTCTCGCATATAAAAAACCCCAGGAACCAAACGGTTCCCGGAGTCTGATGTTCTGATATTCGATATATCGGTATGATTATCGTTTAGATAGTTCCAAGATAACTGTGTTCCTTGTATTCACAGGAATCAATTCATCAGGAACTTCATCAATGTCATCAGGTTCAAAGGATGGTGGGAATCTATCAACACCATTGACCCTTAGTGGTATGTATGATGAACCTGAATGAATATCTGCAATCAATCCAACTGCAAGTTTTTTATCCTTTCCACCCTTTTCAATCTTGTGTTCTGTGTCCTTCCAATAGCTGTGAATGTGTCCATTTTCAGGATTTTCAAGAATCAAACAATTCCAATTGTTCTTTTCTGCCATATCCCAAAACTTCTGTGACAGTTCATCAGTATCAAATGATATGTCAACAAAGTCCTGATTCAGGATTGCACCAAATGACTGATTTCCTTGAACATCATCCCATTGAAGAAGCTGTGCATCCTTGACCTTCATGGTTGCTTTCTTCCCTGTGCCTGTTGCATAGCCTTTGAAAACCATGCTGTTTCCTTTCCAATCCAATCAATTTCACCTTCTTCCTTCACAAATTCCAAATCCTGATAATCTGTCATAAGCTGTGTTTATATACCACTGCTTGTTTAGTTGTCTTGGAACTTTGACACCATTCACTTCATCATTGAAGATAAAGCAGTGTTCAGGTGTTCCTTCAACCTTTGCTTTGCTATAGAAACTATTATGACAGTTATTGGACACCATTGATGGAAGAATTGAAACTTCAGCACCGCCCACATGACACAAGACACACCTGTGTGTCATTGCTTACTGAAGCAGGTGTTGATGAAAGAATCATCTTTCGCTCATACGCAGCCTCCGCACGTTCAGCTGCTCGAATAGTCTCCATTACTTCCTCTGTCACATCTACAAAAAAAGTCTGTTGTATAAACATCAGGATAAAGTTCCCGAGGTTAATTTTCTTCATTATGTACCTCCATTTCGATTCACGGGTGATTGACGGGTGAATCGAATGGAGGCGGAGACCGACACCGGCAGACAACCGGGTCATCTCCGAAAAATGGCAACAAAAAACGCCAGATTTCCGTGAGGGAAAACTGCGCGCCAAGAACAGCCATTATTATACTGAATTACATGGAACGATAATGCCGATGCAATGTTATACTTGCCCGGAGGAGGAGCAATGCTTTTTTTAACTGATGTAGATCATGTGAGCTTTGAAAAAGCAAACGAGACACGGCAAAATAACCTCCAATCGGCTACCGTGTCCCTGCAAGTCGTCATTAGTTTGTGTAAACGCAAAGAAACGGCGGCTCTGATTTCTCAAAACCGCCGTTAGGATAATAACTTAAAATAGGCGCGCAAAATCACCTGCCCAAACCAACGGTTTTTTTCTTTTCCCTTAGTCGGGGCAGGTTCATACTCTATAATTATTCTTTCAGCCGTTCGCTCTGTTCCTGACACCTCGCTGCTTCTCATTGGTCTTAGCGTCACACGAATGCATCCGGAAATCATGCATTGCAAGACGGCTGTCTTTGTCTGCCAGACACTGTCTCACCAGTTTCTGCATTCGGTTGATCTCCACATCGTCCGTAATCACCGGATCCAGATGGATCACCAGATTCGTTCCGTATTCTTCCAGACATTTCCGCTCGATCTGATCCACCACCTCATGACATGCCCGCAGATTGTCGTCTTTGTCAAATTCCACATGAATGCTTGCATACCGTTTTCCCGGACCATAATCGTGCACCATCAGGTCATGACAGCCAAGTACCATCGGATACGTCATGATCTCCTGTGTCAGTTCTTTTCGAAAGTCGGATTTCACACCTTCCCGAGAAGCGGGAAATCGTATCTCTTGCAAGACCGATGCCGCTCCAGAGGATAAAGACAGCGACCAGAATTCCCATGATCCCGTCCACTTTCCATCCAGTTGCATGTTCCACGAGCGCAGCAATCAGAACGGCTGTTGTTGTCAGTACATCATTTCTGCTGTCCGCCGCGGTAGCCAGCAGAGTCGTGGAATCAATCCTTTTCCCCATCCGGGTGTTAAAGATCATCATTTCCGCTTTCACCAGGATCGATGCGATCAGGACAATCATCGAAAGCAGAGAAAATTCAACTGTCACCGGATGAAGCACCTTCTCCAAGGAACTTTTTGCCAGTTCAAATCCGATAAATAAGATCATCACTGCCACCGTAAGACTTGCCAGATACTCGAATCTGGCATGTCCGTACGGGTGTTCTTTATCCGCCGGTTTCTCCGCCAGTTTGAATCCGGTCAGTGTCACGATCGAACTTGCCGCATCGGACAGGTTGTTTAATCCGTCCGCCGTAATCGACATGGAACCGGCAAGTTTTCCGACCGCCAGCTTGCTTCCCGCAAGACAGACATTACACACAATCCCCACCAGACCGGACAGCTTTCCAAGCGTTGCACGTTTTGCAGAATCATTTTTTTGTTTCATAAGTTTTACCTCAATTTTTTAACTTATGCCTGCAACATTTTTTCTGTTATTCTCCCGTGCTTTTTGAATGTTTTCTTTGCTGTATTTGCATTCTGACTGATAAACCATCGAAATTGGATTCATCATCACTCTTTTTCACACTAAAAAACACCCATGGGACAATATAAGTAAACTACTG
>ENA-OQCN01000196-OQCN01000196.1-human-gut-metagenome-genome-assembly--contig:-NODE-196-length-31889-cov-3.795636_pt1 | contig 31889 bp, 32 predicted proteins | sample MGYA00242497_ERZ504576 | MGnify/ENA primary metagenome ERZ504576 (study PRJEB26092, sample SAMD00036296) | human gut metagenome | host: Homo sapiens | study: EMG produced TPA metagenomics assembly of...
ATGCTCAGACGTACGTAGCTGTACATCGATCGATGCTCAGACGTACGTAGCTGTACATCGATCGATGCTCAGACGTACGTAGCTGTACATCGATCGATGCTCAGACGTACGTAGCTGTACATCGACACGCCGAACAGCCGCAGCAATCGTGCTTGTCATACAGCTTTATATGTTTTTCATGGGCAGGCAAAATTCCGTCAAGCGCAGCGGTAATGTATTCGGCAGAATGAGCCTTTAATTTTTCAAGCCTTGCCTGCACCTGTGTATAATCAATAGTTTTGTTTAGTTTGCCGTCCCATTCGTCGGCAAGCTCGCTGTCTTTTATCTGTCTGTATTCAAGACCAAGGCTTTTTAAAAGCGACTCAAGCCTTGTGTTGGTTGAACCCTTAGTGCCCTGAGCAAAGCGCTCGAACACAAAGTATTGCCTTTCAAAAATGGTAGAGAACGCACTGCCATGGAAAGAATCGGTGCAAACATACTTTGCGTTTTTAATAAGGTTTACAAAGCCGTCGGGCGCAATATCGTAAAGCGCAAGGTCAGCATATCCGTTGTCCGACTCCGTATAGCCGTCAATATACGGCAGGCACACAACCTTTAAGCCTGTTTTTTCGGCGAGCTTTCTAACCTTTTTTCTATGCTCAGGATTTTTGCCGAGGAAGTAGCAGAATATGTACTCGCCGTCAACTTTCGGTGTACTTCCGCTCATTTTGTCCCATATTTTCTTGTCAACCATAAGGGTTGGGTCAAGAACAAGCTGAGCCTCTTTGTCTGTGAGGTTTTTTATTATGTCGCAGCCGCTCATCTCTCGGCAGGAAAGGCTGTCAAAGCCGTTGATAGCTGATTTATAAAGGCTTTCATCGGCTTTCTCAACCGAGTTTATGCCAAAACTCGGCGCATACGCAATTCTGCGAGTTCCCTTTGGAACGAAGGAAAGCGTGTAATACTGCTGTTGAATATGAATAGGCAGCCAAATTTGGTCGCTTCCGCAAATTACGGCATCGTATCTTTTGCTGTATTCTTTTAGAGCTGCAAGGCTGAGAAAATTACGGGTTATGCGCAGATTTTGATTTACAAAATTGTCAAAGCCTGCGTTCCTCTGAGCCATACACTTTGAGTATTCCGCATTGCCTGCCGTACCCTTTTGCGACTTTTATTATTTGATTTTGCCGCAAGTTTTTGGGCGAGAGCAGTGTGGCGAGCTTGTCTTTTTTTGCTCGATGTATATGTAAAGTTGATAATTTCGGTATCATATCCCATTTCGGTAAATATGGACTGCATAGCATATGCCTGCAATTTTGTACCGTAATTTTGAGTTTTAAATGGGGTTGCCAGACCTAACATAAATTTCTGAACCTCCGAAGTTTAGTTGCCTTTTGTTTTATCTTCATAAAATTGTTGCAGCTTTTTAGCCTCAACAGAAATTTCAAAGCCGCAGTTTTCTATTTCCTTAGCCGTATCTTTTCGCTCGTAGTCAAGGCTGTTTTCAAGAATTTGCTTTGCCCAGAGTTTATCCTCTGACTGAGAATCAATAAAGTGCATAAGCGGTGTGCAGTCAACCTCCTCAGGCACAACCTTTGCCGTACCAAAGGTCATAAGACCTGCCGCCTGAGCCTCAATATACACAATGCCAAAGCCCTCGTATCTTGACGGAAGAACAAATGCGTCAAATGCCTGCATAACATCGGGCACATCTTTTCTAAGTCCCGTATAGGTAATTTTATCGGAAAATCCGTTCTCTTCGGCATATTTTTTAAGTCCGTCAAATTTTGCATAGCTTTTGTAGTCGCCGACTATAACAAGGTGAGAATCGGGGTGGAGCTTGCAAATTTCATTGAATATGCTCAACATTCTTTCGGGATTTTTCTGATAATAAAGTCTGCCTACAAAGCCTACCGCAAAGGTGGTGTCGGCTATGCCAAACTCGTTTCTTATTCTTTTTCTTGTGCTCGGATTGTAGGAGTAGCTTTTTGTATCAATCGCATTCGGCAAAACTCTGAAATTGCTTTTTTCAAGAATTTTGTCGCCGAAAAGATACCTGCCTGCGTCCTTACTGCAAGCAAAAAAGTCTGTTGCGTAGCGGCGAAGTCCTACCTTTAGCACACTGTTATACATTCTTTTTACAAAGCTCGGATTGTTTACATACGCAAGGTGTGCGTGGGCAATTCTTGTTTTTATGCCGTATTTTTTGCCGAGCTTGCAGTACAGCGCCGACCATTCCTCCATATTTGAGTGGAGAATATTGTAATTGCCGTTTTTCATAATCTCGCTGACCTGCCTGATGTTCTCGCTCAGATTTTGCGATTTTGGAGTAACACGAAAAATATTACAGCCCATTTTTTTAAATGCGTCCTCGTTAAGACTGCCGTTTTTAACTGACGGCAAATCATCAATTATGATGTCAAATTTTACATCGTTGTGGTTCATATGGGTGTAAAAGTTCAATAAAACAGCGCCCACACCGCCACCGTTGATTCCGACAGCAATCTGTAATACTTTCATTTTCGTTTCCTTCCTGTTTTGCTTAATGCAGTTTTTTCAGTACCCTCTTTACGCCGAGAGGTATCATTTTTTTGATTTTGGTTTTCGGGTTTACCTTGAACGCAAGTTTTGTTTTGACATAGCTGTCAAAATCTAAGCCGTCAAAGCCGTCATAAATTGTATCTCTGCACGCCGGTCTTTCTGATGCCACGACAAGGTTTGAGTTCATGGCAGAGGCTTTTTCGTAATCCGATTCTATAATTTCGAGCCTGTCTTTTATCAGGTCAAAATAATCTTTGCCCTTTTCGGTATTTACGAGTACGAGAGATACTCCGTTTTCGTCATAAAAATCGGGGTGAAATTTTTGAATACCCCAAAAATCGGCAAGCGAAATATCGCCCACTCTGTTTTTATTGGCAAATTTACATTCGTAACAGCTCTCTCGGTAGGTTTTGCAGTAGAGAAAGGCGCTGTAATACGGGTCAAAAAATCCGTAGTCCGACTTGCTTTTTTTGCCGTTTTCAGCCTTGTAATACAAGTCCCAGCCTCGTTTTTCTTTACTTCTGAAATTGTATGAGGTGAGTTTTCCGCCGAGCTTTCTGCCCATATAGTCAACATAATTTTTAAAGAGTGCAGGACTTGGCACACCATGGCACACAATGTCAACGGTAAGCAGTTTTTCGCAGTCCTTGTTAAGGAATGTTTTAAGTCCTGCGACCTGACAGCCTGTACCGCTGAACAAAACATATTTATCGTCTGCAAGCAAGGTTTTTACCTGCTTATAAATACCTCGGGTGTCGCTCTGCACATACTTAGAGCTTTGCAATTTGTAAAGCTCGCTTTCATTGCTTACGGCAATGTGCCTTGCAACAAGATTTTCGTCATATGCACAGCCGAAAACAACGCCGCCCCTTGCAAGCACTTCCTTTGCAAGCGGAATAAAAAGTCCGCCCGATGTGCTTTTAAAAGCCGAGGTGCGGTCTTTGTACTTTGCTGCATACACCTTTGGCTCATCGCAACGCTTTGCGTCAGTCATAATGGGGCAGTGCTTTACGCACAGACCGCAGTCAACGCACTTGCTTTCGTCAACAACAGGGTAGAGAAATCCCTCGCTGTCGGGTTGTATGGTTATACATTTTTTAGGACATATCTGCTCACAGCCTGAGCAGCCGCAGCAGCTTTTGCCAAGCTGAAGTATATTGTTCACAATTAATCACCTATCATATTTTTAAGAATATCAAGCGATTTTTTACGCTCTGCCGATATTTTTTCGTTTACCTTTTCAAAATCTATTTTTTCGCTGTCAATGTCAAAGTCGTTGTAGCTTTTGAGTATTCTGTTTTCGTAGCCGATAAGCTGAAGATACTTGAGATTCTTTCGCTGTAACTCTTTGGCAGAACATCGGTAAATTGTGTGTTAAGACCGATTGCAAAGGCAGTGCCATGGAAAGAATCGGTAAGGAAATGCTCGGCATTTTTTATGTACCACAAAAATTCACCGATTGGAGGACAGCAAACAAATTTGCCGTTCCTCACAATATGGTGGAAACAGTGGCTCAGTCGGTAGAGTTTAAGTCCCTTTTTCTTTGCGTACTGCTTTGCGTATTCGTCAAATTGTTTGTTTGGGTGGAGCTGATACACAAGCACATATTTTTCGCTGCACTCTCGCTGAGGTATGAGCTTTTCCCACTCCGATTTTTCAAGCAAAAAGGTAGGGTCAAGCACCTGCTCGGCAGGCACTCCGAGTTCGTTTGCGATTTTTACACCGCTGTTTTCACGAATTGTAATTTTATCGTAGCGTTTAAGCCACTTTTTAATGTTTTCTTTGTCATTTGGCAAAACTTCACTGCCGCCAAAACTTGCGGCATATGCAATCTTCTTTGCACTGTCGGGCAAAAACGACAGAAAATATACAGGGTCAATCTCACCGCACACAACGGTATTCCACACCTGATCACTGCCTGTCATATAAATATCTGCCTGAGGAATATCGGCGGCAAGCTCCTGTTCGCTGTTGTATTCCTTGTCGGTCACCTTAACGATTTTTCTGTACTCTGCAAATCGCTTATCCGCAAATTTATATACGGGATTTTGAGTTGCTTTAAAAACAAGACGAGTGAGTGCATTTTTATTCCACTTTGCACTCACACTTTTGAGTCTTGTGTCAACAAGATTTTCGGTTTTTTCGTCTGTTCGGTAATAATCTATACATACGGCATTTGCACCGAGCTTTTCAAGAGCGGTTTGTGTTGCATATGCCTGAAGTACAGAGCCGTAGTTAGATACGGTGTGTCTTGTAAGATATGCAACGGTTTTCTTCTTTTTCATATGTTACTCCAAAGTTTCAATAGTGATTCCGCCGTTGCTTTTCACAACAGAGTTTGCGGGAATGTCACGATAAATTACACAGCCTGCGCCTATAACGCAGTTGTCGCCGATTTCTACGCCTTTAAGAATAACGGCATTGGTGCAAATCCAGCAGTTACTGCCGATTTTTACCTTGCCCACCGAGTAACCCTGCTCACGAATGAGCTTTGTTCTATCTCTGAATTTATGGTTTTGGTCATAAATTTTACATTTCGCCGAAAATTGTATGGTCGCCGATTTCTACGCTTTCAAGGCAGTTGATAGAACAGCCACGATTGAAAAAGCAATCGTTACCGATTTTGATTGACGCACCCTTTTCAAGGTAAAGTCCAAAATTTTTGCGGAAAGTTGTGTTTTTGCCGATAGAAAATCTTTTTCCGAACATAATTTTAAAACATAGCTTTTTAAAAACGGCTTTTAAGCGCCAATATATTTTTAATAATGTCATATCTTTTTGCCACCCTTTGCTTTAATCAAATCTTTGTAGCAGTTCATCAGCTTTTCATAGTATTTTTCGCAGTCGCAGTTTTCCCTTGCCTTTTCAAGCGCCGCCTTTGACATTGCAAGGTACTCGTCCTCGGTAAGATTGTTCATCTTTTCAAGGCAAGCACAAAGCTGTCGGGATTATTCGGCTCGCAAATAAAGCCTGTTTTTCCGTCATCAACAATTTCGGGTAGACCGCCGTTGCTGCTTACAATGGCAGGCTTGCCAAGTGCAATAGCCTCAAGAATAGAGTAAGGCCCGTTTTCGTACCATTCACTCGGCAGAATAACGCACTTTGCCTCTTCAACATATTTTTCAGTGCGTCACCGCTCTGAAAACCTGTAAAAATAACCTTTTCTGTAAGGTTGTTTTCTTTAACATAGTTTTCAAGTTCCTCACGCAGAGGACCGTCACCCACAAGGTAAAGTTTGTTTTTAAAGTTGCCCTTGTGGTATGCCTTTACAAGTGACATAAGTCCCTTTTCAACCGAAAGTCTGCCAAAGAAAAGGAAATAGTCCTTTGCGTTGCTGCATAGCTTGTATTCTGTGCCGACAGGCAAAAAGTTCACCCAATGCACAACGGGATTTTTTGTGATGCCCGATTTTACAAACTGCTTTCTGTAAAAATCAGACGGACAAATGTAGAAGTCGATTTTATCGTACATCTTCATTCTCTCGTAGTTCTTAGCCTCAATAACAGCAAGGTAGGTTTGAAGTGCGGAGTTTTTTACGCATTTCTGCTCAAGTGCAGGCTTGTAGCTGTGCTCAGCCACGCAGCGGTCGCACACCTTGTTGCCGCAAAGCATAGTGTGTGTAGGGCACACGCAGTTGAGGTCGTGCGCCGTAAACACAACAGGAATATTATACTTTTGTATTGCGTTCAAAATAGAAAGCGTAATGTGTCTGTGAACCAAATTTATATGCACAATATCGGGCTTTTCTGCCTCAATAAGCTGTTCGATTTTCTTTTTAGCATCAAACGAATACAGGGCGTGCATACCTGCTGTGAGTTTCTCAAACGGCGACATACTCTTGTTGAAATCAACATTTTTTGAAAAATACTTTGCCTGTGCGCAATCGTAATTTTTTTCGTCCTGCATAGCAAAATATATTACTTCGTTGCCATGTTCTTCAAGCAATTTTGCAAGTCCGAAGTGATAGGTTTCACTGCCGCCTTTTACATAGTGGTATTTATTTACAAGCAGAATTTTCATTTATTCGGCCCTGCCTTTTTGTTTTAATGCTCGTGCCATAGGGTAGAGCTTTGAGTGAACAAGCGAGATTACGGCAATCATCATACCCTTTGGCATGGCATTGCACACACTTGTCATCAGTTTTTTAGATTTTTTTCTGTCATCGGGGTACTGCGGAAAGTCTTTCCATGGCGACATAGCCTTGTACTTTAGGTAATCGCCGACAAACGGGTGGTTGTTGTTTTCGTTCCATGGTCGTGTACCCGACAAAAAGCACGAAGTATAGTGAATAATATACGGGTCTGTTACCGTTTCGCTGTACTCCTGTTCGCTTAGATGGTGCTCAGGCTTTCTGACCTTCATCAGGTCTTTAAAATTAAAGTCGAAGAATACAGTCATTGCGTCATATTTTGTATGTACTACCTTTACAAGTCCCTTTTTGGCGAGAACACCGTTGAGCACACCTTGGTCAACATAGGTTATGTCGCCGTTGTGCGCAATGATAAAGTCGAGAAATTCCTTTTCAACATTCATCTCACGCCAGCTTTTAAGGTCAATGAGCAGTACGCCGTTGTTTGTGTAGGTGCTGTTGCTGTCAAGGTTAAGCTCGGTTTTGTAGCGGTCACTTCGGCAGTCGTCAACAGCCGCCACAACCTTGTCGCCGAGGTCTGTTTCCCAAAATTCCTTTAGCGAGTGGCGAATAACTGTGTCGCAGTCAAGATAAATACATCTGTCTATATCGTCAGGCAAAATGGTGCAAAGAAAAAGTCTGAAAAAGGTACTGATATTCCATCTGCCAACCTCAATTTCCACGCCTGCCTTTTTGTTGAGGTCGGGCTGAGGTATAAAGTGAATGGTGCGTCCGTATTTGCCGACCATTTCTTCAAAGCGATGTTTGTTCTCGGCAGAAATGCTGTTGTCTATCATATAAATATTGATGCTTTCAGAGTCTGTATTGTTATGAAGTAAAGACATTATCGACACACCCGCAATCGGTGCATAGCTGTCAGAACTTGAATAAACTATGTTCATTTTACCCTCCGTAAAAATATTTTTAAGTCATTATTTAAGATACTTTTCTTCAAATTCCTTAAACGACTGGAGATTTTTGTCTTTATCGGCTAAAATAAGATTTTCAATACCGCCGATTTCGTCAAACGGCCACTCAACGCCAAAGTCTGGGTCGTTATACATAATGCCGTCATCATACTCACCGTAGAACTTTTCGCCGCATTTGTAAGAAACAACAGACGGCTCAAGCACAAGGTAGCCGTGTGCAAAATGTTCGGGAACATAAAGTTCGTTCATATTTTCTTCGGAAAGGTAGAAACCCTGCCACTTTTTAAAGGTAGGGGAGTCGGGACGAAGGTCAACGATAACATCAAAAACCTTGCCTTTAATGCATCTTACAAGCTTTGCCTGCTCGTGGACTCTCTGAAAATGGAGCGCACGAATAACACCCTTGTGAGATACTGTATAGAAAACTTCCGCAAGGTTGTGCTCAAGACCGTTTGCCTCGAAAACCTCTTTTGAGTAATCCTTAATAAATGCGCCTCTTACATCTGTTGCGCAGAAAGGCTTTATAAGATATGCACCCTCAAAATCGGTATTGCAAAATTCAAACTTCTGAATCATATAAATAATCTCCTTAAAATGTTTCTATTCTGAAAATTAACCCATAATTTTCATAAAAACGCAGTTTGCATTACGAATATAAAGGGCGAAAGATAAATTTCGCCCTGATTTTTAGTCTACGGACTTAATCCACTCCATAGTAAGCCTTGTGCCCTCTGCAAAGGAAATCTCAGGTTTGAAGTGGCAGTCTGTTTCTATGTCGGTTGTATCAAATGCCTCAAGCGGCATATTTACACCTGTAAACGGCACATCACCGAAAATCGGTTTTGCTTCAGGTGCAAGCTCGTTCTGCATTTCGAGAATGAACTCCTTGAGTGGTCTTGCGTTGCCACTGCCTATTGTGTACTCTTTGTTTGCAATGCCGTATTCGCCGATTGCCTCAAAGGCTCTTGCAACATCGTCTATATAAATGAAATCGTAATTTTGTGTAGCGGCTGTAAACTGTAAAGGCTCGCCTGCAATAATTTTGCGAATTGTTGAATTAACAAATCTCGCGAAAACTCGCCTGCGCCGTAAGCGTTGGTAATTACCGCCCAGCAAAGGTCTATGTCAAGGCTGTTTGCAATCGGCTTGCAGATAGAACGGGCAATGAGCTTGCCTGCGCCGTAAATGTACGGCAAACCGGGTTTGCTTTCCTGTGTGTAAACGGCTGTGTAGGTTTCTTTTTCCATAATCGAACCTGCGTTTACAAACTTTTTGCACTGCATTTTGTCAGCTGTTCTGAGTGCACGGGCTGTCCAAAGCGCATTCTGCAACTGAATGTTCTCGTCGCATCTTAACGGGCCTGCCGAGCCTACCCACGCAAAGTGGTAGAAAACATCAACATCTCTGTCCGAAATCTTGTCAAAGAGAGTTTCAATTTCATCAAGCTCGCAATATACAATTTCAATACCGTCAAGTTTTTCTATGTTGTCGATTTTTTCGTTTTCGTCTTTTACAACGGCAAAAACTTTTACTCCGTCAGCGCAAAGTCTTTTGCATACATTTGAGCCGACAAAGCCGTTTGAGCCTGTTACAATCGCCTTTTTCATCACTAAACCTCTTTTGTTGATGATATATTTAAATTCTGCTTGCTAAAAATTCCTCAATCTGTTTGTCCATACATTTTCTGACATCGCCTTTTTCCATATAACAGCGTGACCATTCAACAGTTTTTTCAACGGCCTCGGTTACATGCCAATGCGGTTTCCAGCCAAATACAGCCTTGAGTTTTGAGCAGTCGAGTTTTAAGAAATTCGCTTCGTGTACGGCATTTTTCTCACTTTCGTTTATCCAATTGATTTTGCCGTCGGCGTACTTTACAAACAAGTCAACAAGCTCGCCTGTAGTAACGCAGTCACATTCGTCGGGACCTACATTGTAGTAGTCCGCAAATTTAATATCTTCGTATTGTGCTTTTGCAATCATAAGGTATGCAAACAACGGCTCAAGCACATGCTGATACGGTCTTGTTGAATGAGGATTACGAACGATTATATCTTCGCCTTTTTCAAGTGCACGAACGCAGTCCGGAATAATTCTGTCGTTTGCAAAATCGCCGCCGCCAATAACATTGCCTGCTCTTGCGGTTGAAATTGCCACTCTGCCGTCTGCAAAGAACGAATTTTTATAGCTGTGTGTTACAAGCTCCGAACAGCTCTTGCTGTTTGAATACGGGTCAAAGCCGTCAAGCGGCTCGTTTTCACGGTAGCCCCATTGCCACTCCTTATTTTCGTAAACCTTGTCTGTTGTTACATTGAGGAATGACTTTACGCAGTCCGACTGCCTTACGCACTCAAGAATATTTACAGTGCCCATAACATTTGTTTCGTATGTATAAGCAGGCATTTTGTAGCTGTCACGCACAATCGGCTGAGCCGCAAGGTGAAGTACAATTTCGGGCTGTGCCTCGTCAAATGCCTTTTTTAGCAAATCAAAATCACGAATATCGCCGATAACGGACTTAATGTCGCCCTCGATATTTGCAATTTCAAATAAATTCGGGTTTGTAGGCGGATTTAGCGAGTAGCCTGTTACCTCTGCGCCTGCATTTGCAAGAATTTTGCAGAGCCAACTGCCCTTAAAGCCTGTGTGACCTGTTACAAATACTCTTTTACCTTTATAAAAATTAAGCATTAATCTTTCCATACCTTCCACGGTGCTTTGTTTGTGCTCCAGAGTTTTTCGAGCTTTTCTTTGTCACGAAGAGTGTCCATACACTGCCAGAAACCGTTGTGTTTCCAGCACATAATCTGACCTTCTTTTGCAAGCTGTTCCATAGGCTCACGCTCAAACATAATTGTATCGTCTTTTACATAGTCGAGCACCTTTGGCTCAAGCACCATAAAGCCTGCGTTTATCCAACCGGAGTCAATGTCGCTTTTTTCACGGAATGCCTTAACCTCGTTTTCGCTTGAAAGGTCAAGCACACCGAAACGGCTCTCGGGTTTGACTGCCGACATAGTTGCAAGTCTGCCGTTCTTCTTGTGAAATTCATAAAGAGCATTAATATCGACATCAGACACACCGTCACCGTAGGTCATAAAGAAAGGTTCATCGCCTATAAAGTCACGCACTCTCTTAAGTCGACCGCCTGTCATTGTGTTAAGTCCCGTATCAACAACCGTGACCTTCCACTGTTCGGCTCTTTTGTTATGTACGATTATTTTATCGTCCTGTGTAAAATCAAATGTTATGTCCGAAGTATGCAGAAAATAATCCGCAAACCATTCTTTAATTACATGCTGTTTGTAGCCTGCGCATATAATAAATTCGTTTACTCCGTAATATGAATAAAGTTTCATAATATGCCACAAAATCGGCATACCGCCTATTTCAATCATAGGCTTTGGCTTGAACTGCGATTCTTCGGAAATTCTTGTTCCAAAGCCACCTGCAAGTAATACAGCTTTCATTGCTTTTCCTCCTTAAACCGCACCTACACGCTTAAATACAGAAATAAATGTTTTGAAAATTATTTTTAAATCAAGTAATACGGAACGGTTCTTTACATAGTAAATTTCCATAGCTCTTCTGCGTGTGTATGTAGTGGCGCTTCTGCCGTTTGCAGCCCAAAATCCTGTAAGACCCGGCTTTACGCTAAGCAGCATATCACGGTAGTTACCGTAAATTTTAGTTTCAACATCCATTACGGGGCGAGGGCCTACAACAGAAATATCGCCCTTAAGAATGTTAATAAGCTGTGGAAGTTCGTCAAGACTTGTTTTTCTCATAAATTTTCCTACTTTTGTAACTCGAGGGTCGTTTTCAAGCTTAAAGTTTTTTTCGTATTCGGCTTTTTGCTCGGGGGTAAACTGTTTTATAAGTTCTTCCGCATTTGTTACCATACTTCTGAACTTATAGATTTTTATTGTTTTGCCGCCTTTGCCGACACGCTTGTGCGCAAAGAAAGCAGGACCTTCGCTTGTGGTTTTTATAAGTATGGAAAGAATGATAAAAACAGGTGAAAGAACAATCAAACCGATGAGTGAACATACAATATCGAAAACACGCTTTACAAAATCGTAAATCGGCTTCGGTTTAACTGAATGTGTGTTTGATGCTGCCGCTTTCGATGTGTCGGTAATGTTTGCTTTTTCCATAATTGTTTCCGTTTTATCCTCCGTAAATTTTTATTATACCCAATTAATTACCTGTGTAATTAAATAAATTTGCTCTGAAGTATTAAAGATTAGTCTTTGGTTGAACTGCTGTAATATCCGCCGTATCTTGAGTAGTAACCCTTGCCTTTTCTTGTTTCCTGCGGTTTAACTCTGTTAAGAATAACTCCGATGATTTTTGCATCTGTACGCTCGACTGTTTCTACGGTTTTTGCAAGCTCGGGATATGTAGTTGAGTTGTTTCTTGCAACAATTACCACACCGTCAGATGCCTTGAGAATCGGAACTGCGTCAATAACAATGCCGACAGGCGGTGTGTCAAAAATAATGTAGTCGTACTCTTTTTCAGCCGTCTTGATAAGGTCAGCCATAGCCTCACTCGCAAGCAGCTCGGACGGGTTAGGAGGAATTGCGCCGTAGGCAATCGCCTTGAGGTTGTCAATCTTAGTGTCCTTTATAATGTCCTCAAGCGAACACTCGTCATTAAGATAGTTTGTAAGACCGGGTGTAGGCTCAATTTTAAGTGCTGTGTTTACTCTCGGACGGCGAAGGTCGCACTCAACTACAAGCACCTTGGTGTCAACCTGTTGAGCAAGTGCCGACGCAACATTGATAGAGGTTACTGTTTTGCCCTCGCTCTTTGTAGATGATGTAAAAGCTACCTTTTTGCAACCTTTTTTGAGAATTGAATAAGCTATATTTGTTCTTGCCGCCTTGTAAGATTCACGAACCTGAAAGCCGAGAACATCAGTATCTATTGAACGATCAATTTTTGTTTTATTCTTTTTCATTGCTGTGTAACTCCTTTACTTATTTGCCGTATCTGTTGCCGTATTTGTTTGCATTTTTCTGATTTGAAAAATACTCAAAGTCAGGAATTGCGGCAAGAATAGGAAGATCAAGAATAGTTGTCATTTCTTCGTTGTATTTAATCTTCACATCGAGGAAGTCACGAACAAATGAAATGATAAGAGCAAGTATAAGTCCGCCGAGAAATGCAATAATTGTGTTTCTTGTTACATTCGGTGATGTAGGCACTTTCGGTGTATCTGCCTCATCGACAATCTTGAGTTTTGCGTTGTCCTTTACATTTGCGATTATCTTAGGTGCTATTTTAGCAATGGAGTCGCCTATTTCTTTTGATTCATAAGGACTTGGCGATACAACTATCGCCTTAAATACCTCGGTATCCTCAATGCTTTCAAACTTAATCATAGCTTTGAGCTGTGACGCTGTGTATTTTTCGTGGAGCTCCTTTGAAACCTCGCTGTAAAATGTGTTTGAATCGAGCAGCTCAATGTAGGTTAAAACAAGGTTTTTAGCGTAGTTTACACTCTGGTTGTCTTCCATAGCAGAGGAAGTGTTGTAGTTTGTTTCAACATAGAGCTTTACGCTTGAGGTGTATGTTTTCTGAATAAAAAATGTAGTTACAAAAACCGATATGATTGCAAATAAACACGATACAACCAAAATGAAAACGATGTTTTTCTTAATTACTCTTGTTATGTCCTTAAACGATATTTCCATTAAAATGATTCTCCTCCCAGCTTTTACGGCAAACGCAAATGCATTTTCGCAGTTGCAATAATCAACATAAAAGCCGATAATTCTTCAAAATATAACATTACTATTATATTTGAAAACAACTTAAAAATCAATACTGCTAAAATGCGGTAAATTTGACGATTTTATATGCGAATAAGAGGATTTTGTACAAATATAACAAAACCTTTGTTATATTTGTTAAATTAAAAAATGCAAAATTTTATTATTTGGCAATTATGTATATATTTTTGAAATAAAAAACAAATAACCGCCACACTAATAAATAAAATTATACAAAAACAAAAATGTTTATCAGCAAAATTTCTACACATACAAAATTGTATGTGTTTAACGAGTTTGCTTTTTTAGTAAAAATGATGTGAACATCAAATACAAATTTATAAAAGGAATAATAAAAACACCCTTTTGATGCAATAATTCAAAAGGGTGCACAAACAGATATGCAGTTTAAAACAAAATTGTATATTATTGAAAATCGAATAATTACAGATTCTTTTCGTATATAAGTCTTAATCCCTCGAGTACAAGGTCGTCGTTTACGGTAATGTCTTTTTTGCAGAACTTTACAATGTGCGGTGCAAATCCGCCTGTTGCAACAAGAGTGCATTTCTGACCCGTTTCCGCTTCAAAGCGGTCGATTACGCCGTCAATCATTGCGGCATTGCCGTAAATTATGCCGCTGCGTATACAGTCGGCAGTATTTGTTCCGATTGCCTTTTGCGGCGCAGAAAAACTGACCGACGGCAAAAGTGCGCATTTTGCGGTAAGTGCGTCAAGTGAAATCTGCACACCCGGCAAAATAACTCCGCCGCAATAAGCCTTGTGCTCGTTCATATAAAGAATGGTTGTGGCAGTGCCCATTCCGATTACGATTACCGGGCAGGGGTACTGTTCTTTTAAAGCAACGCACATACATACAATGTCCGAGCCTACGGCGCCGGGGTTGTCAAGGCGAATGTCAAGACCTGTTTTAATGCCCGGTCCGACAACCAAACTTTCTACATTTGCCACAGTAAAAATAGCTTTTCCGAGCAGATCGGTTACTATGGGCACTACGCTTGAGATTATTGAGCCGTTAATTTCGTTTACATCAACATTGTTTATTCTGAATATAGTATAAAGGTCAACTGCGTAATCGTCGGCGGTTTTACTGCGATTAGTGGAAAATCTTAACTTCATAAGCAGTTTTTCACCTTTGTAAAGTGCAAATTTTATATTTGTATTGCCCACATCCGTGCAAAGCAACATAAATATCACCTCATTGTAATTGCTTGGAAAAAACATCCTGCAACTTAAAATTATATCGTATTTTTCCTTTTGTTTCAACTCTATTTTTAAATCTGTTTTGCTTATGGATGTGAATATTTGCCGCATTTGCGGATTTACTCGAAAAATGAAAAATTGTATTGTTTTTAGACTAAAGATGTTGTATAATAAAATATGCTTTAATTAATATAATGATATAATGAGGAAACAGCGTTTAATTATCTGTTGCTTTTTTTAAGACGGGAGAGTGTATATATGGCAGATAAATACAACTTAGACTATTTTGATGACGACAGAGTTGCGGCTCAACGCAGTCAATACAGAAGAGAATACCGTCAGCCGATGAACAGACCGCCGCAAAACGGCAGAGGGCCTGTACCTAATAATCGAAATAATGTGCATCGCAAGCCGCCTAAAAGAAAAAGATTCAGCAGAAGACTTAGAAACCGCATTATTATTGTAAGTGTTGGAATACTTATATTAATACTTATAATCACAATGATTTCTTCAATGTTCAGAGCCTGTACCGGTTCGGACAAAAAAGTTGACAATAATTCCGATAAAACAATACCGCCTACACAGGCAGCAACAACTCAACCCGCAACACAAGCAGCAAACGCAGCGGCACTTAATTTTGTTACGCCTAATATTCAGGACGATAACACAACAGGATATATGGGTACAAACGCTTACATCTGGAACGGCGCCGCATATGAGCTTTTCGGCGGCGATGAATACAGAGCACAGCTTTATGCCGATTCAATCAACAGCTATCAGCAGAAGTTAAGCGGAATTAAGGTTTACAATATGGTTGTTCCCAATCATACGGAAATGGGACTTCCGCAAAGACTTAAAAACAGTTCCGCTCCGTCGGATTCACAGGCAGAGAACATCAAGCAGATTTATTCAAAGCTAAACAGCTCTGTAACACCGATAAATGCTTACAACAAAATTGCTGAGCACTGCAACGAATATGTTTATTACAATTCCGACCACCACTGGACAGGACTTGGCGCATATTACGCATATACAGCGTTTGCGGAGGCAACAAATCAGGATGTTCTTGATTTAAGCACTTGCACGGAAAATAAAATTGAGGGCTTTACGGGTTCGTTTGCAAACACAAATGACGGACTTACAACCGATACCGTAAGCTATTGGACATTCCCTTATAATGTTACAATGGATATTACGGATTCAAACGGCACTGTATCAAACTACGATTCGCCTTATTATCAGTATGCGGAGGCGGGTTCAAATACATACAGTTTATTTATTATGGGCGACAATCCGCTTACCGTTTTACATTCGGATTCAGAAAAAGGCACAGGCAAGAAGATTGCCGTTGTCAAAGAAAGCTACGGCAACGCATTCTCACCGTATCTTACAAATAACTATTCCGAAGTTCATATTATAGATTTCAGATATTTCGGACAGAATCTTGCAGACTACTGCAAGCAGAACGGCATTACAGAGGTTCTTTACCTCAACGGCATTATGAGTGCAAATACTCAGGTACAGCTCGACAGTATGGACGGCTTACTGAATTAATTGTTGATTTTTATTTGAATTAAGAAAGGAGGCAGCGGCAATGCTTGCGGAAAATGTAAGAGTAAATGTGTTTGGCAAGGTCGGAAAAGGTTTTTTCTCCGCCTATGTTTCGGGCAATTCCTTTTCAAACAAAAGCGCTTATCTTGTTACACGCAAGGACAGAGTTGAAGAATACTTTGACGGTGTGGTTATTGCCGTTGCCAAATTTGAGGGACTCAAGGGCGATAAATTCATAGTCGCTCCGTACGGAGAGATTTATTACGAGCCGGAGCTTAAAAAAATACTTGCCCGCTTGCGTAATGTAAAAGTGGAGAGTATAAGCTGTCTTTACGAAAAATCCTGCGGTGCGGTGATTTTTACCGCAACAAGCAGAATACAAAGGTATTGCTTGTGAAGAACAGCAACGGCAGATATTGGAGTTTTCCGAAAGGTCATATAGAAAACGACGAAAACGAGCAGGAAACCGCTTTGAGAGAAATCAAAGAGGAAACAGGGCTTGATGTTACCCTTGCAAAGGGATTTAGAGAAATCAGCGAGTATTGCCCGTTCGGCAAAATTCGCAAGCGGGTAGTGTTCTTCCTTGCACAGGCGTTTACCGACAGCGTAAAAATTCAGGAGGAAGAAATCGACAGTTACATCTGGGTTGACCTCCAGCAGGCACGAAAACTTTGCACATATGACAACGATTTAAGAATTATAGAAAAAGCCGAAACCGCAATACATTTAATGAGAAATTAATTTGAAATCCGTTTCATATATATAATCGGGTGATTATATATGAAACGGATTATTTTATTGCTTATTTCTGCTTTTGTGCTTGCCTGTTCGGTTATGACGATTGTCGGCGGAAAGGAAACCGATAATTTTATAAAGTATGCGGAATTTAATGTTACGGCAGACGCTCTGCAAAAAGCCGTCAGTTACGATGTTTCTTCACAGTCGGAAGATACCAAACTGAATTATATAGAAATTTTATCGTACCTCGGCGCAAAATACGGCGGAGATTTTGCAAAATACAAGCAAAGCGATATGGATAACCTCTGCGAAAAGCTGAAAGACGGCAAAACAATGGCCGAGCTTACCAAGGATATGAAATACTATACATACTATTATAATGTATATACGGCGGTGCTGAACGGTATGGTTGGAAATTTTGAGGAAGAACAGTCTGACGGCAGTATAAAGCAGGACTACGGAGTGCGGTGGTTTTCGCCGATTGCAAAGACTTTTCCGTATTCGCATTACGATGACTTCGGTGCAAAGCGGACATTCGGCTACACAAGACCGCATTTGGGGCACGACTTGATGTCGGCAGTCGGTACTCCCGTTATAGCCGTTGAATCGGGCAAGGTCGAGTGCCTCGGCTGGAACAGATACGGTGGCTGGCGCATAGGAATCCGCTCGCTTGACAATAAAAGATATTGGTACTATGCGCATTTGCGGCAGAACCGCCCCTATGCCGAGAACCTCAAGGAGGGCGATACGGTTACGGCAGGCGATGTTATAGGCTATGTGGGCAGAACAGGTTACAGCGATACCGAAAACATAAACGGAATTACCGAAAGCCATCTTCATATAGGGCTTGAGCTTGTTTTTGACGAAAGCCAAAAGGAAAGCGACAACGAAATATGGGTGGATATGTACGCACTCATAAGTACCCTTGAACAGCATAAAAGCTCAACCGTCAGAAACAGTGAAACAAAAGAGTTTAAAAGAGAGTTTTCTTTTAAAGAAATTAGTTGATAATGCCAAAATTCTAGGACAGCAATTATATTTGCGCTGTTTTCATTGACTGTATTCTCAAAATAATGTAAAATAAACTGTAATCGCCCTCACCAAAAGCGGTGAGGGTATTTTATAGTGTGCAAATCCAGACAATTATTATACTGCGTTCAGAGCAATGAATTGTCAGGTTAAAAAGGATATATAACGCTTGATTTTGCACTTATTTTATAGAATATTTGGGGGTATACAGATTGGTTTTTTCAAGCCTTGTATTTATGTTTGCGTACCTGCCGCTTACTCTGCTTATATATTACATTGTGCCGAGAAAGGGCAGAAACATCTTTCTATTCTTTATAAACCTTTTGTTTTACGGCTGGGGCGAGCCAAAGCTCATTGTGCTTATGCTCATAAACATTGCCGTAAACTACATAGGCGGTTACCTTGTCGATAAATTTAAAGATGATCAAAAAAAGCGTAAACTTGTGCTGATACTTACCTGCGTTATCGACATAGGTACACTTGCGGTGTTTAAGTACACGGGAATGATTGTGGAAACCGTAAATATGCTGCCGTTCTTAAATCTGCCTACTCCGCAGATTTCTTTGCCGATCGGTATCAGCTTCTATACATTCCAGACAATGAGTTATGTAATTGATGTTTACAGAGGCGATGCGCCCGTATCGAAAAATCCGATTAACTTCGGTACATATGTAGCGCTTTTTCCGCAGTTGATTGCAGGCCCTATCGTTCGTTACCGTGATGTTGCCGAACAGCTCACAAACAGAAAAGAAACCTTGGACGAGTTTACAAAGGGTGTAAACCTGTTTATAATCGGTCTTGGCAAGAAAGTTTTGATTGCAAATCAGATGGGCAACCTGAGTACGGCAATGTTTGCCACAACCGATGAAACGGCGTTGTGGGAACTTGGGTAGGAATTATTGCGTACAGCTTTCAGCTTTATTTTGACTTTTCGGGCTATTCCGATATGGCTTGCGGTCTCGGCAATATGCTCGGCTTTGAGTTCCTCAAAAACTTTAACTATCCGTACATTTCAAAATCTGTTACCGAGTTTTGGAGAAGATGGCATATTTCACTTTCAACATGGTTTAAGGAATATGTTTATATTCCGCTCGGCGGCAACAGAAAAGGTGCGAAAAGACAGATACTTAACCTTATTATCGTATGGGGACTTACGGGTATTTGGCACGGTGCGTCATGGAACTTTGTATTATGGGGACTTTACTACGGCGTTCTGCTTATTTTTGAAAAATTTGTTTTCAAAAAGGTTCTCGACAAACTGCCGTCGGCAATTCAGCATATCTACACAATGTTTATAGTAGTTATCGGCTGGGGACTTTTCTACTTTACAGATATGAGCAAGCTCGGAACATTCCTCGGAGATTTGTTTAACTTCGGCAACGGTATCTGCGGAGAGCAGGCTTTAAATCTTATACTTTCATATTTGCCGCTTATCATTGCAGCGGCTGTTGCAAGCACACCGCTTGCGGCAAAACTTTATGCAAAGGTACAGAATACAAAGTATATCGGTTTTGCGCAGACCGCATTTGTTGCAATTGTGCTTATACTTTGCACAGCCTCACTTGTAAACCAAAGCTATAACCCGTTCCTATATTTCAGATTTTAACGGTAGGAAAGGAGAGTCTTTATGAAATATGCAGCAAAACATTCAGCAAAACATATGGAATCATCAAAGTCTGTCTGCCGCCATCTGCCGAGCTTTGTATTTATAATTTTTATATTCGGCTTTGCAATTTGGTTTTTAATAAATCCGAAAGCGACTACAGCTCAAGCGAAAAGAGATATTTGCAGAAATTTCCGACAGTAACGGTAAATTCAGTGCTTGACGGCAAGTTCGGCACAGATTTTGAAAAATACTTTGCCGACCATTTTCCTATGCGTACCCAATGGTAGGCGCAAACGCTTACTTTAATCTTTCGGTTGGCAACAACGGTGCTGACGGAGTGTATAACTGTAAGAACGGCTACCTTATAAATAAGCCGATACTTGATACCGATACACTTGAGAGCAATGTGCAGACAATCGCAGATTTTGCGAAATCAGTCGATGTTCCCGTAACGGTAACACTTGTGCCGTCAACAGGATACATCGCAAATGATGTTCTTCCTGCGGTTCACGATACATATACAGATGACGAAAAAATCGAGAACGCACAGAAAGTGCTTGCCGAAAGCGGTGCGGATTTTGTGGATTTGCGTTCCGCATTCAAAAATGCCTATGCAAACGGCACACAGCTTTACTACAAAACCGACCACCATTGGACAACGGCAGGTGCATATACGGGTTATACGGAAATATGCAAGTCGCTCGGAATAACCCCTGCCGACAAGAGCCTGTTTACGGTCGAAAAGTACAACGATTTCTACGGCACAACCTACTCAACAAGCGGTTTTTGGCTCACACAGCCGGATACCATTGAAATTTGGAACAATAAAAATAACACCGAAAAGAATATCAGCGTAGAGATTATTGAGGGCGACGAAAAACAGGATTACCACTCAATGTATTTCTACAATCATCTTGAAGAGGACGATAAATACCCTGTATTCATAGACGGAAACCATGCAATGACAAGAATTAAGAATACAAATGCCGCAGGAGGAAAAATTCTCCTTGTAAAGGACAGCTTTTCACACTGTCTTGCGCCGTTCCTTGCAGAAAATTACAGTGAGGTAATACTCGTCGATATGCGTTATTACAAAAACAGCATTTCAGAACTTGCACAGCAGGAAAAACCCGATAATATCCTGGTGCTCTACGGCATAGATAACCTTGCAACCGATACCGACATTGCGTGGCTGTCGTAAAATGATTAATAGCGGTAAAATTGACACTCGGCTTTTTAGTCGGGTGTTTATTTTTGCGTGGATAAATTTTAATATTTTTAGTATAAAATTGTTGTTTTATGAAATATTTATGCTATAATGATTTCAGTGAAATATAAGAACTAAAGGCGGTGAGGGTAATTAACAGCGTAGGAAGAAATATATTTAAAGCTATTCATGAGGGCAAGTGGCTTTATATAGAGTATAAAAACAAAAAGTGATACAAAAAGTAACGAGATTTTGCTAAGCTATCATTATCGCTGTAATAAAGCTATAATAGATTTCAGCAATAAAAAATATTATAATAATAAACTGAAAATTAAAACAGTATCTCAAAGCACACAGCCCCTGACATTTGTTGATATTCAACCAGAAAATCCAGCGAACCCAGAAAATCCTGATTCGGGAAAAGATAATAATACAGGTAACAATTCTGGTTCGGGAACAAATGAAAATGGAGGAGAAAGATAGAATCTGTTTCAACAGGAGACGAATCTGCAGTTGGATTTTGGAGCCTAATGGCTGTAATCATGGTAAGTATAGTGATGTGTATGGCATTTACAAAAATAAGACGTAAAAAGCAGAGAAATTAAGGAGCCACATAAGTGTTCAGAAAAAAGTATAAAGTAGTATTAAAAGTAGTAGTATTAGCAATTGTTCTTGGAGTTCTATTAAATGCTTGTAGTAAAAGACAAACAGTAACCGAGGAATATAATACAATAAGTGATTTGGCGTATTCTGAAAAATGTAAAATTGAACCAATCATATATATTGAAGAAAAAACAGGATTTGTTCCATATATTGTATTAACTAATGATTATAATGGTAAAACACTTTTGTTAAGAAAAGAAATTCTTCCAGAGAATAGAAGAGTTAGTGATTATTCGGCTTACTATGAAGAAAGCGAAATTGATAATTACTTAATGGGAGAGTTTTTTGATAATTTACCTATTCAAACTCGTTGCTTAATTCAAGATTCGGAAATAGAGATTTTAGATGAACGATGCTTGAATCAAATAGATGATAGCGTGATAACTATTGTAAGAAAAGTGTTTTTGTTGTCTTTTACTGAACTTGGATATAAAAAAAATGGGCATGTCGGAGTTGAAGGGGTGCCATTGTTGTATTTTAAAGATAATAAGAATCGTTTTGCTACTACGAATAATGGAAAGTTTACTGTAAGTTGGTGGTTAAGAAGTGCGGATTCTACATATGATTCTTGTGTATATGCAGTAGGACCGGAAGGTGAAATTGGAAGCACGAATGCATGCAATATGAATGGCATCAGGCCAGCATTTTGTGTTGACGGTAAGCAAGAAATATATAAAGAAGAGGGCAGATATATTTTAAAATAACATAACTTATTTATATTAAAGTGATTATGTTATTTTGAAAGAATTATTGAAATTCATTTGCCTGTGCTATCTAAACGTTAATTGGCTACATTTTATTACTTAGTTTGATAAGTCATAATTTATCAATGTTACCAATAATTAGGATACAACAAAAAATCCGACAATAGTTTTTACTACTGTCGGATTTTTGATTGTTAAACTTATTCTTCTGTAATATCTTCGGCTTTTTTCGGGATAAAGTTATTTAGGAAACTTGCTTTTTTGCCTCTGTTTTTAAGGTAGATAAATCCCAAACCGTTAAACACAACTGCGCCGACAAAGTTTACCATTAAATCTTTCATTGTATCAATAAGACCGATGTCGAGGTAGCCGTTGATGCCGAGGTCTTTGCCGTTTACGGTTGTAGATGCTATTCCGCTTATATGGGTAACGGCGTTTGTATCGTTGCCCGAAAGCAGGGTAGAGTTGATTGTTGTGACGATTGTGTCTTTCTGCATATCTTTGCCGAGAAAAGTGTCAACACCAAACTCGAAAAATTCCCAAACTGTACCTGCCGTCATTGAAAAACAGAACGAGAACAGGCATACAAAGATAGGGGAAAGGTTAAATTTAACCCTTTTACTGCGGTTCAAAATATCGGTAAGTCCGAATCCCACGCCTGCGCAGATAAAACCGTTCAGCGTATGAAGAATTGTGTCGAGAAAAGGTATTTTTTCATAGAATGAACCGATTTCACCGAGAATATTTGCCGAGAATACAAACAGTATCATAAAGGTTTCAAGCACGCTCGGCAGTTCTATGTGAAGACTGCGGTCAATGAACGACGGAATCAACATAAGTATAAATGTAAGTCCGCAAGTCATTGCGCTTTCGTATTTGCCACGGATGATGTTGAGAACAAATATAAATATAATTACAAGCCTTAGTATAAAGTAAAGTGCGGTAAGCTCCTTGTTTTGCTTAACACTGATAAGCAAAGTGTGCGGCTTTTTTGCCTTTTGTGCCTTGTTTTTATTTTTTTTCACTCGTTTCACCTCTTAAAATTTTGTCATACATTATTATATGTAAGTGTTGATGTTTATTTTCTAAAAAGATTCTGTTTTAAATTTTTGGTATATTATTCAGCAAACTGTTTTGCCAAGCAATTATAAAGGTTTGACCTAAATTTTTAAATCATTTTGCTTAACTCGTGCGCTAAATCAAATTTACTCCGACCTTTTGATAAGGAACCTAAAAATAAGGCAGTCCGATTTATTTATTCTCGGACTGCTTTTTGTTAAGATTTTTGCTCTGCGTCCTGTTTTTCGGCAAGTTCTTTATTAAGCTCCTCTTTTGCTACAGCAAGCATAAGCTTGATTCTGTTTTCCTGGTTTACCTTTGGTGCACCCGGGTCATAGTCTATTGTAACAATGTTTGCTTTTGGGTTTACTTCCTTGATTCTGCGGATAGCGCCCTTGCCGTTGATGTGGTTCGGCAGACAGCCGAAGGGCTGTGTACAAACAATGTTTTCGTAGCCTGTTTCGGCAAGCTCAAGCATTTCTGCGGTAAGTAACCAACCCTCGCCCATTTTGCTGCCGTATCCGATAATGCCCTTTACAAGCTGTTTTGTATGAGCGTATTCGTGCGGCGGAACGAAGTTATATTTCTTTGCCGATTCAATCATAAGTGCTTCGAGTTTTGTGAGGTAGTCAAGCAGCATTTTACAGAATGTGGATTTAATCTTTGCACCGCCGTAAAGTTTGGCGTCCTCAATTCGGTTGTCAACCTTAAATGAAGCAAAGCCCATAAGACCCGGCACACAAACCTCGCAGTCCTGTGAAGCCAAAAATTCCTCAAGTCCGTTATTCGCCATTTTGGAATATTTTACATAAATTTCGCCTACGATGCCGACTTTAACCTTTGGCACTTTATTAAGCTTAATTTCCGAAAAAGATTTTGTGATTTTATCAAGATTTTCGTCAATTTCTTCAAGCGTATAGCCGTTGCCCTCGATAAGCATTTTAGAAATCTTATCGCTCCAATCGGCAACAAGCGCCATACTTTCGCCTTTATTTACCTCATAAGGCTTTGTCTGGTTAGAAAGGAGCATAAGCTGATCGCCGTAAACAAGACCGCCGACAAATCTTCTGATAAGCGGAAGTGTGAGCGAAAAACCGCTGTTCTTTTCCATACCGAAAGAAAGCGAGATTACGGGTACAAACTCAAAACCTGCTTTTTTAAGCGCTTTTCTTAACAGGAAGATATAGTTTGAGGCACGACAGCCGCCGCCTGTTTGGGTAATCATAAGCGCTGTTTTATGCACATCGTATTTGCCACTCTGTAAAGCGTGTATAAACTGTCCGATTACAAGGAGCGCAGGGTAACAGGTGTCGTTATGAACATATTTAAGACCTGTCTGTGCAATTTCAGGGCCGCAAGTGTCGAGAAGTTCCGACTTGTAGCGTAGTAGTTAAAAACATTCTGAAGTATATTGAAATGAATAGGTGCCATATTCGGCATAAGGATTGTGTATTCCTTTTTCATTTCTTTTGTAAAAAGCAAACGACCTGTTTTGCTGTCATATTTAAGTTCAGTCATTTAAAGCACAACCTTTCAAACGGTGGTTAATCGTTGTCAATAGCAGCAAGCAAGCTGCGGATACGAATTTTAACTGCACCAAGATTTGTGATTTCGTCAATTTTAATCTGTGTGTAGATTTTGCCCTCTTTTTCAAGAATTTCTCTTACCTCGTCGGTAGTAATGGCATCTACGCCGCAGCCAAAGGAAACAAGCTGTATAAGATCCATATCCTTTCTTGTTGTAACATACTTAGCGGCAGCGTACAGTCTTGAATGATATGTCCACTGGTTAAGTACATTGGTGTGGAATTTCTCAACCCTCGGAGATACAACATCTTCGCTGACGATTGCTACATTAAAACTCGAAATAAGTTTATCAATGCCGTGGTTGATTTCGGGGTCTACATGGTAAGGTCTGCCGGCAAGCACCATTATCTTTTTGCCCTCTTTTTCGGCTTTTTCAATAATCTCGTTGCCCTTTGCGATTACCTTTTTTCTGTACTTATCCTGTTCGTCATAAGCAAGTTTTGCGGCCTTTCTTACCTCGTTAAGTGTAAGATCAGGGAAATATTTAGAAAGTGCCTCATATGCCTTTTGTGGGAAATGCTTTGGCATATGTACGCCGAAATATTCCTTTATAAAGCAGATTTTCTGCACATCTTTCATATTGTTATTGATAACTTCCGGATAATATGCAACAACAGGGCAGTTGTAGTGGTTATCGCCGAGGTGCTCGTCAAAGTTGTATGACATACATGGGTAGAAAATAGTTTCTGCTCCCTCGTCAATCAAAGTCTGAATGTGTCCGTGCACAAGTTTTGCAGGGAAACAAATTGTATCACTCGGAATTGTCTGCTGTCCGCGCTGATATATCTTTCTTGTCGAGAACGGTGAGTGGAACACTTCAAACTTAAGTTCTGTAAAGAATCTGTACCAGAACGGGTACATTTCAAACATATTGAGCGCCATAGGCATACCGAGCTTGCCACGGAGTCCCTCTACAGGTTTGTACTCTTCAAGCATTTTGAGTTTCTGAGCGTACATATTAAGCTCGTTTGACTGCGATTTCTTTGTAATCGGACGCTCACAACGGTTGCCTGCAATAAATCTTCTGCCGCCGCCAAAGCTGTTGATTGTAAGTCGGCAGTTGTTGCTGCACATACCGCAGTTTGTTACCTTTATATCGTGAACAAAGTTTTTGAGAGTCTCTTTATTTGCAAGTTTACTCTTGCCGTTGCCTTTTGATTTGTTTTTTGAATATAGCGCCGCACCGTATGCGCCCATAAGACCTGCAATGTTAGGCCTAACAACCTCAACGCCCATTTCCTGCTCAAATGCACGGAGTACGGCATCGTTAAGGAATGTGCCGCCCTGTACAACAACTCTTTTGCCGAGTTCGTCAGGGCTTGACGCTCTGATAACTTTGTAGAGTGCATTCTTTACAACGCTTAAGGAAAGACCTGCGGAAATATCCTCGATTGTTGCGCCGTCCTTTTGAGCCTGTTTAACGCTTGAGTTCATAAATACCGTACATCTCGAACCGAGGTCAACAGGGCGCTTTGCAAAAAGTCCGAGCTTTGCAAAGTCGGCAATTTCGTAACCGAGAGCGTTTGCGAATGTCTGCAAGAAACTGCCGCATCCGGAAGAACAAGCCTCGTTAAGGAAGATGTTGTCGATTGCACCGTTGTGAATTTTAAAGCATTTGATGTCCTGACCGCCGATGTCGATGATAAATTCAACATCGGGCATAAAGTATTTTGCGGCAGTGAAATGCGCAATTGTTTCTACTATGCCGTAGTCAACATCAAAAGCGTTCTTTATAATCTCTTCGCCGTAACCTGTAACGGCAGAAGAAACTATGTTGATTTCGGGGTTGATTGCATAGACTTCCTCAAGAAAGCCTTTGATAATCTCTACGGGATTTCCTTTTGACGGAAGATATTTTGAATAAAGAAGTTCGCCGTCGTCGTTGAGAACAACGCCCTTAACGGTGGTAGAGCCTGCGTCCATACCCACATAAGCCTTGCCTTTGTAGCCTTTAAGTTCCTTTTGCAGAACTGTTGCTTTTGCGTGACGGTCAGAGAATTTTTTGTAATCTTCTTCGTCTTTGAAAAGCGGAGGGTTAAAGGCAAAGTTGCCGCTTCCACGGTAATTTTTTACTTCTTCGATTACCTTGTCAAAGTCAATTGTTTTTTCGGCGCAAAGTGCCGCACCGCAGGCAACAAAGTAAAGTGAATTTTCAGGGCATATACCCTTTGTGTTTAAAGTTCTGTCAAAGCAGTTTCTAAGCTCGCTCATAAAGGTGAGAGGACCGCCGAGATATACAACCTGACCTTCGATTTCTCGTCCCTGTGCAAGACCTGCGACAGTCTGGCTTACAACGGCGTTGAAGATACTTTCGGCTATATCGCTCTTTCTTGCGCCTTGGTTTAAAAGAGGCTGAATATCCGTCTTTGCAAATACGCCGCAGCGTGATGCGATAGTGTATGTTTTTTCGTACTGCTTTGCAAGTTCGTCAAGATCTTCAAGCGGAACATTGAGCAGTGTTGCCATCTGGTCGATGAATGCACCGGTACCGCCGGCACAGGTACCGTTCATACGCACTTCAAGACCGTTTGTGAGGAACAGAATTTTTGCGTCCTCACCGCCGAGTTCAATGACAACATCTGTGCCCGGAATAAATGTATTTGTAGCAACTCTTGTTGCGTAAACTTCCTGCACAAAGTCAATGTTGCTTGACTCCGCAACGCCCATACCGGCAGAACCGGAAAGCGCAACGGCTGCGTTTTCAACACCCTTTACCTTACTGCGTACAGTTGCGAGAATTTCGGCAATTTTTTCGGTTATTTGAGAATAATGTCGTTCGTAGGTGCTGTATATAATTTTATTTTCTTCGTCCAAAACAACGCATTTTATTGTAGTTGAGCCAATGTCAAGTCCTAATTTCAACATACTGCCTCCGTGCCTTATAAAGTTATATAAAGTCATATTATGTCAATTGATTATCCAAACTATTATACGCTTTTTTTATTTAATTTTAATTCTTTAGTCGCAATATAATTTCTTTAATAAAAATGACCATTATTTACAAAAATATCAGCCGTTAAGTTGTATGTTTTCTTGCCAAAATAATACAATTTTCGCATAATGTATGTATAACAATTTTTTGCGTATAAAAATTATTGACGAATTTTACGGTTTTATGGCAATTAACAAACTTTTGTTTTGTCGAAAAATCGCCTGAATCGGCGAAAAACTCGGTTTTATGCGGAAATTTAAAATATTTGGTAAAGTTTTAGAAAAATCGGGTGAAAACATATGAGTTATTGTTGAAAACCTCTTTACAAATTAACATTTAAGTGTTAAAATTTATTATGATACAGTATGTATCTTTAAAAATTGTATTAAATGCGGCAAACGGTGTTGTCGCTGATATACTTTAAGGAGGACAATTCCAATGGCAAGAAAAATGAAAACTATGGACGGTAACAGCGCTGTTGCTCATGTTTCTTATGCGTTTACAGATGTTGCTGCTATCTATCCTATCACACCTTCTTCCGTAATGGCTGACCTTACCGACAAGTTCTCGGCAATGGGCACTAAAAACCTTTTCGGCAGAGAAGTACAGGTTACGGAAATGCAGTCGGAAGGCGGTGCTTCCGGTGCGGTTCACGGTTCGCTTGCAGCCGGTGCGTTGACCACAACATACACAGCTTCACAGGGCTTGCTTCTTATGATTCCGAATATGTACAAGATGGCAGGCGAGCTTTTACCGGGCGTAATTCATGTATCTGCCCGTGCTCTTACAAGCCACGCTCTTTCAATTTTCGGTGACCATTCAGATATTTATGCTTGCCGTCAGACAGGCTATGCAATGCTCTGTTCAAACAACCCACAGGAATGTATGGACTTGCTGCCGTTGCACATCTTTCGGCTATCAAGGGCAGAGTTCCTTTCCTCCACTTCTTTGACGGTTTCAGAACCTCTCACGAGATTCAGAAGATTGAAGAGTGGGACTATGCAGATCTCGCAGATATGCTCGATTGGGACGCAGTAGAGGCATTCCGCAGAAGAGCACTTAACCCTGAGCACCCTGTAACAAGAGGTACAGCTCAGAACGACGACATCTTCTTCCAGGCAAGAGAGGCTTGCAACAAGTATTATGATGCAGTGCCTGAAGTTGTTGTTGAATATATGAACAAAGTAAACGAGAAGATCGGCACAAACTACAAGCCGTTCAACTACTACGGTGCAGAAGATGCAGAGCATGTTATTGTAGCTATGGGTTCTGTATGTGATTGTGCAGAAGAGGTTGTAGACTTCCTCAACGCTGCAGGCGAAAAGGTTGGTCTTTTAAAGGTTCACCTTTACAGACCATTCGTTGCAGATTACCTTTTAAGCGAGCTTCCTAAGACAGTTAAAACTATCTCTGTTCTTGACAGAACAAAAGAGCCGGGTTCAATCGGTGAGCCTCTTTATCTTGATGTTCTTGCTGCTATCAACGGTTCTGACTTTGCCGGCGTAAAGGTTTACACAGCAGATACGGTCTTGGTTCTAAGGATACAACTCCTGCCGACATCATTGCCGTTTACAGAAACGCAGAGAGCGACGCTCCTAAGAGAAGATTTACAATCGGCATTGTTGATGATGTTACAAACCTTTCACTCCCGATTGTTGAAAACCCTGACACAACTCCAAAGGGTACACATTCATGTAAATTCTGGGGTCTTGGCGCCGACGGTACAGTAGGTGCAAACAAGAACTCAATTAAGATTATCGGCGATAACACCGATATGTACGCTCAGGGCTACTTTGCTTATGACTCAAAGAAGTCGGGCGGTCTTACGGTTTCTCACCTTCGTTTCGGTAATCAGCCTATCAAATCAACTTATTACATTTCTAAGGCTGACTTCGTTGCTTGTCATAACCCATCATATGTTGACAAGTATGACATCGTAGACGACCTCAAGGAAGGCGGTTCATTCCTCCTCAACTGTCCTTGGGATGTTGACGAGCTTTCAGAAAGACTCCCAGGCAAGATGAAGAGAATTCTTGCTACAAGAAATATCAATTTCTACACAATCGACGGTATTAAGATCGGTAAGGAAATCGGTCTTGGCGGCAGAATCAACACAGTTCTTCAGTCAGCTTTCTTTAAGATTGCAGACATCATTCCTGCTGAAAAGGCTAAGGAGCTTATGAAGGCAGCCGCTAAGAAGTCATATATGAAGAAAGGTCAGGCTATCGTAGATATGAACTACGCAGCTATTGATCGTGGTATGGAAGACCTCAAGAAGGTTGAAATTCCTGCTGATTGGGCAAATGCCGCTGACGATAAGGCAAGCGATGCAGTTCCGGGCGAGGGCGCACTCGTTGAGTATGTAAACGGTATCCTCAAGCCTGTAAATGAGTACAAGGGCAACAAGCTCCCTGTATCTGCATTTATGGACCATGTTGACGGTACTGCTCCTAACGGTTCAGCCGCTTATGAAAAGCGTGGTATCGCAGTTGATGTTCCTGAGTGGAATTCAGACAACTGTATTCAGTGTAACAAGTGTGCTATCGTATGTCCTCACGCTGTAATCCGTCCTGTTGCTATGACAGAGGACGAGCTTGCGGCCGCTCCGCAGGGCACAAAGAGCATTCCTATGATTGGTCTTAAGGAACTTAAGTTTGTTATGACTGTATCTACACTTGACTGTACAGGCTGCGGCGCTTGCGCTAATGTATGTCCGGGCAAGAAGGGCGAAAAGGCTCTTACAATGAAGTCAATCGACAGCAGCGTGCAGAGCAAGCTGTATTTGATTATGCGGTAACTCTTGACGAAAAGCCTGAAGTAGCCGCTAAGTTCAAGTTCTCAACAGTTAAGGGCAGTCAGTTCAAGCAGCCACTCCTTGAGTTCTCAGGCGCTTGCGCAGGTTGCGGTGAAACACCTTACGCTAAGCTCGTTACACAGCTCTTCGGTGACAGAATGTTCATTGCCAATGCAACAGGCTGTTCATCAATTTGGGGTGCATCTGCTCCGGCAACACCATACACAAAGAACAAGAAAGGCTTTGGTCCTGCTTGGCAGAACTCACTCTTTGAGGATAACGCCGAGTTTGGTCTTGGTATGGCTCTCGGTCAGAAAGCTATCCGTAACAGACTTGTAGAGTATGTTCAGAATATTCAGAAAGATACAGACAGCGACGAGTTAAAGACAGCTTGTCAGAACTACCTTGACACAGTTTGCGATTCAACCGCAAGCCGTCCTGCAACAGACGCTCTTATTGCAGAGCTTGAAAAGAATGTTGATGACGCTAAGGTCGGCGAACTTGCCAAGAAGACACTTATCGACAAAGACGAACTTGCTAAGAAGTCAATGTGGATCTTCGGCGGTGACGGCTGGGCTTACGATATCGGCTTTGGCGGTCTTGACCATGTTATCGCATCAGGCGAAAATGTAAATATCCTCGTATTTGATACAGAGGTTTACTCAAATACAGGCGGACAGGCTTCTAAGGCTACTCCTGTAGGTTCTGTTGCACAGTTTGCCGCTGCAGGTAAGTCTGTTAAGAAGAAAGACCTTGCCGCTATCGCTATGAGCTACGGCTATGTATATGTAGCACAGTGTGCAATGGGTGCTGACAATAATCAGGTTCTTAAGGCTATGGTAGAGGCTGAAAGCTACAACGGCCCGTCACTTGTTATCTGCTACGCTCCATGTATCAACCACGGTATTAAGGGCGGTATGAGCATTGCTCAGCAGGAAGAGAAGAAGGCTGTTGAGGCAGGTTATTGGAATATCTTCCGTTATGACCCACGCCGTGCCGATGAGGCAAGAATCCGTTTATGCTCGATTGCAAGGCTCCAAGCGCTTCTTATCGTGACTTTATTATGGGCGAAGTTCGTTACAACTCACTTACCCGTTCATTCCCAGAGAGAGCAGAAAAGCTCTTTGCTAAGGCTGAAAAGGTTGCAGAAGAGAAGTACGCTCACCTTGAAAAACTTGCAAGTCTTCCTGATGCAGAGTAATTTTATAAAGTAATAAATAAAATTTAATAAGTTTGCGTTGCTCCCTGCTTTAAAAGTAGGGAGCAACCGCACTGATTTTATTTTTAAGAATAAAAATTATTATTTATCGGCTAACAATAAAAACAGCGTAAAGATATGTATTAAAACGACAGTCAACCGTTTGTTTTCTGTAGTTTTTCTTCACGAAAAAAGCAGTAAAATAACAGATGACTTTTAACGTTTTTTTTTGAAAAAAAA
>ENA-OQCN01000197-OQCN01000197.1-human-gut-metagenome-genome-assembly--contig:-NODE-197-length-31659-cov-4.031492_pt1 | contig 31659 bp, 51 predicted proteins | sample MGYA00242497_ERZ504576 | MGnify/ENA primary metagenome ERZ504576 (study PRJEB26092, sample SAMD00036296) | human gut metagenome | host: Homo sapiens | study: EMG produced TPA metagenomics assembly of...
TTTTCACGAAATAACACGGGTAACTTACAAATGGATTTCTATAAATTTTCATTTGTCTTGCCCTCCTCACTTGCATTTTATCTTTTCCAGGATCCGCTGCCTCAGTGATTCATTGCTTTCAAACAGTCGTGGCTTTACCCCAAAAATGTACGCATGTTTTTTTAAGATTCTTCTCTGCAGGCGCCAGGCTGTCCACTTGCTGGGTTTCTTAAAGATTATTATCTCTTTTTCATCCATTGTCTTGCCCTCCATATCCCAGGTTTCCGGCTATCTTGTCCACGTCGTCGCGGGCTTTCTGACTTTTCTCATAGTCCTCAAATCTTTCCAGGTCCATTTCCTGCCGCTCCGGATTGAAAGTTATATGTAAAAACGTCTTGCAGCCCAGGCAGGCACCGTGGCCGGTATTGATTCCCATCTCCATTGCAATGCTCTTGCAGATCCAGTTTTCTTTCCCGCACACCGGGCACACGCCTTTGTACCTCTTGCGAGTGTTCTCGTTTTCCTTGCTCTGCGTGTCCTGCGCTATATGATCAATAATTTCTCCCATACTCAACTGCTGCTCCTTTCCCAGGCAGCTTGCGCTGCCTGTGTCTTATTGTGTGATATATTTTGGATTTTAGAATAGCACCCTACTTGTATTCTTTGCCGGTTCCTTTGTCTCTCAATGTGATCCGGCCCACAACCTCAAAACCAGCAAGCTCAGCTGTCTGTTTCATTACCGGGATGAGATTGCTTATCATTGCCAGGCGTTCCGCTTCTTTCTGTTTTTCCTCCCGGCGTATATTTCCCCAGGCCCCTCCGAATGTTGGATCTGGATAACCTTCCCCGTTTTTATTTACTCTATCTGCACCCATGTTTCTCCGCCTCCTCTGCTATCGGACAACCTGTGCAGGTTCCCCTTTCCGCTACAAAAATACAATTTTCATCTGTCAGCGCACAAATTAGCTGCTTTTCCTCGGTTTCTTCCTTCTCTTTCTTTTTCTCCCGGTGCGCGTCCATGGTAATGTTCACAATTACCCACGCAATGCTCAACACGGTCAACGCTCCGATTCCGGCCAAAATATTGATAATTATCTGCATTACTCTTTTACCTCCGCCAGGTTTATCTTTGTTTCTTCCACCAGCTTGTCCCGGAGGCTCTTAATCGTGTGCTTGCCGTCCTCAAATTCTTTCAACAGGTCCATGCAGCCATCATAATAATTTTCCAGTCGCTGCTTTCCCCAGCCTTTCTGCTCATGCAGGTATGTCATGCCGAACAGGAGAAGCATGTCCAGAGCAGTCTCCGCTCGCTGCTTTTCCTTGCCTTTTTCAATCTCCTGTACTCTCCGGACAGCTTCATTGGCCGTTTTCTGTTTCAGTTCATAAATACGGTCCGGCGTCATGCGGATACTTTCTTTTCTCTCTTGCCGCTCCTTGGCTCTGCGTTCTTTTCTTCCCATAGCCGCCTCCTACTCTACCAGGTGGCTTACATCCTCAATATTCAGGATGTTTGCGTCGTGCAATACCAGGCTGTTGCCAATTCTCTTCGGAGTGCCGTAATACTCAACAATTTCTTTGCGGCTCCGATCATAGACCAGCACGTTTTTTGGTAATCTGCTCAGCTCCTCTACCTGCTTTTGCAGGCTCAGGCACATCAGGCCTGCGCTGATCAGTGCAACGCTGATCACAATCGTCCAGACTGCTTTTAATATTCCCGCTGCCTTTTTTCTCATGCTCGCTGCTCCTTTCTGTTAGAGCCAGGCTTCCACAATTTGCAGGCTGTCCTGTTCTATCCGATTTACGATCCGCATCCGCTCCGGCTTTGCCTCTCTTATGTCCTCTAATGTGTCCGCCAGGGCTATCAGGTGCGTACTTTTCCGGCCATCAAACAGGCGTGCCACAAAAAGACCCGGATAGTCTTTCGGATCCTCATACACGACTATCATAGGCGCCCCCTGTGGCATCACTGCCCGGATTAATCTCATGTTAAATTGTGTTATTACCTGGTCCTCTGTTCTCATTTTTCGTTTCTCCTCCTGCTATTTTGTCAATTATTTGCAGGTACTGGAGGCCATAAAAACCGCCTGTATCAACTTCCCAGTCTGGAAGCAAATCTTCTGCCTTTGCGCTGGCTGTTCCCGGTGTCTCCCAGGTCCACCCATACTGCTGCACAATGGCAATTTCTTTTTGCTTTGTTTTCTTGTGTCTCTCCCAACAATCGCGAGCTGCTTTCCAGAAGCTCCACGGCACCATAAAAAACCGATTCATGCCAAAACTTACGGCCACAAAAGCAAGCTGTCTGCCCTCTCCCTCCATCCATGCGTCTAAATACTCCGCCTGGTGGTCCTGGACAGCCGAGAAATCAATTCTAGTTCCCTGGGTGTGCTTTGCCTCGACCGCCACTGGAATGTCCCGGAAACGGCCCAAATAATCCACACAACTCTTGCGCTCTACCTTGCAGTTTGCAACTTGGCCATGTGCCCCGCGGAGCGGTATAAACTCCGTGGGGACCTTGTGCATGACTGCTATGCCTTTGGCTGGTATTTCTCATTTGCAAAATTGATAAAATCCTCAAATGGTTTGCCGCGGTTCGCCTTGCTGGCGTCCCTCCTGTATGTACCAGAATCCCATGCCATGGATCACGCCTCCTTTTCTGCGAAATCGTCCGGCATTGTGTCCAGGATTCTCTTTAATTTAAAAATTGTACCGTTGCCGATTCCATTGCCGGATCCGGTCTTTTTTTCAGCTCCTGGAGGAATCGCTCAACCGCTGCTTTTCCTCCGGTGCTTTTGCCCTTAATGGCTTTACTGCATTTTCTGCATTTTTTCTGGCCTCTGCTTCCGCTTTGTTGGCTTTTGCTTTGTACTTAGCGACCTCCGCCTCCAACTCTTCGATTTCTGCCTTATGTACGGCCTCCTGGTCTTTAGCTGGCCCCGCCTGTTCTTTCTGGCTATTCACATAATCAACCAGCTGCTGGTCTGTCATTTTGCGGAGCTTAGTGGCTTCCCTGTGCGTTTCTCGCTCCTGCTGTGTCATTCTACAACTCTGTTTTTTCATGTTCTTTCTCCCTCTGGCTTTTTTTATAACATTTATCACACGCGAACCGGTTTCCTTTTCCGGATACGCTGATCACAATCGGTATTCTGTTCATGGCCAAATGCCGGCCGCAAATGAAGCAGGTTTTAAACCCCTGTGTGGGAATCCCCAGGCGTTCGCGCTGCTGTATAAATTCGCCCACTGTGCAGTCAAGCGCGTTCGGGAAAAATTCCACGTTGTATGTACGTTTTACTGTTACTGTCTTTGTGTACTCCATAGCTCAGTCCTCCCTCTTTCCTTTCGGGTGTTTCCGGCCAGTCTGCCCTTTTGGTCGCCTCTTGCATCTGCCTGGGTGCTTTGTTATCCGTCGCGGTTGCTGCGGCTCTGGTTTATGTTCTGGCTGTTTTTTCTTGCTTCCCGCATCCAGGAGCAGCAACGCCCCGCATATGATCAGGACAGCCAGGGCGACCAGCTCTAAAATAAAAATTATTGTTGTCAATAGTTCTTCCTCCTCAATGTCCGCTGCGCAACATGCAAAACAACAGTTCTGTCATTGATCTGCGCCGCGGTCCTGGCCTGCACGGTAAAATAACCGCTAGTTTCCAGTTCTGCGTGTTGTCATCTAACGGGGTCGGATTCTCAAACTCCTCTGTTGCTTTTCGCCATTCCGGTATAGCAACCATTATGCCGAAATAGTCGGAAGATTCCGGGAAGCACTCTTGCAAATGCTTGTGAAACTTGCTGCCTCTTAAATCCGGTAAAATATCTTTGTAGCACTCCATTGTTGTTACAATATAGTTTTTCTCCCCTAGGAAGTTCAGCCCATTCCCGCTGTAAACATCTTCCTTGCAGCTCTTTACCTCGTAACAGGTAAATATGCCTTTTTCTATTCCGGATATGGACATCTGGTCCCCTGGCGAAAACTGCATAAAATCAACCCGTTTCCCATTTGCGCTCCACGGATCCACGCTTACCTCACTGGCCCAGTGATTTCCAAATTTAGAAAAATACTGGCCGATCAGCAGCTGGCCGAGGAACTTTGTTGTTTCTGCCCTTGTCATTCTCCTGCCCCCTGTCTTCTGCTCCGGATCCCGACGCTGCCATTGTACCCGGCTGCGTTCAAGTCCTTTTTCATTGCCTTAAACTCTTTTTCTACTGCTGCACCGGTCTTTGTGGTGGTCAGCATTACAACGCCGTCAACCAGATCTGCGTCTTTCCCCTGTTCTTTCAGGTATCTCACGGCCTCGATTTTGTTCATCTGCCATACCTCCTACCATTCAAGCGAATCAAAGTTTTTGCTCAGCTTTTCCTGCTGTCTGTCTAATTTTTCAAAGTTTTCCTGCTGCTGCATAAATTCTCGTAAACTTTTCGGCTTTTGTCCGGATGTGCTTTGTTCCATTTTTTTGAGCAGCCTGTCGCTTTTCTCTTCAAACAGTGCCACACATAAGTTTCTTGTCGCTCTTTCATTCAGACATTTCTTGCAAAAAAGCGCGTCCAGGATTTCCTCTTTGGTAAATGTCTTTACAAATTCCTCTGCTTTCATCAGCCTTGCTGTGCCTCCAATGCTTTCCGAGATTCTGCCACTGCTTGGCGATCCACATCATTGTTGTGCTGGTTCTTATCGTGTCCCTTTACCCATATAAACCGGATACTGGTAAATTTCTGCCGTTCCCTCATAAGTTTCCGCCAGAGGTCCCGGTTCTTTTTCATAGCAAAATGGCCGTTCATGGTTTCCACCACATAGTTGCTGTCTGAATACACTTCAACCGGTATCGTTTTATCAGTTATGCTTTTCATGGCTTCCAAAACCGCCTGCATTTCCATGCGGTTGTTAGTTTCTCCTATCGCTCCGCCGGACTTCATGCGAGCCTGGCCTTTATACATCAGCTTGCAGGCCCAACCGCACCCGGAACCAGGGCGACCGTTGCTCAGGGCGGAACCGTCGGTGTAAACGGTTATTTTATCCATTGTCCCGCGTCCTCTTTTCAAGTGCTTCTTTCAGTGCTGCAATAACCGTATAGTCAAGTGGACTAATGCTTTCCGGCTTCTCTGCTTTCTAAATTGCAGCTTTAACAGTTCGCTTTTCAATGCGCTGCTGATCTTCAATGGTTCCAGCGGGTCGTTTATATTATCCAGGGTCTGGCTCTCCATCTTTTTCAGCGTCTCGTAATGTTCAAACATTTCCAATAACTGAACTGTCGTATTGATTTTGTGATCTTTCAAAATCCCCAGGGTGTCCGCCGCCGCTTCCATTGCGTCAGTAAAAATTTTGTCTTTTACTTTTTCCCTTGTATTTGCTTGCACGTTTTCCTTTAAAATCCCTATCACTGTTCCAAATCTAAAATTACTCATGCTGTTCAATCCTTTCTTTTGCAATCTGGTAATATTCCGGATCCAACTCTATCCCTACAAATTCCCGCCCGGTATTCATGCAGGCCACGCCAGTGCTGCCAGCTCCCATGCAGTTGTCCAGGACTGTCTCTCCTGGGTTCGTGTAGGTCTTGACCAGATATTCCAGCAGGTCCACGGGTTTCTGTGTCGGATGCAGGCGCTTTGCCTTGTCCCCGGTACTGTATTGCAGCACATCCACCGGATACCGGTCTGTGGAGTCGTATGTATAGTTTCTTTCCTCCCGGCCATAACAGCTGCTGCCATCCGATTCCCTGGTTCCGTATGCCGTCGCTGTCTTTCTCTGGTGCCCGTGCGTCATTTGCGGGTTATAGGTCGGCGGCTTCCGGTAAAATATTTCTATGTTTTCATGTGCCCTCAGTGGCATTTTCTTGGCGTTCATAAATCCGCTGGGCTGTGTCTTTCTCCATATCCATTCATAGCGATACATGGCTTTGTTGCTGCCGATCAGCTCTGTGGTAAAAGGTTGTGCGCTAAAAAGTGCAATGGCGCCGTTTTCCTTTACCACTCGCCGGTACTGTTCCCACAACTCCTGCAAGTTGATCGGAGTGTCCCACCGGCAGCGTGTTGTGCCATATGGCAGGTCACTCAGCACCATGTCAATGCTGCTGTCCGGGATCCGGTTCATAAGCTCCAGGCAGTCGCCTTGTAATAGTGTTGCTTTGCTCATTAACAAGGCCCTCCCTCTGCTCCATGGAATGCTCCGGCCGGATACATCCACGGGCCATCAACAAAAATGTCTGCTGTTTCAAATTCTCCGCTTACCAGGCTATGCAGTGCTTGGCGTCTCCGTGGTATACGCAAGACTCCGCGTCTCCCACAAAGCTATCCAGGTCCTTTTTATTGTCTAGGGTAAAGCCGAGGATTTCTTCATCTTTCTTTAAAAGCTCGTATTCCTCCGGCATTATTTCCCGGATTCCTGCAAACAATGGCGGCGTTGAAAATATGCACATTGCACAACTGCACCGGTTCCAACCGGCTCTATAACACGGGTGCGGGTTTACCTTGTGGCGTTTCAATACTTCCCACACGTCTTTTTCCGAGTAATCAATAACCGGGCGCCACTGGTGTACCAACCTGTGGGCTTTGGTTGTGGCATTGGTTCTGTGTATTTCCATTTCATTGTACTTGGAGCGCCCTGCTGATTCTCCGCGGCGTTCTCCGGAAACAACCAGTATTTTCACATTCTTGCTGGTCTTGTCCAGGTTCGCTGTAACACTATCCTGCACGGCAGCTTTCAAGTTTCCGCTGCACCAGCGGCCTTGATGGGTTCCGCCCTTGGCCGGGAACTTCTGGCGTTTCCCGCCTATTTCTTCAAGCTCTCCCAACTGGCTCAGGTTGCTCATAACAGAATCTGCAACCATAATTTTCAGATATGCACTGCACCAGCGGCGGCTTAAATCTCCCGTTTTCGCTGGGAACTTCATTCTGTAACCGTATTCTTTGAGCTTCTCCTCCATTTCCTCGGTGGCGCTCTCTTTCAGTTCCCGGCACTGTATGTATTTCCTGGATAACTTGCACCGGCATATCTCCCCGGTGTCCGGTCCATCCACTCGACCGGTTCGCTTGCGCCGATCCTGTAAAGCTCTCCAAAAAATCCATTTACCCGCCACGATAACCTCAGCGGTACCTGCTCAGCTTCTGCAAATGCTTTTACATAATTTTGTGTACAGCGCCAGTCCATTCTCCGGGACGGGTGCCCGCCGTCTATGTCGTGGTGCCATAGCTCAATTTTTTCTTTCGGCACGCCCAACTCAATGAGTTTGTAATAGCAGGCTATACTGTCTTTTCCTCCGGACAGTAACACCGCGATCATGTCGTACTCTTCCAGGGGGAGAAGTTCTTCCAGGTATATTTTTTTCATGTGTTCGGAGTCCTGTCGGCCTGGCACTCTCGGCTTTATCCGTATGCCCTGCCCGTATATCGGCGCATCTTCATGACCGTATATAACAGGAGTGTCCTTTGTACAATCCAGGTCTTTTATATATCCTGTGTTCTCCATCAGCGCGCCTCCAACTCTCCCACGTCATATCAATCCCGACGCATGTCTCTTTCAGGCGGTCCAGGGTTTTCTCTGCGTTCCTGCTGTCTCCGCTCTCCGGAGTCATACGCTGCACCAGCTCCGGGCCGCTGTAATTGGTTGTGATGATCGTCGGCATATATCCCTCATACCTGGCGTTTATAATGGCAAAAATCTTGCTCACGCCCCACTCGGTTGGCTGTTCGCTGCCTATATCGTCAATAATCAGGAGTGGTACTTCCTCGTACTGGCTCAGGATGTATGCTTCGTCTACGTCGCTGCCAGCTGCCTTGTAGGTTTCCCGGATCCTGTCCAACAGGTCGATCATGGTCATGCAGATGCAAGCCGTTCCCTCGCTGATCAGCTGGTTTGCAATGGCCGCTGCCAGGTGGGTCTTTCCGGTACCATACCCGCCTGCCATAAACAGGCCGTTGCGCTCAATCTCCGGCGGTGTTATGTGGTTGCGATCATTCTTAACCGGGCGCATACGCTGGAAGTTGTCGGCATACTTCTTTGCCTGGGTGTATGCCTGGCGGCGTCCCTGGGTGTCCTGGACAAAATTCTCAAAACGTCTGTTCTGGAATCTTGCTTTCATGCCGCTGCGCTCCATCATGCTGCGGAACCGCTGCATTTCTTCCTCCCTGGCTTTCTGTTCTGCCTCAGCTGCCTTGCGGGCCTCTTCCTTTGCGTCCCAGTCTTTCCAGAAGTCCTGCGCCTTGCTGCATGTACAACGCTCCGGGCGACTCTTCCACACGATCACATGCCGCGGCGCTACCGGGCTAACCAGGCCGTAATATTCCAGCTTTCTGCCACAATACTTGCAGCTTACTGTTTCCGGTACCGGCTCCGGCACGCTGTACCCCTCTCTCAGGCTTCCGCGGTGCTTATGCTGTACTTGTCCGGCTTAGTAGTCTCCGGCTGTGTGGAACCCTGCTGTATGGCTTCCTGCGGCATTGCTGCCATTGTTGCTGTGCTCATTTACGTTTACCTCCTCGCTTACGTCCTCCCAGCGTCCTTGATTCAACCAGGTCAGCGGCATAGGCACATACCCGCGTTTCCAGTCGCTGCTCTGCTTGCTTACCTCAATGGCGCGGAGTATATGCTCAGTCATTTCCTCGTCTGGCTTGATCAGCTTCCACTTCTTCCAGCACGCCGGTTTTGCTCTCTTCCGCACTGCCGGAAAGGCGTCCCAAAATCTGCAAAAGCTCTTTTCCAGCGGTGTCTTGGCTGTTTTCCAGTCAGGACTCTGCTGTCTTTTACCTGGCTTTGCCTCTTCCTCGTTGTCAAGTTCCTCCGGTTCCGGGGCGGTCTGTTGCTCGGCAACGACCGTATGTTTTTTAGTATCAGGTATCAGAGAATCCGGTATCAGAGAATCAGCAGGGCTTTTCTTGTGCTGTTCTTGTGTTTGCACTGTGCTTGTACCGTGCATGTATTGTGTTTTTGCGTTTTCCTGCTCTTTTTCGGTCTGATAAGTCCGGAGGTCTTGGCTGTTTTCAGCTGTTCCCGTGCGCCCTTTTACGTGGATTCCTGCCACAACGCCTAGGCCCATATCCTCGCCGGGTGCAGGTATTACACTGGCCTGCTCTTTACAGTGCGGATTCTGGTGTTTCAAGAAGTTTATTACCTGTATGTATTTCTCTCCTGCAATCTCGTATCGCTGTATAAATTCATTGTCATGTAACTGCTGCAGCATGGCGTCAACGTCGTCCGCGGTCACATCATCATAGCCCAGCAGCTCCTTTTTTATCCGCTTGGGGCGGTCCTGTAAACGCCCCTCACGGTCCGCCAGGCACCACAACCCTATAAATAACAACCGGGTTAATGCTGGCAGTTCTCCAGGATTTCATTGTCGAAAAATCCGGGTTTTATGTTCCTTGCTCTTGCCATTTGTTCAGACCTCCTTTAGCACAAGTACACTTCTTTGCCTGTCAGGGCCTGCACGCGCCGCTTGAAATCTGCGGCCTGGCTGTTGTCATTGCTCAGGTGTAACAGGTAAACCTGCTGCAGCCTGCTTAAATCAAACGATTCCAGCGTTTTTATAACTGTTTCAATGCTCATGTGCGAGCCTATGGTTCTTTTGGCTCTGGCAGCATGTATGCGGCCCTCTTTTACGTTCTGCTCCATTGTCTCAGGGTCGTAATTGGCTTCCATCATTATGTGAGTCAAGCCTATAAAGGTATATTTGATGTAAACCGTATCAGTAAAATACAGCACCTTTTCCCCGGTCACTGTGCTGCGGATCAGGAAGCCCAGCGGCTCCGGTACGTCGTGCTCAACATCAAAGGGAAGTACCTCAAATGTGCCTGCATGGAAGCTTTCCAGTGCTCGCACCGTGCAAATTCGGTGCCCGGTTAGGTTTGCCATGTCTGCGGTTCCCTGGCTGGTGTAAATATTCACGCCCATGCGAGCCAGTGCCTTTGCAGCTTTTACATGATCCCCGTGGCCATGTGTCACAAGACAGCCACTTAACTGTGACACCTTATAACCACATCCGGCTTGTATCTGTGCCAGCGGGATCCCTGCATCCAGCAACAAACTGCTTTGTCCGTCACTTATGTAATAGGCATTGCCACTGCTGCCGGATGCTATAGGGTTAATCAGCATTAAAACGTCGGTCCTGCTGTGCGGGTTGCTGCTGTAGTGTTACGTGCAGGCTGTGGCTGCGCCTGCGGCTTTGCTGGGCTTCCCAGGTCAAGAGCCTGCTGTCCTCCGTCGTCGGTCAAAAAGGCCGGCTGTGCGGGCTTCTGCGGTGTCTCCTGGGTTTCCGTATCAATAACAACCTGGTTGGCTTCCGCGTCGATCACTTCCTGGGTTTCCATCTGTGCCAGTCTGATCTCCTGCATACGCATGTACTCATAGGCGTCGTCAATCTTTTTCGGGTCCCTTGGCATGTTCTTGGCACTGTAAACCTCACGCTTTACGGTCTTGAGACACATTTCTTCAAACCAGCCTCTGTTTCAACTTCCACTTTCTGGCCTTTCTCCCAGGCTGTTTTCTTACCTCCCCAAAATTCTCCGGAAGCCTTGTCCGGCTTACGTTTTAAAATATCTTTCATGGTCATGATGATCAGCTTGTTCTTGGTCGGCTCCGTATACTCAATATAGCCAAATCCTCCAACGATCTCCCCGCGGTCAAATGCGTTGTTAATCTCAAAATCATAGCTTTCAACGCGGTTTTCTCTGTTCTTTTTCAGTGGCTTAAAGGTGTCTGTGCTGTAAACCAGCTCTACGGTAACGGATACCGGCTTTTCCAGCGCGTACTTTTCAGCAATATACTGGATTCCGTTATATCCAGGCATCAGGTTGACCACGTACATCTTTGTGCCGGTTCTGGCTACGCGATTGTTATCTTTAAACGGGATAGCACTCAGGTGGTTGTCCTGCATCATGTCCAGGCCCATGCGAGCATAGTGCACAACGTCCAGCGCCAGGGCGTTCATGTCTACCGTGTTCCAGTTGATCGGATCCGGATTGTCCCACTTGTGATCCTTGTTATTTTCATTCTTGCTTACGCGCTTCTCCTCGGCCATCTTTAACGCTCTGTCAGTTGCGATAAAATATCCCTGGATCAGCTGTCTCTGGTAATCAGTTACCTGGATATTTCCGGCCACATTGCTGCCGAACTCCTTTAAAACCTTGTTTGTAAATGCCTCGCTGTTGCTCAGGCTCTCCGTTTTCTGTACTGTCATTTCGTTTGCCATGTTCTACTCCTCCATATTCTTAAATAAATCGTCAAAGGTCATTTGTCCGGGTATTGGTTTCTTTTCATCTTCCTCAGCTTGTGCCTTTGCAGCGCACTGGCAACCATACCCTTTTTCTACTGCTTCCGCGCTGGTCAGGAGTCTGCCGCACCGCTTACACCTGCGGGCACGGATTGTAAAAATTTCGCCGTCCATTAGTTGCCTTTCGGCACTTTCATTACAAACACCTGGGCTTTTACATTCCCGTGGAAAGTGTCTGCAATTTTTCCGGAACCAGGTACTACTTTCTCATAGGTGTCTGCCAACTCTCTCAGTGCGGTAATGATCAGCGGCACCTCGTTAGGATCCAATGGTCCAATTTCTGTGTTTAATGTGTTTGTCCAGTAATTCATGCCCTTGGAAAGTTCCTTGTTAAATTCGTCAAAGTCCTGGGTTTCCATTGCCTTTTTCATGCCATTCATCAAAAACTGCGGGTGTACTCTTGTCATGCTCACTTGTCTCCTCTCTCAAATCTCAGGGTCTTGTCTGGTTCGGATACCACCAGGCGGATAACCTGTGTCTGTGTCAGTGTCAGCTTTGTAACAGATTCTGCATTGTCCACAAAGACCGGAAGCTCTACGCCGTAATACTCGGCCAACGTGTCAATCAGTTCCAGGCCTGCATTGATACGTGCTGCGTTGTTCGCACTCTTAAATGGCACCAGGCCGGTTTTACAAGGTACCAGGGCCTCACAATCGTCTGCAATGCCGCCGTTCTGCTGTTCGATAAACAGCCGGAAACGCAAGGTTTTAAAGCGGCTGTTGATTTTCTCGTCCAGGAGCTTTGTTTTCGCTTTTACAAACTGCTCGCAAAGGTAAATGCCTTTCTGAAGCTGCTCATATTTCGCTGCCAGTTCCTCCTCTTTCTTTTCCAGCTGGGCGATTCTCTCGTCCTGTTTTTTAACCATAGCCAGCTGTGCCTTTTTGCTCTGTTCAGCTTCCAGGCTCTCGTCCAGTTCTTTCAGCTGTCCGCTCAGCACATTGTCTGCCTCAGCAGCTGCCGCTCTGGCATCTTTCAGCTTTTCCTGCAGGCTCTCAATCTGCTCTGTAAACTGTCTGTACTCGGCTGTGTCCTTATAGTCCGTTGTTGCAAGTACCGCTTTTTCAGCTGTTGCCAGGTTCTGTGCTGTTTCTGCTTTCTTCTCTTTCAGTTCCACCAGGTGAGCGTCCAGGGCTTCAATTTCGTCCTGCTCTTTCTTAATCATTCCGCTGCTGCACTCTGTCATGCCGCGCTTGTTGATTGTTTCCAGGTTCTGTGCCTTGGCTGTATTGAAGTTTTCCTTTGCTTCCTCAATTTGTTCTGCCGGAAGCTGCTGGCCGCATGTCGGGCAAATCTCCGAGCCGGTCCATTCCTTTTCATTTTCCTCATTCCACTCTGCCAGGAGCTGCTCTCTTCTGCGGTTCAGGCGCTGGATTTCGTTTTCATGCTCGCGCTTGTCCTGCTCGGCGTGCATGATGTCTGTGTCAATAGTGCTTGCCATATAGCGGAGATTGCTGATCCGCTCATAGGTTCCTTTGTTTGCCTCAGATTCCGCTCTCACATGTTTTGCCTCTCTGGCAGCTCTCTGGCTTTCCAGTTCTGCGATCTGCTGTCGGATGGTTGTTGTCGCTCCGGATTCTCTGGCAGCTCTCTGGCTTTCCAGTTCCCGGCGCTTCTCTTTAATCTCTGCCATGGTGTTGTCAATGATCTGTGCATCCAGTCCCGTAACATCCGGCTTTGCTTTCTCTGCCTCGTCAATACGCTGCGGAATGTCGCCCAGTTCTTTGTCTGTCAGGTTCTTTTCCTTTGCAGCAATGGCTCTGTATTCGTCCACTGTGTAAAAGTTTTCTGTCTTGCCAGGCTTGCGGAGCATTTCCGGAAGTTCTCTCAACAGATTGCCCTGGCTCTCAATAACCTCATTAAAATCTGCGTCCCCACACACCTGTAACAGGATTTTGCGGCGGTCTGCCACTTTCATGTTTTCTAAAAAGTAGTTGTAAGAGGTCAGCATCTTTGCCAGTTCTTCGTCATGGTAAATTTCCAGCAGATTCTTTTTAAACTGGGTTTCGCTTACCGGTACCCCGTCCATGCTGTAATCTGTTGTGTGCCCGGATAACACTGGCTGCGGGTTCCCTTTAATGGTCCTGTAAACTTCGTGGTAATCTTTTTTCAGTACCATTTCTGAACCGTCTGCCAGTTCCACGGTCATTTCCACGCTATGGTGCAGGTTATGGCTGCCGGTGGTTTTTGGTGTGTAGTTCTTTTCAGTGGTGCTAGGCTTGCCGTACATCAGCCAGGTAAAAGCGTTGTATACGGTGCTCTTACCGGTTCCGTTGTCGCCATAGATCGCGCTGCTTTCGCCCTGCGGGTCAATTTCCAGTTCTTTCACGCCCTGGAAGTTTTCCAACTTCATTTTTAAGATTTTCATACTCCTAACGCCTCCTTATGTGCTTTCATGGCCATTGTCATATTTTTCAACTGCTTGTGCAGCGTTTCAAAAGTCTCCGGCTCAATGCCTGTAAACTCAATGCCGTCTCCAACATAGGCATTGCCTACAAAAAGGATGTTTCCCATAATCGGGGAGCGGTGCTTGTCCGTTTCGTACAGGTAACAACCGATCAGGTTCGGCTGCAAACCGTTTCTAAATAAAAATTCTTCATCCACCAACATGCTCACGCACTTGCTGTTTTCTCTCAATACCGTGGTTGTGTGTCCCAGCTCTCTGTAAAGTCTCTTCGGCATAACGCTCTCGATCATGTCGCACCCGTCTCCGATCAGCTCGCACAACTGTCTGTTCTGTGCTTCCAGTCTGCCCTCCGGAAAATCGTGCACTGTGACCTCCAAATCCATGCTAACCTTAATAATTTTGCTCATTTACGATTCCTTTCTCTCATGCTATAATAAGCACAAGCGGTTATTTGATAACTGCGGGTTTCATGCCTCGGACGCTTTGGTCGGTGTCACCGGGGCATTTTCTTTGCACAATTCCATAAAAGCAAGGCTAAAAACTTCCCAGCTCAACGCTGCCTTTGCTTCCTGGATCAGTTGTTCTCTGTAATATGGTTTGCGACGTTCTCCGTTCGCATCCCCGTATCTGCCTATTATGTACTGCAGCTTTCTGTCTGCGCGTTCCTGCGCTTTCTGCTCAATACTCTCCTCCATTGTCCTCAATAGCTTCTGCCTCCTGTCTTGCTTCTCCCAGGCCAATTTCACGGCCCCATAAAAACATCATTGCCAGTGCCGGAAATACTAAAACCTCGCCGCCCAGGCTCCGGTTCTGCTGTCCATCACTGCAAACACCATAAGCCCGATCTTTACCAGCGCGCCCCCGGTCAGGATCATTGCTCCCAGGTTAATGCCTGCCGCAATACATCTTTCCAGCTTTACGCGGCGCTTGATGGCTTCCTTTCTTGGTGCCAGCCTTTCCTCAACCACAAAAACCTCTGTTTCTCTGTGCATTACTGTTTTTCTTGTCATGTTGCTCCTCCTTATACATCCAGCAGCGTTTTCTGCTCCGGTTCCTCAGCTTCTGCTTTTGGCACTGCCTTTCCGATGATCGTCTTGGCTCTGTCCTTAAATGCCTCAATCTCTTCCAGTGGTACGTTTACCGCTGTGACCATTCCCTGGCTTGTGTTGTCCGGCTTACCACTGCAATATCCACAATGTCGCCAACCTCAACCGGTGCCGGTGTGTAAAATGTGTACTCTCTTCCGGATGACTGTCCGGCTCTTAAATATTTGAGCTTAATTACGTTTGTTTTCTCCATCTTCCTTGCCTCCTGCTTTTCTGTATTTCATAAATGCCTGCCAGTCGTCGCTTAATACCAGCGCCGCGGCTCGCATATAATGACATGTTTTACAAGTTCCAGGCTGTCCAGCTGTGCGTTTTCAGCTCCTGCAAATCCCTTTTTCTTTGTGTACCCGATCAGGTATCAACTGCCTGCTTCAATGCTTCCGGGTTGCTTTCCTGGTGCTCTAAAAACTTCCATGTGTTATCTGCCATCAATACATCCTTTCTTCCAGGTACCTCCTGGATACTCGGCCGGCTGTTACAATCTTGCCTTTTGCTTCCAGCTCTTTATTTAGCTGTCGCATAATCTTGTATGCGTGGCTTTCTGATATATCCAGCATGGCTGCCACGTCTGCCACTCTCAAAAACTTAGGTGGTTCTTTCGTAGCTGCTGCCGTTCTTCCCATGCTCCTGCACCTCTTTTCTCAATCCGGATACCCTTTGCGGGCTTCAATCTTTTCTATGGCGGCCAGCATTTCGTCAACCTTTTGCCGGGCCTCTGTAAACCGTCTTTTTATTTCCGGTACCATTTCAAGCTCCTCCGGTGTTATTACCCCGTCCTCAACAATCTCTGCAAATTCTGTGAGGGCGTCTTGCATGTCGTCCATGTGTCTCCTCATTCGGAGCACGCATCTTTCTGGCGGCATGTCGCTGATCTCTGCGATTCTGTCTTTTCCTAACGGGCACTCATTAGCACAATACCAGGCTCTCAATTCCGGCTCCGCGTATGCGTCAGCCATAAGTGCCACAACCGTGTTTGGGGTTTTTGTTATGTCCAGCTCGTACTTTTTCAGACTGTCCTCTGTAACCCCTGGCAAGTAGTCAACAGCTCCGGCTCTCGTCAAGAGCTTTTCGTTGTACTTTGCCGCTTTCAGTCGTGCCTGGCAGTACCTGTTGCTCCCCGCTTTTGTTACTCGGCTTTGCATTTATTTTTTTCCTCCATGTGGCAAAATATAATTGTAAAATAACCTATCTTTCCATTTTGGAAGATTTTTCTTTAAAAAAAAAGCACTTCGACCGGCAGTTTAAAAAAATCTGCCAGCGCCTTTGCTTCCTCTAAGGAAAATTTAAGGTCGCCGAGTTCCTTTTTACAGTAGCAAGCCTCCTGAACGCCTATAACGTCGGCACATTCCTTTAAACGGATACCGCGTTCGGTTCGTATCTTGCGTAAATCTTCGTACATCTGTTTCACTCCTTTCTTCCATTTTGGAAACTTTATGGTTATAATATATCTTCTGTTTTGGAAAATGTCAATAGATAATTTTCTATTTTAGAAAAAAATGTTAATGTGGTTACTTTCCACGGTGGAAAGTGATATAATCCAACCAGAAAGGAGGGGTCTACTATCAATAACATCAAAGTATTACGACAAGAGCGCGGTTGGACTCAGGCTGAATTAGGTCAGCGCCTTAAAGTAAAGATTCAGCAATTTCCAAATATGAAAACGGCTCCTTGCAGCTATCCGGCGATCTACTTGTTCAGCTGGCGGATATCTTTGGGGTTTCTACTGACTACATCTTAGGTCGCACAAAATACCGCACTTACGAGGGCACTTCCTTTGAGGTTCCAAAAATAATCGATCTGCTCAGTCGCGGGGATATGGAAATGATATCCAACTGGGCGGAACTCTCTCCGGAAAATCAGGCTCGTATTGCGGACTATGCCAAAATTCTGCAAAAGGCAGAAGCGGCAGACAAAAATAAAAAATAGGAGGTTTTTATGAAAAGCAAACATTTGTTTACCCCCCCCATAAAATAACAGCACTTTTTCTGTCTGGTGTCCTTGTTCTCTCATGTTCTAGCTGCTCTGGCGTGCAATCTAGTTTAGCATCAGAAGCGCAACAGCAAACAGAAGTTCCTCATTCCTCCGCCGGTTCACAAGAAGATCTATCTGCAACAGAGCAAAATCTAGTATCTATTTCCTCTGGTTCTGTTTATGACTCTGTCACATCACTGGATCAGGATCTTACCTTGCAGGAATCTGATAGCTGCTTATATGTCACACGGGATATAGCTTCCAGCGAAAGCAATGCCGATATTCGTCGCTTTTTCTGGGACTTGCTGCATGTAGTTCAAATTTCTGACATATGGGATTCATATTCAAGCATGTCATTTACTTTTATGTCTGGCGACAATCTTGCAAACATTGGCATCTCTGGATTTTCTGGCTTAACCTCATTTAACGCCACCCATATAAATGTTATTCAGGATCAGGAGCTTTCTAAATTATTCGAACAGTTTTATACGGATATCCTTGGTGCTCGTGATTTATCAATAGTGCAAGAAAAAAGCTGTACGAAATGGCTCAGGAATATGGTACACCCGGCTACACACTGCCTACTGAATACCGTGCCGGTTACTTGTGGACTATAGGTTGTTTTCCGTATGGCACTGGTTACACCGTGAACGACAGCGCAATATCTGTGCAAGTTCCTACGCAAGATACGCAAAAATGTGGGGCTTCTGCTGTTCAGGAATTAAACTCAGCATTGGACGTTTTTAATCAGCTATGCAATAACGATCCTTTGGCTATGCCATACGAAAAAGTTTCTGTTCAATACCTGGATTCTCAAAGTTCTACCACTTTATGGGACTGGTGCTCAGAAAAATCTGGTACTTCTTGGCAAACTACAAAAAATAGCTGCGGTAGCCCATCTTTTTACGGCGGGCTTAAATCATCTTCAAAATAACGGGGTACAAATCAAAAAACGGAATTGCTTACGGCCACCGGTCTGTTGCTCAGCAACGACCATATATGTTTTAGAATCAGTAATAGGGAATCAGGAATCAGGAATCAGGAATCAGCACGGCTTTTCTTGTGCTTGCACTGTACTTGCACCGTGCTTTAATTTTTAACATGGAGGTTCGTATGGAAAATTTAGAAATGCTTACGGGCACCTTTCCGGTTGCTCCGGATCAGCTGGCGCATGATCTGGCCGTCGCAAAGCTCATTAAAAGCGGCGCGGTACCGGCCTCAGCTTCCGGCTATACTTATTATGGTGCCTATATTAAATATTTACGGGAATTTGAAACGGTCATAGCCAACCGCATCCCGGAGGAGTCTGAAAATGTCAGTGGCTAAAGATCCCAAAACCGGCAAGTGGTACAGCAAATTCAGGTACACCGACTGGACCGGTAAAAGGGTGCAAAAGAAAAAACGGGCTTCATAACCAAACGGGAAGCCCAGGAGTGGGAACGCGAATTTCTTACAAAAGCGGCTGCATCTTGTGACATGTCGTTCGCTTCCCTGGTAGAGTTGTATATGGCAGATTGTAAAACCAGGCTGCGCGCCACCACCTGGGAAAATAAACAGCACCTTATTACAAAAAAACTGCTGCCCTATTTCGGCAGCACGCCAATAAACCAGATCACGCCGCTCATGATACGCAACTGGCAAAACGCGCTTATGGAGCTGCGGCAGCCAAATGGTAAACCGTACTCAAAAACATACCTCAAAACTATCAACAACCAGGTTGCTGCTATTCTTAACTATGCCGTCAAATACTACGGCCTCCCAGGCAGTCCGGCGGCAGTTGCTGGCAGCATGGGAAAATCAAAAGCGGATACAATGCTGTTCTGGACCGAGGACGAGTTCAAAACTTTCATTCAGGCTATAGACAAGCCAACGCCATACTGCGCTTTTAACGTCCTGTTTTATACTGGCATCCGTGAGGGGGAGTTGCTGGCGCTCAGCTTGTCCGACTTCGACTTCACTAATCAGGTGCTGCATATCACAAAAAACTTTGCAGTGGCCAATGGCCGGGAAGTCATATACGAGCCAAAAACTCCAAAAAGCAAGCGCGATATTACTTTGCCGGATTTCCTCTGCGCCATTGTTCAGGACTATGCCGGCCGGCTTCTGGAATACGATCCGGACGACCGCCTGTTCCCATTTACAAAAAGCTGGGTAAACTCCCAGCTCCGTGCCGGCTGTAAAAAATCCGGCGTCAAGAAAATTCGTGTGCATGATTTCCGTCATTCTCACGCCAGCCTGCTCATTCACATGGCTTTCCTATCCTGGCCGTGTCGGAGCGCCTGGGGCACGAAAAGGTACAAACCACCCTGGAGCTATATGGCCATTTGTACCCGGACGTGCATGGTAATGTGGCCCAGCAGCTTCAGGACAGTGCCGCCGCTGATCTATCTCCGGCAGCATGGCAAAATGCACAAAAAAGCCTATAATTTTGGAATGTGGTACACTTCTGGTACACTTAGGCAAAATAAAAGCCCGGAAACCCTTATTTTTCAATGGTTTCCAGGCTTTTGCAATTATTCAAACTCAATCGTTGCCGGTGGTTTCCCCGTGCAATCGTACATTACTCTATTTACATGCTTCACTTCATTTACAATTCTGCTGGTTGTTCTTCCGATGACATCCCATGGAATCTCAGCGCTTTCTGCAGTCATGAAGTCTGTGGTGGTTACTGCACGCAGTGCGATGGCGTAGTCGTATGTTCTTTCATCACCCATAACACCTACGGAACGCATGTTGGTCAGCGCTGCGAAGTACTGGTTTACTTCTTTGTCCAAGCCAGCTTTGGCGATTTCTTCACGCCAGATGCATCTGCATCCTGTACCATCTGTACTTTTTCTGCGGTTACATCGCCGATGATACGGATACCGAGCCCAGGACCAGGGAATGGCTGACGGAATACCAGGTAATCCGGAATGCCAAGTTCCAGACCGGCTTTTCTTACTTCGTCTTTGAACAGGTCACGCAGAGGCTCGATGATTTCTTTGAAATCTACATGCTCCGGCAGACCACCTACGTTGTGATGAGATTTGATTACGGTGGATTCTCCGCCAACACCACTTTCTACAACATCCGGATAGATAGTTCCCTGTACCAGGAAGTCCACAGCTCCGATTTTCTTTGCTTCTTCTTCAAATACACGAATGAATTCCTCACCGATAATTTTTCGCTTTGCTTCCGGTTCTTCCACGCCTTTCAGTTTCTCATAGAAACGTTCCTGTGCGTTGACCCGGATAAAGTTCAGGTTATAATTGCCGTCCGGACCGAAGACCGCCTCTACTTCATCGCCTTCGTTCTTTCTCAGAAGACCATGGTCTACGAATACACAGGTCAGCTGATCGCCAACTGCTTTGGATAACAGAACAGCTGCCACGGAAGAATCCACACCGCCGGACAGTGCACACAATACTTTACCGTCACCGACTTTTTCACGGATCGCCTTGATAGACTCTTCTACGAAAGAATCCATCTTCCAGCTGCCGGCACAACCACATACGTTAAATACGAAATTTGCCAGCATCTGTTTTCCTTCTTTTGTATGAAGAACTTCCGGATGGAACTGAGTTGCATACAGTTTCTTTTCTACATTTTCCACTGCTGCTACCGGACAGTCCGGTGTATGAGCAATGATCTTGAATCCAGCGCTGCCTGCTCGATATAATCGTTATGACTCATCCAGCAGATGGTCTTTTCGGATACATTTTCAAATAATGCAGAAGACTGATCTACGGTTACTTCGATCTTACCGTATTCACGAACCGGCGCCTTGCATACTTTTCCGCCCAGCTGGTGCATCATCAGCTGAGAACCATAGCAGATACCGAGAACCGGGATACCCAGATCATAGATTTCTTTTGCATAAGAAGGAGAATCCTCCAGGTATACACTGTTGGGACCGCCGGTGAAAATAATTCCCTTCGGCTCCATAGCTTTGATTTTTTCCAAATCGGTTTTGTAAGAATAAATTTCACAGTATACATTACACTCACGTACGCGTCGCGCAATTAACTGATTGTACTGTCCACCAAAATCGAGTACGATTACGGTTTCTCTCTTCATGAACGTCTCCTCCTGATTTTCTGATATCCATTGTTTCTGCCCGGTTTTCGCCGAAGCTTTATATTTCTCTTTATTTCTAAAGTACCCTATATTATAAAGTACCCTCTGCCTTTTGACAAGTCCCATGTTCTTTCCACCAGGCAAGCAATTTTTCTTTCTCATTCATCTCTGGCTGATCCAGTACCATCTCCAGTAGTTCCTGAAGCACAGCTCCCATCTGCGGTCCCGGTTTCATTCCTTCTGCGATCAAATCCCTGCCGGTCACTGCCAGTGTTTTCAGCGACACACACTGGTGTTTTTCCATGATCTCATGGTAAAGTTTTTCCACACCGTCGATCCGCGCCAGCTTCTCCTCTCTCAGATACATGCTCTGCGCCAGGTTATCCGCCCGCTGTACCTTCAAAAACAGCGGAAACAGATCTTCTCCCACTTTGTGGATCGCCCGCCGGACCGCTTTTTCTTCCGGTGCCGGTCGATAATCGTGCCAGTAGATCAGATGTGTCACCTGTGCGATCGTATCGTTATCAAACTTCAGTCTGCGAAGAATTTTTTTCGCGATTTCTTTTCCCGCCGGACCATGCCCTTTAAAATGATCCACACCGTTTGCATCGGTCGTCCGCATACTTGCTTTTCCAATATCGTGAAGCAGCATCGTCAGACGCAGGATCCGGTCTTTTTCCGTCAGGCTCACGCGCCTTTAATGTATGTTCCCCCACATTGTACATGTGATGCGGGGTATTTTGCGGCGTTCCATGATCGCATCGAACTCCGGCATGATGATCCGTGTGATGCCAAGATCATACACACTTCTCCACATCTCCGGACGATCCGACATCAATAGTTTCACTGTCTCTGTCTGGATCCGCTCCGCACTGATCTTTGAAAGCGTCGGTGCCAGTTCCACAATTGCCTTTTTGGTATTTTCTTCAATCTCAAATCCAAGCTGCGCTGCAAACCGTACCGCCCGAAGGATCCTCAGTGCATCCTCACCGAACCGCTGCCACGGATCTCCCACACAGCGATGATCTTTCTTTGCAGATCATTCATCCCGCCAAATTCATCAATCAGCCCACGATCTTTGCTGTAAGCCATGGCATTGATCGTAAAGTCACGACGTTTCAGATCTTCCGTCAGATTTGAGGTAAACTGTACCTCTTTCGGATGCCTGCCATCTTCATATTCCCCGTCAATCCGGTACGTGGTCACTTCATAGCCGACACCATGTACCATGACCGTCACGGTTCCATGCTGCAGACCGGTGTCCACGGTTTTGTAAAATAGTTCTTTCACCTGATAAGGAGTGGCAGATGTGGTTATGTCCCAGTCATCCGGCGTTCTGTTCAACACCGAATCCCGGACACAGCCACCCACTGCAAATCCCTCATACCCATGCGCCTGAAGCACATCAATAATCATGTTTACTGCTGCCGGTAACTGTAACCGCATTCTATCCACTCCTTTTCTGTTTCATGCTATTCGTTCTGAACACCGATAACAGCCGAATGCCTTTATTGATGTTCCCACACTTTTTCTTTTAGTATGCTCTGCCCCAGTATACCATCTTTGTCGCCGGTTTTCCACAGCATACACAGGTATCTGCCAGATGTTCCTGGTTGAATGGGATACAACGGGAAGTTGCTGCTGTATCTTCTTTGATCTTATCCTCACATGCCTGATCGCCACACCACATAGCTTTAATAAAGCCAGGTTTTTCATTGATGGTCTTTACAAACTCTTCGTAGGTGGTTGCTGTATAGGTATGTGCATCTCTGTGTGCTCTTGCTCTCTCCAGCATATCTGTCTGAATCGTATCCAGGATTTCTGTTACTTTCTCAGCCAGTTCCGGTAAAGCGACAACGATCTTTTCACCGGTATCTCTTCTTGCAACAACTGCCTGATTTGCCTCGATATCCTTCGGTCCACACTCGATACGAACCGGGATACCACGCATCTCCTGCTCAGCGAATTTGAATCCCGGGCTCTTGTCGGTAGCATCTGTTTTCACACGGATACCTGCTGCTTTCAGTGCAGCTTCCAGTTCAGCGGCTTTTTCCAGAACACCTTCTTTTCTCTGCTGGATCGGGATAATCACTGCCTGTACCGGTGCGATTCTCGGCGGCAGTTTCAGTCCGCTGTCATCGCCGTGTACCATGATCAGCGCACCGATCATACGGGTTGTCATACCCCAGGATGTCTGATGTACATACTGTAATTTATTTTCTTTGTCTGTATACTGGATGCCGAATGCCTTTGCAAATCCATCGCCAAAGTTATGGCTGGTACCGGACTGCAGGGCTTTTCCGTCATGCATCAGGGATTCGATGGTGTAAGTAGCTTCTGCACCTGCAAATTTTTCTTTGTCTGTCTTTCTTCCTTTGATAACCGGGATTGCCAGTACCTGCTCGCAGAAATCTGCATACAGATTCAGCATCTGGATGGTTCTCTCTTCTGCTTCCTCAGCCGTTGCATGTGCGGTATGTCCTTCCTGCCACAGAAATTCTCTGGAACGCAGGAATGGACGGGTTGTCTTTTCCCAACGCATAACGGAACACCACTGATTATATACTTTCGGCAGATCTCTGTGAGACTGGATCTCTTTTGCATAAAAATCACAGAACAGAGTCTCAGAAGTCGGGCGAATGCACAGACGCTCCTGCAGCGGTTCAAGCCCACCGTGTGTCACCCATGCAACTTCCGGTGCAAATCCTTCTACGTGATCTTTTTCTTTCTGCAGAAGGCTTTCCGGAATCAGCATTGGCATATACACATTTTCTACGCCTGTTTCTTTGAATCTTCGGTCAAGTTCATGCTGGATATTTTCCCAGATCGCATAACCCGCCGGTTTGATCGCCATACATCCTTTTACACTGGTGTAATCAATCAGATCTGCTTTTTTTACTACATCGGTATACCACTGTGCGAAATCCTCTTCCATGGAAGTGATCGCTTCTACCATTTTTTTGTCTTTTGCCATCTTTATTTCCTCCATTTTTGTTTTCACGTACTCTCGGAATCTTTCTGTGCCTGATTTTGTGAGATGATTTTTTGTCAGTTGTATCCGAGAGTACATTTCTCTATCTCCAGGGGATTCCAGATCAAAATAAGCACCTGATCCCCAAAAAGGGACCAGATGCTTATCCGGCGGTACCACCCTAATTAACAGCCCGAAGACTGCTCACTTTCTTTCACTCTTTTTTAACGCCAAAGTCGCGGTCTGCTTACTCACAGACAGCTCCGGGGTCGGTTCCACACACTCCGCACAGAAATCTTCCACCTCTGATTTCCTCTCTGTTGATTGTCACCTGTGTACTATTCCCTTCATCGCCTTTTTTATTTTATTGCTGATAGGATTTTATCGGAAACTCCCTGATTTGTCAAGGGGTTGATATCCGACTCCCTCTTATTTTGTTCCGAAGATTCTGTCTCCTGCATCGCCAAGACCCGGTACGATATAGCCGTGATCATTCAGATGATCATCCAGTGCACCGATATAGATATCCACATCCGGGTGTACTTCCTGCAGTTTCTTTACACCTTCCGGTGCTGCAATGATACACATAAAGCGGATATTTTTTACACCTTTCTGTTTCAGCATGGTAATTGCTGCTTCTGCGGATCCACCGGTTGCCAGCATCGGATCAACAACGAAAATGTCACGCTCGGAACTGTCTGCCGGAAGTTTGCAGTAATATTCTACCGGTACCAGAGTTTTCGGATCACGGTACAGGCCGATATGTCCTACTTTTGCAGCCGGAATCATTGCCAGCATACCTTCTACCATTCCCAGGCCTGCACGGAGAATCGGTACTACAGCCAGTTTCTTTCCTGCCAGTTCTTTCGCAGTCATCTTTGTGATTGGGGTTTCAATTTCCACCTCTTCCAGCTTCAGATCTCTGGTCGCTTCGTAGCACATCAGCATCGCGATCTCACCGATCATCTCTCTGAATTCCTTGCTACTTGTCTCTGTTCTTCTGATAATTCCGATTTATGTTGAATCAACGGGTGATCCATAACTACTACTTTGACATTTGTTCTCCTTTCTGCCGTTTCCGACATAGCGCTCTTTTATCATTCTGTATCACAGTCGGGAATTTCATTCATAACTGTATCTGTTACCTTCTTTTTCATGTATTTTACTGCACTTTACTCTCCGTCTGTCGGCTCCTCGATCAGTTTGATTCTGCGGATGTGACGTTCATCGTTGGAAAATGGAGTATCCAGGAATGTCTCCACGATCTTAATGGCAAGTCCAGGTCCTACAACTCTTCCACCCAGTGCCAGTACGTTGGCATCGTTGTGTTCTCTGGTTGCCTGTGCACAGAAACAATCGGTACATAATGCTGCACGGATTCCAGGTACTTTGTTGGCTGCGATAGAGATACCGATTCCAGTTCCGCAGATCAGGATTCCTCTCTCACATTCTCCCTTAACGATGGCATGAGCCACTTTTCTTGCATAGATTGGATAGTCTACGGAATCTGTGCTGTCGCATCCATAATCCCGGTACTCCAGTCCTCTGCTGTCCAGGTATGCCTCAATCTCCTTCTTCAGTTCATATCCGCCATGGTCACAACCAATTGCTATCATGTTACAGTTCCTCCTCTTCGTTTAACCTTGTTACCAGTTTTCTCATCAATAATTCCAGTTCCGTATAGCACTGACTGTATACAGTCAGTGGCTGACCGTGCAGGGACGGTATATCTCCGCTCTCCCCCACGTATTCTTTTACTGTATAGACATGGGGCGCATTCTCATACGTTTCCCAGATCTGCGATTTTTGTTTGTCCTCCATCGTCAGGATCAGAACATCATTGTTGATATCTTCCTGCTCTAACTGCATGGCAATATGACTTGGCTGCGGGTAACCGTTGCTGGTCAGTACTGCCTCCGCTTTCGGATTCAGCGGTTCCGGAAATAATACCACCATCCCTCTGGACTCAATCGTCAACGGATTGGTAAGAAATTTTCTTTTCAGGATCATCTCTGCCATCGGCGCCCTGCAATTATCATTGGTATCTACAAAAATCAGTTTTTTATACCGTATTACCATAGTTCATCCTCAAACCTGAATCTTTTTCTGACCTGCAGCCTTCATCAGACGGTTCATAATCGCCTGTCCCATCTGGGGCGTATCAAAAGCTTCTGAATAAATATAAGTCACTCCACAGTCGTCAAATTCCCGCAGTACAGCAAACAGATGTCTCGCAATGCTCTCTTCATCTGCCTTGTTCCGATGCACTTTACAATTCCTTCCGGATAAGCCTTTATACTCTCCTCTGTAGCAATCACGCCCACCTTTTCTCCTGCTCTGATCTTTTCTTCCACCAGCGCACAGATTTTCTCCTGTACAGCTTTCGTTGATCCTTCCACCACGGTCAGATCCGCTTTCGGTGCATAGTGGCGGTATTTCATTCCGGGAGCTTTCGGTTTGACTTACTGTCTGCCTGGATCAATCCCCGATCCATCTGCACCTGACCGATCACACGTCTTACCATCTCCTGATTAATATATCCCGGACGCAGAATCGTCGGAATCTCTTCCGTAAAATCCACAATTGTTGATTCCAGGCCGATCCCCACGGGTCCGCCATCCAGAATCATATCAATCTTCCCATCCAGATCCTCTTCCACATGGGAAGCCATCGTTGGACTCGGGCGACCCGATGTATTGGCACTGGGTGCCGCAACATAGCCTCCCCCTGCCGAATCAGTGCCTGTGCCAGCGGATGATCCGGCATACGCACTGCCACAGTATCCATTCCACCGGTCGTCTCATAAGGCACAATATCGCTTTTCTGAAAAATCATTGTCAATGGTCCCGGCCAGTAAACTGATGCCAGTTTTTTTGCACTCTCCGGCACCTCTTTTACAATTTTCTCCAGATCTTCCATATCTGCAATATGAATGATCAGTGGATTATCGGAAGGCCGACCTTTCGCCCGATAGATTTTAGCAGATGCCTGCGGATCCAGCCCGTTTCCTCCAAGTCCATATACCGTCTCTGTGGGAAATGCTACCAGACCGCCCTGTCTCAGAATCTCTCCGGCTTCCCGGATACCTTCCATATCTAATTCCTGGGGATTCATGCGAATCACTTTTGTTTTCATTTTCTTTCACCTTATTTCTTCACATCTGATAACAGTATACTAGAGTAACGTGCGATGGGCAAGTGTAAATTTATCACAAGACTTCTCAGGCTCCTGTGATTTTTTTATTTTCACTTTTTCTCTGCCAGGCTGCTCAGATATTCCAAGGTACCACTGCAGATTGCTTTTGCCACCTTGTTCTGATATTTTTCATCTGTCAGCAATAAGGCTTCCTGATTATTACTTAAAAAACCACATTCTACAATCACCAGTGTTGCCTCTGTCTTTTTCAGCATATAATAAGTCCTGTTCCCTTTGGCCTGTCTGTGATTTTCCTTATCCAGCACTTCCACCAAATGTTTCTGTAATATCTCTGCCAGCTTTTTTCCTTCTGAAGAATCCTCATAATAAAAGACCTGTGCCCCATGAATTGCTTCTTCCGGGTAGCTGTTTTGATGAATACTTAATACACAGTCCGGCTGAATCTTCCGAACCATCTCACAACGTCTTTTCAGATCCTGTACTTTACTGTTTCCTCCGTCTCCTTCCGAAAGATCTACATCATTTTCTCTCGTCATATAGACCTTTACCCCGTTTTTTCCAGTTGCTTTTTCAGCCGTTTTGCAATCTGCAGATTAATATCTTTTTCCTTTTCCTGATGAATCCCTATTTTCCCGGATCACTGCCCCCGTGACCACTGTCTATCAATACCACACCATTCCCCGCTCCGGCATCTGCCCCTGTAAGTCTTGCTCCCGTCCTTGCCAGCCAGAACACACCGGTCAGAAGTAGCACCGTCATTCCCAGTTCCCATATTTTCTTTTTCATCATAAAAAACTCCCGGAGCATATTTATTAAAATATATGCCCGGGAGTCTGGTTCAAGTCCTGTGTTTTTCATTCTTCATCCTGACGGTTCATCATCTGTTTCATCTCTTCCTCGGAAAAATCTTCCTCTTCCTCGTCGAGATCTTCTTCATACTCCGACTCCCCCGTCTGCAGATTATTCTGTGCAGCAACTGTACTTTCGTCTTCTTTTTTTCTGGATGCCTCTTCATCTTCCAGCTCTCGCATGGTTTCCGGCATCGCACTGACAATCTTATGTACTTCTTTATAAGAAGCCATAAAACGAATCTGTGCCTGATTGATCAGTTCTACAATTTCATTCATCTCATCCTGTACAGCAATGTATTTTCGTTTTCCATCAGCCAGTTTCGCATCCACTTCTGCCTGTACGGCTGCCAGGCATTTCTCTGCTTCTTTCTTCGCTTCGTCCATCAGTTCATCTCTCGTAGCAATGGCCTCTGACACAATCTGATCTGCTGCTTTTCTTGCATTCTGTGTTGTAGTCTCTGCCTGCTGATCTGCATCGTTGAGTACCTGTTCTGCTTTTTCATTTGCTTCTCTGATAATCTTTTCCGCTTTCTCCTCAGATTCCAGCACCAGTCCACCGATCAGATCATAGCGGTCAATATATTTTTGATATTTTTCGCTGATCTCACGCTCCAGTTTTTCTTTCTGTTTCTGTTTTTCCTGAATTCGTTCTTCCAGATGAGCGATTTCTTCTTTATGTGCTTCTTTTTGTTTCTGCAGTGCTGCTGCTTTTTCACTGTCCTTTTTCGCAAGCTGTTTTTTCAGTTCCTGAATCTGCTTTTCCTGTTCCTTTTTTTTCTTTAATCAGTTTGCTTTTTTCCGCATATGCTGCGTCCTTCATCTCGCGAACCTGATTCAATACATCATCTTTATCAAAACCACCCATCAACGTCGTTTTAAATCTTTCTTCTGCCATCTCTTTTTGTCCCTTTCCCTTCTTGTCTATACTCCTTTTATTTTACTGCAGATACTGTGCGATCACCGGCCATACAGATGCCCGCTCAAATCCCAGTTTCCACTCAGCTACTCCTGCCAGCTGATTCTCCTGTATCAGTTTCATCTTCTCCCCGATGGACTGTTCATCTTCCACCCAGATGGTATAGATTCCATCCTCAGCTTCTACACTCGCTACATTCTGCCCGGCTTCATCATCCCAGTAAGTATCCATACCATGTTCACTGATATAATTTGCAGCTCCATCCATTCCCAACACTTCGCTGGTCAGATTTCCCGCACCAAACGGCTGGATCCAGACTCTTGTATAAAATGGAATCGCATTGATCACTTTCTGTGCCGGCACTTCTTTCAGTGTATCTTCGATACCTGCTTTTACAAATCCAAGTGAAGACACCGAACCTGCATCTGTGCTCCCTGCATAATGTTCATCGTAACCCATAATGATCACATAGTCTGCAACAATTCCCTGTTCTGTTCTGTCATAATGTTTGCTGTAAGTCGGAACCGGGTCATCAATGGAAAATACTATTCCCTGATTACGGCAGGCAATCGAAAGTTCTCGTACAAACTGAATATAATGCGGTGCCTGTTCTTCTGTAATTGATTCAAAATCCAGGTTGATTCCATCCAATCCCACTGAGGCTGCCTGTGTCATCAGTTGCTGAATGATATTGGCACGTGCCGCTGTACTTGACAGGAATGTCAGATTATCCGTTCCACTGTTAAAATTATCGATCAGTCCCCAGACCTCCATCCCCATAGCATGTGCCTGGTTTACATAATCAGCGCTTGCCAGTGAAGAAATTGTTCCATTATTATCCGTCACTGAAAACCAGGTTGGTGAAATCGTGTTCACTCCCTGTGCATCTGCCACCATCTGTGCCAATGTTGCGTTTCCATCCATACTGGTCACCTGATGAAACGCAAGATTAATTTTATAATCTTTGCTGATATTGGTATATTCCGGTGCAGTACTTGCATGTTCCTCATTATCATCCTTCGGGTCCGAAAGTACCTCTTTTTTTATATATCCACTGTAGCCATCTGCCGTAGCAACTCTGCTCCAATTGTCCAGCTCCTCCTGCAGATACAGCGTATCTCCTTTTTTTACCTTGGCCACAATAGGACTCTTAATCCCGCCTTTCTGACGAATCTCACTGTTTTTCTGTGCCGTTACCAGCTGCAGATCATTCCATTTTGTTCGAACCACCACACGAGCTGGATCTTCAAAAGCAGTATACGTCATATCCGTATACTGGCTGACAAATTCAAGATCCAGATAAACACCGCCATCAATCTGTTTCAGTATCACATAATCCGTCATCTGAGTACCTGCCGATGTCACATACTGCGTACTCTCAGGAACAATCTGAAATTCTTCCGTTGGCAACGTATACAGCATCACCTGCTGCTGACTGTCCCAGTAAAATCTGCTGTTAATATATGTAGCAACGACAGAATTCTCTACATAATACCTTCCGTCGATCATTTTTACTTTTGCATCTTCAAGCTGATGGTTCACCACCAGCCCCGCCTCATCATCTCCGGTGAGCTGAAAATAGTCTTTTCCGTCTATGATTGTTCCGGACGGAGTATATTTTTTAATAAATATAGAAAGGATCCCTGCGCAGATCACTAAAAAAATCAATATGATCAACCGAAAAACCGGTGTTATTTTTTTCTTCATTTCTGATAACCTCCTACTGCCCTTTATTATAACAACAGAATGATTTCCCGTCATCTTTTTTTGACATATTTTTTGTTTTTTCTACATTGCAAATATATTGTAACTATTCAGTAGCCACTGTCCCGCGAGGTGTTTGACATGAATATGTCAAAATCCCGAGACATAAATGCATTTTGGCTCGTAACTGTGAAGGTACTGAACAGTTACAATATATTTTATCTTTGACTTTGACTCGTTGCTCGCGTAAAAATCAAAATTGGTCCACCGTACCAATTAAGGATATGCAATGCAAAAAAGCCACAGCAAGAATAACTGAATTTTTTCTGCTGTGGCTTCTTCTTTTTGCAAAACAGCTTTTCTATGCAAGGGAGGGAACCTTATAGGACATTATTGTTTCTCTGCTGCTTTACATTTTCTGTTTCCATTTATAATTTCTGTGTATAACCATCTTCTTTCTTCACCGCATCGAACTCCAGTCGGAGCAGACGTCCGTAAGAATCCGGAACGTAATCTCTCATATAGGAAATATCTTCTGCGATCTTATGTGCTTTCCAGATTTCCTTCGGACTGCTGGGTTCTCCGTCCAGCCACAACGAAATCCCCTGTGCCTGATAAGCATCCAGTTCCTTTCGAAAATCATCCTTTTGCTTCTTATTTTTTTCATGTTTTTTGTGATATATGATCCTTTCTTAAGTGCACAGCACCATTATTTTTCGAAAAGATGACACTCGTCCCATCAATTAAATTAATTACATTCATTTTTACACTTTGGGGAAAATACGATATTATACGCTAATGAATTGAATAAAATTGTAAATAGTTGAAACGTTTTTTGAAATGTTTATAGATTATCAAAACAGTGGCTGGCCTCACATCCTTTCCAGGAACCGTGCCACCTCTTCTGGTTTTTATTATACCTGATTTTTCCCATAATGCAAGAAGAATATTACGAAAAGGCCGAAAACCATTAAAATATTACACATTTTTCTCAAAATTGTTGAATTCTGTCTTTATTCGTCGAAAATCCTCTTCCGTACAGTTTGCAATCTTTTTCTATCACCTGCAGAAACTACTGTGAAATAACAAATGCAGAGATTTTAATCCTTTACATCCGGTTTGCATATAGTATATAATAACAATGATTCAATATGCTCTTTTTGTAGCTAGCTACGCTGAGGCTTTTTAAACTGTACAATTGGATTCGCAGACAAGTGAATGATACAGTTTTTTCAGACACGCTCATAGAATCATGGTTGATAGTAAGATGTGAATATCATGTAGAAATACGAAAAATTA